>Ga0302326_10003243_pt1 | contig 38491 bp, 31 predicted proteins | sample Palsa_T0_3_FD_202264 | JGI IMG/M metagenome (GOLD analysis project Ga0302326, IMG submission 202264) | Peat permafrost microbial communities from Stordalen Mire near Abisko, Sweden - Palsa_T0_3 | ecosystem: Environmental > Terrestrial > Soil > Palsa > Peat permafrost | place: Sweden: Abisko... | reverse complement strand
GACGCGCATACCGAAGCCCCCACGGCAGGGTCTGTAATCCTGGCCGCCGTCCTGTTGAAGATGGGCACCTACGGATTCCTGCGCTTTTCCCTGCCGCTGCTGCCGGAATCCGCCAAGAATCCTACGATCGTGAGCATCATGGCGGTGCTCTCCATCATCGGCATCGTATACGGCGCGCTGGCCTGCCTGATGCAGAAGGATTGGAAGAAGCTGGTGGCCTACTCATCGGTCAGCCACCTGGGCTTCTGCACGCTGGGGATCTTCGCGCTGGATCCGGCGGGCATCTCCGGCTCCATCATCCAACAGGTGAACCACGGCATCTCCACCGGAATGCTCTTCCTGGTCGTCGGCGTGGTCTACGAACGGCGGCACACGCGCGAGATTTCCGAATACGGCGGGCTGATGAAGGTGATGCCGGTGTTCACCATTGTCTTCCTGATCGCGTCGCTCAGCTCGCTGGGCATGCCGGCGCTGAACGGCTTCATCGGCGAGATTACGATTCTGCAGGGCGCTTACCAGATGTCCTTTAATTGGGCGTTCTGGGGCGCGGTGGGCATTGCGCTGGGCGCGGCTTACCTGATCTGGCTGTTCCAGCGAACCATGCTGGGCGAGGTGTCGGAAAAGAATATGAAGCTGCGCGACCTGTCGTGGCGCGAGATCGCCGTCTTTGCGCCGCTGCTGATCTGGGCCTTTTGGATCGGATTGAATCCGCAATCGTACTTCGGCGTGCTGGACCGGCCGGTGGCGCAGATTGTGGAGCGCGTCCGGCCGGGTTATTACGCGGAGCATCACTTGGCGAATCCGCTGGCGGCGGCCAGCTCGCAGGCGCGGCTGGGGCGCTAGGCTAAAGCGCTATCAGCCAACGGCTCGAGCCTGGGCTTAGCGCCAGGCGTCTTGTAGACCCCATCCTTGTAGGAGAAGTAGCCCGTGACCTCGATGCCGTCCACGGTGCCATGCAGACCCGCGGCGATATCGCAAATCTCGGCGCCTTCAAACACGTAGCCGTTAGGCGGCTCGGGATCGGTGCAGGCCTCCAGCAGCTCGTGGGAGAGCGTCCATGTGAGGTTGTCGAGGGACGTCAGCGTGCTTCCGTACACGGGGTTCCGGAGCGCCCAGGCGTAGCGCACGGGCACACGCTCGCACCCCTGATCGCCGCCGGGGATTTCGAGATAGAAGTAGTTATGGCCGCCGCTGATGCCCGGGATTTTGCTCTTGGCGCCCGGCGCCGCCACAACCAGATACAGCAGGTTGGGATCCTGGCGCGGGTCCGGTACCTTGCCGGCCAGGATCAAGTCGTTAAGCCCGCCGGCGATGGGGCTGCGCTCCGGGGTGGTGAGAACTCGCTCGGAGTCCTCCATCTCGGTCTTGCTTCCTTGCGGATTGGCGGCCGAGTCTACATACTGCGGCTGGTCGACGCCATATTCAGCCAGGGCGGATTGGATGAAGTCCAAACCAAGGAGTTGTCGAACCGTCGCGTCGACCTGTGTGTCGATGTCGGGCGTGCCCCAGTAAATCACGGCCACGCGCGGGTGGGCGAGTACTTTAGGCTTCCTGTTCTGCAGTGGCGCGAAGCCGTTGGCCTTAGGGTGCTCCGGTTGCACGACGGCGCCCGATTTCTGTACAACTACCTGTCCGCAGTCGTACGGGTGAACCTTGTTGTACGACAGGCCGTATCTGACTATCTGCGAGTGCTCGGACAACGCCAGCTTCTCCGGCTCGGGCAATCCCGCAATAGGTGCGCCGGGATTGATGTCCGCAAAAAGCGCCCAGCCGTCGTTGCCAGGCGGAAGCATTGTGAGTCCAGGGTCGCCTCCGACGCAATCCAGGAGTACGTTGAAAGGCAATGGGGCGTCTGGGTAAGCGCTTCCTATTTCCAGCGGACGGAATGTCCACGGCTCCGCGAAGATGTGCAGGTTGACCGCGTCGCTTACACCATCCATCACGATTTCGGGAAGCCACTTGAAATCGTGGCCGCCATCGGTCAGAAGCCTTGCCGCACTTAGGTCTTCGCAGTCATACGACAGCACACTGAGGGTCGCCAACTGCTGCATTCCCGCAACGTGCGGGTCAGCTGCATTTTCGAATGTGTCTGCCGTTGACATCGGAATCAAATTCGCCGAGTAAATCCGCCTGGGTGGCGGCAAGCGGAATCGCCGGAGTTCCTTCACGTCCATGGGCCGCAACGGACCCTCAATAATGATATTGACCTTTGGATCGAAACGCTGTTTTCCGTCTCCGGCTTCCACGCCTGCAAGCTGGTATTCTTCGCCGATCTGGAGGCTCATCAGCCGATCGCCGGTCCATGAGCCTGCTTCATAGCGATGATCCCATTTGGGGTCGATCTTGGGTAACAATAGCTCGATCGCACCGTCGTTGCCCACCACAAAAACTATCGAGCCGTGACAAACCACATTAAGTGTTCCGCTTGTCGCCATAACTGTTCTCCTCTTCACTTTGAATTCAGTTACTGCTGAAGACCTCTAAGCCCGCCCAATAATATGGATGAGTGTACCTGCTGTCGGATCTAACGGTAGCCGCGGCCATACGCAACGATTCGTCGGCCTTGGATCCCGACAGCAATGACTCATAAAACTTGCCGACCAGCATCTGCGTGCCATCCGAGTCAAGGTCCCACAGCCCGGCTACTACATCTGCCGCTCCGGCCCGCAGAAAAGCCCGCACCAGGCTCCGGGGGTCGCCCGGACCGCCCCGCTCGCCGGCCGCCGTGGAGCAACCCGCCAGCACTACCAAGCTGCAGTGCGAGAGATCCAGATCCTGGATATCCGCGGCCCGCAATAGCGCCCTCCCTCCCTCAGTTCCTCTCAACAGAAGCCCGCCTCCCTCTCCGCCATAGCCGTGCCCCGTGAAATGAAACAATTGGGCCTGGACGAGCCGCTCACGAACCCGGCTCAGGAGCGCCGAGCGCCCCGTCAATGAAGTAGCACGACTGAAGAACCCAGAAACCTTTTCAGCTTCAGCCAGAGCATTTGTGAGAGGAGCGAGACCCTCCTGACCCGAAAGAGCGGGCGCGCCCACAACCAGCGCCTGGGTATCGGACGACACCCGCGCCTTAGCCACAAAATCGGATGCACCGGCGCGGATCCTTAACGCGATGTCGTCCGACCAGTAATGCCCATTTTCCCGCACCAGTGCAAGCCACGGTACCCGCGCTATCGGCCCATCCGTTTCCAGGATCAGTGTCCGGACGCTGTCCAACTGGCGATCCCAGGTGCCTAATAACTTCTGCGAGAGGTCCCTTGCATTGGCCCGCACTACCGCCGCCGGCGATCCCTCGCTCGCACACCCGCGTGCAAGCCGGCCGACGGAAGTGTACAGCGGCTCAGTCGACTCGATCCAACGGAAGCTCAGTCCGTGGTCAGTCTCCAGCCATGTGGCTAATCCCGACGGCAGATCGGCGAAGGACAGCCGGGCTTCACCTGGCGGCAGGGAGTCTTGGGCGGGAGCTATTGTGCCGCCGCGCGCAAACAGACGCGCTTTATATTGCGACCACAATGCTCGGGACTGCCTCGGGTCCGCTCCGGTCTTGATCTCACATTCCACCAGACCGCGATAGATGTTCCCCATGGTAAGCAACCAGGGTAAGCGATCCTCCTCCGAAGCCCGCGACCAGCTTCTGTCCCCAATTCGGCGTGCTTCCTCGAAGCGCTTCTTGGACTCCCCATAGTCTCGCCGCCGCAGTTGTAAGCGGCCAAACTCCGCCTCGAACTGCATGCCCAGTAGACCGTCATCTCTTTCCGCCGCCGTTTGAACATGCAACAAGCGAGAAAGCGACGTGTTCAAGTCGCCATGGGTCGTCTCTAAAGCTGCCAGATCGATCTGAGTCCTCGTTCCGGACTGCATCCGCGAATCGATGGCAACTGATCGCTGCAGATCGTGGTTTGCGTCGTCCTTGAAGCCGGCGTCAAGCTCCGCCATGCCGAGTCGCCACAGGGTTGGGCCGTAGACGTTCTTGTTCCCGAAATCTTGGAGAATCCGATCAATTGAGGCTAACTCCCGTGCCCACGCAACGGCTGAGTAAGTGTTATGGATCTGTTGGGCAAGCTGCGCTAGGTTTGAATAAAACTGGTGGGCCCTCAACAGCGGATATTTGCCCGCCCAATAAATTGCCAAGCCTTTGAAATTCTCCTGCCACGCCGTAGCGCCGTTCCCGATTATTGCATGCCCGCTGGCATTCAATCCGAGGGCACGTAAATAAAGCACGGGATAGTGATCGTTCAGCGCCCGTTCCCGTCCGCGGCTTTCGCTCTGATCGGCGTGTTCGTTATCGCCCATCCACGTCGCACAACCACCTTCAAGCATTGCCTGCGCTTCGAGCCAGGCATACGCGCGTGCATGCAATGGCTCCAGAAGCGACCCGGCCATTTGCACACATGCCTGCCCCTGCCCATTCCAGTCGAGCGCGAACACTTGTTCGATCCTCGCGAACATCATTCCTGCCGCACCGCCAGCCGACTGGAACAGAGGCATCGCCTTCCCAGCCTCAACACCAGCGGTTGGATAGTCCCAGCCCTGGGCAGCCATTTCAGCCCGCCCCAGTGCCGCAAACGCCGCGCCTGCACTCGCCGAATGCGGCGTCTTCAGCGCATCCGCCAGCCATCGGTCACCGTGACGCGTAATCAGCCGCTCAGCCAGTCCCCTCAGCACTGCTCCCGTACCCTCATCCGCATGCGCACCATAATACTCCGGCAGCAGATGCGTCACCGCTACGTCGAGATACTCTTCGTCCGGAGCGTACAGTTCCCCCTTCGCTCCCGTCCGGCGCAATTCCGCGATCAGCGCATCAGGGGTTGTGTTGCCGGCATAGGCCCGCTGTTGCCTAAGTTTTTTTTTACGCCATCCAAATGAGTCCGGGCCTCGCGGGCAAAGCCGCTGCTGGGATCAACCTTCAAGTACGCCTCCCACGCCGCTTGCGCCACGGTAGGCGTCTGGATGTGTTCGGCGGCCAGTGCCTGGTTGAAGAGCAGCGTGGGATCGCTCGGCTTCAGCCGCAGCCCCTCCGACAAGCGCTGGTATGCCATGCTGTACGATTCCGGATCGTCCGCTTTGGCCGCTTTCTGGTAATACGCCGCCCCCAAGTCCACCAGGATTGTCACATCACCCGGCCGTAGCGACCGGGCGCGCTCCAACTCTTCAATAGCAACGCCTTCCCGGCCTTCAAGAAGGTCCGCCTCGCCCTCAACCTTCAACCACTTGGGATCGTCCGGATGGGCGTCGATGCCGCGCGTAATGTTGGACAGCGCGTCCGGCAGCTCCGGCGGCTCGTGGGAACTCGACGAACCCGCGCCCATTTGTATTCGTAGTTGCCCCCACTCGGCCTTCGGCACGCGCATTTCCATCGGCCGGCGCTTCGTGTATGCCTGGGCCAGCAGCCCCTCGGTGCGCGCCGCGCTGAGCGTCCATTGTTGGTACGAGACGCCCCCCACCAGCGCCACCGCCGCGAATCCCCATGCCGGCCACCACCGCAAAATCGGAGCCCAGCGTTTAGGATCGGTCCGCCCACCCCCGGTAATGCGTTCGGCCAGCTCCCGGCGCTGCCGCGGATCGGCGAGCCGCGCCTTGCCGGCCAATTCGTCTTCCTCGCCCGTGGGAGGTTCGCCGAGATCCTGCGCGGCTTCCCGCAACACCGAGCCACACCAGTCGCATTCGGCGGCGTGCGTCAGCAGCTTGTCGGCTTCCTCAGGTTCCAACTGGCCGGGCAGCAGCAGCCGCAGCCGGTCTTCGTCGGGACACTTCCGCGTCTTTTGCGGCCGCCGGTGTGCCAGCGCCCCGGCCTGCAGCCGCTCGATTAGATCTGCGCCACTTCTATCCCCAATATTCATACTCATCCTAGGAAACGAGTCCGCCGCGCGATTGCCTTTCGCCATTCTCAAAAGCATTCCGAATCAATTGATTCAAACGCACGATGACGCTCTCCACACCCTTCACACTCAAACTAAGACTGGAAAGCGCGGCGATCTCTTTCGCCGACATTCCCTGCCGGTAGTACAGCCAGAAAATCTGGCGATCCCTCTCGCTGACGGGCGGCTTCTTGAGGAAATCGTCGATATCTCGAAGCAGCAGCCGCCACTCCGTCTCGTCCCTTCCCGCTACATTATTCTGTAAAGGCGAATGATCCAAATGCCTGCCTAACTTCGATTTGAAGTGGTCGTGCACCACATTTACCGCGATCACCTTCAAATAACCGAATACTGCGCCCGGGTATCTGGGTTTGAATTCACGCAGCACTCTGGCCCGGTTCGCGCTGCATTTAAGGTAAACCTCCTGCGCCAGATCGTCACTCAAGCCCGCGCGATCGAGTCCATAGCGCCGGATGGTGCGCGCCACGGTGGCCACGATCAGGGGATTGAAGCGGCGCAGGAACCGGTCCCAGGCCTGGCTGTGCCGCAGGTCGGCGCATTCGCGCAGCAGGGCTTCCGGCGAATCTTCCCCGTCGGGCGCTTCCCACGAAGCTTCCGCTACTTCAGGGGCAAGTTCGGCCTGATCTTCGCTGCCGGATTCCAAACTAAACATGTGTATATCAGGATAACGAATCGGCCGGGCCATTCCCTTTCGCCGTGCCGAATTTTTCCTGAATCAGATGTTTCAGGCGGACCAGGGCGCTCTCGACGCCCTTGACGGTCAGTCCCATGCCGGGCAGCGCGGCGATCTCCTTGGCCGTCATCCCCTGCAGGCAGTGGAGACCGAAGATCCGGCAATCCCTGGCGGTGGCATGCTTCCTGAGCAGATCGCCTACCTCCGCCTTAAGCGCCAGCCATTTGGTTCGGTCCGGCGCCGCGATATCGGGCGCGTCCGGAGGCAACTCCTGAATGCGGCGAAAATCGTTCTTCTTGCAGCCGTCCAGAGTCACTCGTATGGCGATGACCTGCAGGTAGCAGAATGCCGATCCGGGATGCCGCGGCACGAATTCGCGCAGCGCCTTGGCGCCGTTCGCGCTGAGTCTTAAATAGGTCTCCTGCACCAGATCGTCGCACAGGCCGCGATGAAAACGCTCATATCGCCGGCCAGTGCGCAGGACGGCCGCGTATATTGCGGCGTTGAAGCGGCGGATGAACTCCTCCCATGCGGCGGCGTCCCGTAAATCCGCGCATACGCGCAGCAACTCTTCCCCGGTCAAGTCGCTATAGTCGTGTGCCAGTGCAGCAGATCGTACCACGTCCGGAATGCTGGACACAAATACCTCGACATTCTCTCCCCATTCTTTTCGACACTGCTTTCTACGAAGGGAAATTGCCGCGCGTTTCGATTTATTACTTGAAACCCGGCGAATGGGTAGCGCGGGGAGGGGAGCTCCGACTGGCTATCCATCGAGGGAAGGAGACGTTGTCATGAATACGGATGTAAGTTGTGGTGCTCCCCAACGGCGGCGATGCACGCAACCCCAGCAGACCGCGCGGCGCACCGGCGCGGGCAAGTGGTACATATCCCGCTGCACTACCAGGGCTTCCCGCGAAGATACTGCCGCCAAGGCGGGAAAGGATCGGCAATGAACTTCGATGCCGGCTTTTTAACCAGATTGCAACAGCGCGATCCGGACACGTGTACGTTTCTGGTTTCGTCGCTGACGCCGGTGCTCGAAGCCCGGCTGCGCTACAAGTTGCGCGATCAGGGCGCGATCGAAGACATTCGTAACGAAACCTTCTATCGCGTATTCTGTATGGTGGATCGAGGGCGCGTCCGCGAACCCGAGCAGTTCGGCTCGTTCGTGCGCGGCGTGTGCGACCGCGTGGCCCAGGAAACCTGCCGCAAGGTTCGCGCCACCGAACCGCTGCCCGGCATGGAACCGCCCGACTGCCGGCCGCACCTCGATAAACTGCTGGTGGACAAAGAGCGGAAGGCGCGGGTCTGGCGCGAAGTGATGAGGTTGTCCGAAGCGGACCGCAGCCTCATCATGGAGTTGCATTGCGAAGAGCGCGACCGGCGGGAGATGGCCCGCGCGCGAGGGATCACCGCAACCGGCCTGAATGTCCGCCTGTGCCGGGCGCTCAAGCGTTTGCGGACGCAGGTGCTGCAGCCTGAACCAGCCGTACAGCCGGCCTGCCGGCCTAGAACGCGCGGCGCACGCACTGCCGCGCCCCCCGTCCCCAAGCTTCGCACTCGTGGCGATGCCTGCTCTTCAAACAGGTGGGCTACCATGGCAGCATGAGTGAGGCGCCCCCCGATATCTCGGTGGCCGTAGTGAATTGGAACCGGCGCGAGTATCTGCGGGCCTGCCTTCGGTCGCTGGCTGCGCAGCGCGGCGCCGACTTCGAAGTCATCGTGGTGGACAACGGTTCGAGCGACGGCTCGGCCGAAATGGCGCGCTCGGAATTCGGTGCGCGGGTGATCGCCAACTCGGCCAATCTGGGCTTCTGCGCGGCTAACAACCAAGCCATCGCCGGCGCGTGCGGGCAGTTCATCGCGCTGCTGAACAACGATGCGGAGGCCGCGCCGGACTTTCTGGCCAATCTGCGGCGCGCCTTCGACGCGGCGCCGGATATCGGCATGGCCGCCGCCAAGGTGCTGGTCTGGGACGATCCTCGCCGCATTGATAAAGCCGGGCACCTGATCTATCCCGATGGCCAGAACCGCGGCCGCGGCACCGGCGAGATCGATAGCGGCCAATACGACTCGGTCGAAGAATGCCTGTGGCCGGATGGCTGCGCCGCCATGTACCGCAAAACCATGCTGGACGCGATTGGCGGATTCGACGAAGACTTCTTCATGTTCGCCGATGACGCCGAACTCGGCTTGCGCGGGCGCATCGCGGGCTGGCGCTGTCTTTACATGCCGGGTGCGGTGGCGCGACACCATCGCGGCGCCAGCCTGGATGCGGGTTCTACTAAACGCATCTTCCTGATCGAGCGCAACCGCGTCCTGCTGGCGGCGAAGTTATTCCCGTGGAGCTTATTGACGCTGAATCCGTACTACTTCGCAGTGCGCCTCGGGAGCGGCCTGGCGGCAGCGGCCGGCGGGAGAGGCGAGATGGCGCGTTTCCCTGGCTTCGCGAACAAAATGCGGCTGGCATGGACGATTCTGCGCGCGGACCTCGCGGCCCTGCCGCTGCTGCCCGGCACACTCCGCCAACGCCGTGAGGTGCGGCGCATCGCCAAACTCACGCCGGGGGAAATCCGCCGGCTGATTCTGCAAAACCGCATTCCCGTGCGCGCGCTGGTGGAGAAATCCAACTGACTGCGGTCTCGTGGCTTCTACGGAATCACTTCCCGGCCCACGGCGGTATTCAACTGGCTGGCCGCGGTCAAATACGACCCCACTAGATTGATATAGGCCACCTGTGTGGCACGGTAGTCCCGTTGCGCGTCCAGGTAGTCCAGCAGCGCCGCCTGGCCATGCTGGTAGGCGAACGACATGGCGGCCCGAATCCGCGTGGCTGTCTCCAGATAACCGTCAGTGCCTTTGTAAGGTGTCAATAGATTCACCGAACTGACCACCGTGAAATAAGCTGAATCCACGTCGTTGAATACCTGCGCCTCCGCGGCGTCCTTTTGCCGCTGCGCATGCGAGATATCGATTTCCGTGCGCGCCTTCTCCCCTTGGTTCTTATCGAAAATGCGCAGCGGAATATTCACGCTGAATCCGACATAGATCGTGATGGGAGGATTGCGCCCGAAGTCTACGCCGAAAGTCGGATCCGCGGAGCCATTCGACACCGCCAATTTGTGGTCGGTCACGGCCTTGTCGACGGTCTCAACGGCGGCCTTCAGATCCGGCCTGGCCGCCAGCGCAGCGGAGTGAAAATCGTCGAGCGGCATCACCCGCTCCTGGAATTCGAATGGCCCCGCTACATCGAACCGATCCACCGGCGTGCGGTCGTTCAGCAGCATCAGCAGCGTGATCTTCGCGGTTCTGGCGTTTACCAGCGCGGTCTGATAGTCGGATTCGTACTGCGCGCGCTGCAGCACCAGGCGGTCCAGATCCACGCGCGCAATATCTCCGGATTTGAAACGCACGCGGCTGATGGACAGCTCCTTGTCGAAATATTCCAGGTTTTCCTTGGCATTCGCCAGCAGCGCCTTGGCCTGCAGGGTGAGCACGAAGGCGCTGCGCAGATTGAAAAGCAGCGTCCGTTCCAGATCCAATTGCTGCGACTCCGCGATAGAGGTGCCCTTCTGCGCGCTCTCCAGGCGTAGTTCGCGCTTGTGCTGCCGTTCATGCAGATAGTCGAATGCCAGCAGCGGGAACAAGTAGCCGAACGGGCGGTAGGGAGTGGCCGGCGCCGGGAAGGGCTGTATCTGATCGACGCCCACGGTCATGTCCGGGTTCGGCCGCAGATACGCGGTGATTTCGTCCGCTTTGGATTCCTGGATATTCAGTTGCCCCGCGCGCAGGTTGGGGTTGTCCGCTTCGAACTTGTCTTTCACCTGCTGCCAGGTCAATGAGGTCTGCACGGGGGTCTGCGCGAATGCCGCATGGCACAGGCAAGCGCCCACCACAAACCCGATTTGAAGATGCCAGATCGATCGCCGCATTTTTGCTCCGTCAAACCTGCAAAGTATCGCCATCCCGCGCCGCCAGCGTGTAGAGCACCGGCGAAAGGAAAATCGAGAGGAAAAGCCGCGAAGCCAGGCCGGCCACGATCACGATGGCGAATGGCTTCTGCGAATCGCTGCCGATGCCCGTCGACATGGCTGCCGGCAGCAGGCCGAAACAGGCCACTAATGCCGTCATCATGATCGGACGCAGCCGCAGCAGCGAGGCTTCCAGGGTAGCCGTCGGGATGTCTTTTCCCTCCAGGCGCAGTTTGTTGATGAACGAATAGAGAATCACGCTGGTCTGCACGGCGACGCCCATCAAAGCCACGAAACCCAACATCGACGAAACGCTGAAATTGGTGTGCGTGATGCGCAGCGCCAGTAAGCCGCCGACCGGTTCCGTCACCAATACGCTGAAGAAGATAATCAGCGGGAATTTCAAGTTGCCGTAAAGAGCGAACAGGATCAGGAGAATCAACAGCACGGTCAAGGGCAGAATGATTTTCATCTGGTCGAGCGACGCCAGGTACTCCTTGTATTCCCCGCCCCAATCGAATTGGTAGCCGATGGGGAGTTTCACTGCCGCGGCGACTTTGCGGCGGGCTTCGCCTACCGCGCTGGCCAGGTCGCGGCCTTCCACGCTGAACTGGACTCCGATGAACCGCGAATTCGACTCGCGATAAATAAACGACGCGCCGCTTTCCACCTTGATCTCGCAGAATTGGCTGAGCGGCAGATATTGCCCGTCGGGTGTGGCGATGAGCAGGCTCTTGATGGCGTTCTCATCGCTGCGGTATGGCTCCTGCATGCGCACCACCAGGTCGAACTGGCGCTCTCCCTGAATCACCTGCGTGGCGGCAGTGCCGCCCATGGCGGTTTCCACCATGGTATTGACGTCGCTCACGTTCAGGCCATAACGGGCCAACTTGGCGCGGTCCGGGGTAATGACCAGGGTAGGTTGGCCGAGTTCCCGCACCACTGTGATCCCGTTGATGCCCTGAACCTTGCCTATAATGTTCTTCACCTGCACGGCCTTGTCTTCGAGAGTAGCCAGATCCGGGCCGAAGATCTTCACGGCCAACGAACTCTTCAACCCGGTTTCGGCTTCGTCCACCGCGTCCTCGGCGGGTTGCGTATAGTTGAAAATGATGCCGGGAAAGGCCGCCAGCTTCTGCTGGATGGCCTTAGTTAACTCGGCCTTAGTGCTGATGCTGCCGTGCCATGCGCCGTCGTTATAGGGTTTCAGGCCCACATAGAATTCGTTGTTGAAGAATCCTGTCGTATCCGTGCCGTCGTCGGGCCGGCCCAGCTCGTTGGCCACGGTAGTCACCTGCGGAAAGCTCCGCAGGATATTCCGAATCTGCGGCGAGAGCTTGGAAGCCTCCTCGAACGAGATCGTATAAGGCGTGGTGGCACGCACCCACAGCGCGCCTTCGTCCAGGTGTGGCATAAACTCGCCGCCGATGGATGGAATCAGCAGCAGGGAGGCGACGAAGATCGCCAGGATGACGGCCACCGTGATCGACCGGTTTCGCAGGCACCAGCCCAGCGATCTGCCGTACGCGCCGCGAATCTTTTCGTAGATCCGCGCGCGCGGCTCGTGTACGTGTTTGCGCAAAAAGAAGGAGCACAGCACGGGAAGCAGCGTCAGGGCACAGAGTAGCGCACCCAACAACGCGAACGACATGGTGTCGGCCATGGGCTGGAACAGGCGGCCAGAAGGCCCCGTGAGCACGTAAATCGGCAGATATCCGGCGATGATCACCGCAATCGCGTAGAAGATGGGCCGCTCCACGTCGTGCGCCGCAGCGCGGATGACTTCGATGAAGTGAAGGTGCTGCAGGCTTCTCGCCTCGCCGGAATCGTCTTGATGCCGGGCCGCCAGTTCGCGGAAAATATTTTCCACCATCACCACCGAGCCATCCACGATGATGCCGAAGTCGATCGCGCCGATGGACAGCAGGTTGGCCGGGATATGCCGCCAGTCCAGACAGATAAACGAAAACATCAGCGCAAACGGAATGGTGATCGCGACGATCAATGCGGTGCGCACGCTGAACAGGAACAAGCCCAGGATCACCAGCACCAGCAGCATGCCGCGCAGCAGGTTTTCCTCCACCGTCTTGGTGGTTTCCTCGATCAGGCCCTGGCGGTCGTAATACGGCACTACCTTCACATCCGGCGGCAAAACGTGCTCGTTGAGTTCCTTGGTCATGGCTTCCACGCGCCGCAGAATCACCTGCGCCTGCTCGCCGACGCGCATCAGGATGACGCCTTCCACCGCCTCGTCCTGCCGCATGTATCCGAACTGGCCAAGGCGCGGCGCATGGCCGATCTCCACTTTGGCGATGTCTTTGACGTAAACCGGTATCCCGTTCTTCTCCTGCAGAACGATGTTTCCGATGTCCGCCGTGTCGCGCACCAGTCCCAAGCCGCGGATGTAGTAGAATTGCCCGCCCTGGGAATAAAATCCGCCGCCCGCGTTGGCATTGTTGCTGCCTAGCTGCTGGGTGACCTGCGGCACCGTCACGCCATACGCGAACAGTTTATTGGGATCCAACAGCACCTGATACTGCATGTCCGTACCGCCGAAACCCGAATCGTCCGCCACCCCTTGTATGGACCGGTAATGGCGCTCCAGCACCCAATCCTCGATCACTTTCAGATCCTGTGGCGAGCGATCCGGACTCTGCAGGACATAACGGTAGATCAGCCCGCTGGGGCTGAATAAAGGCGAGATGGTGGGCTGCAGGCCGGAAGGCACCGAGGCGTTGGCCATGCGCTCAAAAGCCTGTTCGCGCACGAAATACGGATCCGCGCCGTATTCGAAATTCATTTCGATGGCGGAAAGTCCGTAGAGCGAAATCGAGCGCAGCGCTTCGAGGCGCGGTATGCCGTTCATCTCGATTTCAATTGGAATGCTGACCAGCCGCTCGATTTCCTCGGCAGCATGGCCGGGCCACTGCGTGATGATTTCCACGTGCGGGGGCGACAAGTCCGGGTAGGCGTCAATCGGCAGCTTTTGGAAAGCGAGTGCGCCCCAGAGCATCAGGGCGAGCGAGGCGATCACAATCAGAAATCGTTGCCGCAGGGCGAAGGAGACTAATTTCGCGATCATTCCGTTTGCGCCTTTATTGAATCGCGTTGGCGAACTGCAGGAACAGGCTGCCGTCGGCCACCACGCTTTCTCCTTCGTGCAAGCCGCTGCCGATCTCCACCATTCCATCCTGCTGTGTTCCGATGGTTACCGAGCGTTGCGCGAATTTTCCAGGGGCTGCCTGCACGTAAACGATCGGCTCGTTCTTGTCGTCGCGCAGGACAGACGCCACCGGCACCACCAGGATGTTGTTCCGCCGGCTGGTATGCACCACTGCGTCGACGAACATATCCTTTTTCAACAGGCCACCTGGATTGCTGGTGACGATGCGGACCGGCGTGGTGCGGGTGTTGGGATCCACGAAAGAACCGATGTAGGCAATGGCGCCGTGAAAGCTTCGATTGAACGATGGATTGGTTTCCTCCACGCCATCGCCATTCCTGACCGACGGCAAGTCGCGGTCGAAAATGTGGCCCTGCACCCACACAGTGGAAACATCGCTGATCTGGAAACAGACGGTTTGTCCCGCTTCGATCAGCATGCCGGGAGAGATGAGCTTCTGCACGATCACTCCGGTGATGGGAGATCGGACCGCCAGTTCGGTGCTGATGGACGTGCCCTGCTTCTCGGCCTGGTCGATCTCCTGCGCCGTGATGCCGAAGATGCGCAGCGGCTGAATGCTGTTCTGAACGTCGGTGGTGGCGTCGTTGTAGTCCGCTACGCTGCTCTCGTAATCCTTGACGGCCACCACGCCGTGATCCAGCATTTCCTTCATTCGGTCGACGATGCGCTTATTGAATTGCTCGCGGTTGCGGGCCTTGCGGTACGCCGCGATGGCGTTGGCAACGTCGGGACTGGAGACGTACAGCAGCGGCTCGTCTTTCTTAACCGGCGTGCCTACGTCCACCAGAATCCGGGTGATCGGCCCATTCACTTGCGTAATGGCCTGCGTGGTGTGGTCCTGATCCCAATCCACCGTGCCGGTGGTGTGGACCGCCACTCCCCACGAGGCCTTTACAACTTGCGTGATTTTCAAATGGGCCAATTGATCCTGCGGCACGGTGAAAAAGCCGGGCTGCACGTTGGATTCAGACGCGGCCTTGCTTTCGGCCTTCTTGGACCCGCCGCAAGCCATATTTGACAGCCCTAGCGCCGCCAAGAGAACTGCGGGGGCACATGCGGCGAATGGGAATAGCCGCATGCCAATGCACGACGATGCTGTCTGCATGGCTAACTCCTCTCCTTTTTTCTTAAGAAATACGGACGGATACCAGGAGGAGCTATGTGGCGGGAGGTCCGCGCGAGGGGACGCCGAACAACGGCGTCGGGTGGGCAGGCTCGAAATCCGGGTCTGGCGCCAGCCAGGCGACCAGAAAGACGGGAGTTACGACGGCCGCGGCGGTGGTTTGCAGGAAGGGCAGCGGCCCCACGTGACACAGCAGGCAACAATGGTCCGGGCCATGATGCGATTCTTCCTGCGAGGCCAGCGTGAGGGATTGCCCCAGGAGGGTCAAACACACCAGCAAAAGGACCAGCACAGTTCGCGCCGATGACCGACCGTCGCGAGCCGTAAGGATAATATTATAGTTGCGCGCCGTGATGGGCTTAGGTTAACAGAAATAGCGGGGGCGCACGGCTGAGGCAGATGCATGGAGATGAATGGAGACCGGGCCAGATACAGACCTGGCCACGCCGCCCGTCCCTCAGTTCGGTTACAATATGGTTGCCAATTCGGAGTGTGCCGCTTGGCCCCGGACGACTATTGGGGGAACAATGGACAAACCAGCGCAGAACATTCAAGATAGCTTTTTAAACAACGCGCGAAAAGACAAAATTGTCCTCACCATCTATTTAATGAGTGGGGTGAAACTCTCCGGCCGCATCAAGAGTTTCGATAAGTATTCCCTGGTTTTAGAAACCAACAACCAGGAGCAGCTGATCTTCAAGCACGCCATCTCCACGGTGGTGACTTTGAAAACAACCCATTCATACGCCGGCAATTCCCAGGCCGCCGTGCAGGTGTCAGCGGCCGCCGCGCCGGGATCCGCACAGGCGCCGCAGGCGGAAACACCGGAGGCCTAGGATTTCCACCACCCCACAAACACCGCCGGAACGGGCGATCCTGGTCGGGGTGGATTGGAAGAGCCGCCGCGCAGGAGCCCCAGGCGACAGGGGAACATTGCCGCCCTTTGGGCCCGCGGAAGCGGCCGAATCCCTGGAAGAACTGGCGGAGCTGGCCGCTAGCGCGGGAGCTGTTGTCGCCGGCCGTGTCATCCAATCCCGCGCCGCGCCCGAAGCCGCCACCCTCATCGGCCAGGGCAAAGTGCAGGAACTGGCGCAATTGGGCCAGTCCCTGGGTGCCGGCCTCTGCATTTTCGACCACGACCTGACGCCCACCCAGCAGCGTAACCTGGAGAAGGAACTGGCCTGCCGCGTCATCGATCGCACGCAACTGATCCTGCATATCTTCGCCCGCCGCGCCCGCACCCGGGAGGGCCGTTTGCAGGTGGAGCTCGCGCAATTGAATTATATGTTGCCCCGGCTTACCGGGCGGGGAGTTCAGATGTCCCGGCAGGCCGGCGGCATCGGCACGCGCGGCCCGGGTGAAACGCAGTTGGAAACCGATCGCCGCCGCATCCACCGGCGGATCAAGAAAATCGAGGAGCATCTGGAAAACGTGCGGGCCGGGCGCGCGCTGCACCGGCGCAAACGCCACGCGGTGCCGTTGCCGACGATCGCGCTGGTGGGCTACACCAACGCCGGAAAATCCACGCTCTTCAACCGCCTCGCGCAAGCCGCGGTGCTGGCCGATGCGCGCATGTTCGCCACGCTCGATCCTACGGTACGTCCGGTGACGCTGCCCTCCCGCCGCCGTGTGTTGGTCAGCGACACCGTGGGATTTATCGGGAACCTGCCGACGACATTGGTGAAAGCTTTCCGCGCCACACTGGAAGAGGTTACCGACGCCACCCTGATTCTGCACGTGGTGGACGTCTCCGCGCCGCACGCCAGCGCGCAGACCGGGCACGTGCTCAAAGTTTTGGCGGAAATCGATGCCGCAGCAATTCCCCAACTGCTGGTATTGAACAAAGTGGACCGGCTTCCCGAAGCCGAGACCGATGTGGAAGCGTACCGCCAGCGTTTGCTGGGCGGCTCCGGCGCGGCGGCCGATTCGCGCGCCGTGGCCATCTCCGCGCTTACCGGGCAAGGAATTGATCGCCTGCTTGCCGCCGTCGACGAAGTGTTGCCGTTCGATGTTATCGTGCGCGTGCGCCTGCGTCTGCCGCCGGGCGAAGGCGCGCGTATCTCGATGGTGCACGATCTCGGCCGCGTGCTCGAAACCAGCTACGCGGGAGATTGTTGCGAAATGGACGTGGAGATCCCCGAGTCGTTACGGCAGAGGCTGACCGCGTTTATAGTGACAACCCCGGCAGCACGGTAGCGCTGCCGCACGATAAATACATCCACGTAGTAAGCGAGGCCGGCTCCCCCGTCCAGCAGACTTACATCAAATCCAAAGACGGTCTGTACATTGCCGCGGCCATTCGCAAGCCCAAGGGCAGCGGACGCTATCCTGCCATTATCATTTTCCACGGCGCACCCGGCGGCCGCGGCATGGAGCAACTGGTGGGTTGGTCGCGCGGCGACTGGGGCGGGCCCGTTTCGGAGCGCTTCCTGCAGGAAGGTTATGTGGTCGCGGTGGCCGATTGTCGCGATCCGCCCCTTCCACCATCGGCATGATCACTTCCGTCGATGACGGGCTCTATGGCGTCAGCCTCGGCGGCAACCTGGTGATGAACCTGGTCTCCAGAGTTCCCGTGCATGCCGCCATCGTGGGCGCCCCGGCGGTGATGTGGTTTCTCGGCATCCGGATGCCGCCGCCCGGCTCGCCCCCGAACCCGGATGCCTTCCGGAATCTGAAGCCCGACCCTGAAATCTCCAGCAAGAACATCGAGCCGATCCGCACTCCCGTTTTGATTCTGGTGGGCACCGCCGACCGCCTGATGCCGGTCGCCGTCATGCTGCACGATGCCCTCGCCGCAGCCGGCAAATCCGTCCGCCTGGATATCTACGAGGGCGGTTATCACGATTTCTGCCTCGGACCGCAGGGACAGAAGCGCCCCGACCTGCCGCAGGGCGAGGCTTTATTCGACTCAGCCTTGGACGCGCTTGAGAAGCCGGTCCTATTCACCGCGGGAAAACTGAAATGAAGTCCGCCACAGGCTGAAGGCGACGCTATACCCGCGCTAAGATAAATTGGAATGCCCCCACGCCTGAAATACTTCTACAGCAAGCTCGGGCGCATCGAAAAAACGTTCATCCTGCTGGTGGTTCTCGCCGTAGTGCTGGCCTATGCGGTCCCGGCCTCTCTGGTGGGACTGCTGGCCACCTTTGCCGCCTGGATCGCGGGCTTCATAGTGGCTATCCGGCTGGCCCGAACCGGTGTCAGGAAGCTGATCTGGCGCCTGCGCAACCGCCTCATCGTCGCGTATGCGTTCATCGCCATGGTGCCTATCGTGCTGATCCTGGCCCTGGTCCTGGTCAGCACCTACGGGCTTACCGGCCAGATCGCGATCTACCTGATTAATTCGGAACTGGACCGGCGCACCAGCATTCTGAAAGGATCTGCCGCCACTATCCTGGAGACCCCCGCCGAGCGCCGGCCCGAAGTGATCCTGCGGACTCACGATTTCACCCAGCGGTTCTTTCCCGCCACCGAGATCCTGGTACGGGAGGAGGGCGAATACCGGTATCCGCCGTCGGCCGCCATCAGCGCCCCGCCCGCCGCGTGGAAGGACGCCAACGGCATCATCGTAAAGGACGCGCAACTGTATAGCTGGGCTCACGCGCGCTCCGGCAAGACCGAAGTGGCGATTATGGCTCCGCTCAGCCGGGAGTTTCTTTCCACCCTGCTGACCGGCATCGGACAGGTGAATCTGGACTTCTCCGAATCCGGAGGCGGCTTGCGGAGCGCGCCTGCCGGAGCCGCATTTAGGGCGCGCATTCCGCCGAAGAACAACTCGCTCGACATACAAGTGAACTGGGGCTCCCTGGTTCCCGTTATGTTTTGGAACTCGCCGGGCGCCAAGAATAACAGGGGACTGCTGCTGGTCCACACACGCATGTCCGCGGTGCTCAGCACGTTGTTCGGCAACAATATCAACCTGGGCGATATGGCTTATGGGCAGGTGATCTGGGGCGCGTTTCTGGTAACCGTCACTCTCTTCCTGATTGTGGAGTTGGTCGCGCTGGTGATCGGCGTTTCCATCTCCCGCACCATTACCAGCGCCGTGCACGAATTGTATGTCGGCACGCGCCGCGTTAAGGATGGAGACTTCTCGCATCGCATACCGGTCCGCGGCAACGACCAACTGGCTGAATTGGGCTCGTCCTTCAACACCATGACCGAGAATCTGGAGCGCCTTATCGTGGTGGCCAAGGAGAAGGAGCGCCTGCAGTCGGAGCTCGAAATCGCGCGCGAGGTGCAGTTCCTGCTTTTCCCCAAGAACTTGCTTGGGCTGAAGAGCCTGAGGCTCACCGGCGTGTGCAACCCGGCGCGGGTGGTTTCCGGCGACTACTACGATTTCATGCGCTTCGACTCCAGCGTGGCGTTCGCCATCGGCGACGTGGCCGGAAAGGGTATCTCGGCGGCGCTGTTGATGGCCTCGATCCAGTCCACTATGCGCATGCAGCTTACGGCGGAAGTCCCCAGCATGGCCGGCAATGGGGGACCCCCGCACCATCTCTCCACCGCGACGATGGTGTCGCGCCTGAACAAGTTATTGTACGCCAACACTTCGCCCGAGAAGTACGCGACTTTTTATTTCGCCCTGTACGACGAAACTACCCATACTCTGACTTACACTAACGCGGGGCACTTACAGCCGATCCTGTTGCGCCAAGGCGTGCCCGAGCTATTGGAGGTGACCGGAACGGTGGTGGGCGCGTTCCCCTTCTCACTCTACGAAGAACGAAACATCCAGCTCGCGAGCGGCGATGTGCTGGTGGCGTACACCGACGGTATGATCGAGCCCGAGAACGAGTACGGCGAAATGTTCGGCGAGCAGCGGTTGACCGATTTGCTGTCCAAGAACGTGGATCGGGATTCGCCCGAAATCATCGCGCGCACGATGGAAGCCGTCTTACAGTGGTCGGGCGACGCCGCCGAATTGTCGGACGATATGACCATGCTGGTGGCGAGGCGCCCGTGAAGATTCTGACCGCCGCGCAGATGCGCGAAGTGGACCGCCGCACTATCGAAATGGGCATCCCGGGCGTGGTGCTGATGGAGAACGCGGGGCATCGCGTGGTGGAGCTGTTGGCCGAAAAGTTCGCGCCGCTGGCACAGCAGCGCATCGCCGTGCTGTGCGGCAAAGGTAACAATGGCGGCGATGGCATGGTGGTGGCGCGGCAGCTTTTCACGCGCTTCGAGCCGCGGTGGCTGCGTGTGGTGCTGCTGGCCGCGCCGGAAGAGTTGAAGGGCGATGCGGCTTTGAATTACCGCATGCTGCAGGCGTGCGGCTGCGCAGTGGCGCGCGAGGTCAACGGTGACACGCGCATGGCGACCATCGTGGTGGACGCGGTGCTGGGCACGGGCATTAAGGGTCCGGCGACGGGCGAGATGCTGGCGGCGATCCGCGAGATTAACGGCGGATTTCCGCTGGCGAAAGTCGTGGCCGTGGATATCCCGTCGGGCATGCCCAGTGATGCGGGCGAGCCGGTGGGCGAGCAGGCGCGCGCGGATTATACGGTGACATTCACGGCGCCGAAGCCGGCACACGCGCTGGCGCCGAACTGCGATGCCGTGGGCGAACTGCGCGTCGGCGCGATCGGCAGTCCGGAGGGGATGTATGAGGAAGACAGCTCCATTTGGCTGTCGCTGGTACAGCCGGCGATGTTCGACCGATTGCTGCAGCCGCGCGCGCGGTCCGGACATAAAGGGACGTATGGGCACGTGTTGGCTATCGCCGGGTCGCACGGCAAGACCGGCGCAGCGGCCATGTGCGGCATGGCGGCGCTGCGCGCGGGCGCGGGCCTGGTGACGGTGGCGTCGGAGGAATCCGCTATTCCGGTGATCGCCGGCCACGCCGCGGAGTTGATGACCGAACCACTCCCGAGCGGCCGCCCGGCCGCCGCTGTCGACAAGATTGCCGAGAAGAAAGATGTGATCGCCATCGGGCCGGGACTGGGCGACGCTCGCGAAACGGTTGACATGGTGCGGCGCGCATTCGCCGAATTTCCGCAGCCCATGGTGACGGATGCCGATGCGCTGAATGCGCTGGCCGGCACGGCGTGGACGGGCTCCGGCAAGGTGCGTGTGCTGACGCCGCATCCCGGAGAAATGGGCCGGCTCTGCGGCAAGACGATCGCGGAGATTTCGGCGGATCGTCTGGGCGCCGCGCGCGGGCTGGCCAGCGAGCGGCAGGTCACGCTAGTGCTGAAGGGTGAACGCACGCTGATCGCGTTTCCGGACGGGCGCGTTTGGATCAATCCCACTGGCACGCCCGCCATGGGCACGGGCGGTACGGGTGACATCCTGACGGGACTGATTGCCGGCTTGCTCGCTCAGTTTCCAAAAGAACGCGACCAGGCTGTAGCGGCCGCCGTCTACCTGCACGGCCTGTCAGGCGAATTAGGCGCCGCCGCGCTCACCGAGAAATGCCTGGTGGCCACCGATCTGCTCCGCTATCTGCCGGCGGCCCTGGAGGAGTGTGCCCGTCTTCCGCACCGCCTCTGAAGAGGAGACGATCGCGCTGGGGGAACGCCTGTCACGCACGCTGCCACGCGGCGCCACCGTGCTGTTGATCGGCAATCTGGGCGCGGGCAAGACTACCCTCGCCAAGGGTATTGTTCAGGGGTTGGGCGCGGCGCCGGCCGAGGAAGTCTCCAGTCCCACGTTCACGTTGATCCATGAATATGGTGCGCCGCCCGCCGTCTACCATGTGGATCTCTATCGCCTGGACAGCGCGCGCGACGCTGCCACCCTGGGCCTCGAAGAGTTATTCGATAGCCCCGCCCTGGTGATCGTGGAATGGGGCGAGCGGTTCCCGCAGTTGATGCCGCCGGACCGCATCGAAATCCGGCTGCGGGCGCTCGCCGGGGACGAGCGGGAGATCGTCTGCGATGCCTGACGGCCCGGAGGGTTGTCCTACTTCTTATCCAGATCCAGGTTGAGGGCCAGTACGTTGACGCGCGGCTCTCCGAAAATGCCGAACTGGCGCCCTTCCACGTGCCGCTCGACGACCTGCCGGACCGCATCTGCGGTCATCCCACGGGCCTTCGCCACGCGGTCCACCTGGGCGAACGCCGAGGCTGGACTGATATGCGGGTCGAGACCGCTCGCGGAGGTAGTGAGTAAGTCGGCCGGTATGGGGCCCGTGTAAGTGGGATTCTCCTGGCGGAACTTCTTGATATCGTCTCTCACCCGGTTAATCAAGGCTTGGTTAGTAGGTCCCAGATTAGTAGCTCCGGAGTTAGCGGCGTCGTAGCCATCGCCCGCCGCCGACGGACGTCCGTGAAAATACTCCGGCTTCGTAAATTTCTGGCCGATCAGCGCCGAGCCGACGATCTTGCCATTCGCCGTGATCAGGCTGCCATTCGCCTGGTGGGGAAAGAACGCCTGCGACAGACCGAACACCACCAGCGGGTAGACCAGCCCGGTGAGCACCGTGATGACGACCGTCAACATTACAGCGGGAATCAGTATTTTCTTCATTTTGTCAGTCCTCAGGCCAGCCGCAGCAGGCCCAGCAAGCGGTCGATCACCCAGATGCCCGGAAACGGCGCGATCACTCCGCCCACGCCATAGATCAGGAGGTTGCGGCGCAAGAGGGCGGCCGCGCTCAAGGGCTTGTAGGCGACGCCGCGCAGCGCCAGCGGAATCAGCGCGATAATGATCAACGCGTTGAATATCACGGCCGCCAGCACGGCGCTCTGCGGGTTCCGCAGATACATGATATTCAGCTTCTCCAAAGACGGATAAGTGGTCATGAACATGGCCGGCAGTATGGCGAAGTATTTAGCCACATCGTTCGCGATGGAGAATGTAGTCAGCGAGCCGCGGGTCATGAGCAACTGCTTGCCGATGGCCACCACTTCGATGAGCTTGGTCGGGTTGCTGTCCAGATCCACCATGTTGCCGGCCTCTTTGGCGGCCATGGTGCCCGTATTCATGGCCAGGCCTACGTCCGCCTGCGCCAGGGCCGGCGCATCGTTGGTGCCGTCTCCGGTCATGGCCACCAGCCGCCCGCCGGCCTGTTCTTTCTTGATGAGGTCCATCTTGTCTTTGGGCGTAGCCTGCGCCAGAAAATCGTCCACGCCGGCTTCCGCCGCGATGGCCGCCGCAGTCAGCGGATTGTCGCCGGTGATCATGACCGTGCGGATACCGATGCGGCGCAATTGCTCGAAGCGCTCGCGCATGCCGCCCTTGACCACGTCCTTCAAATGGATGACGCCCAGCACGCGGTCGCGATCCGCGACCACCAAAGGCGTGCCTCCCGAGCGCGAGATGCGCTGCGTGGTTTCGGTCAACTCAGGAGGGATCTTGCCGCCCTGTTCCTGCACGAATTCCACTACGGAATCCGTAGCGCCCTTGCGGATACGGCGGCCGTCGATGTCCACGCCGCTCATGCGGGTTTGCGCCGTGAAGGGAATGAAGTGGGCCTCATGGTCCGCCACCTCACGGCCCCGATAAGCGTATTTCTCTTTGGCCAGCACCACGATGGAACGGCCCTCCGGGGTTTCGTCCGCGAGGCTCGAAAGCTGCGCCGCGTCGGCCAGTTCGGCCTCCTTGGCGTCGCCGATGGGAATGAATTCCACCGCCTGCCGGTTGCCCAGCGTGATCGTCCCGGTCTTATCCAGCAACAATGTGTTCACGTCGCCCGCCGCTTCCACGGCTTTGCCGCTCATGGCCAGCACGTTATGCTGCATCACGCGATCCATGCCCGCGATTCCAATGGCCGACAGCAGCCCGCCGATGGTGGTCGGGATGAGGCATACCAGCAGCGAAATCAGCACGGTCACGCTGGGCGCCTGGCCGGCGCCGGCGGATTGTACGCTGTACTGCGCAAACGGATACAGGCTGACCACGGCCAACAGGAAAATGAAAGTCAAGCCCGCGATCACAATATTCAGCGCAATCTCGTTGGGCGTTTTCTGCCGCTCCGCGCCTTCCACCAGCGCGATCATGCGGTCCAAAAACGTCTCGCCGGGATTCGACGTGATTTGAACTTTGATCTGGTCGGACAGGACACGTGTGCCGCCAGTCACGGCGCTGCGGTCGCCGCCCGATTCGCGGATTACCGGAGCGCTCTCGCCGGTGATCGCCGATTCGTCGACGCTGGCGATGCCCTCGACCACGTCTCCGTCGCCCGGGATAATGTCGCCGCGCTCCACCAGCACCACGTCGCCGCGCCGCAGTTCGGTAGCCGCCACCGACTCGAACTTTTTGCCGTTCTTCAGGCGCTTGGCCATGGTCTCGGTCTTGGTTTTGCGCAGCGTGTCGGCCTGCGCCTTGCCGCGGCCTTCCGCCATGGCTTCCGCGAAATTCGCGAACAGCACCGTGAACCACAACCAGATCGAGATTTGCAGCGTGAACCCGATGTTGTGCCCCATGGCGAGATCCTTGACGATCTCGATGGTGGTCATGGCGGCGCCCACTTCCACCACGAACATCACTGGGTTCTTCATCATCAGCCGGGGGTTCAGCTTGACGAACGAATCGCCGATGGCGCGCTTCACTATAGGCGGGTCGAGCAGCGGACGCGCGCGCACGGCTTTCTTGGAAATCAGCAGCGGCTCGGTCACGTAAGAGGAAGTAGAGGGCGGTGGTTCCATTACAGGCATATCTTAACTCCTAGAATCCCGCGATCAGGATGGAAAACAGTTTGCCGTTGTTCATCAGGAAGTGCTCCACGACCGGGCCCAGGCAGAGCGCCGGAAAAAATGTGAGCGCGCCGACGATCAGAATAACCCCGACCAGCCAGGCCACAAATAGCCCGCCGTGCGTGGGGAAGGTGCCCGCGGAGACCGGCACCATTTTCTTCTTCGCCAGGCTGCCCGCGGCGGCCAGCAGCGGGATCATCATCAGGAAGCGGCCGATCAGCATGGCGTATCCAATGGTGGTGTTGAAAAACGGCGTGTTGCCGCTAAATCCGCCGAACGCGCTGCCGTTGTTCCCGGTGGCGCTGGAGTAGGCGTAGAGCATCTCGGACAATCCGTGCGGGCCATTATTGGTCAGGATCGGGGAGGCACCGGGCGGATTGACCCAGGCATTTTTGGCGGCGTGGACCGCTATTCCGGCGCCCGAAAACAGCAGTATGCTGGCCGCCAGAACCAGCATGGCCAGCATAGCCATCTTGACTTCCTTCTGCTCGATCTTCTTGCACAGATATTCGGGCGTGCGTCCCACCATCAGGCCCGCGAGAAAGACCGCCAGGATGGCATACATCAGCATGCCATAGAGCCCCGCGCCCACTCCCCCGAAGATCACTTCGCCAAGCTGTATATTGACCATCGGCACCAGCCCGCCGAGCGGCGTAAAGCTGTCGTGCATGCTGTTCACCGCGCCACAGCTGGCGTCCGTGGTCACCACTGCGAACAGGGCCGACGCCGGAATGCCGAAGCGCACTTCCTTACCTTCCATGTTCCCGCCCGATTGCGTGGCGGTGGCCGCGTCCTCCAGGCCCAGTTTGGTCAGGTTCGGGTTGCCGGATTGCTCCGCGGGATACACGACGAAGACTCCCGCCAGGAACACGACACTCATGGCGGCAAACAGCGCCCATCCCTGCCGCGTGTCCTTCACCATCTTGCCGAATGTGTAAGTCAGCCCGGCGGGGATCACGAAGATGAACAGCACCTGCAGGAAATTCGCGAAGGGTGTGGGGTTCTCGAACGGGTGAGCGGAATTCGCGTTGAAGAAGCCGCCGCCGTTGGTGCCCAGCATCTTGATGGCTTCCTGCGAAGCGGTGGGTCCCTGCGCGATGGTCTGCGCGCCGCCTTCGAGCGTGGCTACTTTATCGTAAGCCCGGAAATTCTGAATGCAGCCCTGCGAAACCAAAAGCAGCGCCCCCACGATGGAGAGCGGAATGAGAAGGTAGAGCGTGGCGCGGGTCAGATCCACCCAGAAGTTGCCGATGGAATCCGCCGAACGGCGCGAAAATCCGCGCACCATGGCAATGGCGGTGGCGATGCCGGCCGCCGCCGAAGTGAAGTTGTGTACCGCCAGCCCGACCATCTGCGTGAAGTAGCTGGCTGTAGCTTCGGGCGTGTAGACTTGCCAGTTCGTGTTCGTGCCGAAACTGACGGCGGTATTGAACGCCAGGTCGGGGGACCACAATTTACCGAGGAAACCTTGCGGATTGAACGGCAGCATCCCCTGTATCCGCAGGATCAAATAACTGAGCAGGATGCCCGCCAGGCTGAAGGCCAGCAGTGAGCCGGCGTAATGCGTCCAGTGCTGCTCGGCGGTTTCATCTACGCCGCTGAGTTTGTACACCAGCCGCTCCAGCGGCCGCACTACCGGATGCAGGAATGTGCGCTCCCCTTCGAACAGGCGCGCCATGAAGGCCCCAACCGGCTTGGTCAGCGCCAGGAGAATCAGGAAGAAGAGGAAGATCTGGAGAAGTCCCATTGAAGTCATGTCAGAAGCGCTCCGGGCGCAACAGCGCGTAGATCAGGTAAACGCCGATCGCGGCGGCTATGATAGCGGCAATGATGTATTCCATGGAAAGTCTCCTAGAGACGGTCGCAACCGCGCACGTACGCCCATGCAATCAAGAAAAACAAAATGGTGATTACCACGAAAAACAGATCCAGCATATTCTTATCTCACCTTTACAACAGCGACGCTGTGTCCGCCGGCGGTCAGCCTGCGCGCCAGGCGTTCCTCGCCCGTTCTCCACCAGCGGTCTTTCGTACCGATCACGACCAGCGACTGGCGGCCTAGCAGACCCAGGTAGGCATCCGCGCGATCGCGCGCGAAGACCAGCTTGACGCGGATCGAAACCGGGCTGGTACGCGCCACGGCGGTTAGTTCGGCTTCCAGCCGTTTCCGTATCCCTTCCTGACATTCGAGCGGCGAAGGATACGGCAGCACGTATACGGCCATCAACGTGACCGAGGCTTCGAAACCGCGCGCCAGTTCGGCCGCCGCGGCCAGCGCCCGGGCGGTCAGCGCCGGATCAGTATACGGTACCACCAGATCGAGTGGGCGTTCCGCTGGCTTAATCTCAGCTAACGGCAACTGCGCGCTGTCGCGCAAGAACATAATTCTCCCGTGCATCTATGTGCCTTCCTACACAATAGATAGGGGCGTGTAAGGAAGTCGTTAGGGAACGATCATGATTCCGTGAGCGGCAAGATAAGGCTGAGCGGGTGAGTGGGCACGGCGAAGGAGCGCTAGGCCTTTGTTTTCAGCGAGGACGGAGAAGCCGAGGCGTGCGAAAATTTGCAGCAGCCAATCGCCGCCAAGTGGGCCCATAGCCCCCAAAGCGGCCTCTTGAACCGCGGCACGGACCGCTCACACAATCGTGGCCCCGCCATCGACAATGATAGTCTGCCCCGTAATATAGTCCGAGGCGGCCGCGGCCAAAAACACCGCCACGCCCTTCAACTCCCCCGCACGGCCCACACGCGCCATCGGAATGCCGGACTCGATGTAGGGCTGAGCAGCTTCCAGCACCTTCTCCGTCATGCGCGACGGGAAGAATCCTGGCGCAATCGCGTTCACGCGGATGTTGTGGGGCGCCCACTGGGCAGCCAGTTCGCGCGTCAGCCCCAGCAGTCCCGCTTTGGACGAGGCGTATCCGGCGTAGTGAATCCCCTGGGGCATGGAACTCTTCAAGCCGGCTATGGAAGCGACGTTGACGATACGCCCGTACTTGCGCTTGATCATCTCCCGCCCGCAAACTTGCGAGAAGAGGAATGCGCCGGTAAGATTCACATCCAGCACTTGCTGCCATTTGTCGAAAGGCATGGCTTCGGCGGGAGCGCCCCAGGTGACTCCCGCGTTATTAACCAGAATATCGATCTGGCCAAAGGCGGCGAGGGTCCGCTTTACGGCGGCGTCGATTTCGGCGGGCTTCGAGACATCGCAGAGCGCGCCTTCGCAGCGGAATCCGCGCTGCTTCATGGCGTCCACGGTGGGGGCGAGCCATTGGTCGCGGCGCGCCAGCAGCATCAGCGATGCGCCGGCTTCGGCCAGTCCTTCGGCTATCTCCTCGCCGAGGCCGCGGGAGCCTCCGGTTACCAGAGCCACGCGGCCCGAAAGATCGAATAGTCGCTTGATTGTGGTCATCGCTTATCTTGCGCTTCGAGAATCAATTTCTGTATGCGCCAATTCAATAATTCCGCGACGTAGAGTTCGGTCTCGGACGGGCACGCGATCTCGTGAATCCACCCGAACTGTTTGAGTTGTTTGCCTGACTTCCCGAGTACGCCCACAACCTTCCCTTCCAAGGTGAGCTTGTAGATCCGACCTGGGTAACCATCCGTGCTAAACAGCATTTGTTTCGTCCCTGGCGTGATGCAGATCGCCCAGGGAGCGCCGGGCGCCATCGCGCCTGTCGTTGCGCTCGGCTTGTTGCCGATCGCCGGACGCGCGTCCGGATCGGCTGGCACGTCGATAGTGATCTGGTGCAAGAACCTGCCGTCGCCGTCGAATACCTGGATGCGGCGGTTGCCGCGGTCAGCCACATAGACACGCCCCTGCGCGTCTACCGCAATGCTATGCGGGGTGTTGAATTGTCCTGGACCGTTGCCGGGCTCGCCCCACGACTTGAGCCAGTTGCCGTCTTTATCGATCTTGGCTACGCGAGAGTTAATATAGCCGTCGCTGATGTAAGTATTCCCGGCTGCATCCCAGGCCACGTCGGTCACTTGCCTAAACATCCCGTCCACCGGAGGCAGCGGCGGCTTGGGATGGCGCAGCGGTTCCGTGCCCTCGTCCGAGGCTTCCTGTTTGCGCCCAAAGACCATCAAAACGCGGCCTTCCGGGTTGAACTTGATCACCATGTCCGAGCCTTTGTCCGCGACCCAGATGTTGTCGTCGTGGTCGACTTTCACTGAGTGGGCAAACGACCACGCGTACAGATGATGACCGATTTCGCGAATGAATTTGCCGTCGGCGCCGAACTCCAGAAGTTGCGCGGCGCCCGCACCGTAAGCCGGGCCCGTGCTATCGCCCCGCGAGAATACGAACACGTGTCCTTTAGAGTTCACCGCGACGCCCGCGACTTCGCCTAAGTACATGTCCTGAGGAAGTTTCAGAAAATCAGGGACGGATTGGTACTTAAGCTGCGGCACCTCTTGAGGGAAAAGGGGGCCACTAAGGAGGAGCAATAAAACAAGTATCATCGGATGCTGAGTCGACCTCAATCCACCAAGGCTTCGTAGGCCATCCTCTTGAACTGGCCACCTGCCACGACGTCGCCGCTGGGCAGCACATTGACCAAGAAGACGCCGACCATATGTTCCTTTGGATCAATCCAGAAACTGGTTCCAGCCGCGCCTCCCCAATTGTATTCGCCTTCGGAGCCGACGCTCGCTGACTTTCCAGGACCCAAATTCACGGCAAACGTCAAGCCGAAACCGTAGCCATCGGCCGGCATGCCGCCGGTACGTGCGAGGGTGCCGAGGTGATCGCTCCTCATGAGTTCGACCGACTTGCGTCCGAGAATGCGCACGCCCTCAAGCTCGCCGTCGTTCAGCAGCATGGTAACGAATCGCGCATAGTCGTCGAGAGTCGATACCGAACCCGCTCCGCCTAAAAGCAGCGTCGGCTTCTTCTTGTAGTCCTCTTGCGCTGGCGCGGTGGAGGGTTCGATGCCGCCGCCCTTTTTGGGCGTGTACAGTACTGCCAGACGATTCCATTTTTCTTCCGGCACGAAGAAGGCCGTATCCTTCATACCGAGCGGACGGAAAATCCGCTCTTCGAAAAACTGGTCGAGCGGCTTGCCGGAGACCACCTCCACGAGCCGGCCCAGCACATCGATCGAGAAGCCGTAGTGAAACGTCGTGCCAGGCTGGTGGTTCAAAGGGGCGGTGGCCAGGCGCCGTACCGCTTCCGCCAGATCGAAAGACACCCACCCGTTTCCGCCCGTCACGCCCAGCTTCTTGTAAGCCGGCTCGCCGTTCTCATCCTTCGGTCCCGCGTAGTCGAGGCCACTGGTGTGCCGGAACAAGTCGCGGACCGTGATGGGATGATCGGCGGGAACGACGTAGTATGTCCGCTTGCCGGCGGCGTCAAACGATTCCTGAGCCACGCTCATCTTGGTGAACTCAGGAAGGTACTTCGATACCGGATCGGTGAGCGAAAACTTGCCCTCTTCGTAAAGAATCATCGCGGCGACGCCTGTGATGGCCTTTGTCATCGAGTACATGCGCACGATCGTGTCGGGCTTATACGCACCCCAAGTCTCGCGGAAGACGACCTTACCGTTCCGCGCGATGAGGCCGGAAGCGCCATTCAGGCGGCCAGTGCTGATATGTTCCTGCATAACGGTGTTGATCCGGTTCAGGCGATCGCTGGAGAAACCAGCCTGCTCCGGAGGCGCGGTCGGCAAGCTCGCGCCGGCCACCAACGATGCGACCAAACAAAAGACGAAAACAATCCGCATGAGCGCAAATCTATCACAGAAGCAGGCACCAAGTGTGCGCCAAGTTGAAGAGCTGCGGGCTGCGGAACTCGGCTCGGCGATCAAGCCCCGTGATCCTGCGTTCAAGCAGGTGACGCACCGGCCACGGGCGCTGTACGCCATTCTGCGGGCTTGCCGCAGGCGTTGGAAGAAGACGATTCGCGCACGCTTCAATAGCTCTGCCGGCTTCGCAGCCGTCCCGCCAGCTCCGCCGCCCGCGCGAACTCATCCCGCGCCCCTCTCGTGCGCAGATTCTCGCGAAGCTGCTCCAGCTCGTTGATATACGCCGTGAGCGCCTGCTCGATGGACTCCGTATTGGTCGCCAGGATGTCCCGCCACAACTCATACGCGCTCAGCGCCAGGCGAGTACTGTCGATCAACCCCGGTCCGGCCACTTGTAAGTCCTCCGGCGCGGTGAGGTTTTCCGCCACCGTGGCCGCCAGCGCGGTCGAAGCGAGCTGCGGCAAGTGCGACGTAAACGATACCAGCCGGTCGTGCTCGGCTGCGCCCAGCACCACGGTCTTCGTCCCGATGCGGCCCAGCCACTCGACGAACGCACGCGCCGCGGGAGTCTGCAGTTCTTCGGGCGCCGCTGGCGTCAGTACATAGGTGCGGCCGCGGAACAGGTCCGCATCCCCTTCCGCGGCGCCGCGTTTCTCCTTCCCGGCCAGCGGATGCCCACCCAGGAACTGGCAGCGCCGCACCAGCTTGCGCGCCGTGGTGACGATGGCGTGCTTGGTGCTGCCCGCGTCGGTCACCAGCGCGTCCGGCCGTACCAGCGGGTCCAGATGGTGCAGCGTGTCCAGAATGCGCCCAATTGGCTGCGCCAGGTAGAGCAGGTCCGCGGAACGGGCCGCATCCTCGAGCGTAGCGCCGCGGTCGATCGCGCCCCGCTCCAGCCCCGCGCGCACCGCCGCTTCCGAGCTCACTCCCAGGACGGCGCCGCGGAACCCCGCCTTCTTCAGCGCCAGGCCGAACGAGCCCCCGATCAACCCCACGCCTACGATTGCGACCGTTTCCATTCGCCCGCCCTAAATGGTACGACCCACCGCTGTGGCGATCATGCGCAACTGCCCCATCAGCTCTTCAAACTGCTCCGGACGCAGCGATTGCGCGCCATCGCTCAACGCGCGGTCGGGATCGGGATGCACTTCGATCAGCAGTCCGTCGGCGCCGGCGGCCACCGCCGCGCGCGCCATGGGCGCCACTTTGTCCCGTCGCCCCGTGCCGTGCGACGGGTCTGCCACCATGGGCAGGTGCGAAAGCTTCTTCACCACAGGGATGGCCGAGATATCCATGGTGTTGCGCGTGTAAGTCTCAAACGTGCGGATGCCGCGCTCGCACAGGATCACGTCGTAGTTGCCGCCCGCCATAACATACTCCGCGGAGAGCAGCAGCTCTTCGATGGTCGCCGCGATACCGCGCTTCACCAGGACCGGCTTGCGCAGCTTGCCCAGCTCGCGCAGCAGATTGAAGTTCTGCATGTTGCGCGCGCCCACTTGCAGAATATCGGCATACTCGGCCACCAGCGGAATCTGCGTCTGGTCCATTACCTCACTCACTACCAGCAGGCCGTTGCGGTCGGCCGCCGCGCGCAGCATTTGCAAACCCTCGGCGCCCATGCCCTGGAAGCTGTAGGGCGAAGATCGCGGCTTGAATGCGCCGCCGCGAATCACGCTGGCCCCCGCGCGCGCCACCTGCTCCGCCACGCAGTCGATCTGCTCGCGGCTCTCCACGCTGCACGGTCCGGCCATCACTACCACCCGCTCGCCCCCAATGGACACGCCGGACGCCCCGACTATCTTCACCACCGTTCCGCCGGGTTTGAAATTCCGGCTGGCCAGCTTGTAGGGCGAGGCGATGCGGTGCGCCTCCTTCACGCCCTCCATCACCTCGAAGACCTCCAGGTCCACATCCACCTTGCCGCCCACCCCGCCCAGCACCGTGTGCATCACCCCCGTGGAGCGATGCACGTCGTAACCTTCGCCCACCATGCGATCGATTACCGCCTGAATGTGGGACTCGGTGGCCCCCTGCTGCATCACGACTAGCATTTATAAGTCTCCGTCCGTACCGGTTTCAACGCCGGTTTGCATGCGAATTCTTTGGATCGTGCGCATCTCGTCGATGATGCGTTCGAAGATGCGCTTGACGGCTTCGGGCGAGAGCGGGCCGCCGTTATGCGTGGTGATATTCTCAAAGACCTGCTCTTCCCGGCGCGGCTCGTAGATGGGCAGTTTGGCGGCACGCTTGACGCGGCCAATCTGCTCCACCACCTGTGTGCGCTCGTTCAACAATTCCAGCAGGCGAAGATCCAATGCGTCGATCGACACGCGATACTCTTCGAGCGCCTGCAGCGCTTCTTCGCGCGTCACCGCGCCTCCGCGGCGCGCAAATCGAAGCCATGTTTCAGCTCGCGCACGAAAGATTCCAACTGGATTTCGAGCGATGTATTCTCCCGTCCACGCTCGATCAAGTCGACGATGGCGCTGCCCACCACCACCGCTTCCACCTGCCGTCCCGCTTCCGCCACCTGCTCCGGACGCGAGATGCCGAATCCCACCGCCAGCGGCAGATCCGTCACCGCACGCACCGCGGCCACCAGCGGCCCGATCGCGCCGGAGAGCGATTCGCGCGTGCCAGTCACTCCCGTGCGCGAAACCAGGTAGACAAAGCCCGTGGAGTATTGTGCCATCAGCCGCAGCCGCCGCTCGGTCGAGGTGGGCGCGGCCAGAAACACGGTATCCAGATTGCTCCGGCGCATGGCGTCTACGTAATCGCCGGCTTCTTCCACGCTGGCATCCGTCAGCAGGCAGCCGTCGATGCCGCAGGCCGCGGCATCGCGTGCCAGCGCATCCACGCCGTAGCGCACCACCGGGTTCAGATAGGTAAACAGCAGCAGGGGAATCTCGGACCGGCGCCGGATCTCGGCCGCGATCTCCAGCACCTTGCGCAGCGTCGTGCCGGCGGCCAGCGCCCGCTGGCCCGCGCGCTGGATCACGGGACCGTCCGCGATGGGGTCCGAAAAAGGCACGCCCAGTTCGATCAGGTCGGCGCCGCCCTGCTCCAGCGCCTCCACCAGCGCGGGCGTGCGCTCGGGCGACGGGTCGCCCACCGTCAGGTACGCAATCAGCCCTTTGCGCCCATGCCGCTTCAGGTTGTCGAACAGACGGGCAATACGAGTGTTCATTAGTGGGGCAGACCTCCAGGTCTGCTCGGGTCCTCCAGGACCCGCTCCGGCCGGCGTGGACGCCGGCCGCAGGACTGGGGTCCTGCCCCACTAGCCTCAATCCACATCCAGTTCCTTCAAATTCTCCCGGTAGATATCGATGTCCTTGTCGCCGCGCCCTGACAGATTCACGATGTAGACCTGGTTGCGGGCCGAGGGCGCGCGCCGCACCGCCTCCGCCACCGCATGCGCCGATTCGAGCGCCGGAATCAGACCCTCGATGTGGCACAGCATGCGGGCTGCGTCCAACGCTTCGGTGTCGCTGGCGGCCACATACTCCGCGCGGTTCCGGTCATGCAGCCAGGCGTGCTCGGGCCCGATCAGCGCGTAATCCAGCCCCGCCGAAACCGAGTGCGTCAGCGAGACTTGCCCGTCCTCGTCCTGTAGCAGATAGCTGCGCGCGCCGTGCAGCACTCCCGGCGTCCCGCTCCGGAAGCGTGCCGCATGCTCGCCCAGATTCGCACCTCGCCCGCCGGCTTCCACGCCAATCAGCTCTACGGCTTTGTCCGGCACGAACGCATGGAAAATGCCGATGGCATTGCTGCCCCCGCCCACGCACGCGAAGACCGCGTCGGGCAGCCGCTTCTCCACCTCCAAAATCTGGCCGCGGGCTTCCTCGCCGATCACTTTCTGAAAATCGCGCACCATCACCGGATAAGGATGCGGCCCTAGCGCCGACCCCAGCAGATAGTAAGTGGTGCCGACATTGGTCACCCAATCGCGCAGCGCCTCGCTGATGGCATCCTTCAGCGTACAGCTGCCGTTGGTCACCGGGACCACCTGCGCACCCAGCAGGCGCATGCGGAAGACATTCAGCCGCTGCCGCCGCATGTCCTCCTCGCCCATGTAGACCACGCAATCGAGACCCAGGCGCGCGCAAACCGTCGCCGTGGCCACGCCGTGCTGTCCCGCGCCGGTTTCCGCGATGATGCGGCGCTTCCCCATGCGCCGCGCCAGCAGCCCCTGCCCCAGCGTGTTGTTGATCTTGTGCGCGCCGGTGTGCAACAGGTCTTCGCGCTTGAGGTAGATGCGCGCGCCGCCCAGTTGTTCCGTAAGCCGCCGCGCAAAGTAGAGCGGCGTGGGACGGCCCGCGTAATTCCGCAGCAGGTCGCTCAATTCAGCCTGGAACGCCGGATCGCCGCGCGCTTCCAGATACGCCAGTTCTAGTTCTTCGAGCGGCGCCATCAGGACTTCCGGCACGAAGCGGCCCCCGTACGGCCCGAAATGCCCGCCCGCGTCAGGTTGGGCCGTCATCATCGGGACGCCGCCAGTGCGGCTTTCAAGAACGCCGCCATCTTGAAATGATCCTTGCGTCCCGGAGACCTTTCGAGTTGCGAGCACGCATCCACGCCCCACGGATGTACCTGCTCGATCGCCGCCCGCACGTTGCCGGCATCCAGGCCCCCAGCCAGGATCAGGTGGGGCAGGCTCGCAGGGGTACCCTCTGGGTCCGGCGGCCTCCCAGGCCGCCCTGCTGGGTTGACTGCAGCCAGCGCCCAATCGAATACGTGTCCGGATGCCGGGCCGTCCAGCAGCACCGCTTCCGCCGGGCCATCAGGCACGCTGAATGCCTGCCCCGCCACTCGAATCGCCTTCCACACGCGCATGCTCCGCGGATACTGCTCCGGCGATTCGCTGCCGTGCAATTGGGCGATATCCAAACACACCCGCTGCGCAGTCCGCAACACAACCTCCGGAGACTCGTCCACAAACACGCCCACCTTCCAAACACCCGCCGGCAGTCCCGCTGCGATGGCCGCCGCTTCGTCGGGTGAGATATACCGCGGGCTGCCTGGGTAGAAGTTGAAGCCCAAAGCCGCCGCCCCTTGGTCGATGGCCGCCAGCGCATCCTCGCGATTAGTGATGCCGCAGATCTTCACCATCATCCCGTCACCATACTTAAGCAGGCGCCAGTAAGGCCCGCAAGGCCTCCGCCGGATCGGCCGATTTCATCAGGTGCTCGCCCACCAGGAAAGCTTGATAGCCCGCCTCGCGCAGCCGTTCGATATCCCTCGCGCAGCGTATGCCGCTCTCGCTTACCTTCAGCACCCCGGGCGGGATGCGCGGTGCCAGACGCAGCGACGTCTCGAGCGTGACTTCGAACGTGGTCAGATCTCGATTGTTCACTCCGATGATTCCGGCGCCGGCGTCCACAGCCTTCGCCAGATCCCGGTCGTCGTGCACTTCGACCAGCGCCGCCATCCCGTATCCGGCCGCCATCCCGGCCAATCCGCGGATCTCCGCCGCGTCAAGGATAGCCGCAATCAGCAGGATGGCGTCCGCGCCGCCGGCCGCAGCCTCCGTAACGTGATCGTCATTGAGCGTGAAATCCTTGCGCAGCACAGGCAACCGGCAGACGCTGCGCGCCGCCGCCAGGTCCGCCAGGCTGCCCTGGAAAAATGCCTCGTCGGTGAGCACGGAAAGCGCCGCCGCGCCGCCGGCTTCGTATTGGCGGGCCAGCCGCGCAGGGTCGAAATCCTGCGTCAGCAATCCTTTGCTGGGTGAAGCCTTCTTGATCTCCGCGATAATGGCCGGCGCCCGTGCGGCCAGCGCGTGCCGAAAATCCCGCCGCCCGGCGCGCGCATTGTCTGCCTGCCGCTTCCATTGCTTAAGCACACCTGGAGACGGCGCGGGATGCTCCCGCTTGTGCGCGACAATACGGGCCAGCACGTCTGGAACGGTTTCGGTCAACTTAGATTTTATGGTAGCAGACCTATGCGGGGGGACGGCCCGAAACACCTGTGAACGCGCTGCGAGCTGCGTGTTTCCGAGGCAGCTACGGAGTGGGGAGGAACCATTGCATGCTTGAGGGAGCGCAACTCGCAACAAGCGTCCACACTAAGTAGTGACGTGAACCGGCGAAGCGTTTCACGCACGCGGCAATTTTCTTGAGTGGGGCAGGCTCTCAGCCTGCGCGGGACTCCCAGTCCCGCCTCTACCAAATCACTTTCTTTGGGAGTCTGATCCAGCGCCCGGCTCTTGCAGCGGCATCAATTCGCCCGCCGCCATTTTCAGCCGCCGCTCACAGGTCTCCCAGTCCCCTGTCTCGCACTGGGACCTGTGGCAATCGAATTCACAGAGGGCATCGCCCTCAGGAACATCGTCGACGATTTGCCGCCGGAGCCATCCCAATGCTGAAAGAACTAAGTGCATCTGGCGTTCTGCATTATACCACCTACGGTGTCTCCCCCCGCTTCCGGAGCCTTCGGCTGATAATATCTAAGGAAGCACTAACTCATGAAAATCCATAAGGCGGTGATCACGGCCGCCGGACCCAGCCAGCGCAGCCTGCCGCTGCAAACCCTGGTCGACCGCGACGGCGTCGAAAAGCCGGTCCTGCGCATCATCGTCGAAGAAGCCCTGCGCGCCGGTGTTGAGGAAATCGCGATCGTCGTTTCGCCCGGCGATGAAATTCCCTACGCACGGGTGGCTGGCGATCATGCCGGCCGCCTCCGTTTCGTCCCACAGCCCGAACCGCTGGGCTACGGCCACGCTGTTCTCTGCGCCCGCGATTTCGTCCGCCAGGACCCCTTCCTGCACCTGGTCGGCGATCATCTTTATATCAGCCGTACCGACAAGGGCTGTGCCCAGCAATTGGTGGAAGTGGCCGAGGCGCAGGCGTGCGCGGTCTCGGCCGTGCAGGCCACCCGCGAAAACCTGTTGCCGCGCTTCGGCGCGGTGGGGGGCCAACGCGTGGCCGGCAGCCAGGATCTCTACCGCGTCGACACCGTCATCGAAAAACCCACGCCCACCGAAGCCGAGCAGCGCCTGGTGGTTCCCGGCTTGCGCGCCGGACATTATCTTTGCTTCTTCGGCATGCACGTCCTCACGCCCGCCGTCATGGACTTCCTCGCGCCGCGCGTCAGCCTTTCCGCCGCCCTCGCCGAACTCGCCCGCCGCGAGCAGTACCTCGCGCTCGAGCGCGCCAACCGCCGCTACGATATCGGCGTGCGCTACGGCCTGCTCACCGCGCAACTGGCACTGGCGCTTAGCGGGCGCGATCGCGACGAAGTGCTTTCCCAATTAGTCGAGTTGCTGGCCATGCGCGAGATGCCGGCTGCCGGGAGATAGCCGCGCCCCATGAGCCACCTCACCGGCATCGTCACCGCGGCCGACCCCGCGCTCCGCAACAGCTCGCTGGACGCCTTTTGCCGCGCCGCCACCCTGGCGGACCTGCAGAGCGAATCCGCCGCCCTCGACCGCTTCCGCCGCTCCAGCGACAACCTCTACGGACGCGTTCGCGCGCTCTTCTTCCTTTACGCGATCCACCGCTTCCACCTGCCCTTCAAACCGGGCGTACGCGCCCCGGGCCCGATCCCGTTCCACGGTTACGACCGCCTGCTCACGCGCCGCTTCGACGAAGCCATCGAAATCTTCCTGGCCGCGCAATCCGCCAACGGCCCCAGCGCGGCCATCTCCAGCGCTTTGGCCGCCGCATATCATAGCCTGGGCTTCCAAACCCTCGCCGGACAAGTCCGCCGGAGTGTGCGCACCGTGCGCGGCAATCAGTGGATGTTCCGCACCGGCCACCCCGCCGACTATCCCTTGCGCCTCCGCCCCGAACTGCTCGAACAGGCCGGCGGCCTTTTCCCCATCCTTCGCGAAACCACGCCCGTCCGCATGGATCTCACCCATAGCGGCTGGAGCGACATCTTTTTCCTGGGCATGGATTTCCCCGAAGGCGCGCGCGTGCTGAACGTTTCCATCGACCTCGGCGTGCGCGGCGCCGGCGCGCCCAAACCGCCCGTAGAAGCCTGGTTCCGCGTCATCGATGCGCCGGTGCTGCGCCTCTCCAGCGTCGATCTCGAAGCCTCCGCGGAAATCACCACGCTCGCCGAGGTCTTCGATTTCGCGTGCGACTATCTCGGCCTGCTGAAAGCCGCGGTGATCGCCTCCGGCATCGTGCCGCCCGGCATGGAGGGCGCGGGCCAGCCCCTGGCCGACGTGCTGGCCGTCCTCACCGGCCGCCCCGGCCACGGCATCGAAATCGTCAGCCGCGTAAACGATATCCCCAAAGGCTCGCGCTTGGCCGTTTCCACCA
>Ga0302326_10003242_pt1 | contig 38510 bp, 33 predicted proteins | sample Palsa_T0_3_FD_202264 | JGI IMG/M metagenome (GOLD analysis project Ga0302326, IMG submission 202264) | Peat permafrost microbial communities from Stordalen Mire near Abisko, Sweden - Palsa_T0_3 | ecosystem: Environmental > Terrestrial > Soil > Palsa > Peat permafrost | place: Sweden: Abisko... | reverse complement strand
CCGGCGTCCTGCCCCGGTGGGTCGTCTGGGTCACCAGAGCGGACGCACCGGTGCGGTCGATGATCGAGCCCATCTCCAGGGCGGCGGCTCGCGACCCGAGCCCGACCGTAGTCAGGCCGGCCTTCTCGTTGGCCAGGTAGGCGGCATGGGCGGTCGCGCCATCCGGCAACAACACGGCGATACGCTGCCCCGGCGACAGGCCAGCCGCTGTCAGGATGGATGCCAAGCGGTCGGAAGCCCGGTCGTAGCTGCGGTAGTCGAATTGCCTGCCGTCCGCCACGAACGCCGTAGCCTCTGGCCGCTTCCGGGCCATGATGCCGACCAGATCGCCCACAGTGTCGTCGCTCCACCAGCCTGCCGCCCGGTAACCGGCGGCCAGCACCGCGAGCCGCGGAGAGCTCGAGACCGATGACATTCCGTACTGTGTACAAGATGGGCGCTGTGGATGAGCAGTTGACGGGGCGGATCGAGCGGCAGGGGGGCCGCGACGTGTGGTCGCCCCGGCTCGTGCGCGGGATCGGGCCAGAGCTCAGCGACCGGCAGAAGCTGGCCTGCGCCTTCCGGATCCTGGCGCGAGACGGGTTCGCGGAGAACATCTCGGGCCATATCACCTGGCAGCAGGCCGGGGACTACCGCATGCTCGTCAACCCATGGGGTCTCTGGTGGCGGGAACTGAGCGCGTCTGACATCTGCACGGTCGCGACCGATGGGCAGGTGTTGGACGGCCGCTGGGACGTGACCCCGGCTATCCACATCCACACCGAGCTCCACCGGCGGCGCCCCGATGCCAGGGTGGTGATCCACAATCACCCGTACTACGTGTGCCTGCTCGCCGCGGTAGGCCGGCTGCCCGAGCTGGTGCACCAGAGCGGCACCGCCTTCGTTGACGATCTCCGGTTCGTCAGCGAGTACGACGGGGAGGTGGACTCGCCGGAGCTCGGGGCGGCCCTGGCGACCCAGATTGGGGACGCGAGTGTCGTGATCCTGGCCAACCACGGCGTGATCGTCACCGGCCCCACCCTCGAAGAGGCGACGTTTCGAGGGCAGGGTGCCGGCCCACCTTGCCGAGCGGGCGCCGCGCGTCGTCGACAAAGAGGACGGCAGCCAGACCTGGATCTACGACGGCGTCGAGCTGCCGATGGTCGGCTTCAACGCGGTGGTCGGACGGCCCGTCGACGAGTGGCGGATGGAGCCCGCCCGCTTCGACGAGATGCGGTCTGGTGCCTATGACATCCGGGCCCGGGTGGCGGACATGGATCTCAATGGAATCCATGCCTCGCTCAACTTCCCGTCATTTCTACCGGGTTTCGCGGGCCAGCGGCTGCAGCTGGTCACCAAGGACCAGGAGTTGGCCATGGCTTCGGTACGCGCCTGGAACGATTGGCATCTCGAGGAGTGGGCCGGGACCTTTCCCGACCGCATCATCCCGTGCCAGATCCCGTGGCTCCTGGACGCCGAGGTCGGGGCGGAGATGGTCGAGACGAACGCGGCCCGGGGCTTCAAGGCCGTTTCGTTCAGCGAGGACCCGAGCAAGCTGGGCTTCCCGACCCTCCATTCCGGTTACTGGGAGCCCATCCTGGCCGCCTGCGCCGAGACGGGCACCGTCATCAACCTCCACATCGGCTCGTCAGGATCGTCTCCCACCACCACGGCCGACGCGCCTTCTGACGTGGCGGGGGTGCTGTTCTTCGCCTACGCCATATACGCGGCGGTTGACTGGCTCTTCAGCCTGGCGCCCGTCCGCCATCCGGATCTCCAGATCTGCCTGTCGGAGGGGGGAATCGGTTGGGTACCAGCGCTACTCGACCGGCTCGACCACATGGGCCGCTACAGCGAGATGTACGGGACCTGGACCGGAGACCTGACGCCCGCGGAGGTCCTTCAGCGAAACTTCTATTTCTGCGCCGTCGAAGACCCGTCGGCCTTCTCGCTTCGACATCGGATCGGAATCGAGCACATCCTGCTGGAGTCGGATTACCCCCACTGCGACTCCACCTGGCCCAACACCCAGGCGGTGATCGAGCACGAAATCGGCACCTTGCCCGCCGCAGACATCCGCAAGCTCACCTGGGAAAACGCGTCGACGCTCTACCGCCACCCCGTGCCGGAAGACGTGCAGGAGGACCCTGACGCGTTCTGATCGGCGGCGAAGGTCGCTACCGGCCGCGGAAGTGGGGTTCGCGCTTGTCTACGAAGGCTTGGGCGGCCTCGCGGTGGTCCTCGGTGAGCCCGGTGTGCACATGGTGGGTGACTTCGAGGTCCATGCAGTCACCTAGCTCGCCAGCCACGGCCCGGTTGAGATTCTCCTTCATGTAGCGGTACGCCACCCTTCGGCCAGCCGACGGGCTCGCGCCATGACCTCCCGCTCGAAGTCGGCTGGCGGGAAGATGGCGTTGACGATTCCGAGCTGTTGTGCGTCCTCGGCGCTCAACCGCTCCGAGAAGTAGTACAGCTCCTTGGCTTTGCCGCTACCTACCAGCTGAGTGAGAAACCAGGTCCCGCCATAGTCTCCGGCGAACGCAACCCGGGAGAAAGCAGTGGTCAGAACCGCCCCTGGCACCGCATAACGCAGGTCGCAGGCCAAGGCCAACGACAGGCCGGCGCCGGCAGCGGGCCCACCGATGGCGGCGATCGTCGGCTTGGGCATGCTCCACAGGCGACCGCTCGTGGCACGCTGGCTCAGTCGTTGGCGATGGATGGCCGCGTCGAGCGACCGGCCGGGATTGTCATCACTCCGGTCCCGCGGCCGGGCGGCCATGCCCTTGACGTCACCGCCGGCGCAGAAGGCGCCGCCGGCCCCGGTAAGTACCACGGAGCCAACCGACTCGTCGGTCTCCACCTGGGCGAGGACCGTCCCCAGGGCCGACAGCATGGCGTCCGAGAGAGCGTTGCGCCGCTCGGGGCGGTTCATGGTGATCACGGCGACGCCGTCGTCGATCTCCGCGTGCAGATCGTCGGTCCCAGTATCGAGTGCGGTCATGTCATCCCTCCTCTGGTACGAAGCTGACCCCGCCGATCTCCAGTGGTCCGCCGCCAGCCAGTCCGGCGATGGTCACTGCGGTGATTCCCTCGCCGCGATCGGCCCGGGCAGGCACGAACCGCAGCCGCTGAGCGGAACTCTCCAGCTTTACCACCGCGGTGCTTCCGTGGTCCGTAGCGGATATCCCGAGCACCGCCGCCCACCGATGGGCCGCGGCGGGGGGATCTTTTACCTCGATTGTCAGTCCGGTCACGCCGCCGGGCGCGTGCTCGGACGCCCGCCCCGTCCATGCCGGGCCCGCCCACCTCCACGAGTCCACCGGCTCCGCCCAGTCGAGAGACACGATGGCGCCAGGGACGTCCTTGGGGTGTAGGTGGGTGCCGGCGATGTCGGGCAGGTCGGCTGTCCAGATCACCCGCACTCCGAGCTCGTCGAGCCGGTGACGGGCCACTGACAGGTCCGGAACCTGGAATATCGCCATGTATCCGCCGTCACCGCCCCGCCGCTCCAGGTACCGGCCGGCGGTGGTATCCGGCTGCGCGGGTGCCACCACCTCTATGAAGGTGTCGCCGACCGCGAACACCGCGTTGGTGAGGCCAAACTCCCCCACCCCCGGGTCATGAAATGGTTGTGGCCAGTCGAAAGCCTGGCGAAGCTCGTCGGCGACGCGGTCGCAGTCGTGGGCCACCAGGGCGACCTGGCGCAAGCGGGGTCCGGCGAGCACAACCCTGACCATAGGACGTCGGCCTCGTCCCATTCGCTCATGACCGCACGGCAGCCATAGGGAGAACGCGCCTGGAGCCGGCGGGTGGTGTCCAATCAAGTCCCGGTTGCGTAGGTCGCCGTGGTCGGGTTTCTAATATGTCTGGTGGCATTCTGGATGGCGGCGCCGAGGTCGGTCGTGCATCTTTGGTTGTACAGAGGACCGGTTCCGTCGCGGAGCAATAGTGACGCTTTGGCCACGCCGGCAGCCGATTGCAGTCGGGCCTCCGACAATGCGGCGAGCATGTCTCTTATTTCGGCTTCGGTGCCGAGGATACGGTCGCGGCAGAGCGGTAGGCGCGAGGTGAGGACCGCCGCTGGCCGCCGGCATGCGTCGAGCAGGTGTTCCCAGTCCTCGGCAAGGGTCCGGCAACGCTCGGTCGTGGTGATGGAGCGGGCCCGGGTCGCCAAGGACCGGCTCCAACCGGGCGGCACCCCTGACGCCAGTTGGCGATCCAGATAACTCGAGCGCAGGACGCTGAGTATGCGGTTGTGCCCCCGAGTTTCATGGGCGCTGAGGAGTGGGATTGTCGGCTCTTTGATCATGCTCCAAGCCTGACCCCATAATCCGTCTAGCGTAAGTGGCGTGAATGACCAGATGCGCGACTATCCTGCCAATATCCTGCGGACCGAGAGGTCAGGCATCGGAGCTGTCAGGGCCTCCGGGAGGCGGCGTCGTCGGCACGTCGTGGCCGTGGCGGTGTACGACGGGATCACCCCGTTCGAGCTGGGCGTGGCCTGCGACGTGTTCGGCGCCGAGTGGGAAGAGATGTTCGACACCGCCTGGTATCGGCTCTTCGTCTGCGCAATCTCGCCAGGCCCGGTCACCGTCGAAGGGGGGTTCCAGATACTCGCCGCTCACGGAGCCGACAAGATCTCCTCCGCCGACACGGTGATCGTGCTGCCGACCATCAACGTCGATCAAGCCCCACCGGAGATGCCCGACCTGTTACGGCGCGTGCACGCCAGCGGGGCGCGGATCGTGTCGCTGTGCACCGGGGCGTTCGTCCTCGCCGCCGCGGGCCTGCTGGACGGCCGCCGAGCCACCACCCACTGGACCGAATGTCCTCAGCTGGCGTCTCGCTACCCGGACGTGACCGTCGACCCCGGAGTGCTATTCGTGGACGAAGGCGACATCCTGACCTCGGCCGGCAGCGCGGCCAGCATGGATCTGTGCCTGCACTTGGTCCGCCAAGACCATGGGAGCGAGATCGCCACCCAACTGGCCCGTCAACTCGTGGTGCCACCGCAGCGAGACGGTGGACAAGCCCAATACATCTCCGCCCCGCTACCCCCGATCGACGACTCGAACCTGTTCGCCGACACCGTCACCTGGATGGAGGAGCACCTCGACCAGCTCATAACCGTCGAAGACCTCGCGGTGCGCTCCGCCATGAGCCCGCGCCATTTCGCCCGGCGATTCCAAGCAGCCACGGGGACGACCCCCTACCAGTGGCTGCTCCGCCAACGGGTCCGGCTAGCCCAACGGCTCCTCGAGACCACCAACCTACCGATAGGCAGTGTCGCCGAACGCAGCGGATTCTCCACGGCCGCAAACCTTCGGAAGCACTTCCGTCGGAGCGTGCAAATCAGCCCCCAGTCGTACCGCCGCACATTCCAAACTCGACACACCAGCTGACGCCGGGGGAACCTCCTGTGGCGGTCGGTGGCTCTCGAAGAATGTGATTAGGACCCCCAGTATCCTGAAGCTGATGACGCATACCATGACTCCATCTGCCGAGCTCGTGGCATTGCTGACCGCGCTCGACGCCATCGAGTCTTCCGCACTCACATCGTGCCCTGGATGGACCGCCCACCATGCCGCCGCGCACATCGCCGGCAACTACGAGGAGGTCCGTCGCCACATCGAGGCGTTCGCTGCCGGCCATCCCCTGGAGCGAACCCAGAGCTGGGACGAACGTGAGTACGCGCTTCGTCAACTCGATCATTCGGCGTTGGTGCGGCGGATTGACGACCAAGCCGCGGCCACCGCGGCCGTCATAACCGACGTGCTAGCGGCGCAGCCCGACGCCGAATTGACTTGGACCAAGCGCACGGTGCCCGTCGCGGGTTTCCTCGCCCACATGCGGAGCGAGGATGCCCTACACCGCTGGGACCTCGTCGGCGACGACGATACGAGCCTGGAGTTGCTCAGCCAACAAGACTTGCTCGAGCACGCCGTCAACTTCATCGGTAGACCGTTACTCCAGCGCGGTTTGCGGGCCGGCGTCGGAGAAACACCCTTCTCTGCTCGGGTGCGCAGTCCCGGGCGTGATGACCTCGTTGTCGACTCGGTCGGAGGACAAGCCCGCCTATCGATAGATGCACCTCAGGGAGAGGCAACCATCGAGGGAGATCCGGCCGCTCGGCTACTCCTTCTATGGGGGAGAAAGCCGTCACCCTTCTTCCGACTGCGGACCGGGCGAGATGGCGAATCTGCCGACCGCGTCCAGACTCTTCTCGCTGGGTACTGAGGGTTCGGGCCCTTGATCACCGAGGAGGTGCAATGACCGAGGAGTGGGAGCACCACCGCTACGCCGTGCGTGACCTTGACGTGCTCGAAAGCTAAGACGCTGCCGATGGCCCGCCATCTGCTGCGGGCGAAGGATCTGGTGGACAGCCGCTACTCCGAGCAGCTGTCCGTCGCCAACATGGCCGCAGTCGCCGGCTTGTCACGGGCAGAGTTCAGCCGTCAGTTCAAAGCGACATTCGGCGAGACCCCACACCAGTATCTGCTGACCCGCCGCTTGGAGCGGGCGGCCTCGCTGTTGCGAGTCACCGACTGGACAATCACCGAGGTGAGCTTGGCGGTGGGGGCGAGAAGCGTCGGATCGTTCACGACCAGCTTTCATCGTATCTTCGGCCAGACCCCCTCGTCGTATCGCGCCGCCAGTCCGCCGGCGTCACGAATGGTTCGCATTCCCCGCTGCGTCGCCCAGGCCTACGCGCGACCGCAGAACCGCACGTTTCGAGAAGACCGGCGCCTAGGGGATCCGTAGTGTCGGTACTGCAACTCTCGGCAATAACGAAGGAGACCAATGATCAGGATCGCCAACGCGCAGTTCTGGGTGCACGACCAGGATGACGCGCTTCGCTTCTATACCAAGATGCTCGGGTGGGAAGTCCGAGCGGACGTCACCATGGACGCGTGGAACTTCCGGTGGTTGTCGGTCGGTCCCGGCGGTCAAGACGACGTCGGTCTGATATTGATGCCCATCCCGGGGCCACCGATGCTCGACCCGGATTCGAGTGCTGCTCTGGCAGAGTTGGTGGCGAAGGGGGCCGGCGGGACATTGTTCCTCGAAACCAACGACTGCCAAGCGAGCTACGACGAGTTATCGGCTCGGGGTATCCAGTTCAACGATCCGCCGGCCAGGCAGCCCTACGGGATCGACACTTCCTTCCGGGACCCCTCCGGAAACAACATCCGCCTTACCCAGGTCCTGGATTTCGATCCGAATCGCAGCAGCTGAGTGCTCGCTGACGGCGTCGTAGCCATCCTCCTGTCGCGACTAGCCGCCGCTCAGTCGAGGCCGGTCCGGTTCGGATCCCAATAGGTCTTCACAAAGGAAGTCGGTCGCAGGTTGGCGCCCTTTAGATGCCGGCGGATCGCGCTGATCGTTTGGGAGCGGCCGGTCAGCACCAGTGGCGCATCAGGGTGACGCCGGACGGCCTCGACAACCCCTTCGGTCAGTGCGTCGAGGTGCCCATCGACGCTGTCGCGCTTGACCAACACGTCGGCCGCACCCACTTGGAGGATTCCGAGAGCGGCACCCAGCTCCTCCGGAGAGTCGCACTCGAAGACGCTGGCGACGGCGGGGGCGTTGCCGTGCGACGACCAGGCCGCGGCCAGCCCCACTGAGGTCTCGTCGCCGACCATGATCGGAGCGCCAGCTAACCGGGAGAGATCGAGAGACGGGCGGGGACCGAGCATACGGACGCCGGCACCGACGGACAGACCGCCCGCCCAGCGGGATGCGGGCGTGCTCCCCACCGTGTGGACCAGCAGTGACACCGATCTTTCGGTCCACCTCGACGGTGTGAAGGTGCGCAGCACCCGGCCCGAGATGTGGACTTGGACCTTCTGGCCCGGGCTCCACGAGCCGGGCGACGTCTCCATGTCGATCTGGCGCAGTTGTCCCGGCAGGTCCGTCACCCGGGTGACGGTGCCCTGACGCAGCAGGAGTCGGGCGGCTGTCTCGGCCATTTGGTCGAAAATCTGGACCATCACTTCCCTCCGGTTGTAGCGAGGCTATGCAACAGGTCGGCTACCAGTCGCCTTCTTTGAGGCGTTGGTAGACAGAGGCAAGCGGTTGGGCGTCGGGACCCAGGACTTGGCGGGCGCCGGCCCAGGCCCGTTCCAGCCCGTAGCGGGAGCCCTCGGCGGCCGCGATCAGGCGCAGCTCCCACAGAGCGGGGGAGGCGGGTATGGCGGCCAGGCCGTTGGCGACGGCGGCCTCGGCGGAGCGGGCGTCGTGCTGGGCCAGCGCCTGGCGGGCGGTGTCGGCGGCGAGGTTCTCGATGGCGGTTTCGACGCTTCGCAGCAACGGCTCGATGCCGGCCCAGCTGGCCTCGGCGAGTGGTGGTCCGCGCACCAGCGACAGGGCTCGCAGGCCCAGCTCCAACTGTTCGGCGGTCTCGGCGCGGGCGGACAGGTCAGCAAGCGTGATGAAAGCAGCCAGGTCCACATCGACATCCGGCGCCAGCTGGTAGCCGGTGGAGCCGGAGTTGACGGGCGACAGCGCCCCCTCGGGCAAGCAGGCCCGCAGCTTAGCGGCATAGGAGTGCACGGCTTGGGCGCTCACGGGACGGTCAGGGTGGCGGGCGATCAGGTCCCGAAGGGCCTCCACCGCCACCTCGCGCCCGGCACAGACAGCCAGGGCGCCCAGTAGGCGCGTCAAGGCCCGCGGGCGTATTGGGGCGCGTAAACCTTGCACCTCCAGGGGGCCCAACACTGAGACCACCATCACTGGCCGGTCCTCGGGTGCAGGTTGGAGGCCATCCTGGTCATCCTGGCCGTCCAGCTGGCCGCTCGCGAGGGTCTGGCCGGCGGGCGGGGCGGTGTCGTCGACCGCTACCGCACTCGGCAGCTCGATCAGGTCGCCGGGGCCGCCTGTGGCGGCGGTCTGGCTGGCGGGCATGGGGCCGGCCACGACGGTCTCAGGAGCCGGGGGCATGGTGGTGGCCGCGTTGGCCGCGGCGACCCCGTTGGTCGCGTTGTCCCCGTTGGCCGCGTTGTCCCCGTTGGCCGCGTTGGCCGCGTTGTCCCCGTTGGCCGCGTTGTCCGCGTTGTCCGCGTTGTCCGCGTTGTCCGCGTTGTCCGCGTTGTCCGCGTTGTCCGCGTTGTCCGCGTTGGCCGCGTTGTCCGCGTTGTCCGCGTTGTCCGCGTTGTCCCCGTTGACCGCGCCGACCGCGTTGATCTCCGTGACCGACCGCCGGCGGCGCCGGGAAACCATCACCAAGGCGCCCGCCACGAGCGTTACCCCAGCGGCCACCATCAGAGCGATCAACCAACCCGCCAACCCCGAGGCATGACCACGGACGGAGACGCTGGTTCCGCTCGAGCCGGACGGGCTGGTGTTCGCCGGCTGGTCGCCGAGGTAGCCCTGGGTTAGCGGCGCCGGCACGGGCGGCAGGTCGATGGTGAACTCGGCGGTTTGGTCGTCGAAGTCCAAGTTGACCGGCTGCCCGTAGTCGCTGCCTGAGACGGTCCCATTGATGGTGATCTTGAAAGTGCCGGTGGTGAAGGTGGCAGGGACTTCGAAGGCGTAATCGCCGTCGAAGATCGAGCCATCCAAGGGCGAATTGATCGGAACCGGGTTGATAGGTCCGGCGGGGGTGTCGAGGACGACGTCGGAGGCGGCCAGAGTGCCATTGAAGGTGACCAGGTTGTCCTGGGTGTCCGACGCCAACGAGGCGCTCTCGTCCATGTCGACCACCACCCACCCCTCACCAGGCGGCGGTGGCGGTTGGAGAGACACGGTGTTCGGCGTGAAGTAGTCCAAGTCCGCCTCGTCGGGGGCGACGGTCAGGGTCACCGGATCGGCGACCGAGCCGGTGGCGGTCAGGTGCCGGCTGGAGTTGAGAGTCTCGGCCACGAACGGGTTGGAAGGGTCGCGGTACAGGACCGCCGGGGACACACCCACCCGACGGCCGGCGCGCAGGTCGAAGCTCTGGGAGAAGCCGGACCGGCTGGCGGTCAAGGTGGCCGGGCTGCCCCTGGGTATACCCACTGCCCAGATGGTGGTGGCCGGCCCGCCGAACAATCCCTGCAGCGAGGGCGTCAGCGGCACCGAGGTCCGCCCGGCCACGAGGGTGAACGATTCGGCGTCGCTGCTGTCATAGGCGTAGATGTCCGATTGGTCCTGGTCCACGTTGTTCTCGGAGATCGAGATCACGACGAGCTGCTCTCCAGGGCCAGCCTCGACTGGCTGGCCGCTGGGCCCGCCTGCTCGGTTGGTGAATGCCACCCCCTCGATGTCGGAGTCGAACCCGTAGCCGGCCAGGCGCCCGTCGGCAGGTTTCTGCAAGTCCACCCCTGGCGTTGTCAGCGTCATCTGCTGACCTACGGCCAGCACCTCCGGCGTCGCAGACTGAGCGGACGCGGGGCCGGCTTGGCCGGCCCACCCCGACAGCAGCACGGCAACGGTCGCAGCGCGCACGCCGCGTCCGTACCAGCGCGCCTGACTAGTACGTCCTGGGGTGGTCATCGAAGAGCGCGTCGAACTCGGCCGCCACAACCCGTCGGGGGCTCCTGTCGGCAGGCTGGCCAGGTACTTGTCGGTTGCCGAGCTTGCCGGCTGGGCGCAGGCGCCAAACCGGCCGGATCGCACAGTGCAATCAGGCGCTCCTGATCTCGGCTTCCTCGCCGGCCTGGGGTTGTTCGGGTTCCGGCTGGAGCATCAGGTAGGACGGGATGCCAGGTGGACGCTACGGGGGGTCACGCCTTTCAGTCTAGAGGGAGCGCGCGCCAGTAGTGTCAAGCCTGATCGGTATTGTCGCGTCATGAGCGACGTGCAACCGTCATTGGGGAAACTGTGGAACTACCGGTTCTCCCAATCTGATGGTACCGAGGTCGAAACCGGCGAATTCGAGAATGACGAGTCAGCGGAAACGCGGGCCCGCGAAATATCGACGTCGAATGAAGCCCCCGTCGTCATTCATCGCCACAGCGGACACGTTGACGCTTGGGAGTACGTGACCGAGGTCGACGAACGACCCTGATGGCCTGACGGCCCCTTGCGTTTCGGGGTGCCGGTAGTAGTCTCATGTAGGACTACAGGACAGGTGTTACGCCGGTCGCTGATCACTGTCAGTTGTGGTCTGGTTATCCGAATTCGTCCGCGCCCGAGTGGCGGGGAGGGGGAATCATGAGCGTTGCCTTGGACAAGCGTGTCGATGACTTCATCGCGACCAGACGGCAGTTGTTTATAGACGGGGATTGGGTGGACGCGGCTTCCGGTAAGACGTTCGAGACGCCGAACCCCGCCACCGGCGAGACGTTGGCCACGGTGGCCGAGGGCGGCGCCGAGGACATCGACCGAGCCGTCCGGGCCGCCCGGCGGGCCTTCGAGGACGGGCCTTGGGGTCGCCTGACGCCATCAGAGCGGGGGCGCGTGATCTGGCGGATCGGTGATCTGATCCTCGAGCACGTCGATGAGCTGGCCCAGCTCGAGACGCTGGACAACGGCAAGCCGTTCGCGGTAGCCCAAGCTGCGGACGTGCCACTGGCCGCGGACCTGTTCCATTACATGGCAGGTTGGGCCACCAAGATCGAGGGCAACTCCATCGACATCTCGGTGCCGTACGCTCCGGGCGCCAACTTCCATGCGTACACCCTCCGTGAACCGATCGGGGTGGTGGGCCAGATCATCCCGTGGAACTTCCCGCTGCTCATGGCGGCGTGGAAGCTCGGCCCTGCGCTTGCTACCGGCAACTGCGTGGTCCTAAAGCCCGCGGAGCAGACACCGTTGACCGCATTGCGCCTAGCCGAACTGATCGCGGAGGCGGGAGTTCCCGACGGCGTCGTCAATGTCGTCACCGGGTTCGGTGAGACCGCTGGCGCGGCTCTCGCCGCCCATGACGATGTCGACAAGGTGGCCTTCACGGGTTCGACCGAGGTCGGGAAGTTGATTATCCAGGCCGCGGCAGGAAACCTCAAGAAGCTCACCTTGGAGCTGGGCGGAAAAAGCCCGAACATCGTGTTCTCTGACGTCGATCCCGAGGTGGCGATCGCTGGCGCCGCGAACGCCATCTTTTTCAACCACGGGCAGTGCTGTGTGGCGGGATCGCGGTTGTACGTTCAAGAAGACCGCTTCGACGAGGTCGTCAATGGCGTGGCGGAGGTGGCCAAGTCGATCAAGTTGGGCGACGGGATGGATCCGGATACCCAGATGGGTCCTCTGGTCTCCGACGAGCAACTCCAACGGGTAACCGGCTATCTCGACTCGGGGACGAGCGATGGGGCGACCGCGCTCACCGGCGGGGGCCGGCGCGGCGATCGCGGCTACTTCGTGGAGCCCACGGTGTTGACCGGAACCCGCCCGGACATGCGGGTGGTGCGGGAGGAAATCTTTGGCCCGGTGGTCGTCGCCGCCCCCTTCCACAGCCTCGACGAAATTGCTAACACCGCGAACGACACCCCTTACGGCCTCGGCGCAGGCATCTGGACCAAGGACATTTCTAAAGCCCACGCCCTCGCCAAGAAGATCCGGGCCGGGACCGTCTGGATCAACTGTTACAACATTTTCGACGCATCCCTGCCCTTCGGCGGCTACAAGCAGTCCGGATGGGGTCGCGAGATGGGCCACGAAGCGCTCGAGGCCTATACTGAGGTCAAAGCGGTCTGCGCTCAGCTCTGACGACCGCGGTCGTCACGTGATCGGCCGCCCAGTGGGCAGTCCGTCTGGGTCGGAATTGTCTCCGGGAGAATGGGCTGTGCTCGGAGCGGTGGCGGAGGGGCCGACGCATGGGTTCGCGGTGGCGCAACTTCTGGCTCCGGGCGGTCCCCTGGGCCGAGTGTGGACCCTGCCCCGACCCGCCGTCTACCAGGTTCTCAAGAAGCTGGTTCAGCTCGATTTGATAGTCGAGCGTCTGACCGAGCGGAGCGACCGGGGACCGGTCCGTACGATCGTCGGCATTACCCCGGCAGGACGGCGCGCTGTGCGCAGATGGCTCGACGAGCCCGTCGATCACATCCGCGATGTCCGGTCGATGCTGCTATTGAAGCTCGCCCTGCTCGATCGTGGGCACCGGGAGTCGCGGCCGCTGATCGAGGCGCAGCGCCACCGGGTGATGGCTCAGATGCATGGGCTCGAGGTCAACCGGGCCGAGGCCGCCGGCTTCGAGCGGGTGCTGCTGGAGTGGCGGCTCTCGTCGTCCCGGGCGACCATCGAATTCCTTGACGCGATTGGCCTCTCAGCAGCCTCTCAGTAGTCCAGGACTGACTACGGGTTTCCACTACAGTCCCCGTTTATGACATCTGTTCCCGCTTTGTTTCACAGTCGTAGGCACTTCCGGGGAGGCGCCACACTCCTGGTAGGAGTGGCGCTGGTGGCCGCGGCATGCGGCAGCTCGAGCAAGACCACCGCGCCGACCTCGCTGGCTCCGCCGACCTCGGCGGCCATGGGTTCCGGCCCGGTGGATGTCCTGTATGCCGGTTCGCTCGTGGACCTCATGACCGACGACATCGGGCCCGGCTTCCACACTGCCACCGGATACACCTTCAACGGGACCTCGGGCGACTCTGGCTCGCTGGCGAGCGAGATCAAGGGCAAGACCGTTGTGGGGGATGTGTACATCAGCGCCAATCCCTCGAAGGACGTCGGCCTCGAAGGCACCTCCAACGGTAGCTGGGTGTCGTGGTACGCCCTTTTCGCCACCTCGCCCCTGGTGCTGGGCTACAACCCCAATAGCAAGTTCGCCCAGGACCTCAAGACCGAGCCCTGGTATACCGTGCTGGCGCAGCCCGGAATCCTGGTAGGCCGAACCGACCCGGCCACCGATCCGAAGGGTGTGCTGGCGGTAACCGCCCTCCAGGACGCGGCCAAGACCTACAGCCTGCCGGCGCTCACGACCCTGTCCACTGAATCCTCCGACGTCTATGCGGAGAACACACTGGTCGGCCGGCTGCAAGCCGGGCAGCTCGACGTCGGGTTCTTCTACGGCGTGGAAGCGACGGCCGCCAATATCGTCACCGTCCCCCTTACCGGCGTGCCCAGCACCCTCGAGGCCGAGTACACCATCTCCGTGCTCAACAACGCACCCCACCTGGCCGCGGCCGACGCCTTCGTGCAGTATCTGCTCGGCGCTGAAGGTGCCGCGGCCTTGGCGAAGGAGGGCTTGGTCACCATGAAGCCCTTGTCTGTCTCGGGGACGCCGCCAGCCAGCCTCCAAGGGGTCCTCTCGGGCGGGTGACATTACGGTCGGCTCGTAGCCCGCTCCCGTGGTTGGGCGGGCTGCTGGTCGTCTACCTGGTCGTCCCCGTCGCCGCCTTCTTCGTCCGCTTCTCCACCTCCCATGAGCGGGGCTTCAACACTCCCGGGCTCTGGAGCGCGTTGCGGACGTCAACAGAGAGCGCCACCATAGCCACGCTCATCGTCGCCATTCTGGGCGTCCCGCTGGCATACGCCCTCGCCCGTTACCGCGGTCTGCTGGCCAACGCGGTCGGGGTGCTGGTGGTTCTGCCGCTCGCCCTGCCACCAGTGATGAGCGGCATCCTGCTCATCTACATCGTCGGTCCCTATACCACCCTGGGTCGACTCTTCCACCAGCGTCTCACCGGATCGGTGGCCGGCATCGTCCTGGCCCAGGTGTTCGTCTCCGCACCCTTCCTCATCATCTCGGCCCGCTCGGCCTTCGCGACCGTCGATGTCTCCCTCGAGGACCTGGCTGCCACCCTCGGCCACCGGCCTCTGGCCCGCTTTCTGCGAGTCAGCCTTCCCATCGCCGCCCCGGGCATCCGGGCTGGTCTACTACTGACTTGGTTACGAGCCATCGGCGAGTACGGCGCCAACGTCATCATCGCCTACCACCCTTTCTCCCTGCCGGTGTACACCTACGTCCAGTTCTCCAGCACCGGCTTACCGGCGACCCAGGCACCCACCATCTTGGTGATGGCCGCCGCGGGCGTCGCCGTCGTGGTAGCGAACCTGCGCCGGCCGGCCCGCCTGCGCCGGCGAGGCGCCGATCCGGCGCCGCGACCGCCGGACCCACTGCCCTCCACCCGCGTCGGGTTCGATCTCGACGTGACCGCCGGCGCGTTCCGGCTGCGACTCGCCCACCAGGCGACCAGCCACCGCCTGGCCATCCTGGGTCCCTCCGGATCGGGAAAGTCCATGACCCTCAAGTCGCTGGCCGGTCTGTTGGGGGCCGGCGTGGGGCCGGTCTCCTACAACGACGAGGCGGTGGCCACCATCCCCACCGAACGCCGGCACATCGGATACGTCCCTCAGGGCCAGAGCCTCTTTCCGCACCTAACTGTTCGGGAGCAACTCCATTTCGGGGTGGACGCCGACGACCGGCTCGGGTCGTGGTGGCTGCAGACGTTGGCAATCGACGGCCTCCAGGACCGCCTACCTGACCAGCTATCCGGCGGCCAGCGCCAACGGGTAAGCCTGGCCCAGGCCCTCAGTCGCAGCCCGCGTCTGGTGCTGCTCGACGAGCCCTTTTCCGCTCTTGACGCGCCCGTGCGTGAGGAACTGCGCCTGGAGTTGCGCCGCCTCCAGCGCGACGCCGGTCTTTCGACCGTCCTCGTCACCCACGATCCCGAGGAAGCCGCCTTTCTCGCCGACGAGATTCTCGTCATCGCCGACGGCCAAATCCTGCAGGTCGGCTCCAGCCGGGAGGTGTATCACCGGCCTGCCTCACCGAAGGTCGCCCGGCTACTCGGCATCGAGAACCTGTTACCCGGCCGAGTGGCACCCGGTGGCATACGCGCCGGCGACACCGTCATCGACGCCGACGTCATTGACATGCAGGACGGGACAGCCGTCCTTTGGTGCGTGCGCCCAGAGCGGGTGACCCTGACCGCCGACGGCGACGGCTGGTACCGAGCCAGCGTCGTCGACATCGCCGACCTGGGGACGTCTACGGCCCTCATCGTGCGCCTCGCTGGTGGGCCGGAGTTGCGTGTCCGTACCACGGACAGCGTTGACTTCCTCGCTGGCGAAACCTGCGGTGTCCGTATCGAACGTTCGGCCATCAGCGTGTGGCCGGACTCCCTCCAAGCCGCGCCGAGCCGCTAGGCGAGCCCAGACTTCTGGAGCGATCCGGCTGATCCGAAGGTCTGTCGCGTGTCGAGGTTTAGCGGAAGGCGACCGGGAGGTGCTTGATTCCGTGCAGGAAGTTGGAGCGGAGCCGATCCGGAGGTCCCAGCAGCTCGAGCGTCTCGAAGCGGTCCAGGAGCGCTTCCAGCACCAGGCGGATCTCGAGGCGGGCCAGGCTTGCTCCCAGACAAAAGTGGGGTCCCCCGCCGCCGAAGGCCACGTGCGGGTTAGGGGTTCGCCCGACGTCGAAACGGTCGGCCTCGTCGAAGACCGCCGCGTCGCGATTAGCAGAGGCGTACCACAGCGAGACGAGGTCGCCGGCTGCGAGGGTCTGGCCGGCGACGTCCGCGTCGGCGACGACGTTGCGCCGGAAGTACAAGACCGGCGACGCGACCCGCAGCACCTCTTCTACCGCCGAGGGGACAAGGGCGGGATCCTGGCGCAGCCGCTCCCACTGCTCCGGGAACGTCGCCAGATTGAGCACGGCGTGGCTGATGCCGTTACGCGTGGTCTCGTTTCCGGCGATCAAGAGGAGGAGTAGGAACATCTTGAATCTGGCCGGGGTCAGCGTCTCGCCGTCGACGACGGCGCCGAGGAGCACCGACGCGATGTCGTCACCGGGCGAATCGACACGGTCCTGTTTGAGGGTGTCGAACGCCTGGAGTAGCTCGACGAGGGCTTGGAGCTCGGAGAACGCCTTGTCGTTGCGATACTCGGGGTCGGTTCCGGCGACGGCCTCGTTGCTCCACCGGGCCAGGTCCGCGTGGCGTGCGCTCGGGATGCCCAGCATCTCGGCGATCACGGTGATCGGCAAGGGCATGCTGAGTTCGGTGACGAGGTCGAACGGCTCACCCGCCGGGCGCCCGTCCAGGTAGCGGTTCGCCAGGCCACGGACTTTGTCCTCGAGGAGCGAGATCATCCGGGGGGTAAAGCCCTTGTTGACGATCTTTCGGTAGCCCGTGTGCTCGGGCGGGTCCATCGACAACAGCATGGCGGTTTCCGGGCTGTCCCGGAAGCCGGTGGCGGCGCCGAGCTGGTCCTGCATGGTTTGGAGCTCATCACCCGGGCCAAGGCCGGCGACACCACCCCGGGCGACGTCCGAGGACAGCGCGTGCGGGCACTTGCCGAGGGCGACGACCTGCTCGTAGCTCGACACCACCCAGAAGCCGGACCCATCCCCGGGCGAGGGGTGCCGCCACACGGGCGCTACGTCGCGGAGCAGGGCGAACCAGTGGAAGGGAGCGCCGTGGCGAGCCCACCGGTCAAGATCGAGCAGGTTGATCTCGGCCAGACGTCCGGCCGAGCGAAGCGATGTTGTCACTGTGGTCCGAACTGTAAAAGGTGGGGACCCCTTTGTAAAAACGAGCGCTGACCTAGCGTCGCCGGTTTGTCAAAGTGGCCGGGGCGGAACCCGCCCGCTTACGGCGGTATGGTGCCCACGATGGCGACCATGGACGACGTAGCCCATATGGCTGTGGAACTTCCCGATGTCACCGAGGGCGAGCGGCACGGCAATCTCACCTGGTTCGTCGGCGGCAAGGCCTTCGCGTGGGAACGGCCATTCAGTAAGGCAGACATCAAGCGGTTCGCCGGCGCCACCCCGCCTGGTGGACCTATCGTCGCCGTCCGCGTCGCGGATCTCGACGATAAGGAGTCTCTCCTCTTTAACCACTCCAAAGCGTTCTTTACCATCCCGCACTTCGACGGGTACGCGGCCGTTCTCATCCAAATGAAGGCCGTGACCAAGAAAGCCCTCAACGACGCCATCATCGACGCCTGGCTGGCGTGCGCCCCTCCGCACCTCGTGCACCAGTACCTAGGGACTGAGGGCCCCGCGCTCGAATAGTTCGCACCCGCGGTCTGGGCCAAGACGGACCGCACCATTACTGTGTGGGCTCGCCGGCCTGTCATGGGGGCACAGAGACTCACGAGGAGCCGACGTCATATGGTCCACGTGGCAGAGACAAGCCGGTCCGGGCGACCTGCAGGCGTGCTTCGGTGGTGGCCGATCTCGGCGGCCTTCGTGGTCATCGTGGCGGCCGAAGCCCTGGTGTACGCCTTCATCAAATCGAAGGGCGTTTCGGTTACCGGTGACGAACCGCACTACCTGATCGTGGCGAAGGCCCTCACCCACCTTACGGTCCATCCGCTCCAGGCCTACAAGGTGGACTTGCGAACCCACCAGTTCTACGACTGGCCCGCCGGCACCCAACCGACGAATCTCAATCTGGAGCTCTATACCGGTCCCCACGGTCCCGTCAGCACTCACAATCTGGGCCTATCGGCCCTGCTGGCGCCGTTCGTCGCCGTCGGGGGAGCACGCCTCGCCCGCCTGGGTCTGATGGCGATCGAGGCGGCCGGATTTATCTACTTCTACCTCCGCGGCGCCGACCTCGCCGGGCTCGGCCGCCAGGCGAGGGTGGTCCTGGCGATCGTCATCGCCGGCCCGGCGATCTGGCTGGCAGGAACTCAGATCTATCCGGACCTCCTGACCGGAATTCTCATGGCGTGCGCCTTGGTGGACGTTGTCGCCATGGAGTCGCGGCGGCGCCTCGACACCTTGGGCACAGCCGTGTCAGCATTGTCGCTGGCCGTGCTCCCGTGGCTGCACCAGCAGAACCTGGTGCCGGCAGCGCTCATCCTGATCGCGTTCGGGGTCGTGGCCAGAAAGGCCCGCCTGTGGCCGACCTTCTTGGTCATGGCCGCAGTCGCGGTGGCCGCCTGGGTGCTCCTGCTGGCGTACAACCTGTACGACTACGGCCACCCGTTGGGGCTGCCGCAGCCGTTCCCGTCTCTCAACCGGGCCGGCATCACCGAGATCCTGGGCTTGATGTTCGACCGGCACCAGGGACTCTTCGTCCAGGTGCCTACCGCTGCGCTCGGCCTGGCCGGCCTGTGGTTGGCGAGGCGGACGGCTCCGCTCGCGGTAATCGCCACCTTGGCGTCGGCTGCGTCGCTGATCTATCTCAACGGCACGTTCATCCACGCCCCATACGGCGGCAACTCCCTGGCCGGGCGCTTCGAGTGGTCGGCATTGCCACCCATCCTGGTTTGGTGCCCATTCCAGATCGCGTCCTTCGGCCGTTCCCAGGCGCGGATCTGGGGTTTGGGAGCCATCGCGGCTGCGTTGTGGGTGCTCCAATCCGTGCCGATAGTTCGCGGCGAGCACGTGTACTACAACCAGTTGACCGGAAGTGCGCCGTGGGATCCCTCGACCTACCCGGGATGGTGGGGTGGCTTCGACCGCCTTCTGGCGGAGTTCGTCCCGGGAAGCCGGCTCTTCGGCTGGCCGTGGTTCGGCCTTCCGGTCGAGCTGGTGTTGCTCGGCCTGTCAGTCGTGGCGGCTTCGAGCGTCGGTCGACTCAGTCGGGATGGGATCGTCCGCTTCGGGGTCGTGTCCGCGGTGGCGGTGGCGGCGACCGGCGCATTGGCGGTGGTGGCGCCTCCCCCGTTGCCGTCGGGACCCCTGTCGTTTAGTGGTGCAGATCTGGGTGGCCCTCTTCAGTCGGGCCCGTCGGCGGCCACCACCGAGGCGGTTCCGCTGTTGGGTGTGGGCGCCGGCACCTACCGGATCACGGTCGGCTATTCACTCCAAGGCCGCGCCGGATCGGCGACAATCCTGGCGTACTGCACGGCCGGGTCCTCGAAGAGCTCGGCCCCAGCGCGGGCGTCGACCAGTCCGATGACCAGGCCCGGGACACAACGCTCGGTCACGAGTCTGCACTGCCCGGCGGGCACGCTGTGGTATCAGATGGCCGTGCAACCGGACACCGGGCTTGTAGTCAGCCAGCTCGTCCTGGTCAAGACGGCGAGTGGCTAGGCCCCACGCTCGGCGACGGGTGCTCGCCGCGGCTAGGGTCGAACAGGATCGGGAGGTGGGCGACCTGACGGAGGAGGGTGGAGGGGACCCTGGTGGGTTCGCCCGCCAGCTGGAAGAAAGGCCATCGCCGGAGCAGCTCGTCGAAGAGCACCCTGGCCTCCACGCGAGCCAAGCCGGCGCCCAGGCAATAGTGCTCGCCGAATCCGAACGCCAGGTGGGGGTTGGGTGAGCGGGTGATGTCGAAGCGCGCCGCGTCCGGCCCAAAAGCCTCCTCGTCCCGGTTGGCGGCCGCGTACGACAGGACGACGTAGTCGCCTTGTGCGATCGGCTCGCCCCCGACGGCGGTGTCGCCGGTCGCGGTCCTGGCCATGGCCATGATGGGCGTCACCCAGCGGAGCAGCTCCTCAACGGCTTGGGGGAGGAGGCCGGGATCGGCCACCACCTGGGCGCGCTGCTCCGGATGCTGAGCGAGGGCGATGAGCCCCCCGGTGATGAGTGACCGGGTCGTCTCGTTGCCGGCCACCAGAAGAGTCATGCAAAATCCCAGCTGCTCGTCGCGGGTCAGCCGCTCGCCGTCGACTGTGGCGGTGACGAGGGCCGAGAGCAGGTCGTCGCCCGGGTGATCGACCCGGGCCTGGAGCCTCTCGTCGAAGTACAGCAGCAGCTCAGCGGCCAGAGCCGCGTTGGCGTCGTTGAGATCGGTCGCCGCCTCCATGATGGCGTCCGACCAGCGCCGGAACGCTTCCCGGTCGGAGGCCGGCACACCCAGCATCTCGGCGATGACGAACAGAGGCAGCGGGGCGCTGAGGGCGTCCACCGCGTCAACCGGGACCGTTGGGTCCAGCTGGTCGAGGAGCTCCACGGTCAGTTGTCGGATCCGGGGCTCGAGCGTCGCGACGGTGCGGGGAGTGAAGGCCCGACTGACCAATTTCCGGTAGCGCCCATGGATGGGAGGGTCGAGGTAGAGGATCGAGTCGGCGGCTGCGATCGCCCGGGCCCGGTCGGCCAGCAGGACGCCTTGCCCGGAGCAGAATCGGGCCGGATCCTTGCTCACCTCCTGCAGATCGGCGTGGCGGGTGAGGACCCAGAAGTTGCCGGCGGGGTGGTAGTACACCGGGCAGCGGCGGCGCAGGTCGGCCAGTGCCGGGTCCGGATCATCGGCGTAGAACTGGGCGTCGTCGAGCGGGACAGCGGTCGTCACGGTGCTACCTCCCGCGTGTCGTCAGCCGTGGGTGCGGCCGCGGCGGGTGCGGCCGCGGCGGGTGGCCCGGCCGCCGGCGCCCGCAACGCACTCCAGTACAACGCCGTCATGGCCGCGGCCGGAATCCAGATCAAGATCGCCGCGGAACCGATCTCGGTGGCACCGACCACGCACGCCACCACCACCAGCCACGCTAGTTGGGCGTTGTACGTGGTCAGCGCGACGAGGTGGGGATGCTGTTGCCAGTTCGTGACCGGGACATTGTCGTCGTCTCGAGCCAGCCAGGTCAGCAACCCGATAAGGAGGCCGGCGGTCAGCGTGAAGCCGGCCTGACTACCCAGCGGCAGGCCGAACCAAAACCCGGGTCCGGAGTAATGGAACAGCTTGCCGATGAACCACAGATTGCCGAGCCGGGAGACCGGATCGAACAGCCACAGCGCCCACACGGCCAGCATGAGGCCCAGGAGGTACTCGTGACTAACCCGGCGACCCCGCGTCCGGCGGGGTCCGCTGGCCAACAGCCGTCCGGCCGCGAACGCGAAGTAGCCCATGTAGGCGTAGGAGAGGGGCACCATCAGCGGCACATCCCCGATGAAAAGCTCCTTGCCGCGCAAGTGGGGATTGAACGAGTAGCGGGTGTACGGGATCCCGAAGTGGACCGACGCATTCTCGGCCAAGGCCCCGACGCCTACCGCACTGACCGCGTAGAGCAGTGTCCGACGCCATCCGAGGTGCCGCACGGCCACCCAAAAAAATACGGCTCCGAGGACCGTCACGTACCAGCGCCCGATTAGCGTGCCCTCGATCTCGCGCAGAGCGGTGCTCACCACATCAGTAAAGCCTCTACGACCATGGTCTGGTCAAGAGGCAGCCCCCGCCGCCGGCCCACCTCAGTCAGCCGCGAGCAGGCCGGCGAGTTTGCTAACCGTGTTCCAGTTGCGCATGGTGACGGCCACCCCGAGTACCCGATCGAAGTTGAGCTTGCCGAACGGCGAGCCCATCAGCCCGTTCGGACACCACAAGTAGACGTGGCGGTCGACGATCCGCAATTGGTCAATACCGAAGTCCTCGTCAGAGAGGCGAGCCACGCCCTCGGCTAGGGGTGGGTCGGAGAGGAAGCCGAGGAAATGCCGGGACGGGTCCTCGACGAGATGGAGCAGCGGGTCGGCGGAGATGGCCGCGGCCAGCTCGGGGGCGGTGCGCACGATCACCCGGCAAGCGAATCCAAACTCGCCGGCTATGGCGTCCTCGAGTTGGGAGGCCGCGGTGTCCGCTTGATCGGGAGGGCACGAGAACACGGCGTTTCCGCTCTGCAGGTAGGTCCGGACATTGCTGTAACCGAGGCCGGTCAGCAGATCGCGCAGCCGGGCCATGTCGACGAGCTTGTTGCCCCCGACGTTGATGCCACGCAGTAGCGCCACCGCGCGGGTCGTCATGGGTGATCATGCTGTCATAGCCATGATCGCCTGCACCTCGGTGCCGTATCCTGACCGGCCGTGGACGACCCCGTCAGCGATGCGGCCTCATTGACTCCCGAGTTGGTGCGGGACGAGTTGCGGGAGTGGCTCGGTGACAACTGGGACCCGGACCTTTCGTTGCTCGACTGGCGGCAGCGTCTGGTGTCGTCGCGTTGGGCGGTCCCGTCGTGGCCGGCGCGCTGGCACGGCCGCGGTTGGCCGGCGTGGACCGAGGACATCGTGGCGGCGGAGATGGCCAGGCAGGGAGTGGTCGGAACACCGGTCGGTTCCGGCATGGGGCTGGTGGCGCCCACCCTCCTGGCCCACGGGCCGGATCCCCTGCGCGAGCGCTTCCTTCCCGCCATCCTGACCGGCCAGGAAACCTGGTGTCAGCTGTTCAGCGAGCCCGGGTCGGGTTCCGACCTGGCCGGCCTGACAACGCGCGCCGAGGCTGACGGCGAGGAGTGGCTCGTCAACGGCCAGAAGGTCTGGAACACCAGCGCCCACCACGCGGACTTCGGCATGTTGCTGGTACGGACCGATTGGAACGCGCCCAAGCATCGCGGCATCACCTATCTGGCGCTACCGATGGACCAGGCGGGTGTGCTGGTCCGGCCGCTGCGGCAGATCAACGGTCACGCCTCGTTCAACGAGGTGTTCCTCACCGACGCCCGGGCTCCGTTGGACCACGTCATCGGGGATGTGGGCGATGGCTGGCGGGTGGCGCAGACCACCTTGGCCTACGAACGAAGGTTCGGCGCCTTCTTCTCGGGCCGGCGCTACGACCCGGCCCCCCGCCGGGCCTTCGCGGAAGCCCGAGCCGAGGCGGAGGAGCATTTCAAGCCCTACATCTGGTATCCACAGCGGGCGGGACGGGTCGACCTCCTGATCGAACAGGCCAGAACCACCGGCCAGGCAGGGGATCCCGTCGTCCGCCAAGCCGTCGCCCGGACCTTGGCTTTGCAGAAGGTCAGCGGCTGGACCGCGGAGCGGGCGCGCGTCGCTCGTGCCACCGGCCGTCAACCGGGCCCGGAGGGATCCATCGGCAAGCTGGCTCTGAGTGGAGTGGCTCGATCTGCCGCGGCGGCCCACTCTTTGATAGCAAAATCCTCGGCCCTGCTCGCCGGGCCGGACGCTCCACTCGCCGGCACCATCACCGAGATCCTGGTGTCGGTCCCGGCGCAGTCGATCGCCGGCGGCACCGACGAGATCCAGCGCAACATCCTGGCCGAGCGGATCCTCGGCCTGCCCCGGGAGCCTTCAGATGATCGGAACCGCCCTTTTCGGGACCTGCCTCGCAACCTGTGAGAAGCGCCGTCAGCTCCGTAGCTGCGTGCGCAAGCGGAGGGCCAGTGGCGCGGCCAAGCATCCGATGACCGCCATCACCGCAAACGCCAGCGCCGGCGAGCCTTGCACGCCCTGCACGATGAGCGCTACGACGATGCCGCCGGCGTTGCCCGCCAGCCACAGCATCGCCGTGGCCGTGCCGCCCGCGGCCCCCGCCCGGCGTTCGGCCAGCTCGAGGATCACCGGCAGGTCCGGCAAGACCAGGAAGCCCATGACGATCATGGCCACCGCCGCGGTTGCCAACCCGGGCGCGGCGGCGAGCAGTACGCAGCCGGCGACGATGGCGCCCCCGGACGCCAGGATCGCCTGGGCCTGAAGGCGCCGGTCGGCGGCCAGTGGGGGGATGAGCACGCACCCCACCAGGCCGGCCACGACCATCGCGGCCAGCAGCACGTCGGTGTGGCCGGAGCTGACGCCGGCCGGTTTGAGGAGGGTCTCGACCCAAGTGGTCAGGGCGATGAACACCCCGAACCCCCCGAACACTAGCAGCGACAGGGTGCGCATCACGGGGTCGCCCCACAGTTCGCGCAGGGCTCCCGGCGTGGCACCGAGGCCGGCGCCGGCAATGCTGTCCGCGTCGCTGTCAGTGTCGTCGACACTGTTGGCTTCGCTCGTCGCTCGGCCCGGGTGGGGGCGCAGGGTGGCGGCCATGGCGGCGGCCGCGACCACCGTGTAGACGGCGCTGACGACCAGGATAGTGTGCAAGCGGCCGGCGCCGAACACGCCGCCGAGCACGAAGGCCAGGATGAAGCCGAGGAACGTGCCGGCCGAGCCGACAGCGATGCCGAGAGGCCTGTGCTCTTCGTGCAGGTAGCGGCTGGCGGTGCCGGTGATGGCGTTGAGGATGGCCGGCTGGGCGACCGCGATGAGCACCTGACCGACCAGCACCCAGGCGTACCCGTGGCCGCCGAGGCGCACTAGCGCCCCGCCGGCTTGGAGGGCGGCGCCGGCTCCCAGGGTGGGGCGGAACCATCGGTCGAGGGCCCGCCCGACCGGGAGGGCCAACAGGACGTACAACAGGGGGAAGATCTCCGACAGGGTGCCGATGGCGGACTTCGACACGGCGAGGTGGGTCGCCGCCCCGGTCGTGATCGGCGTGAAGTTGAGCCACAGCATCTGGTTTGCCGACGCCACCAACACGAAGCCGGCGATGGGGTGCCACCGGCTGCCGACCGCGCCGGCTGACTCGGCGCTAGGTGAGCTCACAAGCCGAAGCCCGCGATCCCGGACGTCGGGCCGACAAACCTCGCGCCCAGGGTGGGCCGGCCGCATTGACGCGTTGTCCACTTCGCCATGGACAGCGGACCGTAGTCCACGGGCCAATCGTCGGATGTGAGTTGCCCGGTTGCCGCGCATCCACCCTTCACGTGGGGGACAGCATGTTCCGGATCGCACAGAGTCCGTCCGCATCTGACGCGTGAGGTTGCCAGGCCCCCCGTCGTCACGGCAGAGTGGCTGCAAACAACACGCCAATCTCGCTACAAGAAGGGGCAATCACTCATGTTCTCGGTCACTCGACGTTTGGGCGTCGCAACCCTCCTCGGCTTGGCCATCATGGCCGGCTCGATGGCGCCAGCGGGCGCCACGACGGTGCAATCCGGGGCGACGGCCCGGGCCGCGACGACCCTGCCCAACGTCAACATCGGCGGCAGCCCTGTCGTGTTCGCGCCCACCACCCTGTCGGTGCCTGCCTCACCCAGCGGCACGTGCAGCTCCACCACCGCGGGATTCACGGTCACCAACACGACGAGCACCATGCAGGTCGTGCTCTACAAAGGTAAGAAGTTCTCTGCGCTCAAGAAGGGTTCCTTCGCCTACGTGTGCGTCTATGGATCGGTCGGGGGCAAGGTTCAGTTCGGACTCAAGAACTCGACGTCCAAGCTGAAGGTCACCATCAGCTAGCTCAGACCGAATCGGGCCCGGTCCCTCACGGGACCGCGCCCGTCTCTATGGACGGTCCTCTTGCGGCACCCAGGACGGCTGGCGCTTCTCGCGGAACGCGGCTATTCCCTCAGCCGCCTCCTCGGATCCGAAGAGCGCTTGTGAAATGGCGGTCGTCTGCTTATAGGCGGCTGTTCGCCCCAACACCGGAACGTCGAACACCAGGCGTTTGGCCGCCGCCAGAGCCGCCGGCCCGCCCGCTACCAATTGGGAGACCAGGGCGTCGATCTCGGCGTCGAGCGTTTCCCGCGGCGCGGCCTTCGTGATGAGCCCTACTTCGGCGGCCCGTGCCGCGCTGATGCGTTGACCCGTGAGGAAAAGTTCCAAGGCGTCCGCTCGCCGTAGTTTTGGCAAGCAGACCACCGAGATGATGGCCGGAGCGACCCCGAGGCGGACCTCGGTAAATCCGAACTTCGCCTCCTCCGCGGCCACCGACAGGTCGCAGGCCGCGGCCAGACCGACGCCACCGCCCATGCAGTGGCCGGCGATCCGGGCCAGCACCGGCTTGGGTGCGTCCTCGATGGCGGCCAGGATTTCGGGCAGCTCGAAGCGAGGGGCGGTCGCCGGGCGGCCCGGGCCGCCTGCCGGCCCACCTGCTGGCCCGCCTGCTGGCCCGCTTCTCGCCGCCGCGGACAGGTCGGCGCCGGCACAGAACGCCGGGCCGGTGTGGGTGAGCACCACCACGCGCACCGCGGCGTCGCCGGCGGCGCGGGCCAGGCCGTGGCCAAGCCCATTGATCAAGGCCGGGGTCAAGGCGTTGCGATTGTGGGGTTGATCCATGGTCAACGTGGCGACCCCACCGGTCACCGCGTAGCGCACGGCGGGGTCCCTGGGCGCAGCGGCGGTTCCCTCGGTACCGGACTCCCCGGCCGGATCGCTCATCCCAACAGCTTCGCGGGGATCTCGACGACCCGGGCTCGCAACCACTCGCCGAGGCTCTTGGCCTGCCCGTCCAGGCGGGTGCTCGCCGCCACCCCTTCGCCCAATAGGCCGGTGATCACGAAGTTGAGAGCCAGCAGGTTGGGTAGCTTGTAACGGTCCACCTGTAGCGGCGCCGTCTCGGGAAGCAACTCCTGCAAGCGGGTAACCGTCAAGAACGTGGCCAACCACAGATAAGCGGGGTCGGACCGGGCCCACACCCCCAGGTTGGCGTTGCCGCCCTTGTCCCCAGAGCGGGCCCCAATGAGCCGCCCCAGTGGCGCCCGCACCGTCGGCCCGGCGGGCGAGGCCGCACTGGGATGGGAGGTGAGCGCCGCGACCCCCGCCGCCGTTGTCGCCGCGGTCCCCGTCGACACGATGACCCCCGCCGTTCCGGTGGGCGCCGGCACATCGGCGACGACCGGAGGGTCGGGCGCCAGCACCGGATCAACGACCGACCGATCGCCACCAGACCCGAGCCCCACCACCACCTCCTGCCAGACCAGCGAGGCCGGCACCACCGCCGGCCAGTAGACGCCATAGGCGGACGCGCCCGCGGTGAGACCGGCCCCGAAGAGTCCCGGATAGGACGACAGCGCCATCTCCGTGACCCGGCCGGTGAAGGCCCGCCCGACCTTTTTCTCGTCGGCGTCCTTGACGGTGATCCGCAGCTGGGCCAGGGCCCTTTCGTTGGTGGTCGGATCGGGCCGGTCGGTGCGCAGCAGCGACACATCCACGGACCCGAACGACTCCCGCCCACCTGGCACTGACGCCCACAACGCCCGCTCCACTAGCTCCGCCTTCTCCTCGATGTCCAGCCCGGCCAGGTAGAGGGTGGTGGTCGACCGGAACCCGCCCTGGTAGTTGAGGGCCACCTTGGTCGTGGAGGGCGGGGACTCCCCCAGCACGCCGGAGATGCGCACCCGGTCCGCGCCGTCCTGCGCCAGACGAATACTGTCGAAGCGGGCGGTCACGTCGGGGTTGAGGTACGCCGGTCCGCCGATCTCATACAGCAGCTGAGCGGTCACGGTCCCCACCGACACCAGCCCGCCGTGCCCCGGGTGCTTGGTGATCACCGACGATCCGTCTGCGTCTACCACGGCGATGGGAAAACCCGGATGTTCGAGGCCGGGCACCTCGGTGAAGAAGGAGTAGTTGCCGCCGGTGGCCTGGGGGCCGCACTCGATGACGTGGCCGGCGACGAGGGCCCCCGCCAGGGCATCCCAGTCGTCCCGGCGCCACCCGTGATGCCAGGCGGCCGGCCCCACGGCCAGGGCGGCGTCGGTGACCCGGCCGGTGACCACGATGTCGGCGCCCCGCCCGAGGGCCTCGGCGATCCCCCACCCCCCGAGGTAGGCGTTGGCCGTCAACACGGGCCGATCGCCCAGCGGTTCCTCGGTCTCCATATGACAAAACTCCACGCCCGCGGCCCGCAGCTCCTCCATGCGGGGTACTAGGTCGTCGCCTTCGACGTAGGCGATGACCGGATGCAAGCCCAGCTTGTCAGCTACTTCGCCCACGGCTTCGGCGCACCCGCGGGGACTGAGACCGCCGGCGTTGGACACCACCTTGATGCCGCGCTCGAGGCAGTCGCCCATGACCTGTTCCATCTGGGTCACGAAGGTGCGGGCGTAGCCGGCGGCCGGATCGCGCAAGAGGTTCTTGGCCAGGATGAGCATGGTGAGCTCGGCGAGCCAGTCACCGGTCAGCACGTCGATCGGACCGCCGTCGACCATCTCGCGCGCCGCCGCCAGCCGGTCGCCGTAGAAGCCGCTGCAGTTGGCGATGCGGAGCGGCGCGGCGGCCATCAGGTCGCCCCGCCCGGGGGTGCCGACTCTTTTTTGTGATATTTGACACCTATGAGGTGTTCGATATCACAAAAACGAGTCGGGGTGAGTTGGGGGTGGACGGGGCCGATCACGCCGGATCTCCGAGCACGACCAACAGATCGCCGCCCGTGACCTGATCGCCGGGATGGGCCCGCACCTCGTCGACGGTGCCGGCGTGGGGAGCGGTGATGCGGTGCTCCATCTTCATGGCCTCGATGATCATCAGGAGTTGGCCCTGGGCGACCAGCTCGCCGGCGGCTACCTCCACCGCGATCACCTTGCCCGGCATGGGCGCAATCAGGCCGCCGGCGATGACATCGCGCTCGGCCTCGGGAAAGCGAGGCCGGGCTGTGAGCGCCACGTCGCCGTCCGGGCCCTGGACCCAGACGCGGGGCCCGATCCGTAGGACGTGGGTGCGGTGCCGGCGGCCGCCTCGCTCGAACTCCACCCAGCCATCCTGGACGCGGCGCAGACGAACCACGTCGTCGCCGACCTCGAACGTGCCGTCTCTTCGATGCCGGTAGCTCACCTCGATCTCGTCCCCGTCGTGAGTGTACGCCCGAGTTTCCGGTGGCATGACGCTGTTGCGCCAGCCGCTCGGCAGGCCGCGTAGCACCGGCGCGGCAGCCCGGGCCGCGGCCTGCTCGGCCAGGGCCGCGGCGGTGGCCGCAATCCGCACCTCGCTTTCGGATTGCACCCGGGCGAGCGGCACGCCGGCGCGCTCAATGAAGGCGGTGGTGGTATGGCCCGCCAGGAACTCCGGGTGGCGGAGGGTGGCGACGAGGAAGTCGCGGTTGGTGGTGACACCGCGGACGCGGCTGTGCTCGAGAGCACGCGCCAACTCGAGGGCGGCCTCCTGGCGGGTCGGGGCGTGGGCGATGACCTTGGCAAGCATGGGGTCGAACTCCACCCCCACCTCACTCCCGGTCTCCACCCCGGAATCCCACCTGACCGCGGGTTCGGTGGCGGGGCACCAGTCGAGCAGGGTGCCGGTGGCGGGCAGGAACCCCGCCGGCGGGTCCTCGGCGTACAGGCGGGCCTCGATGGCGTGGCCGGTGATGGACAGGTCGGCCTGAGACACCGACATCGGGAGGCCCTGAGCCACCAGCAACTGTTCGCGGACCAGGTCCAGCCCGGTCACCGCTTCGGTGACGGCGTGCTCCACCTGCAGCCGGGTATTGACCTCGAGAAACCAGAACTCCCCCGACGGCTCCACCACGAACTCGACCGTCCCGGCGTTGCGGTAGCCGACCGCCTTGGCGGCGGCGAGGGCGGCCGCGCCCATTCGCTCCCGCAGATCGTCGTCGATCGCCGGCGAAGGGGCCTCCTCGATGACCTTCTGGTGACGACGCTGGATGGAGCACTCGCGCTCGAAACAGTGCACCAGCCCGCCGTGGTCGTCGGCCAGGATCTGGATCTCGACGTGGCGAGCGTCGCTCAGGTAGCGCTCCAGGAACACCGTCGAGTCCCCGAAGGCGGATTCTGCCTCGCGGCTCGCGGCGGCCAGCGCTTCGGCCAGATCGACGGGGGCCGAGACCACTCGCATGCCCTTGCCGCCACCACCCGCGGCGGCCTTGACGAGAACCGGAAATTGCAGCCCGGCATCCTCGGCGGCCCAGGTGGGCAGTACCGGAACGCCGGCCTCGGCCATCATGCGCTTGGCGGCCACCTTGTCGCCCATCACCTCGATAACCGCGGGGGGCGGTCCCACCCAGGTCAGGCCGGCGTCCAGCACCGCCTGGGCGAAGGCGGCCCGCTCCGACAGGAACCCGTACCCCGGGTGAACTGCGTCCGCACCGCCGGCGCCGGCGGCCGCCAGCAAGGCGTCGATGTCGAGGTAGGTCTCGGCGGCGGTCCGGCCCCGAAGCGCCACCGCGTGGTCGCATTCGCGGACGAAGGGCGCCTCGGCGTCGCCCTCGGCGTACACCGCGATCGTGGCGATGCCCATGGAGGAGGCGGTGCGGGTGATGCGGCGGGCAATTTCGCCTCTGTTGGCGATGAGCAGCCGGCGCATCACCGGAACACCCCGTAGCCGCGGGCGCCCTCCACCGGGCCGCTGTCGCAGGCGGACAGCGCCATGGCCACCACCGTGCGGGTGTCGCGCGGGTCGATGATCCCGTCGTCGACGACCCGGCCGGTGGCGTAGAGCCCGAGCGACTGGGCTTCGGCGAAGTCCTCGACCGCCTTGGTGATGGCGGCCTCGGTCTCCTCGTCGACAGGCTGACCGCGGCGGTCGGCTTGCTCGCGGCGGACGATCGACATCACGCCGGCCATCTGCTTAGGGCCCATGATGGCGATCTTGGCGGTCGGCCAGAGGAAGACGAAGCGGGTGTCGAAGGCCCGGCCGCCCATCCCGTAGTTGCCGGCTCCGTAACTGGCTCCCAGGATCACGGTGATGTGCGGCACGGTGGAGTTGGACAGGGCGTTGATCATCTGGCTGCCGTGTTTGACGATCCCGCCCCGCTCGTAGTCGCGCCCGACCATGTAGCCCGTGATGTGCTGGAGGAAGAGGAGCGGGGTCGAAGTCTGGTTACATAGCTGGATAAATTGGCTGGCTTTCTGGGCGGAGTCCGAGAAGAGCACGCCATTGTTGGCCAGAATCCCGACTGGGAAGCCGTGGACCTGGGCCCAGCCGGTGACCAAGGTCGGGCCGTAGCGGGCCTTGAACTCCTCGAAGCGGCTGCCGTCGACGACGCGGGCGATGATCTCGCGGGCGTCGACAGGGCTGCGCAGGTCGAGGGGCATCAGCCCCAGCAGCTCTTCGGTGTCGTGGTGAGGCGGCTCGGGGTCTCCGTCGGAGCGGCCCGGGCCGGCGCCAGCCCGGCCCGGGCCGACGCTGCCGACGCTGCCGACGCTGCCGGGGCTGCCGGGGCTGCCGGGGCTGCCCGGGCTGCCCGGGCCGGCTTTGCGCCAGTGCAGGTGGGCGATCACGTCGCGGGCCATGCGGATGGCCTCGTGCTCGTCGTCGGCGAGGTAGTCGGCCAGGCCGCTCACCGACGCGTGCATCTCGGCGCCACCCAGCTCCTCGTCCGCGGCGTCCTCGCCAGTGGCTACCTTCACCAGAGGCGGGCCGCCGAGGAAGACCTTGGCGCCGCCGCGGACGAAGATGTTGTAGTCCGACAGGCCGGGCTGGTAGGCGCCGCCGGCGGTGGAGCTGCCGAACACGACGGAGATGGTTGGTATCCCGAGCCCCGACAGCTCGGTGATGTCGTGGAACATGCGGCCGCTCTCGGAGAAGTGGGTGAGGGTCCGGCGCATGACCGCCTCGGGGTCGTCGCCGGCGCCGAGGCCGCGGAGGTCCCCGCCGGCGGACTCCACCAACTGGATGTAGGGCAGCCGGTTGTCCCGGGCCACTTCGAGGGCCCGCATCAGCTTGCGGATGCTGATCGCAGTCATGGCCCCACCGAGGTCGGTGGGGTCGTTGCCGAGGATCACGCACTCGGTTCCCTCCACGACGCCGATGCCGAGGACCATGCCGCCGCCCACCGCGTAGTCGGTGTAGTAGCCGGCCAACGGGCTGAGCTCGAGGAACGGACTGTCCGGGTCCAGTAAGAGCGCGATCCGTTCCCGGACGGGGAGCTTGCCGCGGCCCCGGTGCCGCTCGGTGGCGGCTTCGCGGCCGGCGCCGGCGGCCTGGTGGAGCAGTTCGTCGATGTGGGCGAGCAGGCCGAGCATGCCGTCCCGGCGATCAGCGAACTCGCCGTCGTGGGGATCGACGGCCGTGGGAAGGACGGGGGCGGCCATTCAGGGCCCCGGCTTCGGGACGGGCGGTGGTGGGGCGGCGTCGTGGGGATCGACCGCGGTGGGAAGAACAGGGGCGGCCATCGCAGGGCTTAGCGACTCGGGTCCGTGATGGTCGGCGGCCCCGCGAAGGCCTGGGCGATCGCCAGCCACTCCTCGGCGAGCGGCCCCTCGGCGGTGACGCCGGTGTGGCTGCGGTGCCGGCGCTGGGTGAGCAGGAGGGCCAGGTCCAGGGCGCTTCCGGTGACCCGGTCGGGCGCCTCGGGTGGTCCCCACGTCCAGGTGGTGCCGTCCGGGCCGGCCGCCTCAACCCGGATGGGGGCGCCCGGATCTGTGACCCCGTGCGCCGCGAAAGCGTACGGGCGGGCCGTCACGCCGATGTGGACGATGTGGCGGAGCCGGGGGCTGGCATCGAGCGGCACCCCGAGGGCGTCCCGAATATCGGCGCCGTGCGCCCAGGTCTCCATCAGGCGGGCGGTGGTAAAGCTGGCGACGCTCATGGGCGGCCCGTACCACGGGATGCGCCGGCCCGGGTAGGCCGGCGCCGACGCCGCCGCGGCGTCCAGGTAGGCGGCTCGGCCGGCCCGCCAGCGATCCAGCAGCGCCGCCGGGGTGGGCAGCTCCCGGCCCAGGGCCACGTCGGGCGTGCTGGCGCCCGACGCCGCGGACCCGCCCGCCGCCGGCCCGGCCGCGTCCACCTCCGCCATCGCGGCGAGGAGCAGGCCCTTGTGCGTCTCGAAACCGTCCGGTTCGGTCAGGGCCAAGGTGGCGGACTCGTCGAAGAAGCACAGGTGGCTGATGCTGTCCCGCACGTCCCAGCCCGCGGCAGGGGTAGCGGTCGCCCACGCCGCGGCCGGCACGCCGGCGACGACGGTGTCGAGAGCGGCGTGCTCAGCGGCCAGGTCGGTGCACAGTTCGGCGACGGTCGGCGGCATCAGGGGTGGGCTCCGGTGGGCTGGCTCAGGCGGTGGCGGTCGGTGGCATGGCGGGTGGGCTCCGGTGGGCTGGCTCAGGCGGTGGTAGGCGGCATGGCGGGTGGGCTCCGGACGGCTCGCTCAGGCGGCTCAGGCGGTGAAGCCGTCGAGTCGGGCCAGGATCTGCAGCATGACCTCGTCCGCCCCGCCTCCGACCGACAACAGACGGCCGTCGCGGAAGTACCGCGACACCCAGGTCTCCTCCATGTAGCCGATGCCCCCATGGAACTGGAGGCACGTATCGGCGATCTCCCGCTGGAGGCGGCCGGCCTTGAGCTTGGCGATGCTGGCGAAACGGGTGGTGTCCTCGCCGCGCAGGTAGGCCTCGGCGCAGGCGTAGTTGTAGTGGCGCAGCAGATCGACCTCAGCCGATAGCTCGGCCAGGCGGAATTGCAGGTACTGGTTGGCGAGCAGCGGTTGCCCGAACGCCTGCCGCTCCCGGAGGTAGTCGGCCGTGCGCCGCAAGGCCGCGTCCATGCCCCCGACGGCGGTGTAGGCCGCGATCATCCGCTCATTTTGGAACTGGGCCATCTGTTGCTGGAAGCCCCGCCCCACCTCGCCGATGGTGTTGGCCACCGGCACCCGGGCGTCCACAAAAGACAACTCCGCCGTGTCCGACGACCGGTTTCCCAACTTGCGCAGCTTGCGGCTCACCGAGAACCCGGGCGCATCGGTCGGGAACAGGATCTGGGACATGCCCCGGTAGCCGCCCTCGTCGGAGGTCCGGGCGAGCAGGCACAGCCAGTCGGCCTGGGTGCCGTTGGTGATGTACAGCTTGGACCCGTTGATGACCCACTCGTCGCCGTCACGCACTGCTCGGGTCCGAAGCCCGGCCACGTCCGAGCCGGCGTCGGGCTCGGTCACCGCGATGGAGGCGATCATCTCCCCGCGCAGTGCCGGCGCCAGGTAACGCTCCTTGAGCTGGTGGCTCCCGAAGCGGTGCAGCGACGGGGTCGCCATATCGGTCTGCACGGTGACAGCCATAGCTACGCCGGCACAGCCCATGCGGCCCAGCTCTTCACCGAGGATCACGGTGTAGGAGTGGTCGGCGCCCTGACCGTTGTAGGCCGGGTCGTACTCGAGGCCGAACAGCCCCGCCGCGCCCAGGGCCTTGAACAGCTGATGCCCCGGGAAGATCTCCGCCTCCTCCCACTCGTCCGCGTGCGGCGTGACCTCACGGGCCAGGATGCCGCGCACCGACTGGCGGAACGCCTGGTGGTCCTCGGTCCACTGCATCGCCTTCCCGCTCCCCTCCCCGTTCCGGATGAACTCGAACTTGACGTCGGGTTCAAGCGGGGGACCATACTGGCGGAGTGGCGCCGGCGCAAGGCCGGCACCGAGGGGAGGTGCGCCGGTGGACTTCGAGTTGGCGACAGGTGACGACCCCCGCCGGTCGACGGTGCGGTCCTGGCTGGCCGAGCACCCCAATCCGACCGGCCGGGCCCTGGCCGAGGCCGGCTGGGTCGTGCCGCACTGGCCTCCGCCCTACGGGCTCGACGCCGACCCGGTCCACCAGTTGATCATCGACGAGGAGTTCCAGCGGGCCGGCGTGGGCCGCCCGACCAACCCGATCGGGATCGGGTGGGCGGCGCCGACGATCCTGATGGCCGGGACGGAGGCCCAGAAGGACCGGTACCTATGGCCGGCCCTGGCCGGCGAGGAGTTCTGGTGCCAGCTGTTCAGCGAACCCGACGCCGGCTCTGACCTGGCCTCACTGTCCACCAAGGCGGTCCGCGACGGCGACGAATGGGTCATCAACGGTTCCAAGATCTGGACCAGCGGCGCCCACCTGGCCCAGTTCGGCATCCTGCTGGCCCGCAGCAACCCCGACGCCCCCAAGCGCAAGGGGATCTCCTACTTCGTCTGCCCGATGCACACCCCCGGGATCACCATGTCGCCGATCATCGACATGACCGGCGCCCACTCTTTCAACCAGGTCTTCTTCACCGACGTCCGCCTGCCGGCTGCCTGTCTGGTAGGTGAGGAAAATGACGGGTGGCGTCTCGCCAAGGCCACCCTCGCCAACGAACGGGTGTCGCTCTCCAGCGGTGGGGCCCTGTGGGGGAGCGGCCCGTCAATAGGGGATCTGGTGGAGTTGGTCAAGGCCGGCGGGGCCGGGGCGCCGCTCGGGCCGGCCGCCCGGCAGGCCCTGGTGCGGACCTGGATCGAGGGCGAGGTCCTGCGGCTGATCCGCCTCCGCAGCCTGTCGGCCCGGCTGGCCGGCCGGCCGCCCGGGCCCGAAGCGTCGGTGCAGAAGCTCCTCGCCGACGAGCACGGCCAGCACGTCATGGCCGTTGCCAAAGAGTTGGTGGGAGCCTCGGGGATGCTGGCCGGATCGGGGCCGGCGGGGTCATTGTCCGCCCGTTCGCAGCGCGGTGCCACCGAGATCCGGTTCGCGCCGGACCTGATGCCGGGGGTGGCGCCGGTGTGGCACTACGGCTTCCTTTTTTCCCCCGCTCTGACGATCGGCGGCGGGACGTGGGCGGTGCAGCGCAACATCATCGCCGAATGGGTCCTCGGCTTGCCCCGAGACATCGGGGCGTGACGGCGCCGGCGACGGCTCGGGGTCAGCGTACCCGGGCCACCCTGGTGCGCGCCGCGGCGGTGGTCTTCGAGCGGGCCGGGTTCCTCGACGCCCGGATCTCGGACATCGCCGCCGCCGCCGGCGTCGCCAACGGCAGCTTCTACACCTACTTCGACTCCAAGGAGGCCATCTTCCGGGAGGTAGTGGACGAGCTCATCGACGAGCTGTACCGCCAGTCGCACGTCGGTGAGCTGGCTGGGCCGGACCCTCTCGCCCGCATCGCCGCGGCCAACCGGCTGTACGTGGAGGCGTTCGCCCGGCACGCCGCCCTGTACGCGGTGGTAGTCCAGGTGGCGTCGTTCAACCCGGAGCTGCGCCAGCACCGCCAAGCCTCCCGGTTGGCGTTCGTGGACCGGGCCGCCCGCGGGTTGCGCCACCTGCAGGACGGGGGGCAGGCGGACCGGTCGCTCGATCCCGACCTGACCGCCGCCATGTTGTGCGGGATGGTCGAGAACTTCGCGGAGGTCCGTCACCTGCTCGGCCAGTGCTTCGACGACGACCAGGCGGTGGCGACCATGACCGAGATCTGGGCGAGGGCCATCGGCCTGCGGTAGATCGTGCGAAGATGCTGATTCGTGCACGCGTTGTCCAGAAGGGGAGGGTGATGACATGCAAGGGTTGATGCAGGAGTCGCCACTGACGCTGAACGGCATCTTCCGCCGGGCCGAGACCCTATGGTCGACCAAACGGCTGGCCACCGCGACGCCGACGGGTGTCGAGCGGACCACCTACGGCGACTGGGCCGAGCGCACCCGCCGCCTCGGGAGTGTCCTCGACGACCTCGATATCTCCGCCGACGGGCGGGTCGCCACCTTCGCCTGGAACAGCGCCCGCCATCTCGAGCTGTACTTCGCCGGGCCTTGTACGGGCCGGGTGCTGCACACCCTCAACATCCGTCTTTTCTCCGAGCAGCTCGTGTACATCGCCAACCACGCCGAGGACGAGGTCATCTTCGTCGACCGCAGCCTGCTGCCGCTGCTGTGGCCGCACATCGACGAGTGCAAGACGGTCCGCCACGTGGTGGTCATGGATGACGGCGCCGTGAGTGTCGAGGTGCCGAACGACTCTCGCGTCCTCGACTACGAGCAGCTGCTGGCGGCCGCCGCGCCGCATCCGTTCGACGACGTGACCGACGAGAACCAGGCCGCCTCGATGTGTTACACGAGCGGCACCACAGGCGACCCCAAGGGGGTGGTGTACTCCCACCGCTCGGTGGTCCTGCACTCGATGGCCGCCTGCCTGGTCGACACCTTGGCGGTCAGCGAGACCGACGTGATCCTCGCGGTCGTTCCTATGTTCCACGCCAACGCCTGGGGACTCTGCCAGGCGGCGGTGATGGCAGGAGCCGAGCTGGTGTTTCCGGGAGCGGATCTTTCTGCGCCGGCCGTCACCAAGCTGATCATCTCGGAGGGCGTCACGTTGGCCGCCGGTGTACCCACCATCTGGATGGGTGTCCGCCCGCTGCTGGCCGGCCAGGAGCACCGGTTGCGCGTCATCGTGTGCGGCGGGTCCGCGGTGCCGAAGGCGTTGTCGGAGGCCTACCGGGTCGACGTGGGGTTGCCCATCCTGCAGGCGTGGGGCATGACCGAGACCAGCCCGCTCGCCAGCGTGGCCCGGATCCGTACTGAGCGGCAGGCGGCGGCGTCGTCGGAGGAGGACCTGGCCGATATCCGCGCCACCCAGGGGATCCCCGCCCCCCTGGTGGAGCTGCGCATCGCCGAACCCGAGACCGGGGAGGCGTTGCCGTGGGACGATGAGGCCAGCGGCGAGGTGCAGGTGCGGGGCCCGTGGATCGCCCGCTCGTACTACAACGACGAGCGGGGCGGGGCGTCCTTCACCCCCGATGGCTGGTTGCGCACCGGCGACGTGGCCGCGGTGAGCCCCGACGGTTACATCCGTCTGGTCGACCGCACCAAGGACCTCATCAAGTCGGGTGGGGAATGGATCTCCTCCGTGGAGTTGGAGAACCACCTCATGGCCCACCCCGACGTCGCCGAAGCGGCGGTCATCGCCGTCGCCAGCGAACGCTGGATGGAGCGGCCGATGGCGTGCGTGGTGGTCAAGCAGGGCGCGACCCTCACCCGTGACGATGTGATCTCGTGGCTGGCGCCGCGCGTGGCGAAATGGTGGCTGCCCGACGAGGTCGAGTTCATCGAGGAGGTGCCGAAGACGTCGGTCGGCAAATTTTCCAAGCGGGACCTGCGCAACCGGTTCGCCGACCGCCGGGTGCCGTAACCCGTACGAGAGGACGCCAGATGGCTGAGGAAGATGGGGTCGATACCCAGCTCACGCGCGACACGGTGAGCGCGTCGACCATGGTGGACGCCCCACCAGAGGCGGTGTTCGACTACCTGCGCCGGCCGGCCAACCACGCCGAGATCAACGGCGACCACACCGTGCGCGGCACCACCTCGGGTCCCGAGCAGCTCGGCTTGGGCGACTCGTTCGGCATGAAGATGAAAATGGGAGCGCCATACCGGATCCGCTCCAAGGTGGTGGAGTTGGAGCCCGACCGCAAGATCGCGTGGCGCCACCCCCTCGGCCATAAGTGGCGGTGGGAGGTCGAGCCCGCCGGCGAGGGCAAGACCAAGGTCACCGAGACCTTCGACATGTCATCGGCGCTCTTTCCGCCGTCCTTGCGACTGATGGGCTACCCCAAGGGTCACGCCAAGAACGTGGCGGCGTCGGTT
>Ga0302326_10003240_pt1 | contig 38513 bp, 29 predicted proteins | sample Palsa_T0_3_FD_202264 | JGI IMG/M metagenome (GOLD analysis project Ga0302326, IMG submission 202264) | Peat permafrost microbial communities from Stordalen Mire near Abisko, Sweden - Palsa_T0_3 | ecosystem: Environmental > Terrestrial > Soil > Palsa > Peat permafrost | place: Sweden: Abisko... | reverse complement strand
TGCGATCCGGTCGATGCGGCGCGCGAGCCGGCCGCGGGTGCGGCGCAGGATCGCGTCGCCGAAGCCAAGGAAGCGCCCGGTCGGTGGCCGGTACCACTCGTCATAGGCCGCCTCGAGCTCGGCGTCGGTCGGCCAGGGGTAGGTCGTGGCGACTCCACATCGGCTACAACGCTTGCGGCCCGGAAGAGTTTCGGCCGTCGCGTCGAGCGGGACACCGCACCACGCGCAGTGCGCCGTGGGGTGAGCGGGATCGATCGATTGATGAAGAGGAACCTGCACAGCTACGAAGCCCGCATGTAACCAGGTGGGCGCCGACGACGCCGGACGCTAGGGGACCCTAGGGCTAAGCTACCGCCCGATGACAGGTCAGCTGCCAACGCTGACGCGGGAGTCGTCGCTGCCGGCAGGCGCGCGCCGGAACGGCCCCCGAGTCGGGGCGCGGGCACGCTGCGCGCTGCTGATCACGGGGCTTGCCGCGTTGCTTGGCGCCTGGATCATGTCGACCGCGCCGTTCGCTGGTCCCGACGAGCAGTCGCATTACATCCGCGCGATCGGCGTCAGTGAGGGGGTGATCCTCGGCACGAAGATCGCTTACAACGATCCGGGTCTGACCCCGACCCAGAACGCCTTCATCGGCCGCGACACCCGTACCTACGAGGTGGCACGGGGGATGTCGCCCTATGACGTGGGCTGCGACAGCGGCACGCTGGGCGTCAGCGGCTGCCTCGAGGCGAGCCCGAATGGGAATTTCCCCCCGCTCGGGTATGTCCTTCCGGCCCTCGCCCTGCGTCTGTCGCACAATGTCTCGAGTGCCCTTTGGCTCGGGCGAGTCGGCTCCGCGATCCAGTCGTTCGCGTTCCTCGCGCTGGCGACTGCGCTCCTGTGGAACGCAACCGCGTGGTCGCTCGTGGGCCTGATCGCGGCGATCAGCCCGATGGTGCTGTTCGTCGCGTCGGTGCTCAATCCGAGTGGCGTGCAGATCACCGCCGCGCTCGCGCTCGGCGCCGCTGGCGTCCGGATCGCCCGCGACCCGCGCCGCGTGCCGCCCTGGGTGCTTGTCGCGTTCGCAACCTCCGGCGTGGTGACGATTCTGGCGGGGCCGATCGGCCTCGCCTTCGCGCTGATCGACGGATGTTTGCTCGGCCTCCTCCTCGGGCTGGCGGGCATCAGGGGGCTCTGGCAGGGGAACCGGCGAGCGCTCGCGGGGATCGCGGCGGTCCTCGTCCTCGCCGCCCTCCTGTCCCTGATCTACACACATATCGCTGGGTTCCAGACCACTTTCGGATTCACGCCGTTTGGCTCGAGCCTCGACCAGGGGCTCGACCAGCTGCCGACCGTGCTCGAGTCGGCGGTCGGCAACTTCGGCGCCGCAGCGCTGCCGATCCCGCTCGCCGCCTGCTGGGTGTACTGGGGGCTGGTGCTCGTGCTGCTCGCCGCCGCGCTGGCCATCGGCGGCCTGCGCGAGCGGTTGATGCTGATCGCGGTAACGCTTGTGGGGCTTGCCTTCCCCGTCCTCTACTGGGCCTGGATCGACCGCTTCAGCGGGTTCCCCGTGTTCGCGCGTGAGGTGATGCCGCCACTGCTCCTGATACCGCTCGCCGCCGGCGAGGTCATCTACGTTCGCCGGGCCGTGCTCGAGCGCCACCGGTGGGCACGGCCGTGCCTGGCGGCAATGGTCGTGTCGCTGGTGCTCTTCCAGGCCTACGCCTGGGCGTTCAATCGTAATCGGGCGCCGCACGACGTCACCCTGCTTCCGAAGGCGGTGTTCACCCCGCCGCTTGGATGGACGCCGTGGGTCGCACTCGCCGCGGTCGGCATCGCGATGATGTTGGCGTTCGTGGCCCTCGACGTACTCGGGCCGCCGCGCCGCCGACAGATCGCGACCGGCTGATGCCCGTCACGTGTGGCTTGGGGCGGCCCGCGGGCGTGCGAGCCGGTAGGCGGCAAGCGCAACGCTGACGAAGCCGAGCAGAAACGCCACCTCACCCCACACGATCTCGGGTGGCCGGTAGGCGAAGCTGATCCGGTGACGTCCGGCCGGGATGCGGATCGTCTGGAACAGCGCACCCCCGTGGTCGGTGACCGATGCCCCATCGACGGTGGCCGACCAGCCCGGGAACCACGTCTCGCGGTAGAGCAGGGTCGCTGCAACGGGGCACGTGGCCGTCGCGGAAGTGACGCTCAGGGCGGCTACGCGGCAGTCCGCGTGAGGCGTTCCGAACAACGGCGCGGCGCCGCTGAGTCGGTAGATCCAGGTCGTCGGCGTCGTGTCGACCAGGGTCAGCGCCGTCTGGCGGGCCGGCATCGCGTCGTGCGGTGGCGCCAGGACGTAGCGGACCCCCGCCGCGCGGTAGCCGGCGAGGTTCAAGAAAAGTTCTGAAACGGGCGATGTCGGGGTGCCAGGCGGGCCACCGAAGGTGCCTGTGAAGATGGCGGCCGGGGCGGCCTGGTCGAGGTGGACGGTCTCGTAAGCGGAGAAGTTGGACGGGATCGGCGTGTCGTTGAGGTTCACCGAGGCAAGCCCGAAGTAGGAGCCGTAATTGGGCGCCAGCGGGCCGAGCGTGTAGAAGCGGCCGTTTCCGAGATGTCGATCGAGATAGCGGACGGGCGCGAGATCGATCCGGACCGACTTGGGGCCAGACAGCTCGGGCACCACGAACATCGCGAGCGCGTTAGTCGCCACGACGTAGACCAGGAGCGCCCCGCGGGATCGCGGCGAGCGGATCACGAGCGCGGCGAGCGCGGCGGCCAGCACGGTTCCCGCCGCCCACAGGATCGAAGGCGTTGCGAACTTCGCATCGCCATTGCCGGGGGCGATGCTGAGCCGGAACGCCTCGGTCGCCACCCAGACGACGGCGAGCACCGCCGCGCAGCCGATCGCCACGCCGGCGATCGGAAGGCGGCGGCGAGCTTTGATCACGTCGTCGATCCCGAGCGCGGCGAGGATGATCACGGTGAGCTCGAGCATCGGCGTCGAGTACCGGTAGAAGATCACGTGCGTCATCCCCGGAAGCCAGGCGAGCGGATGGCCGAGGAGCGGGATCTCCCCGTAGCTTCGGGCGAACACGAGCACGCACCAGGCGGCGAGGACGAGCCGCAGGCTGCGCAGCCGACGTCCGAGCAGACCCCAGGCCGCGAGCAGGAACAGCAGGACCGTGGCGTACCCGCCGACGCCCCATGAGACGGTGAGGATCCCCGCGGGATCCGCGAACGCCACGAGCGGACCGTAGACATACGGCAACAGCAACTGCGCGATCGCCTGCGACGGCAGGTGCACCGACGTGAAGCTCCCACCGTTGGGCCCGAGATTCGCGCGTGCGGAGAAGTCGATGAAGGCGATCAGCAGCGGCGCTGCCAACAGCGCCGCCGCGGCGAAGCCTGTCGCCGCCTTGCGCGCAAATGCTCGGCGCTGAGCTCGGGTGAGCCCGCCGCCGGCGAGCCGCGATCCGCACCACACGACCACCATCAGGGTGTCGAGATATGTCGTCTCGGGGAACCCCGCGTAGACCGACAGCGCCCCGGCCAACGCCAGCACGCCGTACCCGCCGGGGCGGCCCTCGAGGCTCGCGGCTCTGGCCCGCTCGAGTCCGAGCAGCGCTAGCGGCAGGAACGCGACGGGGTTGAAAGCCGCGTTCTGCAGCCACGCGAACGTCCCGTTCAGGGCGAACGCCGCGCCTCCGGCCAGGCACGCGCTGAAGCTCAGGCCGAGCCGCTTCAGCAGGAGGTAAGTCCAGATCCCTGCGAGTGCCTCGAGCAGGATCCTCTGATACAGCTGGCCGCCTGAGAGCAGGAGCAGGATGTTGGGCGGGAACAGCGCGCCCGACTGCATCTCCCCGGCCAGCGGCATCCCGGTGGCCTCATACGGGTTCCACCATGGAAGATGACCGTGGAGCAGATCGAGCATCGCCCGGTGGCCAAGCGCCTGCGCGGTGAAGCCGATGTTCGGATCGAGCGTCGAATGGCCGACTTCGAACCCCGGCGTGTATTGACCGATCTCGCTCACCGGCCCGAGCGGGTTGGGATCTGTGATGCCAGCCAGGGAGATCAGGTTTCCCGCCAGCACCAGTCCGACGATCACGATCGTCGCCCACCCGGTCGGCGGAATCCTGCACGACCGCTCGCGAACGCGCAACGAGTCCCGTAACCCGATGCTGACCACGCTAGGCGGTGACGGGCTTGGTCGCGATCATCGAGAACTGCGAGCCGCCGATGACGTGGTTGATCCACGCCAGCTGCAACCGGCGGGTCGGCTTCCACCGGCGCCGGACGTAGTGCACCACCCGCCGCGTAGCCTCCAGCGGCGGCGTGTCCGCCGGCACCCACAGGTGATGGGGGTCGAAGATCCAGCGGTAGGCGGGCTCGATCAGCTCGATCGAGAAGCCGGCCGCGCGCGCGCCGAGTTCGTAGTGCAGCGCCCAGTGGGCGTGCTCGTAGCCCTCGTACTCCGCCACCCCCTCGACGTGCAAGCCGTGCGGATCGCGCAGCGTCTTCAGCGTCTCGTTGGCGACGAGCAGCCTGCCCCCCGGCTTCAGCACGCGGTGGGCCTCGCGGAAGGTGCGCCACAGGCCGCGCAGGTCGTTGTGGTGCAGCACCTCGCAGCAGTAGACGTAGTCGAGGCTCGCGCTCGCGATCGGCATGTCACTCATCGTGCCGAGGATCCGCTCGAAATAGCTGCCCTCCTCGAGGAAGAAATCGGCCGTGTAGAGCCCCTGGAGCTCGGCGGTCGCGATGTCGAGCGCGATTGCGTTGAGACCTGCGCGGGCGAAGCGGTTGGTCGCCCAGCACGTGTTCGAGCCGACGTCGACGATCGACTGGCCCGGCTGCGGCTTGAGGAGATCGATCAGCTGGTCGAAGGTCGCAGCCTGAACGAACCAGTAGCCGTCGTCCGGCTCGTCGGGCAGGTTGAGGATCCGGTCCCTGTCCCACCCCGACTCGCGCATGTGGGCGGCGAACCGCTCGAGGCCCTCGGCCTCACGGCGGACGTGCTGCGGAGGGTCGACGAGCAGCTCGCCGACGCCGCGGTGCACTCCGAACGCGTGGGTGCAGTGGCCGCACCGCAATGTGCCCTCGCGCACCTCGACGTCGTTGGCCGCGCGCGCTTCGAGCGTCAGCGATCGCTCGGTGTGGCAGACGGGACAGCGAAGGAACCGCCCCGGGAACGACTGGCGCATCGGTGTTGCCGCCGGCCTCTGGTGCGGCTACGCCTTGCCCGCTTGCGTGCGCTCGGGCACGACATCGGTCGATGGTTCAATCCGGCGCGGCCTGGCGATCTCCTGCAGGAAGGACTCCAGCGCGTCGATCCGGCGCGGCCAGGAGTAGTTGGCCGCGGTTGCGATCCCGGCTCGGCCCAGCTGCTCGCGCAGCTCCCGGTCGGCGAGCAGCCGCGAGATCGCGGCGGTCACGGCGGCGAGCTTCGCGTCCGGCATCAGCGCGTTCTCGCCGTCGATGCAGAAGTCCCGGTTGCCGTGGGCATCGGTGCAGACGACCGCGGCGCCGGTCGCCATCGACTCGAGCGGCGGCAGGCAGAACCCCTCGTGCCGCGAGGTCTGGACGAACACGGTCGCCTCGTTGAACAGCCGGTTCACCTCCTCGTCCGACGGTGCCGTCAGATACCGGATCCCCGGCTCGTCGGCGAGCTCGGGTTCGATCCCGAACAGGACCAATTCCGGTCGCGGCTCCGGGAGCGCGCGCCAGGCGTTCAGGGTCAGCGGCAGGTTCTTGAGTGGGTTCGAACGTCCGAGCGCGAGGATCATGTCGCCCCGCCGCTCGGTGTCTGGCAGCGGCCGGAAGTTCTCGAGATCGATGCCAGGCGGGATCAAGACCGCGTCGAGCCCCAGCTCCCGCAGGCGGTCGCGGTTCCACGACGAGATCGTCATGTAGCGGAACTCGTGCCGGTACCACGACAGCACGACGTGCTGGAGGGCTGTGTTGCCCGGGTAGTAGCTCGTCTCGATGTCCTGCACGAAGTAGACGGGAATGCCGTCCAGGACGCTCGCCTGCCAGACCGGACTGGCTGTGTTCCACCAGGTCGCGACCTTGATCGCCTTGATCGGCGCCAGCGCCCGGACCAGGTCCTGGTAGGTCTCGAACGTGCGGACCGGGGCGCGCAGCGGGAACCAGTCGGGCTCTGGCCCGAGCGTCCACAGCTCCACGTCGTGGCCACGTTCGAGCAGGCCGTTGAGGTGTTCGAAGATGTCACGGTGCCCGCCGCCGACCCCGGTGTCCTCGGTCACGTAGACGACGCGTAGCGCTCCGGACTCCGTCCGGACATCGCGCGCGTCGAAGAAGTCGCCCCACTGCTCCCAGAAGCGCCGCTGCGAGGCCCGCTCGCGCTCGCCGACATGCGTGCCGCGGGTGACCGACTCGAGGTGCGTCAGCTCCGCGTCGGGCAGGTAGAACACCTGATAGCCGGCCTGCCAGGCGCGCAGGCACAGGTCGACGTCCTCGTAGGCCATCGGGTAGCCCTCGTCGAAGCCGCCGAGCTGGTCGAGCAGCTCACGCTTGAGGTACATGCACGCGCCGCCCGCGGCAAGCACCGGCTGCGCGACGTTTGCCGGACCCCAGCTCGCGGGCTTGAACCGGTAACGGTGATCGAACCACTCGGGCGCCCCGAGGTTTCGAACCGTTCCGGCGAACTGGATCCGTCCGTCTGGATACAGCAGCTTGCCCGACACGATCCCGATCCTCGGGTCGCGGGAAGCCGCGTACTGCAGGCTCTCCAGCCAGCCGGCGGTCACGAGCATGTCCGAGTTGAGCAGCACGACGTCGTGCTGAGGGTCTGCGGCCGCCAACCCGCGGTTGACGTTCGCAGCGAACCCCGCGTTCGTCTCGCCGGCGACGACCTGGATTTCGGGGATCGCCCGCAGCGCAGCCAGGTGCTCGGGCCCGCTCGCATCGTCTGAGACGACGATCCTGACGCGGTCGCGTCTGGTCGTCTCGCGAATGCTCGCTACGAGATTGCCCACCTCCTCGGCGTCCCGGTAGCTGGGGATCACGATCGTCACCGGCCGGCCCTCGCGCTTGTACCAGCGAAGCGCGGCGGCGGGCTCGGGTCGCGGCCTGAAATTCGGATCGACCCACCGGCGCAGCGGCGTGTAACGGAGCGGGAACGTCCCGGCCCGCAGCAGCAGCGACCACGGGCCGTGGTAGCGGTAGGTCAGCACGATCCGCTCGCGGAGCGTGTGCGGCCGAGCCGGTTGTGGCGTCAGCGCCTCGCTCGGCTGCGCGTTGCCGTCCTCGTCTGGTTCGTCGCTGATCACGGCCCTATGGTGCCGCGTCCGCCACTTCGACGTCGCTCGGGATCGCCGACGTCGGTCGTCGCCATGACCGATCCGAGCAAACCGAAACCGCCCAGCAGCGGCCTTTTCAGCCATCGCCGCGAGGCGACCCGCATCAGCCCGCGCTGCTGCGCAGGCGTCAGCAGCGGGTCGCGCGCGTCGATCAGGGGCATGCCGCCCGTCACGCGCTCGAGGAGATCCTGGTACTGCTGGTCGAGCTCAGCCAAGCGCGCGTCCAGCGCTGCGCCGTGCTGGTCGAGCTCGGCCACTCGTGCGTTCAGTGCTGCGCCGAACTGGTCGAGCTCGATGCAGCGCCTGTCCATCTCCTTGCCGTGACTGTCGAGCGCGACGATCAGCTCCTCGCGCTCGAGCTCCTGCTGTGCCCGTTCGAGGGCCCCTCGGTAGGGAGAGGCGATCGCTTCTTCGTATGCGCCGATGACTACGGGGATCAGCCGATCCCACGTGTTGCGAGCGAGCGCTTGATCGAGCAGGCCGAGGTTGCGCTCGCGCGCCGGTCCCGGGCGGAGCAGCTCGTGCACGGCGTCGGCGCTCGCGACGGGATCCCACGGAGCGATCGTCGCCGCGGCTGGATCGATGGTCTCAGCGAGCGAAGTGACCGCCGCGAACAGGCACGGCCTGCCCACAGCCGCTGCCTCGAGCGGCGCCAACCCGAACCCCTCGAAGCTGCTCGGGGCGAGGTGTGCGACGGCAGCTTGCATCAGCCACCGCTTCTCCTCCTCGGTCACCGGCCCGAGATCGATGACCGCGTCGCGAAGCTCGGGAGCGAACGCAAGCAGGTCAGTCTCGGCGGCTGCAGAGGAGCCGTTGCGCACGTGAGCTCCGGCGAACACGAGCCTTCCCCGCCACCCGTGCCGGCGCCGCAACTCGTCGAGGAGCCGGATCGCGAACGGGCGATTCTTGTGGAGGTAGTCGGCGCCGAGCATCAGCAGCATCTCGCGGTCGTCTTCCGGGATCGCCGGCGGGCGCCTCGCGGTTGCATCGGCTGCCGGCGCTGACACGCCGATTCCCGCCACCGAGGTCCGCTCTGCGGGGACAAGATCCTCGGTAAGCGCGTCCCGGCGCGCGTGGTCAGAGAAGAACAGCACGTGATCGGCGCTCGCGAGCGCGATCCTGCTCGTTCGCCTGTAGGACAGCCACGTATCAACCGAGTCGTGGTAGTTGGCGGCGCGATACGCGATCAGGTCCATATGCGAGACCACGAGCCGCTCGCCCACAAGCCCCAAGAGCCTCAGGTCGCTCGGGGAGAAGACCTGCTGCGGGCGATGGACGACGTCGGTCCGTGGAAGCCGACTGGAGGCCGCGTCGGCGTAGTCGACTAGCACCACATTCGATCGTTCGAGCGTGTCGCGGAGCTCGGGCTCCAGGTCGCCCGCGATCACAGCACGCACCGACAGCGAGTCGGCGCGCGCGAGTTCGGTCAGCAGCGAGGCGACGTACGTCTGGGTGCCGCCGAAGCCCGTTCCGAGCGACCTGGCGTCGACCGTCACCGACATGCCGTTGCGCCGCGCGCGCGCTGCGACGAGCTGACGTCGTTGCGGTCCCGCGTCGAGCGCGCGCTCGTCACGCAGGGCGTCCTCGAGCCACGGGTGGACTTCGCGGAGCGAATCGCACTCGGCGGGCGGGCACGGGTCCAATCCCCCCTCGAGCCGGACGGCGCTTGCGTCAGCAACGAGTGCTGACCGGAATCCACGCTCTTGGGCACGCGCCGCGAGATCGGCCAGGACGGCAGCCGGATGGCCCCAGCGCTCCTCCGGCGGGCCCAACAGCTCCAGCGTCGTGCCGTGGATCAGGCAGCCGGCTGGATCCGGTGCCAGCCCGGCGGGCGCACGGGCACGACGAACGGGGTCGGGCGCCTCGCTTGCGCAGGTCGGATCGAGCGGATCTGGTCGCGCGGGATCCACCGGTACGACGCTGCTGATCGCAACGGTGTCATCCGCGCGAGCCGCGGCTTGAAGCCGTTCGAGCCAGCCGGTGCCGAGCTCGCAGGCGTCGGCGATGATCGCGAGGTCGGCGCGCGGGTGTGCTGCGATCGCGGCAGCTATCAGCTCTGCGAGGCCGGACCGCTCGACGGCCAGCAGGGACAGCCGCTCGCGGTGCTCGTCGGGGAACGCAGCCAGCAGCGAGCGTCCCGCCGGATCGTCCGGCAGTACGACAGGCGCCGTGCGGGGAGTTCCTTCGAGGGCTACCGACAGCGTGCGGCTTGCCGCGGGCCCGGTGGCCCACGGCCAGAACACGATTATGGGGGCAACGGGGGGGTTGCCGGTGCTGCGCCGATCACTCACGGGTGCAAGCGTGACAGCATGGGGCCGATGGTGACGGTCTGCACCTCGATCAGCTCGTCGACATCGGCCGCGGCGCAGGTGCTGGCGGCCTCGGTTCGCGAGCACAATCCAGATGCACACCTTCTTGCCATGGTTTCGGACAGCGAGGTGGACGCGACGGACTGGGATGAGGTCATCGAAGCTGGGCCGAAGGCAACGACGCCGGAGGTGCTGCGTCTCGCGCTCCAGGACTCCGGCGCCGCTTTGTATCTGGCGCCTCAGGTACGGCTGTACGCGTCGCTCGAACCGGTCTGGTCTGCGTTGAGCGGCGCAACGGCGGCGCTGTTCGCCCGAGCTCGGAGCATTCCCGACGACGGCAAGCTTCCGGGTGACGGTGAGCTGCTGGCCTGCGGCCGGATCACTCCACGGGCGGTCGGCTTGACGAACGGAGCGCCGGCGGAGGCGTTGCTGAACTGGTGGGCGCACCGGATCGCGGAGCACGGTCAGGATCGGCCCTGGCTCGACCTTGCCGGTGAGCGGTTTCCGGCGGTCAGTGAGGTCTCCGACGCGGGCTGCAACGTCTCCTACTGGAATCTTCACGAGCGGCGACTGACCAACGACAACCGCGGTGCGCTCGTCGACGGAGTGCCGCTGCGCTTCGTCGACTTCGATGGCTTCCGCGCGGATCGTCCGTACTGGCTGAGCGATGCCGCGAATCGGGTGCTCGTGACCGATGACCCAGTGTTGTCCGAGCTGTGCGGTGCCTACGCCGAGCAGTTGCGCGTCGCCGGCTGGAGTCCGCCGCGCCGCGGGCTGATCGACGTCGAGCGCCTGGGGAACAGCCAGCGCGTCGACCATCTCGTGAAATCGCTCTGGGACCGCGCCCTGCTCGACGGCGAGGATCTTGGAGATCCCCTGAACGCCATCGCTGCCGACGCGTTCGTCGCCTGGATGCGTCGTCCCGCCGAGCGCGGCGGGACGACGGGAGTCAACCGATACCTGTTCGCCGCCTATGAGACGCGTCCCGATCTACAGGAGGCCTTTCCCGACCTGGAAGGCCCCGACGGCGCCAGGCTCGTGCGCTGGGCGTGGGAGCATGGGCGTCGCGAGGTGCTCGGTGAGCTGCTGCCGCCCCCGCCGGAGCGGGCGAAGCTCGTCCAGTCGACAGAGCTCGGCGTCAACGTCATCGGTTATCTCGGCGAGACCCTGGGACTCGCGGAGGCAGCGCGGCTCTACATCCTCGGTCTTCGCGCCGCCGGGATCCCAGTTAGCACGACGGCGGTGACCCCCGACCTCCCGGTCAAGGAGAGCTCGGCGCCGATCGAGCGGTACGGCTCGCGCAGCTACGTTGATTTGAAGGCCGATCAGGAGCCGGCTTTCAATCTCGCCTGCCTGAATGGCGATCATCTGGCGGAGTTGTTGCGCAAACGCGGTGACGGGATCCTCGCCAACCGTCCCACCATTGGTCAATGGGGATGGGAGACCGATGTGCTGCCGCCGAGCTGGACCGCGGCATTTGAACACGTCGAGGAGGTCTGGGTCTACTCGACCTTCGTGGCCGAGAATCTCGGCCGGCTGCTGCCGATGCCGGTGGTCGTCGTCCCGCCGCCGATCGTCGTCCCGCAGGTCGACGCTGCCGGACAGACGATCATCCGCGACGGTCGCTTCACCTTTCTGGGCATGCTCGATCTGTTCAGCACGCTGCAGCGCAAGAACCCGCTGGGCCTGATCGAGGCCTTCACCCGTGGCTTCGCCCCCGGTGAAGGTCCGCGCTTGATCGTCAAGACGATCAACGCCAGGTTTCGCACGCAGGCCGCCGAGGAATTGCGCTACGCGGCCGGCGGACATCCCGATGTCGAGTTCGTCGATGACTATCTGGAGCCACGGCAGAAGTCGGCCCTGATCGCCCGGGCCGACTGTTACGTGTCACTACACCGCAGTGAGGGCTTCGGTCTGCCGTTGGCCGAGGCGATGGCCCTCGGCACGCCGGTGATCGCCACGGGATACTCGGGCAACACCGACTTCACCACGCCGTTCAATAGCTATCTCGTCGACTTCGCGCCGACCAACGTCGGGCCTGATTGCGAGATCTACCCACCGCACGGTACCTGGGCCGAACCCGACCTGGACCACGCGGCCGAGTTGATGCGGCGCGTCTGGCAGCACCCGCAGGAGTCCTCAGCGAAGGCACAGCGAGCGCGGGCCGAGATCGTTCGCGACTACGCGCCGAAGGTCGTCGGGGAGATCGCCCGTGGCCGTCTCGAAAGGCTGTCCGATCTGCGGGCTGCCTCAGCGGCGAACGGGCCGAGACGAGGGCGAGAAACGAGCGCGGCGTTGGCCCGCGCCGAGCAGGCGATGTCGTTCGACCTGCGGGAGGGGATGGCGCCGGTCCCGAGCGGTCCGGCTGGCGTGATCCGCAAGCTTGTGCTCCGTCTGATCCTGCCCTTCACCCACCACGAGCGTCAGGTCGACCGGGCCCTACTCGATGCGGTACGGGAACTGCGAGCGGATCTGGATTGCGGGACCGAGCGCGCGCGTGGGGACGGGCGCGATTAGTCCCAGATCCCGGCGAGCAGCTTCGACACGACCCCATCCCACGTCACCCGCCGGGCTCGCTCCTGTCCCATCCTGCCCATCCGCCGAGCGCTGCGCCGGCTGCTCAGGAGCTGATCGATCGCGGCGCCGATGGCCGTTGGATCCGGCTCCACGATCAGTCCGCTGACGCCGTGCTCGATCAGCTCGGTGGGGCCACCGGAGTCGGTCGTGGTGATCACCGGTTTCCCGCTCAGCATCGCCTCGAGCGTGATGTAGCCGTAGTCCTCGCGGTCGGGCGCGAACAGGACGGCGAGCGATCCGGCGTAGGCGTCGGCGAGCTGCTCGTCGTCGAGAAAGCCCGTCAGGCTCACCCGCGAGTCACTCGCAGCCAGCTCACGCAGGTAGGCATCCTCGGGTCCGGTGCCGGCAATCCGCAGCGGCACGTTGGTGTGCGCGTGCTGCATCGCACGGATCAGGAGGTCGATTCGCTTCGGGGCATCGAGCCGGCTGACTGTGAATAGGTAGCTGCCGCGACCTGAGTGCAGGCCATGCCGCCAGCTTGGCGAGTGGGCGACGGGCACGCTCGCCCCCTCCGGGAAGTACTGATCGCGCCCGGCGACCGTCGCCGACAGCGCAACCGAATGGGCGACCGCGCGTTCCGAGCGCCCGATCCCGTCGAGAAAGTGCACGATCTGGCGAATCAGCGGGCCCGGCAGCGCGAACGCCTCCGGGGGGATGTCGTTCCGGGCCGCGAGCGCGTCGAGGCGCCCAAAGCATTCCGCAAGCAGCGCCCGATCTTCACCACCGCGATCCAGAAACGCGACGAGCGAGGCGATCTCCGGATGGCCGAGCTCGCAGCGGGTCGGCCAGCCGGGCGGATAGGTGTCGTAGAGGCCGCGCAGCGGATGCAGCAGGTAGACGACATGGCGCGGGTGCTCGACCATCCAGCCCGGGTACTTGCCGCTGATCACGATGTCGTAGCCCGATACGTCGAGCTGTGACCACCGGCGGTAGGAGTCGACGATCTCCCAGAAGCTGCGCTCAGGCGTGGGCAACTTGATCAGGTCGGCATGGTGTTCGGTCCTGCGGTTGAGGTGCTCGAGCAGTCCCCACCAGAGGTTCTCGGCGCCTCCGATCGCCAGCGGGACGGGGCTTGGAGCGACCAGCGCAATGTCCATCCGGCGATTCTGTCAATCGCATTGCCAGCCAGAATCCGGCCGAGCGATTACGCGAGAGAGCTACGCCTCCCTGGCCGACTGGCGCGCCCCTGTTCACCGCGCCAGCGCACTCGCCAGACCGGGCGGTTGGCGCGTGCAACCGACCGAGCTATCTACCCGTGGCCTGCCGGCCTTTGGTCTACGCTGACGGCGAATGGCGGCGACCACCACCAGCCACGCGCCACCTGCCACCGCCGGCCCCCTCGCGCCCTCCCGAAAGACCCGGGCGCTCGAGAACTTCCCGCTGCTGCTGACGATCGCGCTCGCCGCGCAGCTCGTCGTGCTGAGCCCGGTGATCAACACCGCGTACTGGGGGGACGATGACCCCAACGCCTACATCAGCGGCTACATCCGCTGGGCCGGAGAAAGCTTCTGGCATTTGATTTGGTCGGCCAACCTCATCCAAGTCGACGACCTTGGCCGGCCGATGCCGCTCGGGGTGCTCCAGACGTACGGCATCTTCTATGTCGATCACGACCGGGTCGTCTACAAGCTCGTTCTGATCACGCTGACGCTAGTCGCCTCGGGCATGTTCGCCCTGGTCGTTCGGCGCCTCGGTGCCTCCGCGGCGACTGCGGCGCTGGCTGCGGCGCTACCAGCCGTCATCTGGCAGTTGCACATGTCGCACGATCCGCTGGTGTCGTATGTAGGCCTCGTGCAGACGGTGGTGATCTATGCGTCGGGGACGATCCTGATGTTCCTGGCGTGGCTCCGGCGAGGTGGAAACTGGCGGCTGGCCGTCGTGCTCCTGCTGACGGTCTGCGCCTACGTCACTTACCAAGACGCCTATCTGCTGGCGATCATTTTGGTGCCCGTCGCGTGGTACGAGCGCCGTTGCTCGTGGCGACGCGCTGCCATCCTCGCGCTCCCGGCCCTAATCGTTGGAGCGGCTTTCATCATCCTCGCGCTGATCCTGCAGCGCAATGTGCCAGCGTCGTTCTCGGGGTATCAGACCAGCACTGATCCTGGCCCGGTCCTGACTGCCTCGGCAAAGATCATCACCAGCGGATTGCCCCTGATCGGCTGGCTGGTCGTCCCGGGACCGAAGTCACTTCCGGAGATCGGCGAGTTCCATTCGGCGATCCGGGGGGCGTTGGTCGCGCTGCTGCTCTTCCCAATCTTGTGGGCCGCGGCGCGGCCCGCTGCCACCGCCTGGCTGCGCGACCGCCGGGCGGTGCTGAGCATCCTCGTGGTGACCGTCATAGTGATGGCGACGCCAGCATTGTTGACCTCGGTCTCGATCAGATACCAGGAGCTGGTTGTTTGGGGATGGGGGTACCTGCCGATGTTCTTCGCCGGCATGGGATGGGCGGTGTTGGGAGCACTGATGATCACCGCTCTCCTGAGGGGCGTCGCTCGGCGCCGCGCAGTTGCGGTTGTGGCGACCTCAGCGCTGGCGCTGATGGGCGGCGTCGTGGCCGCCGTCAACGCCGAAGGCACGGCGCGCGTGGTTGCCTATATGCAGCCGATCACCCACTCGCGTGATCTGATCGAATCGAGCTTTACGCGTGGGGTGCTGAGCCGCGTGCCGACCTCCAGCACACTGCTGTGGTACGAGCCGGAGATCGCGTTCCCGACGAGCCTCTGGGTGGGCGGGTCCGTCAATCTCGAGGCCTGGACGCGGGAGTACGTCAACCGGCCCCTCACCATGCAGTTGCTTTCTCCGAGCGCCCCCGATGCCAACGCGTGTACCGACGAGCTCGGTCTCCCGGCCCCGTGTGCGGTACTGGGGACGCCCACGTTCTGGCTGCGCACGACTTCGGCAGGCGCCTACGGGTTCGTCGCGGTGGCAGAGGTGGGCGTTCACATCTGGTCGCCGAAGGCGGACACGATGACCGCCGCGACCAGAGCGGGATCTCAGCCGGTTGCCTATGTTGAGGACCCGCACATCGCCGCCCGCGGCGGTGCGCTGCCCGTCCAGATAATGTTGACCCGCCTAGATGGAGGGGGTCGGCCCGTGCCCACAACCATCGCCGCGGAGACCCTTCACGTGCTGCGGCGCGGCTCGGGCTGGGCACTGATTCAGCTCCCACCGCAGCCTCCCTTCGTAGCGTTCTCGATCGGAGTCAGCTTTATATGATCGTCCGACCCTCGGCCACGGCGGCGTAGTCCAGTTGTTCCAAACCTCCGAGCCCCGGAAATAGGCCCCGAACCCGAGCGTCGCGCCGGTTGCTCAGAAGGCGATCGATCGCAGCGCCGATCGCGGCGGGGTCCGGCTCCACGATCAGGCCGCTGACGCCGTGCTCGATCAACGCGGGTCGGCAGATCGCCAGCGGGACGGCGCTTGGAGCGACCAGCACAATGTCCATCCGGCGATTCTGTCAGCCGCATTGCCTGGCAGAATCGCGCCCGAGTGATGATGGTCGAGACCAAACGTCCGGCGGGGGCGGGTGGCAGGATGACTGGCCGGCGGCCCCGACTCGTCGTCGCTGCCACATACCCGATCCACCCTCCGATGGGTGGGGGCCAAGTGCGGGCGGCGCAGCTCTACCGCAGGCTGTCGGAGATCTTCGATGTGGAGTTGGTGACACTTGCGGACTCGGAGGCGCCCGACCGGACGATCGAGCTCACCCCGACGCTGCGCGAGCGCCAGGTGCCCAAGTCGGCTCGGCATGCTGCCTCGGAGCTGGCGCTGGAGCGTGAGGCGTGCACCGTCGTTACCGACATCGCGATGTCCGAGCTGTACACCGAGACCCCGGACTACCTCACCGCCCTCGCAGAGGCCTCGGAGGGCGCCCGGGCGGTGGTGGCCTGCCATCCGTACGCGTTCCCGGCGATCCGCGAGGTGACCGATCGACCCGTCTGGTACGAGGCGCAGGACGTGGAGGCATCGCTCAAACAGCACGTGCTCGGGTCGGGTCAGGAGGCACGTCGGCTGCTCGCTCGCGCCGAGGAGGTGGAACGCGAGTGCTGCGAGCAGGCCGAGCTCGTCTGGGCGTGCAGCGCCGAGGATCGCAACGATTTGATCGGACGCTACGGGATCGACCCCGACCGCGTTCTGATCGTGCCCAATGGCGTGGCGCTCGACGAAGTCGATTACGTCGCGCCGGCGGCTCGAGACGACCACAAGCGCCGCTTGCAGCTCTCGAATCGCTTCCTGGCGCTCTTCATTGCCAGCTGGCACGAGCCCAATCTCGTTGGGGCACGTCAGCTGGTCCGGATCGCCGTGCGCGCGCCGGACGTCGATGTGATGATCGTCGGAAGCGTCGGGCTCGCCCTCGCCGGGCAGCGACTTCCCGGCAACGTCCAGATCACGGGAACGGTCAGCCTCGCGTTCAAACAGACCGTCCTCGCGATTGCCGACGCCGCTCTCAACCCGGTGCAGACGGGCTCGGGGACGAACCTGAAGATGCTCGAGTACTTCGGATCGGGTACGCCGGTCATCTCGACGTCATTCGGCGCCCGTGGCCTCGGCGTCCGCGCGGGAGAGCACTTCATCGACGCGGAGCTCGTTCGTTTCCCCGCTGCGCTCCGCGAGCTGCGCGCGCTTGAGCCCGCGCAGCGCGAGCCGATGGTCAGGGCCGCCCGAGCACACGTCGAGCGGACGCTGTCCTGGACGGTGATCGCCGGCGAGCTGATTGGTGCGCTGTGTGCCCGCGACGAGCGATTGGCCCACCCCGCCTGAGCACAGCTGCCGCTCGCTGATCGACCGGAGACGGTCGCCTCGGACATCACCGGGCCCGCCGGATTCGCCCCCTGCCCGGTACGATCCGCCGCCGCATGGGCAACCTTGTCAGGGGCGTCAGCACGGGTGAGCGCAGACATCTGGCGTATGCCCTAGTGGCCGTCGGCACGCTCGTGATTGTCGCTGTGTGCGCTCTCTGGCACGCCGAGAGTCCGACCACGCCACACTCCGTGCTGCTCATCGTCGGGTGCGAACTGGCGATCGCGGGCCTGGGGATCAGGGCTCGGACCCCTGCGCTCGCTGGTGGCGATCTTCGGACCTTCATCGCTCGCTGTCTTGCGGAGTCGCTGTTCGGAGCGGCGCTCGCCTTTGCTGCGATCACGTTCATCTTCGATCAGACGAAGTCCGCGGATCGTCTCGGGTACTTCCTCGGCGCACTCGTCGTCGTCCCGGGCAGTGTCGTGCTGAGTTACCGCCTCTCAGATGCCGCCGACGCTGACGCCCGCAGTGGCTCCGAGCCGGCGATCCTGCTCCTACTCACGGCGGCGGCGATCGGTGCTGCCAGGGTGTGGGGCCCTGGGTACGTCTCGTTGAAGCTTCTGCTGTTCCTGCTGGCCGCACGGGCCCTCGCGGCTGTGGCGTCGCGGACCCGGGTCGGCGGCGAATGGTTGCCGTCTGGCGCGCGGCCGTTCGCGGTCATGCCGCTCGTCCTCGCCGGCACCGCGCTCGCGTTCGCGCCGGCCGACCAGCTCACCTTCGGTCACCTCGTGCTCGGAGTTGCGGCCGGCGTCGCGGTCGGGGTCGGTTGGGTGTGCTTTCGCTCGCTGACCGCCGTACGCGCCGTGCGCGTTTCGATCGACGCGATCGCAGTGCTGGTCTGCATTCTCGTCGTGTTCAGGCTCGGCCTGCCGGACAGTGCGATTGCGGCCAACGGGAACTACTTCCTCGGTCCGGCCGACGACATCCTCCACGGGCACCCGATGCTGATCGACACCTACTCGCAGTACGGGGTCGGCATGCTCGACGCTCTCGCCGGCGTCTTCTCGATCCTCCCACTTGGCTACGGCGACCTCCAGTTACTGATCTCGACACTGACGGCGCTGCAGTGGGTGGCGATCTACGGCGTGGTGCGAATGGGCACGAAATCCCAGCTCGCAGCGATCCTGGCCGTTGTGGTCGGCATCTGGGTGTTCCTTTCCGATCCGTACGGCGTGTTCAGCGACTATCCGAGCGTCGGTGTTCTGCGCTTCGGCTTGCCATGGCTCGTCGTCCTGCTGTCGGTCGGTTCGGCGCTGATCCGTGGGGACCGGCGACGACGCTACCTCGACGTAGCCGTGCTCGTGATCATCGCCATCGCCGCGGAGTGGAGCGGCGAGACCGGGATCTACTGCCTCGGAACGGGGTGTGCGATCGCCTGCGTGAACGCGGCAGCCAGTTCCGCTCCCCTGATGCAGCGTGCCCGCGCCGGCGTAAGGTCGATTGCGCGGCTGCTCGGCGCCTACGTACTGGGGATCCTGCTGTTCACGGTCATCACTCGCTTGGCGGCTGGACGCTGGCCTGACTGGGGACCCTATGTCGATTTCCTCCGCCTGTACACCACTGGTGGGCTGGGGGAGCAGGAGATCGGCGCCTGGTCGCCCGGGCTTGCGGTCGGCGGCATCTACGTGGCATCCGCCACGGTGATCGTCGGCGTCCTGGTGGCGCGGCCTGACACCGTCGGCGAGCGGCTGCCCGCGTTCCGTGCCGCCGCCGGGTTGACTGCGATGGGGCCCTTGGTTTACACGTACTTCCTCGGCCGATCGCACCCCAGCAACCTGTTCTGGGTCTCTCCGCCATTCGTCGCCCTCGTGTTCGTCTGGCTCGGGATTGCCTGCGCGAGCTTCGATGTCCGGATGCCGGCGGTGGCTGCGATCGCCTCGGTCACGTTCGTCAGCGGGGTCGTGCTCGCTGCGACCGGTCCGGTGTTCGAGGCGGTGTTCCCGGGCACGGCGCTCTACGCACTTCTCCACCATCCTCGAGAGATTCGGAGCGATCTGGAGACGCTCGAGGATAACCCCGTCGTGTTCCCGCAGGCGGTTGTCCTCGAGGACTACGTCGACTCACTCGACATCGGGCCCCGTTCCCTGACGATCCTGGTCCTACCGGCGTTCCAGACCGAAGCCCTATTGCGGCTCGACCGGGCGAACGCCGTCGGGACGAGCAATCCGTGCCAGGAGGAGCTCTCTCAGACGGGCGCCTCGCGTACTCTCGCTGGAGTGCGCAACCTGCGCCCCGGCGGTTTCGTTGTGACAGCCGACGGCTCGGCGTACGGACCGCTGCTGGCGCTCCAGAGCTACACGCTTGAGCTGCTCGAAGATCGCTTCCAAGTGCACCAGATCGCTGCTCCGCAGGACGGGCTGATCGCGTATTCGCTCGGGCCCGTCAGAGCGACGTGGCACGGCGGTGGGAGGATCGCCCCGCCAGGCGCCAACCTTGTCGGAGGTCCGGGCTGCACCTAGAGTCGGGAGTCTTCCCGGTCACTGAACAGGCGGCGGCTTGCCAGGGCGAGCCGCCGAGTTAGTGCTACGGCGGCCGGTCGGCGGCCGCGCGCGTTCGCCTCGGTCCCTGGCGGCGCGACCTTGCGGGCGTCCACCTCGAACAGCCATCCGTCCCGCATTCCCCAGGTCACGGCTTCCAGGCCGGCTTCGCCTAGGTAGTGGAGCAGCAGCGGCTTGGTGAAGGTCGTGTAATGGCAGTCCTCGGTATATGCCTGTGTCCCGAACAGGCACTGGACGAACAGCTCCTGCTGAGCGATCGTCTGATTCTCTGGCAACTTCATGAGCTCGGCCAGATCGATCACGCTGGGAACCCGCAGGTGGAGTTGCCCGCCGACGCGGAGCAGGCGGCTCCACTCTTGCAGCACCTCGACCGTGCTCTGCCGAGGCAGGTGCTCCAGGACATCTTGGGCAATGATCTCGGCGTAGGCATCAGAGGGCAGCATTTCCAGCCTCGTCACATCGGCGACGAGGTCCGGACCGTGGAAGTCGTGGAGGTCGACGTTCAGGTAGCCTTCGCGGAGATCCCACCCGCAGCCCAGGTTCAGCTTGTCCGGATACCGGGAGGGATCGAATGCCTCGTCCACGCGCCGATAGTAATGGCTCGCCGCGGGCTGCGGACGTTCACCGATCGTGATCGCCGGGCGATCACCAATCGTCTACGGTGTCGGCGTGCCCGATCCCGAACAGCGCGAGGCCGAGCTCGGGAGGTTGATCGAGGAGAGCGCCACATCTTCCTCGCCGCTGCGCCGGACCCTGCAGCGCTGGTGGTTGCGCATCGCCCCGGTCCCCGCCGATCCTCAGCGCCAGATCGACCGGCAGTTACTGGCGTTGGTCCGTGAGCAGCGGGAGCGGTCGCTGCGATCGGATGCCGAGCTCGTCGAGCTGCGGGCGGAAGTGGTCACGCTGAGGGAGGAGCTGGGTGGTCTTCGCGGCTGGCTCGTGAAGGTCGCTGAAGAGCTCGGTGGGATCCGCGAATGGCTGCAGACGACCAGCGACCGGACCAACGACGTGGCTGGGCGGGTCGAGTCGCTCGGCGCAGATCAGGAGCGGGACCGGCGGGCGTTCGCCCGCGAGATCTCGAGTCTGTCGCGCCGCGTTCCCGATGCCGTCCCGCTGTACGGGTCCGACACGTTCACGCTCGAGCGCTTCGATGCCGGTCCGGCCGGCGAGGTGGTCGGCTTTCGCGGTGCTGGGTCCGACGACGGCGCGCGGGTGTACCTGGGCTTCGAAGGTCTCTTCCGTGGGACCGAGGAGCTGATTCGCGAACGCCAGCTCGCCTACGTGCCATTGCTCAGCGGTCGCGGGCCGGTGCTCGACGTTGGCTGCGGACGGGGAGAGATGCTTGAACTGCTGCGCGACGGCGGAATCGACGCGTTCGGCATCGACATCGACCCGGCGATGGTGGAACACTGCCGCGCGAAGGGTTTCGATCGCGCCGAGCTGGCCGAAGCAGCCGCTTATCTCGAAGAGACCCCGAGCGGCTCGCTCGGCGCCGTCTTCGCCGGTCAGGTAATCGAGCATCTGCCGTACTCCGCGCTGCTGCGCTTCCTTCGCGCTGCGAGGGCCTCGCTGGCCCCCGGAGGCATCTTGATCATGGAGACGGTAAACCCGCATGCGCCCCAGGCGCTGAAGCATTTCTGGATCGATCCGACCCACCAGCACCCGCTGTTCCCCGAGGTCGTGATCGCCCTATGCCGGCTGAACGGGTTTGCCGGCGCGTTTGTCTGGTATCCGCAAGGCAGCGGCGATCCGGATCGCGACCGACTCGAGCAGATGGACTTCACGGTGGTCGCCGAGGCGCCGGCGGCTACTGGTTGAACACGACCGCCACCGAGGACGCCACGAACGGCTGCTGCGGCGCCAGCTGCACCAGCGCCCAGCCGGACCCGCGCTGTAGCACCTGCAGCCGATTGGCCGCTATCGCTACGGACGCCGGCCGTGAGCCCGATGTCGGGCGCTGGAGTGTCACCGTGAACGGAAGCGTGTCGCCATGCGCGCCGATCTGCGGATCCTCGACGTAGACCAGCGGCCGTGATCCGTTCCTGGAGAGGGCTGTGATCGTGTTGGTGGTGCTTGCCCAGCGGCGCGTCCCGTCCTCGGCTACAGCGACGAATCCGAGCAGTCCGGAGCTGGTCGTCCGCAGCCAGAAGGTCGGCGTAACGAGCAGCACGCATGGCGCCGGCGCGCCGGTCGCGTCGCTGCACACCAAGGCCGACGGAGACCGGGGCGAGATCAGCCGCATCGTCAGCTGACGGTTGACGAACTCACGCGTCCAAGCCTCCAGGTTGATCGCACCTCCGACCCAGATGCTCGTCGGCAATCCCATCTCCGGTGCGTACCACAGGACGGAGCTCGCGGTCGGAACCTCGTCGAGCACGCCGTGCTGGAAGCTTGACTGGACGAGGTTACGGGAGGCGATTGCCGGTTGCATGTAGGCCACCACACGCGCGCTGGCCTCCGCGTCGATGCCCGCGGTGATGCCGCCCGCGGTGGCGATTGCCGCACTCGCCGCCAGCGTCATCCAACGGCGTCCAGCCAGCCGTCTGAGGATCGTGCCGATCAGCAGCGCCGCCAGAATGGCCCAGCCGGTGGCCGCGAAGAACATCGGCAGATATCCCCAGCCCCACACCAGCTGCTCCTGATACTGCGGTGCGATCGCGGTCAGCGCCGCCGGGGTCACCATCAGCAGGCCCGTCACGACGAGGATCGCGACGACCGTGCGGCGAGAGCCGAACCACGTAGTGGCGGCGGAACGCGCGGTCGCCCACAGCAGCGGGAACAACAGCACCGCGACGGCAACGCCACGTAGCGCCGCGTGGCCGACCTGTGATGGAGGGAGATCGCGCGCGCCGGGCGTGTCCGCCCAACTGATGATCGGCAAGCCGCTCGTAAGGATCTTCGCCCACGCGGTCAGCACCACCGAAGGGTCGTAGTTGGCCGTGTAGCCCGACGATGCCGGAAGATTCCGCTCGAGGATCAGCGCCAGGAAGATGAACCCCCCGCCGACGGCCAGACCGGGAGACGCCAGCCTGACCGCCCGCCGCCACGTACAACACCGGTCGTGCCATGCGACCGGGATCAGGAGCAGCGGCAGCAGGTAAGCGTCCTGATAGGTGACGTCGGCGGCCGCGATCAGCAGGATCACCAGGACGATTCGCCAGCGGCCACCGCGTCTGAGCCAGGTCTGGAAGGCGAGCACCATCGCCGCGGCGTAGATCGTCACCGTCTGGACCAGGCCGACATAGGAGATCAGCGGATCGTGCTGCAGGTGCAGCTGCCAGACGACCGCCGGGAGCGCGGCCGATAGCGCTGCGAGTGCCGCGGAGCCTCCCAGCCGCCGGACGACGATCGCGAGCATCACGCTCGCGATCAGCGTCAGCGCGATCAGCACCAGCTTGTAGATGACGCGATCATGCAGGACGTAGAAGATCCCGTAGGTCTGTAGTACGCCGAGCGGCATCGGCCGTCCGAGGGCTTTGATCTGTGTGGAGTTGGCCGACCAGATGAACTGCCAGAAGTGATCGCCAACCCAGCGGATGTAGCCGGTGGTGTAGGCGTTGGCGTCGTCGTCGTTCCAGAAACCGGTGTTGACCACAGGACTCAGGACGACGAGCTGAGCGGCTAGCGCCAGCGTCACCAATGCGGGAAAGCCGTCCAGCAGTGCGGTGAGCCCGGTGGCACGAGATCCGGCACCGTCGGACTGCGCAACGGAGCTCGTGGTGGTTGCCATGCGGCTCCAGGTTAGGCAATCGCAGGCCCGAGCGGAACCGGGGTCAGCCGGGTGCGACGGGGTAACCTGCCCACGCATGCCCGATCCTGGTTCGCCGTCGCCGGCCGTGCTGGAGGTCCCGGCCGCGTCACCGCGGACGTCATCCAGCGGTCGGGGCCGGTGGCCCGTCGTCGCTCGGCACGACGTGATCGGAGTGATCGTGACCGCGGTCGGTGCACTGCTGGCGGCGACGTTCGCGCTGCAGCTGTGGCACGCCCACCTGCATATCCCGCTGAGCTACACCTGGGACGGGATCTTCACCGAGATGATCGTGAAGTCGGTCATCAACGGCGGCTGGATCTTCACGAATCACTCACTCGGCGCGCCGCTCGGCACCCAGTTCTTCGACTATCCACTCGGCACCGACAACCTCCATTGGCTGATAGTCAAGCTGATGGGGGCCGTTACGAACAATCCGGCGCGGGTGATGAATGTGTTCTTCATCCTCACGTTTCCGGCCGACGCGATCGCCGGGTACGCGGTCTTTCGCTGGTTGCGCATTTCGGTGCCGACTAGCGTGGTCTGCGCGATCCTGTTCGCCGTCGCGCCCTACCACCTGCTCCAGGGGGAGGAGCACATTTTCCTGTCGGAGTACGTCGCGGTGCCGTTCGGTGCCTACCTGATCCTTTCGGTTCTCGACGGATCGAGTTGGGCGACGATCAGTCGAGGGTCCCGACGTCTCGACTGGCGGGCCTGGCTCCCCACAAGGCCGCTCCTCCGGCTGGTGCTGTGCGTTCTGATCGGGTCGATCGGGGTTTACTACGCCGCTTTCACAATGGTGTTGATCGCGTTGGCGGGTGCGGCGACGGCGCTGTCCGCGCGATCGCCACGGCCGCTCGTTCCCGCGGCGATGGTGTTCGTCGCCATCGGAGCGATGATCCTGATCGACGACGCGCCCACCATCGTCTACCAGCACGAGCACGGCAAGGACGCACTCGTGGCTCAGCGGCTGCCTCAGGAGAGCGAGATCTATTCGCTGAGCCTGACCTCGTTGGTGTTTCCTGTTCCCGGCGACCGGATCGGACCGCTCAACGATCTGCGGCAGCGGTTCGACACCACCACGATCGTGCCGGGCGCGGGCGACGAATCGCTTGGCGTTGTGTCGGCCCTCGGCTTTCTCTGGCTGTGCGGTGTCGCGCTCTGCGCTGTGCTCGGATTCGGTCGCGCCGGACCATTGCTGAAACAGCATCGACAGCTCGGATTTGCTGCGCTGATCACCTTCCTGTGCGGGACCTTCGGTGGCATATCGACGCTGATCGCGTATCTGGTGACTCCCCAGATCCGTGTCTGGGACTGGATCTCGATTTTCATCTCGTTCTTTGCGCTGGCTGCTGTGGGGGTCGGCCTGGACGCCCTGCACCGCCGGCTCGCGCCGGCGCGGCGGTGGTGGTGGGCGCCGGCGCTCGCCGGGGTGCTGGTGTTCGGGATCTACGACCAATCGAGCTCCGACGCCATCCCTCCCTACGCGGCTAACGTCGCCTCCTACGACAGCGACAGCGCGTTCGTCGAGGAGATTCAATCGCTGTTGCCGCACGGCTCGGCGGTCTTCGAACTGCCCTACGTGCCGTTTCCGGAGAACCCGCCGGTCGACCGGATGACGGACTATGACGAGGGGCGCGGGTACATCCAGACGACCACCGGCCTGCGCTGGAGCTACGGGGCGATGAAGGGACGGGCGGCGGACTGGGAGAGCCAGACGACGAGCCTCCCGATTCAGACGCTCCTCGACGGAGTTGTGGCCGCCGGCTTCAGCGGGGTGTGGATCGATCGCTACGGTTACACCGACAACGCTGTGTCGCTGGCGAGCGAGATCCAGACGGTGCTCGGTTCGCCCCCGATCGGCAGTCTCAATGGACGGTTTCTGTTCTTCGACCTTCGAGCGTTCGCCGCACATCTGCGGAAGCGCTACACCGCCGCGCAGATCGCCGGCCTGCGCAATGCGATGCTCCATCCGCCGGAGATCACCTGGGGCAGCGGCTTCTACGGCGCGGAGGCTGAGGGCTCGCGCTGGTCGCTACCCGACGCGCAGGCGACCGTCGACAATGACACCCATGCGGCGCGACGGGTGGAGTTCTTCTCCGATGTGCAGACCCTCGCTCCCGGCCATTACCGCCTGACGGTCACGGCTCCGGGCGGCACGGTGGCACACTTCACCGTCACCAATACTCCGCATGCGATCAAGTTCGCCTTCACAGTGCCGCCGGGCACGAGCGCCATCAGCTTCGCGAGTACCGCGCCGGTTACGCTCGCTCCGGGCGATCCGCGTTCACTGGACGTTCATTACGCCACGCCCGTGATCTCAGGGGTGGCGATCACTCCGTTCCTCCCGAGTTCGCCTCTGGGCTGACCCAGAAGCCCTCAGCGGGGTCGTGTTGCGAACGTCGTGAAGCCAAGACAGTCGTCGCCGGCCGGTTGGCGGAGCGAGCGGTTGGCGATCACCGTCAGCGGTACGATCAGCGGCATCAGCAGCAGCCCGGCAGGGCGAAGGTGGGGCGTCCCGTTTTCGCCCTGGGGCAGGACGTGCGGGAGGAGCACCGCGAGCAGCTTGTAGCACGCGACCGTCGTCTCGTTGCCGCGTCCGTACACGACAACGTCCTCGAACCCGGCTCGCTCCAGCAGCAATCGTAGGCTGCTTGGCGTGAACCGCCAGTAGTCGTGCGGGATGTAGTGCCAGCGGGCCGCGAACGGGGTGGTGATGATCAGCCGGCCTCCGGGGCGGAGCGTCCGGAACGCCTCTTCGAGGAAGTCCGAGGGCTCGGGCACGTGCTCGAGTGTCTCGGTGGCGAGGATCGTGTCAGCCTCTCCTTCCTCCAGGGGCCAGCGGCCGTCGGATCCGATCGCCCTCACGTCGGGAACCGCGTAGCCGAAGTGCTCGAGAGACTGCTCGGTGTCCAGTCCGATGTAGCGCGTGCCCTCGCGCAGCAAGCCACGATATGGCTGGGCTCCGCAGCCGATGTCGGCGATCGTGCCGCTCGCCTGGGAGAGCACCGGCGCCAGATGCAACCACAGCGACCCGGCCTGGAGATCGAAGAACCTGCGCAGGACCGCCATCAGCCTCGCGCGCCGATTGTCAAGCGGCACGAAGATCGGCGGCCGCCATCGCTCTCCCTCGCGGAGGACCATGTTCTCAGGTGCTGCGCCGCCTCGCCTCATCCGTACCGTACCTCCAGTTCGGGGTGCTCGGAGAGCCACGCGCCCATCCGCGCCAGGCCGTCCTCGAGTGAGGTCTGGGCGCGCCAACCCAGATGCTCGGCGGCGGAGGTCGCATCTCCCACCCAAACCGATGTGTCCCACGCCCGCCCAGCCATCGTTCCCCATTCGGGCTCGAGCTGCACGCCGAACACGCTGGCCGCAACGGCGACCAGCGACTCGAGCGTCGTCTGCGTGCCGCTGGCGATGTTGAACACAAACCCCCGGTCACCGCGGAGCACGGCGTCGGCGGCACTCAGGAAGGCCTCGCACGCATCCTCGACCCAGACGAAGTCTCGAGCGGTGCCTCGGCCGACGAGCGGCGGCCAGCCACCGGCGCAGGCAGATCTGACGAGCGTCGGCATCAGCCGCCCGGGCTCCTCCCACGGCCCGTAGATCGAGTACAGCCGTAGCGTGACGGCGCGTACCCCGTCCGCCGACGCGGCGAGCTGACAGAGGTGGGTGGCCGCGGCCTTCGTGACGGCATAGTGGGAGTTCGGTCTTACCAGCTCGTCTTCCCGCGCCGCGTGATCCTGATATCCGTACTCCGAGGATGTCCCGGCGTTGACCACGGCGGCGCCGCACTGACTCGCAACCCTGAGGAGAGCGTCGACCGCGAGGACGTTCACCGACAGCATTCTCGGAAAGTCCTGCTGCCATGAGTAGGCACCGTGTGCGGCGAGATGGAAGATCACGTCTGGGCGCTCGGCGATCACGGCCCGCTCGAGTGCATCGATGTCGCCAAGGTCGACCTCCAGCTGCGCCACGCTGCTCCCCAGTTCCACGAGGCGCCATGGATCGCCGCCCGGCCGGATCGCCCCGACCGGCTCGTGGCCGCGAGTCAGCAGGGCGCGAACGAGATTGGCGCCGACGAAACCGCCGGCGCCCGTGACCAGCGCCTTCATCCGTCGCGGCGGGCGATCAGGCAGAGGTTGCCGAGCGGAACGGTCAGCTGGCGTCGCCCGATCGCTGACGCACGCAGGCGGGGAATCAACGGCTGCTTCAGCGCGCGGGGCAGCGGTACGAGGTGGGTCAGATATGAAAGCGAGTAGGTGTTGCGCACCGGGTTGACGCTGAGCACGGTGAAGCCGGCCGCCGAGAACAGCCGTCGCATCGTTTCAGGCGAGTAGAGGAATGTGTGCTCGACGTCGACGATCGGGCTTCGCTCCCCAAGCAGCCGGGCAGACCAGGCTGCGACATTGTGGTTGAACGCCATAATCACGCCACCGGGTCGCAGGGTCCCGCGGCAGTCGCGCAGCAGCCCAATCGGATCCGGCATGTGGTCGAGCACCTGGAACAACGTCACCAGCGATAACGAGCCCTCGTCGAATAGGCCTTGGCGCATGACGTCCTGCACGATCAGCGGCGCGATCCCCGGAGCTGCCTTGGCGATCGCGTCGCGGCTCGGCTCGACACCGTGGACTTCTGTCCAGCCGTGCTCCACCGCCACCTCGAGCACGAAGCCGCTACCGCAGCCGACGTCGAGCAGTCCGCTGCGTGAGCTCAGGAGGGCGCCCGCTCGGTCAAGTGCAGCGCCGTAAGTCGCGCGCAATCCCTCGAGCTCGTCTGCATAGTCGAAGGTCGAGTCGCGGTAGAGCTCAGCCAGCGCGTCGGCGCCCAGTACTGGATCGGACCGGACGAGGCCGCACTGGCTGCATCGCACCATCCGGTAGTGGATCTGATCGGGCAGCCGCCTCGCCGAGAACACAGCTGCGGTGAAGGCTCCGGGATCGAGGTTTGCCGGGTACAGCTCCTCACTGGGTGCGCCGGGGCCACAGATCGCGCACGCGGTCGATTGCAGGTGCTCCAGCAGTGTTTCGGGATTCGTGGTCATTGGTGGAGGGCCGCTCTCTGCTCGCTGTCGGGTGATGCCGCCGGCGGCGGCTGGGACGATTCTGCCGTAGCGGCGGACGTCTCGCCGACCTTTGCAACACGATCGAATGGCCGATCCTGTGAGCGCTCGGCGGTCGGTCGGTTGAGGATCGACTCGACGATGAACGACGGTCGTCCCTTGACCTCTTCGTACATGTGCGCCAGGTAGGAGCCGATGATCGCGAGGCACAGCAGTTGGATGCCGCCGATGAACAGGACAACGACGATGACCGTCGTGAAGCCCTTCGGCGCAGCCGACGGATCCACGATCCGGACCACGACCTCGAACACCAGCGCCAGCGCTGAAAGCAGAACGATCACCAGGGCCAACGCGGTGATCATGTCGAGCGGCACGTAAGAGAAGGAGAGGATCGCTCGGCGAGCCCATCCTGCGTTCTTCCGCAGCGAGTTGGTCGTCTTGCCGAACATCCGCTCCGGCCGGACGTAGGGGACGCCGAGCTGCTTGAAGCCGACCCAGGCTCGCAGGCCGCGCAGGAAGCGATTCTTCTCCGGCAGCGAGTTGATCGCGTCGACGACGCGACGGTCGATCAAGCCGAAGTCGCCCGCGTCGAGCGGCACGTTGACGTAGGCGAGGCGCTTGAACACGCGGTAGAACCGCCGATAGGCGAAGCGCATGAACGGCGATGCTTCGCGCTTGACCCGCTCGCCGTAGACGACGTCGTAGCCGCCTTGCCATTGCTTGACGAACTCGGCGATCAGCTCTGGAGGGTCCTGGAGGTCGCCGTCCAGCAGGACGACCGCGTCACCGGTCGCGATCTGCATTCCGGAGGTGAATGCGCTCTGTGAGCCGAAGGCCCGGGCATGGTTGATGACGACCACCTTAGGATCCCGCTGCGCCAGCTCGGCGAGGACCTCCCGCGCGTTGTCGGGTGAGCCGTCGTTGACGAAGATGATCTCGTAGTCGCAGCCGATGGTGCCGAACACCTTGACCAGGCGTTCGTGCATGATCGGTACAGCGGGGGCGTCGCGGTAGCAGGCGATCACGGCCGAGAGCTTCACAGCCTCCATCTCCTGGCTGTCACGGGGGTCATTGTTGACGGATCGCCAGGGCGCGCACCACGGTCGCCGTCAGGCGCTTGGGGCTGAGCCCCAGCTTGTCATGCATGTAGCCGCGGGCGCCGGAGATTCCGATCGGAAGGTCGCGAACGCCCGCGCGAACGAGACGGCACCCGAGCCCGTGCTCGGCGATGATCTCGCTGAGCATCGAGCCGAGTCCGCCTGTGATGTAGTGCGCCTCGACCGACAGGGCGACCGGTACGCAGCTGAGGGTCGCGATCAGATCGCTCACCGGCGGCGGACTCACCGACGAGACGACCGTGACGCTTGCCCCGACGCCGACGCTCTCCAGTTCGTGGGCGGCTGCCAGCGCGTACTCCGACATCCCACCCATCACGACGATCGCGACGTCGTCGCCCTCGGTGAGCTGCTCGGCGCGTCCGAGCTCGAAGCGACCGTTCAGTGCGGGGACCGAGACCGACTGTTTGCTGACGCGCAGGTACACCGGGCCCGGCAGCGGTTGCACCGTTCTCAGCACAGCGTCCACCTGTTCGGAGGCGGCCGGCACAACCACCGTCAGCCCGGGCTGGGGCCGCATCAGCGCGATGTCCTCGAGCGCGTAGTGGGTCATCCCGTTGTGTCCGTAATCGACGCCCTCGCCGATGCCGACGACGCGGACGGGCAACCGGTGCAGGACGGGGCCATTGCGGATGAACTCGTACGGACGCATCGACGCGAACGTCGAGATCGAGTACACGTACGGCGTGAAGCCGGCCTCGGCGAGTCCAGTCGCCATCCCGACCATGTTCTGCTCGGCGACGCCGGCGTTGAAGAAGCGGTCCGGGAAGCTCTCTGCGAACGGCTCGAGCGCGGCGAAGCCGAGATCGCCCGTCAGCAGGACGATCCGCTCGTCCTCGGTTGCCAGCTTGACGAGGGTGTCGACCAGCTCGCGCCTCAACCGACGCTCACCTCAACCTCGCCCGCCGCAATCCCGTATTCCGCATCGGACATCGGCAGGTAATGCCACTCGATCCGTCCCTCCATAAACGAGACGCCCTTGCCGAACGTCGTGCGCGCCAGGATCACACGCGGCGCCGCCGCGTCGGGCGCGTCCTCGCGGCGGGACGGGCGCAGCGTCTCGAGGAGCGCCCCGAGGTCGTGGCCGTCGACCTCGCGAACCTCCCAGCCGAAGCTCTCCCAGCGATCGTTGAGCGGCTCCAGGTCGATCACGTCGCGCGTGTAGCCGAGCGCCTGCTGGCCGTTGACGTCGACCATCGCCGTCAGGTTCCCCAGGCAATGGTGGGCGGCGAACATCGCCGCCTCCCAGACCGAGCCCTCGTTGCACTCGGCGTCGCTCATCAGCGCGAAGACACGCCGCCGTGAGCGCTGCAGCCGCGCCGCCAGTGCCGCGCCGGTGGCGAGCGACAAGCCGTGGCCAAGTGACCCGGTGGAGAAATCGACCCCGTCCAGGACGTGCTCGGGATGGCCAACGACCTCGGTCCCGTCGGCGCAGAAGCTGTTGATCTGCTCGATTGTCAGCCGGTCGCATGCATGCAGTGCCCCGTACAGCGCGAGCGCCGCGTGTCCCTTCGACAGCACGAATCGGTTTCGATCCGCGTCCCCCCGCCGCGTACCCGCGAGCGGGCCAGCGAACAGGGCCGCAATCATGTCTGCGATCGAAAGCGCCGAGCCGATGTGTCCGACGTTCGCGCGCTTGGACTGCGTGATCACCACCTGGCGGACGATCGTTGCGATCCGAGCGGCCTCGTCGACGGTACCCGCGTGGTCCGGCGAGACTTCGTACACCGCCGCGATTGTATTCCGATTCGCGGCGGAGATTCCCGAGCACCGGGCGCTCGCGAGCTGCGGCGAGCGCCCAGCGCGACGGCCCAGAGCGGTCCCGGATAGCCTTGCCGCACATGCCACGCGCACTGATCACCGGCATCACGGGCCAGGACGGCTCCTACCTCGCCGAGTTCCTGCTGGACCAGGGCTACGAGGTCCACGGGATGGTCCGCCGGTCCTCAACCGAGAAGTTCGACCGGATCGACCACATCCGCCACCGCCTGTCGCTTCACCAGGGTGACCTGCTCGACCAGCGCTCGCTCGTCGACGCGCTCCGCGCCTCTCAGCCGGCCGAGATCTACAACCTCGCTGCGATGTCCTACGTCGCCGCCTCGTGGGTGCAGCCGACGCTGACCGCGGAGTTCTCGGGGATCGGGGTCACGCGTCTGCTCGAGGCGATGCGCGAGGTCTGTCCGGAGGCGCGCTTCTATCAGGCCTCCTCGAGCGAGATGTTCGGCAAGGTGCTCGAGGTGCCGCAGACCGAGAAGACGCCGTTCTATCCGCGCTCGCCGTACGGCGTCGCCAAGGTCTACGGCCACTTCATCACGGTCAACTACCGCGAGTCGTACGGCCTGCACGCCACCAGCGGAATCCTTTTTAACCACGAGAGCGCTCGTCGGGGGCTCGAGTTCGTGACCCGCAAGATCACCTGGCATGCGGCGGCGATCAAGCTGGGACTGATCAAGGAATTGCGCCTCGGGAATCTGGACGCGCGGCGCGACTGGGGGTTCGCCGGCGACTACGTGCGCGCGATGTGGCTGATGCTCCAGCAGGACGTCGCCGACGATTTCGTGATCGCGACCGGGACGGCGCACTCGGTGCAGGAATGCCTTCAGGTCGCGTTCGACCACGTCGGAGTCTCGATCGACGACCACGTTGTGATCGACCCGCAGTTCATGCGTCCCGCCGAGGTCGAGCACCTGATCGGTGACGCGACCAAGGCGCGGACCGTGCTCGGTTGGGAGCCGGTCGTTAGCTTCGAAGATCTGATCCGGATGATGGTCGACGCCGACGTGGCGCTGCTGGAGCGCGAGCGTTCAACTAGAGCGCTCGGCTCCGGCTAAACCATCGGCTAAACGACTCTGTCGACCTTTCCGGCGTTCAGCACCGGAAACCTCGACAGAGTGGTGGACTTGACTCGCCCAGGCGGCTCGGGCGCGCATCGATGCGCTGTGCCACGCGCCGACGCGGCAGCCTCTAAATTGACGTCCGTGCGACTGATCCCGACCCGCCTGGAGGGACCGCTGCTGATCGAGCCGGTCGTCCACGGCGACGAGCGCGGCTTCTTTGTCGAGACCTACCGCCGCGACACGATTGAAGACGCGGGCATCGAGCTCGACTTCGTCCAGGACAACCACTCGCGGTCGCGCCGCGGGATCGTCCGTGGCATGCACTTCCAGCCGGGGCAGGCGAAGCTGATCCGCTGCGCGCGCGGGAAGATCTTCGATGTCGTCGTCGACATCCGCGTCGGCGCCCCTACGTTCGGCCAGTGGGAGGGGTACGAGCTGGACGACGAGCGCCACCGTCAGCTGCTCTGCCCCGACGGGTTCGCGCACGGCTTCTGCGTGATCTCCGAGGTGGCCGACGTCGCCTACAAGACCTCGGCCTATTACGACCCGGAGTCCGAGAGCGGGTTCGCATTCGACGACCCGGCCGTCGCGATCCAGTGGCCGCCCGGCCTCGAGCTGATCGCCTCCGGTCGCGACCGGGCCGCGCCCGCCCTCGCGCAGATCGCCGGCACGCTGCCGTTCCGCTACCCGGTGGCACCGTGAAACCCGACGGGCGACCCAAGCCCAGGCCCAACCGCAAGCTCAAGCGCGTGCGCGAGCTGCTGGCCGTCGACGAGGCCCAGTTCCGTCGCGTCACCTACGTCGCGCTCGCGGCGCTGACGCTGATCGTGTTCACGGGCGCGGCTGTGCGCCTGACGAGCTCGGGGCTCGGCTGCCCGACGTGGCCGAAGTGCTACGGCAGGATCTATCCGCCGCTACAGGGACACGCGCTGATCGAGTTCGGGAACCGCGCGATCTCCGGGCTGGTCGGGCTGATCACGGTCGTGGTCGCGATCCTGGCCTTCACCCGCCGCCCCTACCGGCGGGACCTGGCGTGGCTGGCGCTGTGCCTGCCGCTCGGCGTCGTCGCCCAAGCCGTGCTCGGCGGCTTCACGGTCCGCGAGAAGCTCGCTCCGGGATTCGTGATGTCGCACTTCCTGCTGTCGATGGTGATTCTGATCGCCGCGGTCGCGCTCGCCTGGCGCGCCAGCTACCCGCCGGGATCCAGGCCCCGCTCGACCGACCGCGCGCTCCTCTACAGCGTCCGCGGGCTTGGCGTGCTCGGCGCGCTGACGCTGATCGCCGGCACGGCCGCGACCGCCGCCGGGCCCCACTCGGGCGGGCTCGTCGGACAGCACGTCAAGCGCCTCGCGATCGAGGGACCCGACACGCTCCAGTGGGCGGTCCACCAGCACGCGACGATCGCCGCCCTGTTCGGCATCGCCACGATCGGCGCGTGGCTGCTCAAGCGCCGCCGCGGCATCGCGCTCGACCCGCTCGAGCCGCTGACCGTACTCGGGATCATGCTCGCCGCGCAAGGGTTGATCGGCAGCGTCCAGTACGAGCTGCACCTGCCGGCGGAGCTCGTCTGGGTGCACGTCGCGATGGCCACGCTCACCTGGGTCGTGACCCTGTGGGCGATCGCCGCCGAGGGCACATTGGTGCCCCGCCGGGCGGCGGTGCCCGCTACGATCGCCTCTGATGGCCCCCGAGCGCTCAGTAGCGTCGGCTAGCCCGCGATCTGGGACCGACGCGTCGCTCAACATCCTCGTCGTCGACGACGAGTCCGATCTCCGCGAGATGCTCACGCGCTCGTTTACGCGCGAGGGCCACCACGTCACCAGTGTGGGCGACGGAGCGACCGCCATCGACCGCGCCGGCAGCGAGCAGTTCGACATCATCCTGCTCGACGTCGCCCTCGGCCCGGGCCCCGACGGTTACGAGGTTTGCAGAACGCTGCGCGCGCGCCGCAACGTGGTCCCGATCATCATGCTGACGGCGCTTGACTCCGAGGCAGACGCGGTGCTCGGCCTCGAGGCGGGCGGCGACGACTACGTCACCAAGCCGTTCGGGCTCGCCGAGCTGCGCAGCCGCATCCGCGCGGTTCTGCGCCGCTCGGGCACCCGCACGATCGGCTCCGAGATGCTCGTGATCGGGCCGATCGCGCTCGATCGCGCGCAGCGCGAGGTGACCGTCGACGGCCAATCGGTGAAGCTGACCTTCAGCGAGTTCGAGCTGCTCGACGCGCTGATGGCCGAGCCCGGCCGGCTCCTCAACCGCCAGGAGCTGCTGCGCGCGATCTGGGGCGACAGCGCCTACCGCGACCCCCGCGCGATCGACGTCCACATCCGCCACCTCCGCGAGAAGCTCGAGCCCGAGCCGGAGAAGCCGAAGTACATCCTCACGGTGCGTGGCGCCGGTTACCGCCTCCGGGCGCCGTAGATGCGAGACGTGGAGGGCAGTCGGCGCTGATGCTCGTGCGGTTGCGCTGGAGCGCTTTTGGCCTGCGCGGTCAGATCGTGGGGATGGTCCTCGTGACGACGGTCGCGACCCTGCTGGTGGCGAGCATCGGACTCCTGCCGCGGCTCGAGACATCGCTGCGAAACGCCTCGCGGCTGACCCTCAAGAACGCGATTGCCAAGGCCAACGAGAAGCCGCGCGGGGAGATCACGAAACTCGCGGCCGTTCCCTACCCGGTTGCGGCCGAGTTCAACGACGACGCGCTACGCACCGATGTCCCGGACGCGTCCGGCGAGACCCACACCCAGGAGACGAGGCTGAGCACGGCAATCGACCAGCTTCACGACGATCTCGGCGCGGCCGAGGTGATCATGATCGGCTACATCGATCCGTCGGATACCGGCAAGGTGGTGACGCCCGGCGGACCGACGGCGACGCCGGCTCCCGCCCAGTTCACCGCGGATGCCACCAGCAACGCCGCCCGCGCGTTTCGCGAGCGGCAGACCTTCTACAGCCTGCCGACGATCGACGGCAACCAGTACGTGCGCGCGATGATTCCGCTGCCGATGGCGGACGACGCGGTCCTGGCCGTATACAAGCCGATCAACGAGATCCCGGACGCGGTCTCGGCCGTGCGTCACGCGTTCGAGATCGCGGCCGCGGCAGGGCTGCTCCTGACCCTGATCCTTGCCGTCCCGCTGACCGCCAAGCTCGTCCGCCGTCTGCAGCTGCTGCGCCAGGCGGCGCTGAGGGTCGCGGTCGCCGGCGCGGGCGCCGAGTTCCCGGTCGATCGCGCGCGCGACGAGGTCGGCGACCTGGCGCGCTCGTTCGCGATCATGCAGCGCCGGCTGCGCCACCAGGAGGAGGCGCGGCGAGCGTTCGTTGCGACCGCCTCGCACGAGCTGCGCACGCCGCTGGCCTCGCTCGATGGGATGCTCGAGCTGCTTGCCGAGGGGCTGCTCGACGAGCAGCCCGACCTGGCGGACGCCCAGGACCTGCTCGAGCGCGCCAGGGCGCAGTCGCGCCGTCTCGGCCGCCTGGCGGCCGATCTGCTCGACCTGAGCCGCATCGATGCCGACGTCGCGCTCCGATCCGAGCCGGTCGAGCTGGGCGAGCTGGCGCGAGCGGTGCTCGCCGAGTTCGAGCTGGCGCTGTCCGATCGCGAGGTCGGGGGAGTGCTGCACGACGCGAGTGGCGCTGTGTGGGCGCTCGGCGACCCTGGCAGCGTCGCCCGGATCCTGCGAATCCTGCTCGACAACGCTCTGCGCGTCGCCCCGCGCGGGAGCGACATCGTCGTTTCGCTGGCGTCCGCGCCGGTGCCGACGCTGAGTGTGATCGACCGCGGTCCGGGGGTCGCGATCGAAGAGCGGGCCCTGATCTTCGAGCGCTTCAAGCGAGGCCGCGACACAGGCGGCGAGGCAGGGTTCGGGCTCGGCTTGGCGATCGGCCGCGAGCTCGCCGAGCGCATGGGTGGCGAGCTCGGGCTTGCAAACTCGATCGGACCCGGCGCAGCCTTCACGTTGACGCTGCCGGCGGCGCAGGCGCCGCTCACCGACCGCGTGCCGAGCGCCGCGGGCGTTTGAGCCGGCCCGGCTGCCGGAACGTCGCTCGACATATCCCTTTAGCTTCTCGTTAGGCTCTATTCATGGACGCGCGCCTGATGCACACGATGCTCGAGGTGGACGAGCACCACTGGTGGTACCGCGGCCGCCGGGCGATCATCGCCGGCGAGCTCGAGCGGTTCGAGCTGCCATCGCCGGCGCGGGTGCTCGACGCGGGCTGCGGCTCCGGGCGCACCCTGCTCGAGTTGGCGCGCTTCGGCGAGGTCTACGGGCTGGAGCTGAACGAGGAGGCGGCGGCCGTCGCGCGCGCCCGCGGCGACTTCGCGATCCACATCGGGCGGGTGGAGGAGCTACCGTTCCCCGACGGCACCTTCGACCTCACAACCTGCCTCGACGTGATCGAGCACACGCCCAACGACGTCGCCGCGCTGGCGGAGCTGCGGCGCGTCAGCCGGCCCGGCGCGCGGCTGCTGATGACGGTGCCCGCCTACCAGTCGCTGTGGTCGCGTCACGACGTCGCCAACCATCACTACCGCCGCTACTCGCGGCGCACGCTGACCGCCGCCGCGCAGGCCGCCGGCTGGCGGCTCGAGCGGATCACCTCGTTCAACAGCGTCCTGCTCGCACCGGCCGCGATCGTCCGGCTGCTGGAGCGCAACCTGCATCCCGGGAGCAATTACGTGACCGATCTGCATCTCGGTCGGCGCCGGCTCAACCGCATCCTCGAACAGCCGCTGCGCGCCGAGGCACGGTGGCTGTCAGCCGGGCACACGCTGCCCGCCGGGCTCTCGCTGCTGGCCGTCATGCGTAACCCGGAGCTCGTCGCCCCGCCACTACCCGCACCCGTCGGCGCAACTGCCGGCGGGGTGTAGTGGGCCTCCTGGGGAGACCCGCCAGATGCTCGCCCTCGCGGCGATCATCAGCGTCTCGTCGGGCCTCGGCTACCTGCTGCCCGCGGTCATCGGCCTCGAGTCGATGGGCATCCCCTCCCCGGGCGAGACCGCGCTGGTGCTCGCGGCCGTCCTCGCGAGCCAGGGCAAGCTCCACATCTGGCTCGTGATCCCGATCGGGATCGCCTCGGCGATCCTCGGAGACAACGCTGGATACCTCTGCGGCCGCCACCTCGGGCGCGACGTGCTGATCGGCGTCGGCCCGTTCAGGGCGCAGCGCCAGCGGATGACGTCCGTCGGCGACCGCTACTTCGCCAAGCATGGCGCCCGGACGATCTTCATCGGACGCTGGATCGCGTGGATCCGCTTCGCCGTCGCGTGGCTGGCGGGCATCAACGATGTCCCGTTCGGCACCTTCTTCAAGTGGAACGCCCTTGGCGCGATCACCTGGGGCACCACGTACGGGCTGATCGGCTACCTCGGCGGCGCCGCTGTTGCCAACGTCGTCGAGAGCTTCGGCATCTACGCCGGGATCGTGCTCGTCGTCGCGATCGCGAGCGGCTGGATCTTCCTCAACGTTCGCGAGCGCCGGCGAGCGACCGAGACCTGAGCAGCGGGCAGGGCTGTCCGGCTAGACAGCCCTGCCCGAGAGACCGTCGGTCCTACTCGTTCTGGTCGAACTCGAGCGCCACCGAGTTGATGCAGTAGCGCAGCCCGGTCGGATTCGGGCCGTCGTCGAAGACGTGCCCGAGATGGCCGCCGCAGCGCCGGCAGAAGGCCTCCGTGCGCCTCATGCCATGGCTTACGTCCTCGCGCGTGCCGACGTTCGCGGCGACCGCCGGCTCAAAGAAGCTCGGCCAGCCCGTGCCGGAGTTGAACTTGGACTCAGAGCTGAACAGCGCGGCGCCGCAGCCGGCGCAGTGGTAGCTGCCATCGGCCTTGAGGTCCACGTACTCGCCGGTGAACGGCCGCTCCGTCGCCTGATGGCGTAGGACCTCGTACTGCTCGGGGCGCAGGCGCTCGCGCCACTCCTGTTCGCTCAGCTCGACCGTCTCGATCTGGGGGTTGGTGCTGTCGCTGTCCATGTCGCTCACGGTAGCGCGTGGTCACAGGTAACTCGCCGGCGCGTTCGGCGCCGGCTCGGTCATCTCCAGCACGAGCGCCGACCAGCCGAACTCGTGCTGCCCGAGGCCGGCGCCGCTGACCGGGTCGTAGTACTCGCGCAGGCCGCCGCGGTAGACGATCGTCGTGACTCGCCGGACGAGCTCCGCGGCCTGCTCTTCGTACCCAAGCCGTCTCAGGCCCAGCCACAGCAGCCACGCGGCGTTGATCCAGACCGGGCCGCGCCAGTAACGGTGCTGGCGCAGCCGCCCGCGGTCGCCACGCT
>Ga0302326_10003239_pt1 | contig 38519 bp, 49 predicted proteins | sample Palsa_T0_3_FD_202264 | JGI IMG/M metagenome (GOLD analysis project Ga0302326, IMG submission 202264) | Peat permafrost microbial communities from Stordalen Mire near Abisko, Sweden - Palsa_T0_3 | ecosystem: Environmental > Terrestrial > Soil > Palsa > Peat permafrost | place: Sweden: Abisko... | reverse complement strand
TGGTGATGCCGGGCGACAACGTGGGGCTGGTGGTGGAGCTGATTACGCCGGTGGCCATGGACAAGGGATTGCGGTTTGCCATCCGCGAAGGCGGCCGGACGGTGGGCGCCGGAACCGTGACCGAGATTCTCGAGTAGCAAGATGAGCCTCCGAGAACGCATTCGCATCCGCCTCAAGGCGTACGATCACCGCATCCTGGATCAATCGACCAGTGAGATTGTCGACACGGCCAAGCGGACCGGGGCGTCGGTGGCGGGACCCATTCCGCTGCCGACCATCAAGAATCGCTACACCGTGCTGCGGTCGCCGCACGTGGATAAAAAGTCGCGCGAGCAGTTCGAAATCCGGACGCACAAGCGGCTGCTCGACATTCTCGAGCCCACCCAGGACACGGTGGACGCGTTGATGAAGCTGGATCTGCCGGCGGGTGTGGACGTCGAAATTAAGGCGTTTGGACGGGGAAAGTAGATTCTGAATTCTGAATTCTGGATTCTTGAATTCTAAAGGTGTTTATGAGCCCAGGGATTTTAGGCAAAAAGATCGGGATGAGCCAGGTGTTTCGCGCCGACGGGCAGGTGGTTCCTGTCACGCTGTTGAAGGCCGGACCGTGCGTGGTGGTGCAGCGCAAAACTCCGACCACCGACGGCTATGACGCCGTTCAGCTCGGGTTGGTGGAGTTCGCCAAGGCCTCGCACACCAGCAAACCTATGGCTGGTCATCTGAAAAAAGCCAGCGCCGACGGCGTGAAGTTTTTGCGCGAGGTTCGCATGCGCCCGGGCGACGACGATCTGAAGCAAGGCGACCGTGTATTGGTGGACCAGTTCAAGCCCGCCGACAAGGTGGACGTGATCGGCGTCAGCAAAGGCCGCGGGTTCGCGAGCGTTATCAAGCGGCATCATTTCAAGGGCGGCCCGGGCGGCCATGGATCGATGTTTAATCGCGCGCCAGGTTCCATCGGAGCGTCGAGCTTCCCTTCGCGCGTTTTCCCGGGAACCCGCATGGCCGGCCACATGGGCGACCAGCAGGTGACCATCCGGAATCTCGAAGTGGTGGAAGTAGTGGCCGAAGACAACGTACTGGTGATCAAGGGCGCGGTGCCCGGTCCCAACGGCGGCTATGTGCTGGTGAGAAGGGCGAAAAGGTAAGCGGAGACACGAAGCATGCCGAGTGTAGAGGTTGTCGATTTGAATAACGCGGTGGTCGGTACGCTTGAACTGTCCGACGAAGTTTTCGGCGCGCCGGTTAACAAAGACCTGCTGTATGAGGCGGTGCGGCATTCGCAGGCCGCGCGCCGGGGTGGAAACGCCAAGACCAAGACGCGCCACGAGGTGTCCGGTTCGGGCAAAAAGCTGTGGCGGCAAAAGGGCACGGGCCGCGCGCGCATGGGCTCCATACGGTCGCCCCTGTGGCGGCACGGCGGAACTACGCACGGTCCGCAACCCCGCGATTACAGCTACAAGCTGCCGCGTAAAATGTTGCTGGGCGCGCTGCGGTCGGCGTTGTCGGCCAAGCTGCGGGACGGCGAACTGCGAGTGGTCCAGGATTTTGCGCTGGCCGATCACAAGACCAAGGCGATGCGCGCCGTGCTGGACGTGCTGGGAGCGCCCAAGACGGTGCTGGTGGTGGATAACGGCGAAAACCGCAATCTGTCCCTGAGCGCGCGCAACCTGGCAGGCGTCACGCTGGTTTCCACCCGTGAAGTCGACGTCTATTCGCTGCTCGGCCATGCCGGAGTGCTGCTCTCTGAAACGGCCGCGCGGAAACTCTCGGAGGCGCTCGGGAAATGACCATCTATGAAGTGATCAAGCGGCCCATCGTGACCGAGAAGGGCGTCGCAAAAAAAGACGGCGAGCGCACGCTGTGCTTTGAAGTGGCGCCGGCCGCCAACAAGACTTTGGTGAAGGCCGCCGTCGAGCAGTTGTTTAAGGTGAAGGTGGCGGATGTCCGGACCGTCAGCCTGGCCGGCAAGCTGCGGCGCCGCGGAAAATTTTCCGGCTATCGCTCGGATTGGAAAAAGGCCTACGTGCGGTTGAAGCCGGGGCAGAAGGTTCCCGAGTACGCCGAGATTTAGGAGACCACGTTATGCCGATGAAGAGCTACAATCCGACCACGCCGTCCCGGCGCTTCATGAGCGTTGTTTCTCGCGAAGAGATCACCAAGCAGACTCCGGAAAAGTCGCTGGTGGCCGGCAAGAAGCGGACCGGCGGGCGCAACAGCGAGGGCCTGGTGTCGTCGCGCTTCCGCGGCGGCGGGGCCAAGCAGGCTTATCGGGCCATCGATTTCAAGCGCGACAAGACCGGCATCCCGGCCAAGGTTGCGGCCATCGAATACGATCCGAACCGGACCGCGCGCATCGCGCTGCTCAATTACGCCGACGGCGAGAAGCGCTACATTATTTGTCCGGTGGGTCTGGAAGTGGGCCGGACCGTGAACTCAGGCGCCGAAGCCGACATCCTGATCGGAAACGCGCTGCCGCTGAAGAATATTCCGGCCGGCACGGTGGTGCACAATATCGAACTACGGCCGGGTAAGGGCGCTCAAATGGCGCGCTCGGCCGGCGCGCAAGCTCAATTGGTATCGCGCGAGGGCGGAATCGCGCTGCTGAAGCTGCCTTCGGGGGAAATTCGCCGGGTGCAAGTGGAATGCATGGCGACCATCGGCCAGGTGGGTAACGTAGAGCACGAAAACGAGTCGCACGGCAAGGCCGGCAAGACGCGCTGGCTGGGCAAGCGGCCGCACAATCGGGGCGTGTCCATGAACCCGGTGGATCACCCGCATGGCGGCGGCGAAGGCAAAACGTCGGGCGGACGCCATCCTGTGACGCCTTGGGGCCAGCCGACGCGCGGCTTCAAGACGCGGAATAACAAAAGAACAGATAAATGGATTGTTAGTAGGAAGGCTAAGAAATAACCGCACAGGGATTAGGGGTTAGGGATTGGAGCTATGAGCAGATCGCTTAAAAAAGGGCCGTTCACCGACGATCATCTGGCGAAGAAGGTGGCGGACATGAACGCCAAGAACGAAAAGAAGGTAGTGCGCACCTGGTCGCGCCGCTCCACCATCGTTCCGGATTTCATCGGCCACACGCTGGGCGTCCACAACGGCAAGAAGTTCATTCCGGTTTACATCACCGAAAACATGGTGGGCCACAAGCTGGGCGAGTTTTCACCGACGCGCGTTTTCAAAGGACACTCGGTGAAGGCCGCCGCACCCACCAAGAAGACCGCCAAGCCGGCCTAAGTGGACAGTCTTAAAGGACAAAGCATGCAAGCCAGAGCAGAAGCCCGATATATTCGATCGTCGCCGCAGAAGGCGCGCTTGGTGATCGACCTGATCCGCGGCCGTTCGGCCAACGAAGCGCGCATTATTTTGCGCCAGACCAACAAGCGCATGGCGCCCACCGTGCTAAAGGTGCTGGACTCGGCCATCGCCAACGCCGAGAACCGCAACAACGACGTGGATGTGGATCAACTGGTGGTGAGCGAAGCGTACGTGAACGAGGGGCCGCGGCAGAAGCGCATTCGCCCCGCGCCCATGGGCCGCGCGTATCGCTATCAGCGGCGCACCTCGCATATCGCGGTGGTGGTCAGCGACAAAAATATCGAGGCGCCGGCAGCCCTCGGAACAAACCAGGAGAACGCATAGTGGGACAGAAAGTACATCCGTACGGCTTTCGTCTGGGCGTCACCAAGACCTGGCGATCGCGCTGGTTCGCCAAGCAGGATTACGCCAAGCTGCTGAGGGAGGACCTGGAGCTGAAGGGCGCGCTGCGCGAGCGGCTGAAGTCGGCCGGCGTCAGCTCCATTGAAGTGGACCGGCCCGGCAACAAGCTGCGCGTCACCATTCGCACCTCGCGGCCCGGCATCATCATCGGACGCAAGGGCGCCGAAATCGAGAAGCTCAAGGGCGACCTGGCGAAGAACACCAAGCGCGAAGTTTTCATCGATATTCAGGAAGTACACAAACCCGAGTTGGACGCCCAGCTGGTTGCCGAATCCATCGCGCTGCAGCTGGAAAAACGCGTAGCGTTTCGCAGAGCCATGAGAAAAGCCGTCGATTCGGCGCTGCGCTTCGGCTGCAAGGGCATCAAGGTTCGGGTATCGGGGCGCTTGAACGGCGCCGAAATCGCGCGCAGCGAATGGTATTTGCAAGGGCAGCTTCCGTTGCATACATTGCGCGCCGATTTGGATTACGGTTTCGCGCAGGCGTACACCACTTACGGCGTCATCGGGATCAAGTGCTGGACCTATAAAGGCGAGATTCTGGAAAGCGGCCGGCGGGATTCGCTGCGCAACGAACCTGAGCCGCGGCGTCAGCCGTTGCGCGACCGCAGGGAGCGGCGTCCAGGCACTGCTTTTGCGCCGCCCACGCCCGAACCGAGCGGTCCTGTGGTGCAAGCGCCTCCCGACGCCGGCGCCGCGCCCAGGGTCGCGCCCATTCTGCCGCCCCTGGCGCCGCCGCAACCCAGTTGGAAGCAGGAAGCCAAAGAGGCGCCGGTGGAATCGAACGGCGCACCGGGTAGCGATCCTGGTGCGAATAAAGATAAAGGGCAAGGGTAGCGGAGATCAATCGCCATGTTGATGCCAAAGAAGGTCAAGTACAGGAAACAGCAGCGCGGCCGCATGACCGGCAAAGCCTGGCGCGGCTCCAGTCTCGCTTTCGGCGAGTTCGGGCTCAAAGCCATGCGCTGCGGCTGGATCACGGACCGGCAAATTGAAGCGGCCCGCGTCGCCATGACGCGCTTCATCAAGCGCGGCGGCAAGGTTTGGATCCGCCTGTTTCCCGACAAGCCTATTACCAAGAAGCCGGCCGAAACTCGTATGGGTAAAGGCAAAGGCGCGCCGGAGCAGTGGGTGGCGGTAATCCGGCCGGGCAAGATTTTGTTTGAGATGGAAGGCGTTCCGAAAGCCACCGCTCAGGAAGCGTTCCGGCTGGCCGCGGGCAAGCTGCCGTTGCCCACCAAACTGGTGTGCCGTGAGGACAACACTGGAGAATAAACCGAGCCGCGACCGTGCGGGAGCGGGAGAAAAGCAATGAGAGCAGACAAAGTACGGGAACTCGATAGCGAAGAGTTGCGCAGGCAAGACGCGGAAATCCGCGAGCAGAACTTTCGTCTCCGTTTCCAGTTGAGCATGGGCCAGAGCGACGGGATCAAGAAGCTGCGGACCATCCGCAAGGACCGCGCGCGGATTCTCACCATCCTGCGCGAGCGCGAGCTGCATCCGGAGACGGCGCCCGAGCCCGCGCCCAAGAAAAAGAAGAAGGGGAAGTAAGCCATGGCCGACAGCGCCGCAGCCGGGAAAAAGATAGGCAACAAAAACGAGAAGGTGGGCGAGGTGGTTTCCGCCAAAATGACCAAGACCATTGTGGTGGAGGTCACCAGGCGCGTTCCCCATCCCATTTACAAGCGCATCATCAATAAGCGCAGCAAGTTTTACGCCCACGACGAAGAGCGGAGAGCGCAGGTCGGCGACACGGTGCGGATTATCGAGTGCCGTCCGATGAGCAAACTGAAGCGCTGGCGGCTGGGCGAAGTGCTGCGGAAAGCGGTGCAAGTGGCGGTGGAACCCGCGGCCGTCGACCTGGAAACCACGCAGCCCACTTCGGGTTCGAAATCGCTGCGCGCCAAGTCGCCGTCCCGTACCGCGCCAGGGAGGAAGTCATGATCGGGATGCGCACCATTCTGGAGGTGGCCGACAACAGCGGCGCCCGCAAGCTGATGTGCATTTTGCCGCGCGGCGGCGATTTGGGCCTGCGCGCCGGCTTGGGCGACATTGTCACCGCCAGCGTCAAGGAAGCCACGCCCGAATCGCCCATCAAGAAAGGCAAGGTGGTGCGTTGCGTGATCGTGCGGATGCGCAAGGAGTCGCGCCGCAAGGACGGTACCTACATCCGGTTCGATTCCAACGCCGCTGTGCTGATCAACGAAGTGGGCGAGCCAGTGGGGACGCGCGTGTTCGGTCCGGTGGCGCGCGAGTTGCGCGACAAGCGATTCATGAAGATTGTGTCGCTCGCCCCGGAGGTGATCTAATGCCCAAACGGCCGGTGGAAAAAGTGTTCGTCAAGACCCGAATCAAAAAGAACGACCAGGTGAAGGTGATCGCCGGGCGCGATAAAGGCAAAACCGGCAAGGTAATTTCGGTGGACCGCTGGCGCGGCAAGCTGATTGTGGAAGGCGTGTCGATGATCAAACGGCATACCCGGCCCAACCCGCAGCGGCAGATCAAGGGCGGCATTGCGGAGAAGGAAAGCTCGATTTCCATTTCCAACGTCATGGCGCTCACCTCCGGCGGCATTCCCACCCGCGTGGGTTATAAGTTCGAGCCCGCCGGTACGTCCACGCAGCGCGTTCGCATCGCCAAGAAGAGTGGAGAGGCGCTGGACACCGGGGGATAACACTAGGAGATGACCACGAAAGGTTAGAGATGGCGGAAGCAAGACTCAAGCAACATTATCAGAAGAGCGTGATTCCGGCGCTGGTGAAAGAGTTCGGCTACAAGAACGTCATGGCCGTGCCCAAGGTCCAGAAAATATCGCTCAATATCGGCTTGGGCGAAGCCACCCAGAACGCCAAGCTGATGGACGGCGCGGTCAATGAGCTGGGGCAGATCGCCGGACAAAAACCGGTGGTCACCAAAGCCAAAAAGTCCATCGCCGCTTTCAAGCTGCGCGAGGGCATGTCGATCGGCGCGATGGTGACCCTGCGGGGCGACCGGATGTATGAGTTCCTGGACCGGCTGATGAACGTCGCCCTGCCGCGCGTCCGCGATTTTCGCGGCGTGTCGTCGAAGAGCTTCGACGGGCGCGGCAATTACACCTTGGGCGTGCGCGACCAGCTGATTTTTCCCGAGATCGATTACAACAAGGTGGAAAAGGTCAAGGGCATGAATATCTCCATCACCACCAGCGCCAAGACCGATGCGGAAGGGCTGGCGCTGTTAAAGCATATGGGGATGCCGTTCCGGCAGTAAGAAGAATTCAGAATAAGGAAGATATGGCAACGACAGCGAAGATTGCGAAAGAAGATGCAACCAGGGCCAGGATGGCCTCCGACAAGGCGGCGAACAAGATCACTCCGGCGCGGGTGAAGATCCGCCTGCGCAACCGCTGTTTCCGTTGCGGCCGGCCGCGCGGCTACATTCGCAAATTCAACTTGTGCCGGATCTGTTTCCGCCAGCTCGCTCTCGCTGGCGAGGTTCCCGGCGTGATCAAAGCGAGCTGGTAAGGAAAGGAGTCCCGGAATAGAAACATGGCCATTACCGATCCTATCGCCGACATGCTGACGCGCATTCGCAACGCGCAGTCGGCGCGCCATCCCAAGGTGGACGTGCCCGCCTCCAAGCTCAAAATGGAGATCGCGCGCATCTTGAAGGAAGAAGGTTTCATCGTCAACTTCAAGCTGGCCGACGAGGGCGCCAAGCGCAGCATCCGAATTTATTTGAAGTACACGCCGGGCAATGTGCCGGTGATCTCGCGGATCGAGCGCGTCTCCAGGCCCGGATGCCGCGTCTACGTCGGCAGCCAGGAAGTTCCCAAGGTGCTGGGCGGTCTCGGCATCAATATTCTGACCACCGCGCGTGGCGTCATGACCGGCAGCACGGCGCGCAAGGAACGCGTGGGCGGCGAGGTTCTGTGTCAACTGTGGTAGCGAGTGTGGCGCACGCTTTAGCGTGCCGCGTCGCCACTCATGGCGACGCCCGGAGAGTAAACTTATGTCGCGAGTAGGCAAAAAAATAATTCCTCTGCCCAAGGGCGTCAAGATCACCCTCGGTAAAGAGCTGCTGGTGGAAGGCCCCAAGGGCAAGCTGAATGTGCCGATGCCGGAAGGCATTGAGGCCCGGCAGGCGGACGGAAATCTCGAATTCTCGCGCGATTCCGATCAGCGCGCCGCTCTGCACGGGCTCACCCGCGCTCTGGCCGCCGCCGCCGTCCAAGGCGTGTCCACCGGATTCACGCGCGAGCTCGACATCACCGGCACCGGCTATCGCGCCGACGTTAAGGGCAAGGTCGCCACTTTCACACTGGGCTACTCGCACCCCATCGAACTGCTCCTGCCGGATGGAGTGGATCTGAAGATCGACAAGCAGACGCATTTGGTCTTGAGCGGCTACGACAAGCAGATGGTGGGACAGGTGGCGGCCAACATTCGCGCCTTGCGTCCGCCCGATCCATACAAGAACAAGGGCGTCCGCTACACCGGCGAAGCGCTCCGCAAGAAGGCCGGCAAAACCGCGGGAGCAGGAGCGAAGTAAATGGCGAAATCTTCCAAGAACGACGTGCGCGTTCGTATTCATGAACGCACCCGGCTCAAACTCAAGGGCAGCCAGGAGCGTCCGCGTCTGGCTGTGTTCCGCAGTTTGAAACATATTTATGCGCAGGTGATTGACGACAAGCAGGGAAAAACGCTGGCTGCCGCCTCTTCGGGCGAAAAGAATTCGAGCGTAAAGAGCGGCGGCAACCTGGCCGGCGCCAAGGAAATCGGCAAGCTGATCGCCGAGCGCGCCAAGACCAAGGGCATCAGCAAAGTTGTCTTCGATCGCGGAGGCTATCTGTATCATGGACGCGTCAAGGCGCTGGCCGATGCCGCGCGAGCGGCAGGATTGGAGTTTTAAGCATGGCGGCAACACCCACGACGAAACGCATCGATGCCAACACCTTGAACCTCAAGGAACAGGTGGTTTCCATCAATCGCGTCACCAAAGTAGTTAAGGGCGGCAAGAATCTGAGCTTTTCGGCGCTGGTTGTCATCGGCGATCCCGGCGCGAAGATCGTCGGATTCGGCACCGGCAAAGCCAAGGAAGTTCCAGCCGCCATCAAGAAAGGGATTGAGGCGGCGAAAAAGAATCTCCGCAAGGTCAACGTGCTCGAAACCACCATTCTGCACATGGTGTTGGGGCGCTTCGGCAGCGGACTGGTGCTGTTGAAGCCGGCGCCCGAAGGAACGGGAGTGATCGCCGGCGGGCCGGTGCGCGCTGTAATTCAAGCGGTCGGCATTACCAATGTGCTCACCAAGTCTATCGGCTCGCGCAACCCGCACAACGTCGTCAAAGCCACCATCAACGCGCTTGAGCAGCTGCGCGACCGCGCTCAGACGTCGGAGATGCGCGGGCTGGCGCAGGAGAAGGTAGGTTGAGCATGCCTAAGCAAACCACGGCTGGCACCATTAAGATCAAGCTGATTGGGAGCCCGATCTGCTGCCCTGAGAAGCACAAAGTGATTGTGCGGTCGCTTGGATTGAAGAAAATGAACCGCATCGTGGTGCGGCCGGACGACGCTGTGTTCCGCGGCATGGTGGCCAAGATCCCGCACCTGCTGGCGATCGTAAAGGATTGAAGCGCGACCGTGAGGGACAGGAAAAACCGAGCCGCGACCGTGAGGGAGTCGGATTAAGGACACTATGAATCTCAGCGATCTCCGCCCGCCGAAAGGGCAAAAACAAAAGAATCAGCGTATCGGACAGGGCATGGGCTCCGGACGCGGCAAATATTCCGGCCGTGGCGCGAAAGGCGCGCGTTCCATTTCCGGTTACAGCATCATGCGCGGTTTCGAAGGCGGGCAAATGCCCCTGCACCGCCGCCTGCCCAAGCGCGGGTTCACCAACATTTTCAAGAAAGAATATGCCATCGTAAATGTGGGGCGGCTGGAGCAGTTGGAGGGCAGCGCCTTCGACCCCGGACGGTTGCTCGAACTCGGCGTCATCAAGAAACTGGGCGCCGGGCTAAAAGTGCTGGGCTCCGGCGACGTCACCCGCAAAATTGAAGTGCGGGCCCACGTATTTTCGAAATCGGCGCTGGAGAAGCTCCGGAACGCCGGCGGCAGTGGAGAAATCATCGCGGCAAAGTGACCAGCCGAGCGAGGTAAGCCCAGAGGTAGGCAAAGATGAAGCTGTTCGACACTATCGCCAACATGTTCCGGATTCCGGACCTGCGGAAGCGTATCTTCTTCACGCTCGGTTTATTGGCCGTGTACCGGTTTGGCGGACATATCCCGACTCCGGGAATCGACGCCAACCGGCTGGCGGAGTTTTTCCAGCAGAATTCGGGTTCGCTGTTCGGTTTTATCGACCTGTTCAGCGGCGGCATGTTCCGCAGGCTCACCATCTTCGCCCTGGGCATCATGCCCTACATCACCGCGTCCATCATTTTGCAATTGCTGACGGTGGTGGTACCGACGCTCGAAAAACTTCAGAAGGAAGGCGAACTGGGACGCCGCAAGATCACCCAGTGGACCCGCTATCTGACCATCATTCTGGCGCTAGTGCAATCTTTCGGGATCGCGCTGACGCTCCAGAAATCGGGCGGCGGGTTCGTTCTGAATCCGGGCTTCGGCTTCATCGCCATGACCATCATCACGCTCACCGCCGGAACCACGTTCATCATGTGGCTGGGCGAACAGATTACCGAGCGCGGCATCGGCAACGGGATGTCGCTGCTGATCTTTACCGGCATCGTGGTCGGCATCCCGCGCGCCATCGACAATATTTACGACCATGTATTTCGAGTGCGCGATTGGACCCCCATCCATCTGATAATCATTCTCACGGTCATGATCGCCGTGGTCGCATTCATTGTCTTGGTGGAGCGCGGCGAGCGCCGCATCCCGGTGCAGTACGCCAAGCGCATTCAGGGCCGCAAGATGATGGGCGGGCAATCCACGCATCTTCCGTTGAAAGTGAATGCGGGCGGCGTCATTCCGGTGATCTTCGCGTCCTCGCTGCTGGCTTTCCCGCAGACGCTCACCAACTGGGCCATCGTGAAGAACAGCCCCATCCTGAGCGGGATGCTCGAATCCATCGGCGGCAATCAGCCGCTGTACTATCTGCTGTTCTGCGTTCTGATCATTTTCTTCTGTTTCTTCTACGTGTCCATCATCTTCAACCCCAATGAAGCGGCGGACAACATGCGCAAGTACGGCGGATTCATCCCCGGCATTCGTCCCGGAAAAAACACGGCCGACTACATGAACAAGATTCTCACCAAGATTACCGTGGTGGGCGGCCTGTATCTTTCGGTGCTGTCGCTCATTCCGCAGATCATGATCGCCGGCATCAAGCTGCAACGCCTGCCTCCCGCGGCTTTGGGCAACTTTATCGATAACTATTTCCCGCGCTGGCTCTTGGATGGCTTAAACGTAAATTTCTTCTTCGGCGGCACGTCGCTGCTGATTGTGGTGGGTGTCGCCATGGATACGGTCAACCAGGTGGAAGCCCAGTTGATCATGCGGCATTACGAAGGCTTTACGCCGCGTTCCGGCCGGATTCGGGGCCGCCGCAGCAGTGTGTCTTAGAGCCGCGTCCTAACCCGATGATTTTGCACTATAATGGATTTATCAGTCATTCTTGTGGAGAGGGCCAATGTGTGCCTGCCCCCGGAAATTCCAGTAGCTGGAGATGATTATCCGTAAGAACCGCAATGAGTTAGACCAGATGCGCAAAAGTGGAATGCTGGTCTGGCAGATCCTGGCGGACCTTTCGAAAATGGTCCAGGAGGGCGTTACCACGCAGGATCTGGAACTTGCGGCGGAGAAGATGATGAAGGACGCGGGCGCGAAGCCGGCCTTCAAAGGTTATTACACGCCGTCGGCGGGCAGCAAATATCCCTACGTGCTGTGCACGTCGGTGAACGATCAGATCGTGCATGGAATGCCGTCGGCCAAGACGAAACTGAAGAAGGGCGACATTGTTTCTATCGACACCGGTGTCCAGTTGAACGGCTATTTCGGCGATTCGGCCGTGACGGTGCCGGTGGGCGAGATTAACGAATCCGCCAAGAAGCTGCTGGAAGTGACCAAGGAATCGCTGGAGCTGGCCATCGACAAGGTGCGGCCGGGCAACCGGCTGTTCGACATCTGCGGAACGGTGGAACAGCACGTGGTGGAAAACGGATTTTCGGTGGTTCGCGAGATGGTGGGGCACGGGATCGGCACCAAGCTGCACGAGGAGCCGCAAGTCCCCAATTACGTGGATCGCCGCAATGAGAATCCGAGGCTGAAAGAAGGTATGGTGCTGGCGATCGAACCGATGGTGAACGCCGGCGCGCCGGACATGCGCGTTTTATCCGACAAGTGGACGGCGGTTACCAAGGATCATTCGCTGTCCGCGCATTTTGAGCACTGCGTGGCGGTGACGTCCAATGGTCCGTGGGTGTTGACGCGGCCGTGACTGCCGTAGAGGCCGTGGTTGTGGAGTTGCTGCCGAGCGCGATCGTGAAAGTGAAGCTGGAGAATGAAGCCGTGGTTCTGGCGCATGCGGCCGGCGCGGCGAAGACGAATTTTTCGAGAGTCAGGCCAGGCGATCGGGTGGAGGTGGAGTTATCGCCGCACGATCCCGGCCGCGGAAGAATTATTAGGTTACTGACGTAGCGCACGCTTTAGCGTGCCGCGTCGCCACTCTTGGCGGCGCAAAGGAGTCAAAATGAAGGTAAGAGCGTCCGTCAAGAAAATGTGCGACAAGTGCAAAGTGATCCACCGCGAGGGCGTAGTGCGGGTCATCTGCACCAATCCCAAGCACAAGCAGCGGCAGGGTTAAGGTAAAGGAGCCCAAAAGGAAACCATATGGCGCGTATTGCAGGTGTCGATTTACCAGCCAAGAAGCGGGCCGAGATCGGTCTGACGTATATCTACGGGATCGGGCGGACCCGCGCGCTGTCGCTGCTCCATCGGGCCAACGTGGATGCGACCAAAAAGGTCGCCGACCTGACCGAAGACGAAATCAACCGCGTCCGAACCCTGATCGAGAACGAAGGGGCGGTGGAAGGCGATCTCCGCAAGGAACTTTCGCTGAACATCAAGCGCCTCATCGAAATGGGATCCTATCGCGGGTTGCGTCACCGCCGCGGCCTGCCGGTACGCGGGCAGCGCACCCACACCAACGCCCGCACGCGGAAGGGACCGCGCCGCGGCACTGTCGCCAACAAGAAGAAGGCCACCGGAAAGACTTAAGGACATCGAATGGCAAAAGCTCCTGCAAAGACTACCAAGAAGAAGACCTTCAAGAAGAAAGAAAAGAAGGTGGTGTCCAACGGTCTGGTGCATGTCCAGGCTTCGTTCAACAACACCATCGTCACTTTTACCGATCTGGTGGGCAACGTTCTGGCCTGGTCGAGTTCGGGTTCGCTCGGATTTCGAGGCTCGCGCAAGGGCACGCCCTTCGCAGCTCAGCAGGCGTCGCTGACGGCCGCCAACAAGGCCAAGGAATATGGGCTCCGCTCGGTGGAAGTGCGGGTCTCGGGGCCGGGCGCCGGCCGTGAATCGGCAGTGCGCGCGCTGGCGACGGTGGGAATAGAAGTGAAGTCGATTAAGGATCGGACGCCGATCCCGCATAACGGCTGCCGGCCGCCGAAACGCCGCCGAGTTTGATGGACTGAACTAAGTAGTAGTAAGCAGGACGAAAGCCAATGCTGTAAAAGGCGGGGCCGTAAACTGCACCTTGGAAGTAGAAAGGTAAAGAAGGAATGGCAAGATACAATGGCCCCGTTTGCCGGCTGTGCCGGCGCGAGGGCATGAAGTTATTTCTCAAAGGGGAGCGCTGCCACACCGAAAAGTGCGCCATCGAAAAGCGCAACTTCGCTCCCGGCCAGCACGGCAAGGATCGCAAGCCGAAGATTGTCGGTTACGGTCTCCAGCTGCGCGAGAAGCAGAAGGCCCGCCGCTACTATGGCCTGATGGAAGGACAATTCCGCAACTTGTTCGAGCGCGCCTTTCGCACCAAAGGCGTCACCGGCGACAACATGCTCAACTCGCTCGAGCGACGGCTCGACAACGTCATCTATCGCATGGGCTTAGGAACCAGCCGCAGCCAGGCGCGCCAGTTAGTCCGCCATGGGCACTTGCTGGTGAACGGCCACAAGGTCAACATCCCGTCGTTTGAAGTCCGGGTGAACGACGTCATAGAAATCCGCGAGAAGAGCAAGGAAAATCCCACCATTCTGGCTGCCCGCGATGCCACCGCACACGCCCCTTCGCCCAATTGGCTGGAGGTGGACCGCGATAATCTCAAGGGCCGGATGATCGCGCAGCCCAAACGAGAAGAACTCGTCCAGATCCAGCTCAACGAGCAGCTGATCGTGGAATTGTACTCGAAGTAGTCGAGTTGTACTCGAAGCAGTCGAGTTGTACTCCAAGTGAAGATCGTGAAAAAAGAATTGAGGAAACTGAATTATGTTTAAAGGTTTTCAGAAGCCGAAAAGGCTGATCGCCAACACCGAAACTCTCACCGAGCGCTACGGCATGTTCACTGCCCAGCCGTTCGAGCGCGGCTTCGGAGCCACCATTGGCACGGGCCTGCGCCGCGTCCTGCTCAGCTCCATTGAGGGCGCCGCCATTACTTCCATCCGCATCGATGGCGTAGCGCACGAATTCAGCCCCATCCCGGGCGTGGTGGAAGACGCCACCGACATCATCCTCAACCTGAAGCAAGTGCCGTTCAAGATGAGCGGCGAAGGAATCCGCATCGCGCGGCTGCGCGTCGATCGTCCCGGGCAGGTTCTGAGCGGCCAGATAGAGACCGACGCCGACGTCGAAGTGCTGGATCGCAATCTGCCCATCGCCACAGTGGGCGAAGGCGGCAAGCTCAACATCGAGATGCGGCTCAAGACCGGACGCGGCTACGTGGCTGCCGACCGCAATTACGACGAAGACCTGGCGCTCGGCTACATCCCCATTGATTCGGTTCATTCGCCGGTCCGCAAGGTGAACTTCGCCGTGGAAGCCGCTCGCCTGGGCCAGATGACGGACTACGACAAGCTCACGCTCGAAGTCTGGACCAACGGCGCAATTTCTCCGCAGGACGCCATCGGCCAGGCCGCCAAGCTGCTGAAGGATCATATGGCGATCTTCATCAACTTCGAAGAACTGCCGGAGACCGCCGAAGAGCCGGCCGAGCGCGGCGCCAGCCAGATGAACGAAGTGCTCAACCGATCGGTGGAGGAACTGGAGTTGAGCGTTCGCTCCTACAACTGCCTGAAGAACGCCAACATTCAAACCATCGGCGACCTGGTGCAGAAAACCGAAGCCGAAATGCTGCGCACCAAAAATTTCGGGCGCAAATCGCTGAACGAAATCAAGGAAATCCTTTCCAATCTGGGCCTGACCTTCGGCATGAAGTTCGATGCGCAGGGCCGCTTGGTTGCCCCGCCGCCTTCGCTGCCGCACTTCGGTGGGGTGGACGATCTGGCGGACTTAGATGAGGTTGCGGAGTAATCATGCGCCACGGTGTTGCAGGATATAAACTCAAGCGCAACATCGCCGCGCGCAATTCGCTGCTGCGCGGCTTAGTCACCAGCGTCATCGAGAGCGATTTCGTCATCACCACCGTTCCCAAGGCAAAGGCCGTGCGGCCCTTGGTGGACAAGATGATCACGCTGGCCAAGGAAGACACGTTGCATTCGCGCCGCCAGGCGGCCGCTTTTCTCCGCACGCCGGCTTCGGTCAAAAAGCTGTTCGATAAGCTGGGTACCAAATTCGGCCAGCGCAACGGCGGCTATACCCGCATCGTGCGCTTGGGCTGGCGCAAGGGCGATGGCGCCGAACTCGCCAAGCTGGAACTGGTGGGAACCGAACTGGTGAAGCGCGCCGCCGAACGCGCCAAGCGCCGCGAAGAGCGCCTCAAGGCAGTCCAAGAAGGCCGCGACGGCGAGCAGGGCGAGCAAGAAGAATCATAGCCGCGGGGACCAGGCTGATCGCCATTCCCGCTCCGACGTCCGCCGCGTAGTGGTAGCGCCCATATACGGTCGCCAGCGCAACGCTCACGGCGTAAATCAGCATTCCCCAGCCGTATCGCTTACGCTCCGGCAGAAACGCGAAGAGCGCCCAGGCGGCCGAAAACACCGACGATACGTGCGCGCTCGGAAACACGCTGGAGTGAATGCCGTAATCGCCCAGCACCCGCAAATTCAATTCGCGCAGCGCAGTGGTGACATTCGGCAGGTCGCTGCCTCCGAACGCCACGCGCGGTGGATCGGAAGGAAAATAAGGAAACAGCGCGTAGGCCAGCAGCGTTCCCAGCAGGTATAAAAACAGGGCGCCGTCGATGCGTTCGCGCCGTTGCTGGAAATAGAAAACGGCCACCACAAAGGGTGCTACGGCGTATACCAACAGGTAGCAAAACTCGAGAAAAAGCGGCGCGAGCGCGCCCAGCGCTTCTATGGCGCGCTGCAGTCCGCCCTGATGCAGAATGGTCCGGTCCCATTCCACCCAGCGCAGTTCGAAATCGAAATTGCGCGGCATCGAAGAGAACCAGTCCATCTCGCGATAGGCCAACAGGAGGAGCGCCACCGGAACCCAGTCCCGCAGGATACTGAAGAGTTCGGCGTGCTCGCGCGACTCGCCGTAAGCCAGCGTCAAGAATATCCCGCAGACCAGCGCTTCCACCAGAAACGGCCGCCAGACGATTTGTTGCTGCAGCGGGAAACGCGGCGCAATGGCGGCGACATAACCGAAATAGACCACCTGTAGCCATTCGGACGGCCACAAGCTCAACTTCACCGCCGTGCCGCGCCCAAGCGGATCAACTGCTCGGCATGCTTCAGAGCCTCCGGCGTCACCTTCTGGCCCGAGAGCATGCGCCCGATTTCGCGCGTCCGCGCATCACCCGTCAGCTCTTCAATCTCGGCGACGGTACGCCCGTTCACTTCGCGCTTCTCCACCGAATAGTGACGATCGGCGAACCCGGCCACTTGCGCCAGATGGGTGACGCACAACACCTGATTCGACTCGGAAAGATTCTTCAGCCTGCGCCCCACCGCTTCGGCGACGCCTCCGCCGATACCGCTGTCGATTTCGTCGAATACCAGAGTCCGCTGCACCGCGTTCCCGTGCGGTGCACGGCCCAGCGACGTTTTCAATGCCAGCGCAATGCGAGAAAGCTCGCCGCCGGACGCCACTTTATCGAGCGCCCGGGGCTCTTCGCCCGCGTTCGCTGAGATCAAAAACTCCACGCGATCCGCCCCATTTTCGGACCAGCCGGCTTCCAGCACCTCGACCCGAAACACGGCGTTTTCAAGTGCCAGCGAATCCAGCTCGGTCTCCACTTTCTTGGACAGTTTCTGCGCCGCCGCCTTCCGCGCGCTGGTCAGCCGGGCAGCCCGCTCCCGATACGCCGTGCTCGCTTGCATGAGGTCCCGTTCCAGCTTGGCCTTGCGCTCGCCAGCCGATTCGATGCCCTCCAGCTTCGCGCGAACATCCTCCAAAAAAGCGAGTACGTCGTCCAGGCCGCATGACACCAAGGTGCCCCCGTACTTCCGTTTCAGACGCTCGATCAGCGCCAGACGGGACTCAATATCGTCCAGCCGCTTGGGGTCTGCTTCCAACTTGTCCAGATAATCGCGAATGGCGTCCGACGCATCGTCCACGCCGATAGCCGCGCTCTGGAGCGTCTCCACCACGCGCTGTAAGCTACTGTCGATCTTCGCGAGCTCCTCCACCTTCTTCAGCGCGGTGCGGAGCTGCACCGAAACGCTCTCCTGATCTTCATATAATGCCGCATAAGCCGCATTCGCGTTCTCCTGAAGCTTCGCGACATTGCGCAGCACCACGCGCTCCTGTTCCAGTTGCCCGTCCTCGCCCGGCTTGAGCGCGGCGGCGTCGATCTCCTTGCGCTGGAAGCTCCACAAATCCGCCATGCGGAGCTTTTCCTGTTCCGAGCGATTCAATTCCTCCAGCTCGCTCTGTATGTTTTTCCAGTTCCGGAATAACTCACCCACTTCCTCGCGCAGGCGCTCCAATTGAGCGAAGTCGTCGAGCGATTGCAATTGCGCCTGGCTCCAAAAGAGCTGCTGCTGCTCGTGCTGCCCGTGAATGTCGCCGAGAAACGGCGCGATCCCGCGCAACAGCGCCATTGTTACAGGCCGGTTTCCAAGAAAGGCACGCGACTTTCCGCCGGCCAGGACCTCGCGCTCGACAAGCAACTCGCCCTGCTCTTGCGGCGCGCCCGCCTGCTCCAACAGGCGAAGGAAGGCGGGGTCCTCGGGAGCTTCAAAAATGGCCGCCACGTGCGCCCGCTGGGTGTCCGAACGCACCATGTCAGCGGACGCGCGGCCCCCTAGAACCAGCCCAAGTGCGTCCACCACAATGGATTTGCCGCTCCCGGTCTCGCCCGTCAGCAGGTTTAATCCGGCGTGAAACCGCACCCGGACGCGCTCCACTACGGCGTAATTCTCGACCACCAGCTCCAGCAACACTCGATGAAATTATACGAGGTTTTGATCCGTCTAAACGATGAAGAATAACTGTCCGTCCGGGGTGAGTATACGTCATACTGTAAAACAGAAAGCCATCGTTGTGTTTTTTAGCGGCATGGAAAAAGAGTGGCGGCGCGATATCATGGTTGTAGCGTGATGGTGTTGAGCCGGAAGGAGCCTGGTTGATAGTTTCGTGCGTGGGCGGCTTGTTTCTGCAACTGCAAATATGGGACCTGGTCGAAAGCTCCGGTCCGTTGCCAAAGTCGGTCCTGGTGATTCTGGTGTTCCTTTCGCTGTTCTCCTGGGCGGTGATTCTCTCCAAGTGGGCGGCGTTCCGGCAGGCGCGAGCGGCCAACCGGGCGTTTCTGCGGGCTTTTCGAAAAGCTCCGGCGCTGGACACGATCGCCGCCGCCAGCGAGCAATTCCGGCGCTCGCCGCTGGTGGCGGTCTTCGACTTCGGGTACAGCGAGGTGTCGCGCCAGATGAAGTCGCGCGGCAGCGTAACCAATCCGCTGTCGCTGGAGCGCACTTTGCAGCTTGGCATGAGCGAAGAGCTGACGCGTCTGGAGCGCAACATGAGCTGGCTGGCAACCATCGCCGGCGTCTCGCCGTTCATCGGCCTGTTCGGAACGGTGTGGGGCATTATCGACGCGTTTCAGCAATTGAGCACAGCAGGCGCATCCAGCCTGCGCGCTGTGGCGCCGGGTATCTCCGAAGCGCTGATCACCACTGCGATGGGCCTGTTCGCAGCCATTCCAGCGTACATTTTCTACAACATTTTCGGCAGCGCCATCAAGGAGTTCGCCGCGCGCATGGAAGACTTTCAGCTCGAGTTCCTGAATCTGACCGAACGCAGCTTGGAGAGGTAAATCTAAGAGAGCGGTAAATCTGAGAGGTAAGCGATAACACATGGCATTCTCTTTGAACAGTTCCAGCGGACTGGGGCGCGGGCGCTTTCGCGGCTCTCCCGCGCTGGCCGAAATCAACATTGTTCCCCTGGTGGACGTGGTGCTGGTGCTGCTGATTATCTTCATGCTGACGGCGCACGTGATGGAGTTCGGGTTGCAAGTGGAAGTTCCCAAGGTGAAGCCGGTGAAGGAAAACGTCCAGGATCTGCCGGTGGTCTCCATCACACGCGAAGGCACGTCGTACTTAAATGAAAAGCCGGTGAACATCAACTTGCTGGCCGGCGAGATCCACAAGCGCTTTCATAACGCTACCTCGGTTTACCTGCAAGCCGACCGGCGCACTCCTTTCGATCCCATCGCGCAGGTCATCGCGCAACTCGGAGAAGCCAAGCTGGCGGTGAGCGTGGTAACGCAGCCGGAAGACCGGTCTGACCGGCGGCGATAGGCGGGCACCATGGACCAGCGCGTCGACATCCTGGATCAGCAAGAATTGCTCGGCGCCGCGTTCGCTAAATCCGTGTTGCTGCACGCCGCTGTGGCGGGAGCATTGATTTTGTCCAGCATCAGCTTCGAGCATTCGCGGCAAGTGTGGGGATCGGCGAACACCGCCGCAGGCACGGCGGTCGCGATTAATTCGGTGAAAACCATTCCGCTTCCCTCGCGTGCGGGCAAAGTAAATCCGGTGGCAAACGACACCGAGAGCCAAGTGCCGCAGGCGCCTAAGCCGGAACCGAAAAAACAGGTCAAAGTCCCCGAAGATGCCGTCCCTATCCCCAGCCGGCTGGCGAAGAAGCAACCCAAGCCGGAAGCGCCGCAGCGGTATCGTCCAGAGCCTCCCGCGCCGAATCAAGTGTTCAGCAGGGAGGCGCCGGCCGCGGTTTCGCCCATGTTCGAAAAGCCCGGATCGGGCGGCGCCGGCGTCGGAGTCAACAGCGCGTTCGGTAACCAGTTCGGCGCTTATGCTGACCTGGTGGTGCAGCGCGTCACGCAAAAATGGCAGACCGGCGGATTGGCAGGTCTGCAAGTGCCGATGGCGGTAATCACATTTGACATTATGCGCGACGGTTCCGTGAAGAATCCCCAGATTGCCCAGCGCAGCGGTAACAGTACGCTGGATTATTCGGCTCTCCGCGCCGTTATGGATGCGGGACCGTTTCCGCCACTTCCTCCTAACTACAGCGGAAGCTCCACCAGCGTGGAGCTGAGATTTCAACTACAGCGATGAAACGAATCTTTTTTCTCAACTCAGTCCTCCTCGGCGTCGCCGCTTTCACGGGCGCCCAGCAGATCAGCGCGCCGGTCGTAAAGACGGGGGAGAAACCCTCCATCGCCGTCCCCGATTTTCGCGGCTCCGGCGATGCGCAGAATTTCATGGCCGCCTTCAACAGCACCCTCTTCAACGATCTGTCAGGCTCCGGCCAGTTGAAAATGATCCCTAAGACGCTTTATCCGGTTCAGATCCCGCAGCGGCCGGAGGATTTCCGGCCTCCGGTCAACGGCCAGAGTCGGGGGCCCTGGCTGACAGACTGGTCTGGCCCGCCACCCAACGCCAACTACCTGGCTTTCGGCTATACCGCCCCGCAAGGCAGCCAGATCGTGCTCTACGGATTTCTCTACGATGTCCGCCAAGCCAATCCCAGCTCCGCGCAACTGATCGGAAAGATCTATCTCGGCTCGCTCGATGAAGCGGGCGCGCGCAAAGTGGCTCAGGAATTCGCGGCCGACATCTTGAAGCAGTTCGGCGCCACCAGTCTTATCGGAACGCGGATCTATTTTGTATCGGACCGCAGCGGCCACAAAGAGATCTGGTCCATGAATTACGATGGCTCAGACCAAAAGCAGTTCACCAATTACCGTTCCGTCACAACTTTTCCGGCCATCTCCGCGGACGGCACCAAGGTGGCCTTCACCACTTACCCGCTGCTGCCTTCTTCCCGCAGCGCGAACGCGTCGCAATTCGGCAAACAGGCGGAGAATCTGGGACAGCCTCAAATCTACATCCATTCGCTGGAAACCGGACGCAAGCTGGTCTACTATAACCAACAGGCCTCCATGAATGCGGCGTCCGACTTTCTGCCCGATAGCCGCCACTTACTCATTTACTCAACTGCGAACGGCGGATTCTCGCAGATCTACGAGACGGACGTGGACGGCGGAGGTTTGCAGCGCGTTACTCACTCCGGCTCTCTGGAAGTGGAGCCTAAGGCAAATCCCCGCACCGGTCAGGATATGGTGTTTGTATCGGGGCGCGGCGGCACGCCGCAAATATATAGAATGAATATTGACGGAACGGATGTGAGCCGATTGACTACCGGGGAGGGTGACGCGGTGAACCCGGCGTGGAACCCCGATGGCCAGCACATCGCATTTGCATGGACGCGCGGATTCGAACCGGGAAATTTCAACATCTTCGTCATGGACGTCGCCAGCCGCGACGTAGTCCAACTGACCCATGGCGCGGGACGAAACGAAAACCCGAGTTGGGCTCCGGATGGCGTGCATCTTGTATTTTCCTCGAAGCGCGGGAGGACCACGCAGATCTACACGATGCTGGCCGACGGCAGCGGATTGCAGCAGCTTACAACGCAAGGCAACAACGAAAAGCCTGTTTGGAGTAAAGCAACACAATAAGACAAATCAAGAGAATCCAGAAGAGGAGATTGTCAGGATGAGCGATAGTTTGAGATTGCAGTCGTCACGGGCCGCCATGCTGCTGTTGCTGTCGGCGCTGCTGTTGTTCGCGGTGGGTTGCAAAAAGAAGGTGCCGCCCCCGCCGCCACCGCCGCCCCCGGCGCCTACGGTGACCACCCCCCCCCCACCTCCAGCGGCGCCAGTGATCGGCAGTTTCAGCGCGGAGCCTTCCACCGTGGAGGCGGGGCAATCGTCCACGTTGCGTTGGTCCATCAGCGGCGCTACCGACATGTCCATCGATCACGGAGTGGGTGCGGTGCAGAGCTCTGGAATGCGGCAGGTTTCTCCCAGGACTAGCACCAGTTACACGCTTACCGCGCGCGGACCCGGAGGAATGGACTCGCGGTCCGTTACGGTGGAAGTGAGCAGCGCTCCGCGGCCACCGCCGCCCCCCAGCGCGCCGCGGCTTTCGAGCGCGGACCTGTTGCAACAACAGGCGCAGGACGCCTTTTTCGATTACGATATGAGCGAAATTCGAGCCGACGGACGTGAAGCTCTCACCCACGACGCCGCGCTGTTGAAGCAGATCTTCCAGCAGGACCCGAGTTTCTCGGTGATTGTAGGAGGCAATTGCGACGAGCGCGGATCGGCGGAGTATAACCTGGCGCTGGGCGACCGGCGCGCAACCGCGGCGAAGGATTTTCTGGTGCAGTTGGGTGTGCCGGCCGATCGTTTAAAAACGATCAGCTACGGCAAGGAAATGCCGCAATGCACCGAGGCGAACGAAGCTTGCTGGCAAAAGAACCGGCGCGCGCATTTGGCGCCCGGCCAACCCGGCCAGTAGGATGAAATAGAGCCGCGGGGCGTTTTACACACGCCCCGCGGAAAAACAGGAGCTGTGTATGAGCTTGTCTCGTGTCGTGGTTGTATTTTTCGCGCTGTCCCCTTTCGCCTTCGGCGCGAGCAAAGAGATTATGGAACTGCAGCGCGACGTCGCCATGCTGCAGGACCAGGTGCGTACTCTGCAAAGCGCGCTCGATCAAAAGGTCGGTTCCCTGCTAACCCTGGCGCAGCAGAGCGCGGATAGCGTCAATCGCACCAATACCGCCGTGGCTATCATGCAAAGCAGCTTCAACGACACCATGAAGCAGCAGCAGCAGAACTTGAGCGTCCCTGTCGCCAGCGTCGCAACGAAGCTGGATCAAATGTCCGAGGATTTCCGCGCAGTGCGCGAATCCGTGCTCGACATGAACACGCGCATGGGCAAGCTGGATGCCAAGATTGCCGACCTGGAGACTCTCATCAACACGGTTAGGGCGCCCGCGGCTCCTCCACCCGCTACAACGCTGCCCAATGGAACCGTGCCGCCCGGCGATTCCAATCCGAGTCTGGGACCCGGCGCAGGCTCCAACGGCCCACCGGGCGGGCCTCCGCAAGGCGTTCAAGCCGGCGCACTCTACACCAGCGCCTATGGCGACTATATGGCCGGCAAGAACGATATCGCATCGCAGGAGTTCGCCGACTATCTGAAGTATTTCAGCAGCACGGACCTGGCGCCGAACGCTCAGTACTACATCGCCAACGTTTATTATCGGAAGGCGGATTACAACAACGCGCTGACGGCTTTCGACGCCGTGCTCGAGAAATTCTCCGACAATCCCAAGACGCCCGACGCGCGCTACATGAAGGCGCTGTGCCTGGTGAAGCTGGGCAGGAACGATTCGGCGGCGCGCGAGTTTCGCGACGTTTTCGCGCGTTATTCCAGCGACCACCCCGACATCGCCGCCAAGGCCAAAGCGCAACTGCGGGAGATGGGCCTGACGGTGGGAACCACGGCCAAGCGGCGCAAACCCGCCAATTGAGCGGCCCGCGGTTGCCGGGCTAGCTCCAGTCCCCGATCGCCAATCCCCCTCCAATCCCGTCCCCATGTGCGTGTGTTATGCTTGTTTCCTCCCGCGCTCATGTCGCATCCAACCATGTCGCATTCAACGATGCTACCTCGGATTTGTATTGCCATGGGCTTTTCCGATGCGCAAAAGCTGCTGGAAAACACGCGGCGGGAAGTGAATGCGGGAGAGTCCTTTTTCGAGTTCCGCCTGGATTATTTGCCGGCTCCCGAACAAGGCGTCGCGGTGATCCGCAAGTTTCTGGGGGCGCATCCGGATTGCTCGATCCTGGCCACTTGCCGCCGCCATCAGAACCACGGAAAATTCAATGGCAGCGTGGAGGATCAGATCCGGATTCTGGATTCCGCGCTGGACGCCGGCGCTCGCGCCGTGGACATAGAAATCGAAAGCGCCGAAAACGCCATCCCGCGCTTGGAAGCACTGCGCGGAAAAGGCCAGCTGCTGCTTTCCTACCATAATTACGATGGCACGCCTTCGCCCGAGGCGGTGCTGCGCCGCATGTTGCGCATTTCCGCCGACGGCTACAAGATTGTCACCACGGCCCGCAAGCCTTCCGACAACTCGCGCATTCTGGCGCTCACCAAATCGCACCTGCGCACACCGGTCATCGTGCTGGCGATGGGCGAAACGGGATTTCCGACGCGCGTGCTGGCGCCCGCCTGGGGCGGGATGTTCACGTACGCCGCGCCCAATGCATCCGAAGGCACGGCTTCCGGGCAGGTGACGGCTCGGGTGCTGCGCCACCTGTATCGTGCCGAGAAGTTTTCGCGGGCGGCGAAGATCTACGGCGTCATTGCCGATCCGGTTCGTCATTCCATCTCCCCGGCGGTACATAACCGCGCTTTCCAGGCTCACCGCATCGATGCGGTGTATCTGCCGTTTCTGGTGCAGCCCGCCCAGTTAAAGGATTTTTTCATCCTGGCCGAGTCGCTGCCGGTGGCCGGCTTTAGCGTTACAATCCCGCACAAGCAGAAGATCGTCCGCTATCTGGACGCGATCGATCCGCTGGCCCGGCGCATCGGCGCCGTCAACACGGTGTGGAAAAAAGCGGGTAAGTGGCGGGGCGCGAACACCGATGCCGATGCGGTGACGGTTCCGCTGTCACGCAAACTGCGCCTGTCGAAATCGTCGGTGCTGGTAGTGGGCAATGGTGGAGCGGCTCGCAGCGCGGCCTATGCGCTGGTGGGCAGCGGGGCGAGAGTATCGATCGTGGGCCGCAATCCGGATCGGGTGCGATCGCTGGCGCGGGCTTGCGGCGCCGAATCCCTGTTGCGCGAGCAGATGAATGGCCGCAAGTTTGACGCCTTGGTCCACGCTACGCCCCTCGGGATGTTCCCTCATCCGGAAGCCTGCTTTTTCCCGGACGCCATTCCCGCCGAACTGGTGTTCGACATGGTGTACAACCCGCTTGAAACCACGCTTCTGCGCCACGCGGCGTCGCAGGGGGCGGCGGTGATCTCCGGGCTGCAGATGTTTCTGGAACAGGCCAGCAAGCAATTCGAGATTTGGACCGGCGGCTCTGCTCCGCGTTCGGTGATGGAGAAGGCGGCCGTTGAGGCTCTTACGCCGACCTGTCAATGAGGCCCTTGCGCCCATCTGCCAATAAAAAAGCCGTTGCGCCCGCTTGTTGATCCGAGTGAACTAGACTAGAGGTTATGAGTAAGTTCACACGCCGTGAACTGGCCGCCGCGCTATCCACATCGGCGGTGTTGCTCGCCCGGCCACAAACGCCAACCTCAAGCCAGGCGCTGCCCGCGAGTCCTGAGCAAGAACTACAAGCCTCGCGAGTTCAGCTGCGCGACAACGCCGATCAGATGGATAAATTTCTTTTGCCCATGGACACCGAGCCGGCTACAACCTTCAAGCCCTAAACCACGCCATGAGCTCCATCACGGACGACATCTTCTTCGCCAGCATTACCGAAATCAATGAGAAGCTCACGAAGAAGGAGTTTTCCGCGGTGGAGCTGGCGCGCGCGTTCTTGGACCGGCTGGAAAGCATCGGGCCGCGCTACAACGCACTGGCGCTCTCGCTGCGCAAGGATGTGCTCCGAGACGCCAAAGAAGTGGACGGCGATATCAAGCGAGAGCGTCTGCGTGGGCCTTTGCAGGGCATTCCATTCGGCGCCAAGGATCTGCTGGCATACGCCAAGCATCCCACCACCTGGGGCGCGAAACCTTACGCAGATCAGGTTTTCGATTACACCGCCGGCGTGCTCAAGCGTATTCAGAAGCACGGGGGGTTGCTCACGGGCAAGCTGGCGATGGTGGAACTGGCGGGCGGCCCCAGCTATCGGTATGCGAGCGCATCGCTCACTGGCCCGGGTTTGAATCCGTGGGACACCACGCGCTGGTCCGGAGGTTCTTCGAGCGGTTCGGCGATTGCGGTGGCTGCCGGCCTGGTTACTTACACGCTTGGGTCGGAAACGTCCGGCTCTATCCTGACGCCCAGCGCGTACTGCGGCGTCACCGGATTGCGGCCCACATACGGCCTGGTGTCGCGACGCGGTGCGATGGCGCTCTCGTGGACGCTCGACAAGATAGGGCCGATCTGCCGGTCGGCGGAAGATTGCGGCCTGGTGCTGGAGGCAATCGCGGGGGCCGAGTACGAGGAAGCTGCATCGGCGCACAAGAGCTTCTACTACACGCCGCAGTTCGCGCGCGATCTGAAGGACGTTCGCGTGGGCTTCGCGCCGGTGGACTTCAGCGAAGGAGTGGATCCGGCGGCACGCGCCGACTATGCCAAGGCGCTTGAAATAATCCGGTCTCTGGGGGTTCAAGTGACCGAAGCCAAAATGCCCGAGTTCCCTTATGGTGCGGTCATCGGCACCATTATCTCGTCGGAAGGCTCGGCGATCTTCGAACCGCTGATCAAGAGCGGCAAGGTGGATCAGCTGGCCGACCAGCACCAGATCGCGGGTCTCAAAGCGGGCCTGGAAATTCCTGCCAATGAATATTTAAAGGCCATGCGAATCCGCGCGCTCATTCAAGAAGCCTTCCACGATGTGCTTTCCACGGTGGACGTGCTTATCGCTCCGACGCGTTTCGATCCGGCGCCGAAGATCACGCAGCCCCTGGATCGCCGTGGGAACGACCGCCCTACACCTGCGACGCCCGGCCTTACGGCATTGATACCGGCGGGTAATCTAGCCGGCCTTCCGGCTCTGTCGCTACCCTGTGGTTTTGCCAATGGCATGCCGATGGGGCTGCAACTGGTGGGATCGCCGTTTTCGGAAAACATGCTGCTGGCGATCGGAAGAACATTTCAGGAACGCTCGGATTGGCACAAGCGGCGGCCGCCTGTAGCGGCGTCATAAAACGTTTCTCGCTCGGATCAATTGCTGCGAGCCGGTCTTTCTTAGCGGTCTTTTCGAGCGATCTTGTGGACCTTGCTCGGTACGGTGGTGGAAACCATGAGACGCTCCCGGCCAAGCCCAAAAATTTCCGCGCTCGAAACGGCGCGGTTCTTTCGGGAGCGCAAAGCTCGGGCCGATTTTAAAGCTTTCGACCGCATCATGAAACGGCGCACCGGAAAGCCGCCACGCGCTGGCGATGAGCTGCCTCCGCGCGTCATGGCCCGCTGACCACCCGCATGGCTCGCTTGGCTGCTTCCACGCCCCGGTATTGGGCTTCCTCAAAGATCGAAAATCCACTGAGGTCCGAGTTGGCGAAGAAAATGTTGCCGAAAGGCTTCAACCATCGTGTTCGTTCTTCTGAGAAAAGGAATCCAGGTGACGGGCGCGCCATGGCGTGACCGATGCGCATGATATCGATGTGAGCCACGCATTGGCGGATATCGGGATGCGCGCGCGCCAGGTCATTCAATATTGCCTCTTTCCAGTAGTTCCAGTCCTGAGCAAGCAACAATCGGCGGGCGTCTTCCGGGGTGTGCTCGGCCAGCGACCAATAGAACGTCCAAACGGTTCGATCGATGTGCGTCGCAAGGCTCATGTGCATCGCGTTCACGTATCCAAGTGTGGGTGAGTCATAAATCACGTTGTCCCATGCCGGCTCGGGATTGTTTACTTCGGGAATGCGGTCGAGCGTCAAGTTTGCAGTGAGCCACGGTGAGTATTGGAATCCGTGGGCGCGGGGCGCGCCCTCCACGATATAGGACGCGAGAAATGTGGGAGCGGCCCAGATGACGGCGTCCGCGAGGTACTCGGTCTGCTCGGTAAGAACGCGGATTTTGTTGCCGCTTCGCGCAACGCGATAAACCGCGCCGCCGGTTCGCAGATGTTGCCGGAGCTTTTCGATCAATCGCCGAGCGATCCACCCGTTGCCTTCGGGCCAGGTTAGCGGTCCTTTTTCTTCGGGCTCGCGCGAAGCGAAATATTGCACTCCGGCCCACGCGGACGTGTCTTTGGCCAGCGCGCCGTAATCGTCGCGGCAAGCGTAGTCGATGTACCAGTGCAGTGGCGGGGAATCGAAGCCTTGCTCGGCGAGCCAGTCGGACATGGACATACGATCGAGTTGCGATCGCTTGGCGCCGGTCTCCATGGGAACGGTGAATTGGCCGGTTGCGCGGAACTCGTTGATGGTTTCCATGAAGCGGCGAAATTGGGCGCGATCTCTGGGCGAGGCGCCGTCATCGGGCTCGATGCCCTCCTGCCAATGGCCGTTGATGAAGAGGCGCTCCTGCGGATCGAAGCACAGCACGCGCTCGTCCCACTTGCCGTCGCGAAACAGGCCCAGCTCTTCGAATAGCTCGCGTGCGAGCGATTCGCCCTTGGCGGGCACGGGAACGTAGTGCGCTGCCCATGGAAACTTCGAGATCTCGTTCTCGCCCCACCGCGAGTTGCCCCCGGCCTGCTTCTCCATTTCAAGCAACACGAAATCCCGGAAGCCGCGCTTGTCCAGATGCCACCCAGCATTCAAGCCGGCCATGCCGCTGCCGACGATGACGATGGGAACGCGCAGCTGTTCGGTGGGCGCACGGAATGCCGCTCGATCGCGCAGACGATGACCAAGCGGAAAGGAATCGTTGACAAAGCCGCCTGTGATCTTGCGATCGGTTTTGCGCGACAGTCCGATCAAGGCGGGCCCGATTAACGCCGGTGCGCCGAAGAATTCGCGGCGTGAAAAGCCGGACACTAGTGTGCGACGTCCTTCCATTCCTGTTCGTAATAGCGGACCAGCACCTGATCGTTGAGACGGTTCGGTTCGGCCGGCACCTGTTGCATGTCCAACGGAAAAATGAATAGCTCGGCGACGTTGGTGGTGGAAAGGAAGCGAAGTCCGGAAGGTAATTGCCTTGGAGGTTCGTAGGGAGCGAAGCTGCCGATCACGTAGCCCCACTCGCCGAACGACGGCACATAGACGTGATAAGGGTAGACGCGCAAGCCCGCTTCTTTGACGGATTCGACGATGCACCAGTAAGATTGGCGCGCGAACAACGGCGAGGTACTTTGCACGACGATCAATCCGCCGCTCGCAAGATGCTTGGCCGCCAATCGATAAAACGCCGTGGTGAACAGCTTGCCCAGCGCGTAACTGGTGGGATCGGGAAAGTCGGCGACGATGAAGTCGTATTGTTCGGTGTTGGTGTCCAGCCAGCGGAGCGCGTCGGCGTTGATCACGTGAACGCGCGGAGCGGTGAGCGAATGCTGGTTCAGGGCCGACATCACGGGATGCGTGGAGAACAGGTGCGTCATTTCCGGATCGAGATCGACAAGCGTAATGTTTTGGACGGACGGATATTTCAGGATTTCGCGGACGGCGAGGCCATCGCCACCGCCCAATACCAAGACGCGATGCGCGCCGGGGAGTGCGGCGAGCCCGGGATGGACGAGGGCTTCGTGATAGCGGTATTCATCGCGCGAGCTGAATTGCAGGTGCGAGTTCAGGAAGAGGCGCAGATCGTCCTTCCACTTAGTGAGTACGATGCGCTGATAAGGAGTGTTGCGGCTGAAGATCACCTCGTCGGCGTAGAGGCTGTTGTCGGCGGCGGAGGAGATCCGATCGGCGAAGACCAACCCGGTGGCGAGTAGCGCCAAGGCCGCCAAAGACCCAGCGCGCAGGACATGAGTATGGCCGATTTGTTCGCGAAACAAATAAGTGGACCACAGCGCCACGCCGACGTTGAAGATCCCGAACACCAAGGCCGAGCGGACCAGGCCGAGCTTCGGGACCAGCAAAATGGGAAACAACAACGATGCGCCGAGCGCGCCCAGATAATCGAAGGTGAGGACGTGGGAAACCAGCTCGCGAAACTGGAAGCGCTCTTTCAAGATGCGCATCAGCAAGGGAATTTCGAGGCCCACCAACGTGCCGACCAGAATGACGACCAGGTAGAGGATGAATCGAAAGGCCTCGGTATAGGCGAATGCGAGAAAGAGCATCGAAGACGAGAATCCGCCGATGACTCCGACCATCAGCTCAATGGAGACAAAGCGCGCCACTAATCCGCGGTGCAGGAATCGGGACAAGTAACTGCCGATGCCCATGGCGAACAAGTAACAGCCAATGATGGTGGAGAATTGAAAAACGGTGTCGCCGAGTAAGTAACTTGCCAGTGTGCCGGCAATCAGTTCATAGACCAGTCCACAAGCGGCGATCAGAAAGACGGAGAGGAATAAAGCGATGGACACTGTGGTTTGCTACAGGCGCCGCTTAGTGCACCGCGGCCGCGATGATGATGCACATGCCGATAGACAACGCGCCGATCAGTACCGCGAGCGCCACATTTTTATCTTCCACTATCTCTTTCCAGAGGTGATACGGGGTCAGCTTGTCGATCAGCACGAAGGCAATGGCAAAAATCAGAATGCCGAGCACCGCATAAATCACGGCGTTGGCGAGAGCATGAGTATCCACGTTCACTTACCTCCGATGTATCTGGAATAACCGCCGTAGGACGAGCGATACGCACCGGGGTTATCGCGGATCGACCTAGGCAGCACCTTCTGCTGATTGACGCGCGACCAACTCCAGCCCTGATACTCGGCGACGCCGGTCACCCCTAGCAGCAGCACTCCGTAAATCGCGAATAATGCAGTGTTCAATCGTCACCTCCGCTGTCGGAACTGGACCTGGAAGGCGCGTAGTCGCTTTCACGCCATCTGGCCGCTTCAAAACTGGTTTTTCGATAGGTGATCAACGCCGGTGGTATGAGCAGCAGCAGCGCCGTCAATCCAAAGAAGCTGTAATTGGGCACGTTACGCCGCAATTCCAAGTCGTAGCGCACGTAGGGCGAGCCCGCGGCCATCTCGGGTTCCACGCGCAGGTAATACTGGCCCGAGGGCACGGACGGAACGATCACGCTGTTGTTGCGGCTCCCTTCGCTGCCATCGGAGTCATGATAGTAACTCACTTCGCGGGCGAAGTCGAAGGTCTGGCCGGTCTGATCGTCGATCAAAGCGAAATTGAAATAGACCCAATTGTTGTCGAGATCGGTGTGAATGGAAAGCTCCACGTTCGAATTGCGGCCGTCCAACTGAAACGTCGGCGTAACGAAAGCGCTGTCGCTTTTCACTCCCTGCGAGTAAGCGTAATGGTCGGTGAAGGCGACACGTCCCGGAGAAATGATCAGGAAAAGGAAAATGAGCCCCGCCAGCGCGACGTTCAGCCAGAGCCAGGTGCTCCAGGATGAGCCGACGCTTCCTGCGTAGGGCGACGGCTGGTTCGCAAAGATTCCGTAGGCGGGCCCAGGAGAGCCGGGCAGCCTGAAGGCTTGCCAGACTTGCGCGCCGGTCATATACTCGGCGCGCGACCAGGTGATTTCGCCGCCGGTGGCTTCTGAAGACAGCATCAGTGGAGGCGCCACGAAATCCTGGCAGGCCACGGATTCGCCGGCTTGCACGCGCCAGGGAAATTCGCCCAAAACATACGCGGTGCTGGCTGTCATGGAGTCGAAAGCCAAATACGTTTTGCCGCCGTAACGCATCGCGATTCTGCCGCGCCCCAGCGCTTGCTCGGGCAACGCGGTTTCGACGTGGACGAAATTCCAGTGGCCGTTGTACTCGGTGAGATAGCGGAAGCCCTTGTAGGGGTTGAAGAGCAGGTATTCGTCCCACGAGTACGAGTCCTCGCCGCTCGAGACCTGGCGGACTTGAAAGCCGATCGCTTCGTACTGCGTATCGCCGATTTTGCCACGCGTGCCAAGCGGAATGGTCGGCTGAGTCTGCGTTTTGCCTTGGAACTTCTGGAGTATCGCAACTTCGGGCGTTGACGCATCGAGAACGCTGTGGCACTGCGGGCAAACGACACTGAGCGTGTGGGCGAATCCGCGCAACTGCACCGGGCCGCCGCAGTTGGGGCAGGAAATCGATTTGGCTTGAACCGCCGGCATCAAGCCCAGCCCTCGAACTCGCGCAGATTCTTCAAGTGCAGGTCGTCGAACTCGACGGCGCGGCCGAGAAACAGCAACGGCGGTTTTTCGCTGTAGTCGATGGTTGCAAACTCGCCAATAGTAGTTCTGAGATCGGCGAAGAGCAGGTCGGATTTGTCCCAATACTGGAAGGGTAGTTCGCCTTGCACGCCTTTATAGTGCGCGTGAGTGCGAGAAGTCACCTGGTAGGTCTGGCCATTCCACTGAAAGGTTTGTCCTTGCCGGATTTCGTCCGGCCCGGGTAGCGGCGCCGGAGGTTGAGTGGCGCCGGATAGATCGTATTCGAGCTGCGCGTCGGAGAGCCAGCCGCTGGATCCATCGTTATAGACGAGGTGCCATTCGTTCCAGCCACCCTGCTCGTATTCGTAGACGATGCGCCCCACGACCACGAAGCTCTTGTTCTGATAAGCGCCCTCGGTTCCGATTTGAATGGGTGAGGCGTCGGGCGGCAGGTCGGCGACTTCACCGACTTTTTTCAAATCGACGTCGGTGCGCACCAGAATAGAATGGCAGAATTCGCAGGTGGTCTGGACGGCGCTGGACCACAGAAACTTGACCGGTGCGCCGCAGTTGGGACAGTTCGCAGCGGGGCTGCTCATAGTTTTTGCGCGGCGGAGCTGCTCATAGATGATAGGGCCGCTCCACTTGACGAACGGAGACTCGCGCGGGAGCGAAGCCCACTTTCAATAGCGCCTCAAAATCGGCGGCTGGGCGCGGCCGGCAGCAGAATACGTTCAAGCACAGCGATTGGTATTCGGGAAAGGTGTGGCAGGCGAGATGGGACTCGGTGAGAAGGCTGACACCGGTGATGCCGCCCGTGTAGGGGAACTGGTGCCAGCTGGTTTTGCCGAGCGCATGGAGATCCATGGCTTGGACTATCAAGCGGAATAATTCTTCCAAGCGGTCTTGCGTTGCCAGCGCGGCAGGGTCGCACCCATGCGCCTCCACGATCCACTCGAGACCGTTCATGGCCTGTTATTGCGCGGTGCCGCACTCCGGGCAGAACTTTGACGCGCGCGGAATCTTGTTTCCGCAGTTGGTGCAGAACTTGGTGTCCGTAGCCGGAGCCGCGGGGGCAACCGGAGCTACCGGACCTGCACCGGGGGCTGTGGGAGGCGGCTGCTCGCCAGGTTTCATGGCATTGATCATGCTGTTTGCCATGGTGAGCCCCGCGCCCAGGCCGACGCCGATACCGGCTACCCCTCCTCCGCCCTCGTTCGCGGCCGCAACCGGAAGGGATTGTGCGACTTGGAACTGGGTGTACTTGCCCATGTCGCCGAGCATGTTCATGCTGATGCGCTGATCCAGCATCTTCTGCAATTCGTCCGGCAGCGAGATATTTTCTACCACGAAGCTTTCCAGCGACAGGCCGAGTTCGGCGAAGGATGGCTTGACGGTTTCAACGATCTTCAGGCCGAGCGCAGCCTGGTTGGCCGCCATGTCGAGGAACGGCACGGAGCTTTGCGCGAAACTGTCGGTCATGCGCGCGACGATGGTGTTGCGCAACTGGCCTTCCAGGTCGGCCACCTGGTACAGGTCGCGAGTGCCGCTGATCTTTTGGTAGAACAGCTTGGGGTCGGCGATCTTGTAGGTATAGATCCCATAGCCGCGCATGCGGATGGCGCCGAATTCCTTGTCGCGGACGGTGATGGGCGTCGAAGTGCCCCAACGCTGGTTGGTTTGCAGGCGCGTGGAGAAGTAATAGACGTCCGATTTGAATGGAGACTTGAAAGCTTTATCCCAATTCATGAGGTACGTGAGAATCGGCAGCGTCTGCGTGTTCAGGGTATAGAGGCCCGGTGCGAAGACGTCGGCGACACGGCCCTCGTTGACGAAGACGGCCAGTTGGGAATCGCGAACGGTGAGCTTGCCGCCGTTCTGGATTTCCATGTCCTCCATCGGGTAGCGATAGGCCAGGATTCCGTCTTCCGGTTCGGTCCATTGGATTACGTCGATGAACTGCTTGGAAAGGAAACTCATACGCTTGTACCAGAGTATACGGCAGAATCGAGAACTTTGTTCACGATTCTGCTGGGGTTGGGGGCTAGGGATTGGGGATTCAGGCAGTTAGCTCAAGGTTTGGGGATAGGGTGAACCCCTGATAGTTCGCTGAGGCGCTGCTTGGCATAAGCATCGTTGGGATTGGCGGCCAGGATTTGGCGCAGATTCGCTACGGCTTCGTCGATCCTTCCCAGTTTGGCGAGCGCTGTCGCCAGGTTGAAACGCGCGCTGGCGTAGTCCGGGCGGGCGCGCAGTGCCGTCTCGAATTGAGGGATAGCGTCCGCATTCCGGTTCAGCGTGGCCAGCCCCAGGCCAAGCATATTGTGAACTTCGGGCTGGTTCGGTTCCAGGCGCACGGCTGCCCGCAACTCGGTGACGGCCGCTTGCGGGTCGAGACGCGACAACAGGATTGCGCCCAGGTTGGTGTGCGCCACGGCGTCGTTGGGGTTCTTGTCCAAGCGATGGCGCATCACGGCTTCCTGCAACTGGCGGCGATGGTCGCCGGCATCGTGAGGCAGCACCTGCAGCCACAGGTGGCCCATTTCGTCGGTGGCCTGGTTGCCCGATCGCACACGTTTGGGAGGATGATTCGGATTGCGCGGGTTGCCGGCCGAGTTGTCGTATTGGTACCGCATGTGGATCACGGAATCTTTGGGTAGAAAGACAGGCTCGCGGTAATAGAAGACGGCCTGCCAGTTGGGATCCCAGGCGGGAATGCGAATCAGCCACTTCTTGGAGCCGTCCGGGACAATGGCCCAGGCTTCGAGCAGCTTCCCCAGGTAATGAGCGTGCGGATAAACAGCCAGAATGTCGGCGTCGAGAGGCAGCTTGAAATCTTCGGAGATGACGAAATCGCGCGCGCCGGCCGGAATGTCGAGGGCCTGATCGTTTTCGAGTTGAACCAGAAGCGGGAACCTGGCTTGGGGCTGGTCAGTGAAATATAGTCCGATCGAAGGGCGCACTTCTTCCTTTTTGCCGGAGGGCTGAAGGTGCATATTGAGCACCAGTTCGTTGCCTGGGTCCAGGCGCCACGCAAATCCATCTGGCTCGACGCGCGGCATGCCACCGGGCTTCCAAAAGAGGAAATTGCCGTCGGGGTCGAAAGGGCTGCGGCCGATAACGAGGTCCATGCCGGGAAAGCCCCTGCCCGGCGAGGTTTCATGAAGGTGCGACGATCCCGCGCGGTCCACCAGCAGGTTGGCATGATGCACCACGCGCGGCTCGCCCGGACGGATTTCGATGGCGCGCACCCAGCGGCGAGCGGTGAGGTTGGGAGTGAAGATGACGTTCCAATAGATGTCGGGTCCCGAGGCGGGCAACTCGACGGGGCTTCTCGATTCGAGCACCAGGTCGGGTTTGCCAAGCTGCCAGCCGTCGGTGACAGAAGGCGGTGATGGCGTCGTGTCCGCGGGACCTTCGGGAGCTCCGGCGGTGACCCAGGCTGCAATGGTGGCGATCTGGTCGGCAGTTAAGCGATGCTCACCGGCGAAATCTCCGTAGCCAGGTTCGGGCAACCAGGGAGGCATGAAGCCTCGCCGCGTCACGGCTGCGATCTGGGCGGCGCGCTTCTTTACGTCTTGATAAGTGAGCAGCGAGAACGGCGCGGCTGCGCCGGGATGATGGCAGGACGCGCATTTTTCGTAGACGATGGGTGCAATGTCGTGAGCAAACGTGGGTGGGTCAGCGCTTAAAAGGGCCACAGATAAACACAGATAAACGCTGATGAAGAGGGGAAGCTTCATTATCTGTGTTCATCTGCGGCGAATATATTATTCATACCGTAGCGCAACCAAAGGGTCGATCTTGGTGGCACGGCGAGCGGGAATGTAGCAGGCCAGCAGCGCGACGGAAACCAGGATTACCGCTACGGCGGCGTAGCTGACCGGGTCGGTGGCTTTGACGCCAAAGAGCAAATTCGCCAACAGGCGGTTGAGCCCGAAAGATGCGGCGAGACCGACGATGACGCCGACGCCAGTGAGCAGCATCCCCTGACGCACCACCAGCTTGAGCATGTCGCTGCGGTCGGCCCCCAGCGCCATGCGAATGCCGATTTCCTGAGTGCGTTGCTCTACCGTGTAAGACATCAGGCCGTAGATTCCGATGGCGGCGAGCAGCAGCGCAAGGCCGGCGAAAATTGTGAGCAGCAGCATGTTGAAGTTCTGGCGCGCGGTGGATTCGGAAATGACCTGGTCCATGGTGCGGATTTTGGAAGCGGACAACTGGCTGTCCACGGACCGGATTTCGTGCTGGATGGCGGCGCTGAGCGAGGAGGGGTCCGCGGCGGTCTGAACGATCCAGCTAAGTGGGATGACGCTATTGGCAAGTTTGGTGAGGCCGTCGCTGGTCTGGCTCTCCGGGATGTACATCGCGGCGCCATCCACCCCCTGCAACCCAGTTTCGCGCACATCGCCAACTATGCCGATAATCTCGCGCGCAGGCTCTTCAAACTCAGGCCCGAGTCCTTTGCCGATGGTGATGCGCTGGCCGATAGGATCGCCTTTAGGCCAATATTTCCGGGCGAACGCCTGGTTCACGATGAGCACGCGAGCTGAGTTTCCGGTATCGCGTGGGTCGAAAACGCGGCCCTTCAAGAGTGGCGCTCGGAGCGCGCTGAAATAGTGCGGGGTGATGAAGCGCCACTGTTCGTCGCCATTGTATAGGTCACCCTTCGCTGGAGGACGGCCCTCGATGGTAAACGGAAGATTGATACTGCCTTCGATCGGCAGCATGATAGTGGCTGCCGCTGCGCGCACTCCCGGCAGCGCTTCGATGTGATCGGTAACCTGGCGAATCATGTTTTCGGCTTTGGCGGTGCTGTCGTATCGGCCGCCGTTTAAAGACGTTTGCATGGTGATGACGTTATGCGGATCGAAACCAGGCTGGACGGAGCGCAATCCAACGAAGGTGCGGATCATCAGAGCGGCGCCGGCCACTAAAATGACGGCCAGGGCCATCTCGGCGGCGACCAGGATGCTGCGCACGCGATTGTGGCGCAGTCCGGTTCCCGAGCGGCCGCTCGCTTCCTTGAGGACCGAGTTTACATCGAGCTTGGAAATTCGCAGCGCGGGGAGCAGGCCGAAGAGCACGCCGGTGAGAAGCGCAATCGCGAACGTAAAGGCGAGCACGTGCCAATCCAAGGCGGATACAACCGAAGCGACGTGGCCTTCGTCATTGATACGGGGAAGATTGCCGGGGCTGACGGCCAGCAGCAGCGGCACGCTCCAGGCTCCGATGAACAACCCGAGGACTCCGCCGATAGTGGAGAGTAGAACGCTCTCGGTGAGCAACTGCCGGATCAGATGGCCGCGGCTGGCGCCGACGGCCGTGCGGATGGCGATTTCGCGCTGGCGTCCGGCGGCGCGCGCGAGCAACAGATTGGCGACGTTGGCGCAGGCGATCAGAAGAACGAAGCCAACGGCTCCCACCAGGATCAGGAGAGCGAGGCGAACGTCACCCACCAGTGCATCGCGCAGTGGAATCACGGCGACGGACTCGCTTTTGTCCATCCACTTGGGATTGGCGGAGCGGAACTGCTCGCCGGCGATCACCATATTGGCTTTCGCAGAGTTCAGAGTGGCTCCGGGCTTAAGGCGTCCCGCAGCCAGCAGAAAGTGACCCTGATTGGTGCTATTGGGATCGGCCTGCATGGGAATAAAAACGTCGGCCGGCGGATCGGAATGGAACGTAGCGGGTAGGATTCCGACCACCGTGTAGGGATCGCCGCCGAGGAGAATCGGCTTACCGATGAGCGATGGGTCGCTTCCGAATTGGTTTCGCCACAGATCGCTGCTTAGGACGGCGGCCTTCGGACCATTGGGCTGATCCTCCTGAGGCAGGAATGTGCGGCCGTAAGCGGGCGAAACGCCGAACACCTGGAAATACTCAGAGGAGACGTGAATTCCTTTAATCTGCTGAGGGCGGTCACCCGAGCCGAGGTTCAAGCCGGGCCCCGAAAAATCGTAGAGAGCCATGGCCTGGAATGCCTGGTTGGCCTTCTTCCACGCCATGAATTTGGGGATGGACACCGAGTCGCCGACCCCGCCCTTGAAGCCGCGCTCGATGCGCATGATTCGCTCGGAGTGCGGGTAAGGCAACGGCGCGAGCAGCACCGCGTTGACCACGGAGAAGATGGCGGTGTTAGCGCCGATGCCGAGCGCGAGGGCCGCGACAGCCACGCTGGTGAATCCCGGATTGCCTATGAGAACGCGGAAGGAGTGCCGCAGGTCGGAGAGAAGGCTGCTCATACCTTATGATACGAGCAGCCCGAGTCGAAGTTCGGGTGAAATGCCTTCAGTTACCTGTGATGATGGGGTTCCCCGGTTTGCCCGGAAGCCGCAGTCAGGACCGACCCGATCTGGCTAAATATGGTGCTGACGCTGCTGGAGATGCTAGGCATTATGGCGCCAGCGGCGACCGCGACGAAGCCGGCCATGAGGGCGTATTCGAGGAGATCCTGGCCCCGGCGATCACGCCAGGCCCGCATGAGAAAAATAAAGGCTTTAGTATTGATCATCTTGTTCCTTTTGAAGCGGCTCTTACCGCGACCGTTTATGTAATGTGGATCTGAT
>Ga0302326_10003236_pt1 | contig 38533 bp, 28 predicted proteins | sample Palsa_T0_3_FD_202264 | JGI IMG/M metagenome (GOLD analysis project Ga0302326, IMG submission 202264) | Peat permafrost microbial communities from Stordalen Mire near Abisko, Sweden - Palsa_T0_3 | ecosystem: Environmental > Terrestrial > Soil > Palsa > Peat permafrost | place: Sweden: Abisko... | reverse complement strand
AACTTTCGCGTAATCCGCGAAACCACCTCGCGAATATTGGCGCTTCCCGCCGGCCCTTCACACTCGGGAAAATCGCCGAAGAGCAAACCCGCGGCTCTGTCGAGTTTCCCCGCCTGCTTCAGTTGCATCAGGGCGCGATCAACCTGCCACGGCTTCATGCCGCGATCTTCGAGAGCCAAAATCGCTCCCTTGGTGTTCACGGCCCACGGCGTTCCGAGCGTCGATACGATCAGCGTCAGACAGCCGCAGAGTACAGTTCCCTCAGCGTTGCCTCGAACCAATGTTTCGCCTTCGAGCTTGATCGTCCACCCGGTCGTCGTAGCCGAAATCGCTTGCTCAAACGATGCCTTATCGTAACCGTGCGGCGAGCCCTCTCCCGCGTCGAATCCGGCCGCGGCCATCGGCCCGTAAAATGTGACCCAGCCGCATTTCTCCCAAAGAAACACTTGGAGAGATGTGACGTCGCTGTAGCCGATCAACATTTTCGGCGGCGACATTTCTTTCACGTAGTCAATTTCACCAAGCAGTTCATCGAGCAAATAACTCGATCCGTAACCGCCCCTCGCGCAAATCACGCCGCGGGTCTCCGGCTCGCCGATGGCCGCGAGAAATTCTCTTACGCGATCCGCAACGCTGCCCGCGAAATAACCTTCCCGGGACAGAACCCGCGGATTCCTGTGCACGACAAATCCCAGGCGTTCGAGTTCAGCAATTCCCTTCGCAAGTCTCTCGGCCTCCACCGGGCTTGACGGCGCGATAACCCGAATCGCGTCACCCGGGCGGAGAGCGCGTGGCTTGAGCGGCATGGGCATTCGAAGAATTCGAGAATAAGGAATCTCGGGGAATGAGTCCAGAGACGCCAGCGCGGCCGATTCCTGAATCGCATAAGCGGGCGTCCGCGTGCGGCTAAGGCGCAGAAGGAAATTGCAGGAGGAACACGTCGCCGGCGCCGCTCGCGTTCGCAATCACGCCCGAAGCGACGGATGGCGGCGCAACCGAAAAGATAGCCAAAATCGTGCCATTTTCACTGATCGGCACCGCGAACCGCGCATTGCGATCGGGCAGCAGGTCGGCTTTACCGGCGGTCGAAATAGAAATTAGCATCGTATGAGGCGTGCAGTTCCCACTCGATGACGCACCGACGCAAGTCGCGTGTACGTATCCTAGTATCGTGGCAGGAATTGCAGCCGCGTCACCCGAAGGGATAGTCGAATCATCGGCCACGAAGCTAATCAAACTGCCGTCGGCATTGATGGACGGTGAATGACTTTCACCGATGACGCCTTCCGTCGCCATCGAAATTGTTGGTGTGCAGCCCTTCGGCGCGGAATCGCCCAGGCACGTATCGCGAACGGCGATTTGTTGGCCCTTGGTATGGAATCCCGAGATCAGGTTTGTTGCCCGCGTCACGAAGGCCACATAGCGGCCGTCAGCATTAATCGCCGGCGCAAAACTTGGACCGTCGCCAGTCGCGCCAGCCCATGGCGCGGAGAGCATTCGAGTTGAGGGCACGCAATTATCGGGTGCGGCGGCGCCCTGGCATGTGTCGCGCAGCAGAACACTCGATGTCGCATTCATCGGGTTCGAGACCATGTTCACCGCGTCGGAATCGAACGCTACATATCTTCCATCAGCCGAGATCGAGCTCTGCAGGCTCGCACCTTTGCCGCCATGGCCGGACTCGTCTTGCGAAACCAAGGTCGTGCGAGGGACGCACTGAGCCGGCGCGCTGACGCCCATGCAGGTATCGCGCAAATAAATTTGTGCCGCGCCGCCGTTGACGCCGGAAACAAGGCCCGACGCGATCGAAGTGAACGAAACATACCGCCCGTCAAAACTGATCGAAGGAAATTCGCTCGCGCCAGCACCGGTCGCTCCATCGAGGGACATCGAGATCAAAACTGTCTTGGGCGCGCAATCGGCCACTGCGTCCGGGCCCATGCAAGTATCACGGAGATAGATCTGCGTGGACTCCGGGCTCGCCCCGGCAATGAGATTTGTCGCTCTCGAAGAAAATGCGACGAAGCGCGCGTCGCCGCTAATCGCCAGTCCGCGTCCGGCGGGACCATTCGCGGGACTGCCATCGCGGCCAACATCAACGATGAGTGTTTGCGGCGTGCATGCCGCGGCGCCGAGGCAAGTGTCTCGGACGAAAACGCGTCCGCCTCCGCTGCGCTGCACGAGATTTGTGGCCACGGATTGAAATGCAACGTAGCGTCCGCTGCCGTCCATTCTTGGCGCGCCACTCGGTCCATTCGATGCAGCACCGAAGGCGCTGATGGAAACGAGCTGTCCCGTTGCATTCAGATTGAGCGCCGGATGCGCCTGGCTGCCCGTGATCTTGAATGTAAGAGCAGCAGATGTTCCTCCGCCCGGAGCCGGATTCATCACAGTTACGCTCGCAGTTCCCCCGACCGCAATATCTGCTGCCGTGATAGCGGCGGTTAATTGTGTCGTGCTTACGTAGGTCGTCTGTCGTCCGCTACCATTCCAATTTACGGCGGAATTCGTTACGAAATTCGAGCCCGTCACGGTTAGGGAGAACGCCGCACCGCCGGCGGCGGTGCTGGAAGGCGCTAAGCTGGTAGCTGTGGGCACCGCATTGTTCACGGTAAATTGCTGCGCCAAGGACGTGCCACCGCCTGGAGCCGGATTCGTTACCGTAACGTTATTGACGCCGGCCGTGGCGATATCGGCCGCGAGGATTGCCGCTGAAAGTTGGCTGGAACTCGCGAATACGGTTACGCGCGGGCTGCCATTCCAATTCACCACTGACGTGCTGACGAATCCGCGGCCCGTCAGAGCCAGCGAAAATGCCGCGCTACCTGCCGAAGCGCTTGTCGGATTCAAGCTTGCGATGCCTGGGATTGGATTGCCAGACGGGTCAACGTAGAACGGAACGCTATTCGAGTTGCCGCCTCCCGGAGAGGAGTTCGACACCGAGATCGCATCGGTTCCCGCCGCCGCAATATCGGAGGCGGTGATCGAAGCCGTTAGTTGCGTAGAACTTACAAAAGTCGTGGCTCGCGGCTGCCCATTGAAATTTACCGTGGATACTCCGGAGGCGAAACCGGTTCCAGTGATAGTCAACGAAAAAGCGGCGCCGCCAACGCTCGCGCTAGCGGGGCTTAACGAAGTAATCGTTGGCGCGGGATTGTTTGCCGGGTCGATGTAAAACGTGTAGCCGCTCGAAGTTCCGCCACCGGGTCCTGGACTTACCACCGTGATATTGGCGGATCCCGGAGTGGTGATCAAACTTGCAGGAACCTGCGCGGCCAGTTGGTTAGTTGTGGTGTTCAGCGTAGTCGGTAGCGGATTGCCGTTCCAATCCACAGTTGTCGTGCTGATGAGATTCAAGGCGACCACGTTGAGCTGGAAGGCTGGGCTCCCGGCGGTAATCGAAGTGGGCGAGATCGAAGACAGAGTCGGAGTCGCATTGAATGTGGTGCTACTACAGCTCCCAAGGGAAACTACCGCCGCAAGGAGCAGTCCGGCCTTTCCTATCGATGCCATTCCTGTCAATTTGTTCCGCAAGCCATCCGTCAAACCGTTCTCTCCCGTACCATAGTCGCAAATTTATCCCAAACGCGCATCACCCGCGAGCATGCATTGCGGTTTTAGACCATTCGGATTCGGCTGAGCCCAAAGAGGTTGGCCGTCGCCGCCAAGACTTATAACTTAAACGCCGTCAGCCTGGAAAATAGCTTGGCTCGGGCCTCGATTTCACGGCGTGTGAGCGTCTTCAGGCGATCTACGCCGAAACGCTCGACGGTGAAACTCCCGACGACGGAGCCATAGACCATCGCGCGCTTGAGCGATTCATCGGTGATACTGCCGGCGCTGGCCAAATAGCCCATGAATCCTCCGGCAAAGCTGTCGCCCGCCCCGGTGGGATCGTGAACTTCTTCCAGCGGAAATGCCGGGACAGAAAACAGAAACCGATTATGGACCATCAGAGCGCCATGTTCGCCGCGCTTTATCACCAGCGTCTTTGGACCCATCTTGAAAATATGCTTCGCGGCGCGCAGGAGGTTATGCTCGCCAGTGATTTGGCGCGTCTCGTCGTCGTTAATCATCAGAATCTGCGTGTGCTTCAGGGTTTCTCGAAGTTCGGCCGGGGTGCGCTCAATCCAGTAATTCATGGTGTCCAGAGCGACCAATTTCGGTTTACGGCGCGCCTGCTGCAGGACCGAGCGCTGCAACGTCGGATCAATGTTGGCCAGGAATATGTAAGGCGAGTCGCGATACGACTCCGGCAGTTTCGGGTTGAACTCGGCGAACACATTCAATTCGGTCACGAGGGTGGTGCGCTCATTCATGTTCTGGTTGTAGCGCCCAGCCCAGAAAAATGTCTTTCCGTGAGCGCGCTCGAGTCCCTCGAGATCGATTCGCCGCCGACGCAAGATTTGCTCGTCCTGCTTTCCAAAATCTTCACCGACTACGCCAACCAGCCGAACAGGCGTGAAATTGCTGGCGGCGAGGGCGAAATAACTCGCGGCGCCGCCTAATGTACGCGGCACGCTTCCGTGCGGAGTTTCGATGGCGTCAAATGCGACAGAGCCGACAACCAGTAAGGACATTCATTCTCCAGGCTTCAAGATAGATACCTGCCCGCGATTGGTGCTAGCCGCTTTTTCGCTGCCGCGGAGATCACTTTCCGATCGGTAAGAATCGCGTGAGCCAGAGCGCCGCCGCATTTGCACTCGCGAGCATCCGGCATGGCCTTCACAACTTCATGGATTACGTTCCGGGCGTTTTCGGCGTTGCGCGTCAAGTTCTCGATGATTTGGGCCACGGTGACGGAACTGTGCGCCACATGCCAGCAATCGTAATCGGTGATCATTGCAATGGTCGCGTAACAAAGTTCCGCCTCGCGCGCTAGCTTTGCTTCCGTCAGGTTGGTCATGCCGATTACGTCAAAGCCGTGCTTCCGGTAAGTGTGAGATTCCGCCAAAGTGGAAAACTGCGGGCCTTCCATACAAACGTATGTGCCACCGCGATGGACGTTAACTTTGATTCGGTCACAGGCGTCGGCGAGCAGAACTGAAAGCTGCGTGCAGGTGGGCTTGTCGAAACCAACGTGCGCGACGACGCCGCCACCGAAGAAAGTCGCGATCCTTCCCCGCGTACGATCAAAGAATTGATCGGGCACGAGAAAATCGAGCGGCCGGAGTTCTTCGCGGAGCGAGCCAACAGCGCTCACCGAGATCAGGCGCTCGGCGCCCAACATTTTCATAGCGCAAACGTTTGCGCGATAGTTGATGTCGTTCGGCGAAAATCGATGGCCCCGGCCATGCCGCGCGAGGAACGCGACGCGCGTTCCGTCTAGTAATCCGACCATGATCGCATCGGAGGGATCGCCGAACGGAGTGCGCACGCGCACTTCCTTCACATCCGAGAGTCCCTCCATGGAATAGAGTCCGCTTCCACCGATAATTCCAATCCGAACGGGATCCGCTGCGCGCTTTTCCCGCGATTTGGTCTTGGCGCCCATGCTGTTCAAATCACCTCGTTAATTCAACTTTGTTACGTCACTTCCATCGGTTCGATCTCGATTTCATCGTCATGCGCATGCAGTCGCGCCGCCGGAACCTTCGCGTCGTGAGCAAAGAGCGCCAGCGTTCCTTCGCGCGCCACTTCCGGAATCCACTTGCGCTTGTTTTCAAGCGTCGTTAGCGGGTACAGATCGAACGACATGATCCACGGATAAGCAAGATGGGCCGTCGTCGGAACCAGGTCGGCGAAAAAGAAAGCCGATTTGCCTCCGCCAGAAAGACGCACGCACTGCGTATCCGCGTTGTGACCGGGAACCCGGATCACTTCGACACCGGGAACGATTTCACGATCACCGTCGAGAAGCCACCACTTCCCCGCGGCTTCGATGGCAAGGAAATTGTCCGCCACGTAGCTGCCGCGGTCGCGCTCGGTGGGGCGCTTGGCGTGCTCGAGTTCGCCGCTCTGCACCACGTATTGCGCGTTCGGAAACGTCGGAATGATGCGGCCATCCTCGATTCGCGTGTTCCAGCCGCAATGGTCAAAGTGCAGGTGAGTATTCACGACGTAATCAATCTTATCGAGGCCGCAGCCGCGCTCGGCGAGCTGTTCGGGAAGGCGTTTGCCAGCGCCGATTGCATAGATGTCGCGGCGTTTTACGCCCCATTTATCGCCAGCGCCGGTTTCAATGAGAAGCGTCTTCCCTGCCGCGCGCACCAACAGGCAATTCATTTCGAGCGCGATCCGGTTGCGCTCGTCGGCCGGAATTTTCTTCTCCCACAACGGCTTCGGAACGACTCCAAACATGGCGCCACCATCGAGGCGAAATCCGCCGTCATTCAAAATCCAGAACTCGAGATCGCCGAGCTTCACTTCGAGTCCCCCAGACCGACCCGCTCGAGAATTTCGTTCACGACCGCGTAGGGGTCCTTCCGGCGATTAGCAATCTCCTCCGCCGCCGACGAAAGCGCCCCGTCACCGATGCGCCCGCGAATTACGCGCTCCGCAAATCTCTGTTCGAGCATTTCGATTAGTCGTTGCTTCCAATAGCCGATTTCCTGAGCCTTCCGATCTACCGATAGCGCTTTGTGCTTGCGAAAGATCTCGATCTCCGCGGCCAATTCGGAAATGCCCTTCGATTCGGTGGCAATCGTTCGAACAACCGAAGGCCGCCAGCCATCGCGATCCGGCGCAATGGTCAGAATCGCGCGAAGCTGTTGCTCGAAACGATCGGCGCCTTCGCGGTCGCACTTGTTGATGACAAAGATATCGGCAATTTCCATCAACCCGGCTTTTAGATTCTGCACATCGTCCCCCATTCCGGGAACGAGCACGACGATGGTGCAGTCAGCGAGTCGAACGATTTCCACTTCGCCCTGGCCAACACCTACGGTTTCGATGAGAACGAATTCCTTTCCGGCCGCGTCGAGCAGCAGCGCCGCATCGTTCGTGGCTTGGGAAAGTCCGCCGAGTGAGCCGCGGGTGGCCATCGAGCGGATGAAGATTCCCGTGTCGGACGCGTGCCCCTGCATGCGCACGCGATCTCCGAGGATTGCGCCGCCGGTAAACGGGCTCGATGGATCAACGGCGATGACACCGATAGATTTGCGCTGTCCGCGATAGTGCGCTGCGAGACGATCAACCAGAGTGCTTTTCCCCGTTCCGGGGGCGCCCGTGATCCCAATCCTGAATGACTTGCCCGTGTGCGGAAACAATCGCCGAAGAAGGTCTTCGGATTCGCGGGTGCGATTCTCAATCGCCGTCACACCGCGCGAGATCGCACGAACGTCGCCCGATCGAACTTGTTCGGCCCAATCCTCGATAGCGCGCGTCATGAAATGAATGAGAGCGCTTTCCAGGCCGGCGATGCGGAGGAATTCGCAGGCTTCAGCGCGCACGGATTCGAAATGGCATTTCCGCGATTCATGAGGATTATGCTTTCCCAAGAAGCTGGCGGGCAATCACGAGCCGCTGGATCTCGCTCGTGCCCTCGCCGATGGTGCAGAGTTTGACGTCCCGATAATACTTTTCGGCCGGGTAGTCTTTGATGAAGCCGTACCCGCCAAAAATTTGCACAGCCTCGTTCGCGACGCGCACAGCTACTTCGCCTGCATAAAGTTTTGCCATGCTCGATTCCTGCGTGTAGCGAACGGCATCTTCGCCCTTGGCGATCGCGCGATCCGCGAGCCATGCTGCGCGATACGTGAGGAGCCGCGCGGCTTCAATTTGCGTCGCCATATCGGCCAACTTGAATTGAATCGCCTGAAACTCGCTAATGGTCTTGCCGAATTGCTTCCGCTGCTTCGCATATTTCACCGAGGCCTCGTACGCACCCTGAGCCATGCCAAGTCCCAACGCGGCGATGGAGACGCGCCCGCCATCAAGGATTTGCAGGCTGTTGACGAAGCCTTCGCCTTCCTTGCCGAGAAGATTCGCCGCGGGAATGCGGCAATCGGTGAAAATCACTTCGGACGTGTCACTCGCACGCAGACCGAGCTTGTTCTCCTTCTTGCCTGGACGAAATCCGGGAGTTCCCTTCTCGAGGATGAATGCGGAAATTCCGTGACTCTTTTTGGATTTGTCGGTAGCGGCCATCGCCACGCACACATCCGCGTAATGGCCGTTGGTGGTAAAAGTCTTTGAGCCGTTTAAAATCCAGTCGCCGTTCTGGCGCACGGCCGTGGTGCGCGTGCCGCCCGCGTCGGAACCAGCTTCCGGTTCGGTGAGCGACCAGCAGCCAATCTTTTTTCCCTGCGCCAGATCGATGACGTATTTCTTCTTCTGCTCTTCGCTGCCGAATTTGTATATGTGATTCGTGCACAGCGAATTGTGCGCGGCAACGATGATTCCGATGGAGCCATCCACGCGTGATAATTCCTCGATCACGATGGCGTATTCGACGTAACCAAGGCCCGCGCCGCCATATTTTTCCGGGAAGGTAACGCCCAGAAGCCCCATTTCCGCGAGCTTGGGAACGATCTCGATCGGAAAATGAGAGGCCTCGTCCCATTCCATCACGTGCGGCGCGATTTCGCCCTCGGCAAATTCCCGCACCGTGCGGCGAAGCTGTATTTGTTCGTCTGTCAGCGAGAAATTCAAGTCATCCTCGGTAAGACTGCCCGCGCCGGGTGCGCTAGTAAAATCCCATCGAAGGGCCGAATTTAGATTTATATCACAGGTACGAGCAGGGACTGAGCCGCGGTTCCGGAATCTTAGAGAGCCACAATTCTTGCCATCACCTCGAGTGCGCGCTGGCAGCCCTCGCGGTCAACGTCATAGTGCGTCACCATGCGCAGGGCGTATTTGTCCGACGGATTAGCGAGAATTTGTTCTTTGGCAAGTTCGGCTGAAAGTTCGGCTGCACTCTTGCCGGTTCCGCGAACGTCGAAGATGACGATGTTCGTGACGATCTTTTCTTGGTCGACTGAGATGCCCTTGATCTGAGAGAGTCCCTGCGCTAGGAATCGGGCGTTATCGTGATCGCGCAGCAAAATTCTCGGCGAATCCTCAAGCGCGAGCAAACCAGCCGCCGCGAGGACGCCGATTTGCCGCATTCCACCGCCGAGCATCTTGCGAGTGACACGGGATTGTTCAATGAAATCACGCGTGCCGAGCAGGAGAGAGCCAGCCGGCGCACCGAGACCCTTTGAGAGACAAAACATTATTGAATCGCACTTTCGCGAAAGGTCGGCGACACTGCGGCCCGTGGCAACTGCCGCGTTGAAAATCCGCGCTCCGTCGAGATGCACGCGCAGACCTGCATCGTGCGCTCGGTCGCAGATTTCAGCGACTGCCTCCGCGGAGTAGACTGAGCCTCCCGCCATATTGTGCGAGTTCTCGATGGTGATGAGGCCGGTCTGCGAGTAGTAGTAAATTTTCGGGCGCAGGCGAGGCTCGATGAGATCCCATGTGAGAATTCCATCCGGCGCGAAGATAGGGCGCGGAAAGCAGCCCGCGATCGCGGACATGGATGCCAGCTCGTAGTGATTTACGTGCGCGCGCTCTTCACATATCACTTCTTCGCCGGGGCGCGTCCACGTCTCGATCGCCAGCAGGTTTCCCATCGAGCCGCTCGGGACGAAGAGCGCGGCTTCCCGTTCGAAAATTTCTGCGGCGCGGGATTGGAGATGGTTGACGGTGGGGTCTTCGCCGTAGACGTCGTCGCCGACTTCCGCCTCGGCCATGGCGCGCCGCATTGCGGGTGTTGGCTTCGTGACGGTGTCGCTGCGCAGGTCAACGATTGAAACAGCGTTGTGAGATTTCGCTGCTCTCTTGGTGGATTTTTCATCGGACTGGGACAGAGCTTGTTCGTACAAGTTTGGCTCCTAATATGTTCAGGCCGTAACGGCTTCCAGCAATGCGACGAAGACTTCATTCGAAACGGCGACGCGATCGGGCGCGAGACGCACGCGGCCATTCTCGACGATTACTAGGCCTTGAGCGCGTAGCTCTTCGATGCGCTCGAGAATTGCGTTTCCCGATTGGCCTGCCAGTTTAGCGGCATCAACGCCATCTAGCAGGCGGAGCCCGAGGAAAATTTCTTCTTCGTGCGCCTGCTGAGGCGTGACGATTTCGTTTTGCTCGACCGGCAGTTCGCCGCGCGTGATTGCGCAGACGTAGCCGGCGGGGTCGTGGCTGTTGGCCCACCGGCGCGTGCCATCGAAAGAGTGTGCGCCGGCGCCCAAACCGAGGTATGGCGCGCGGCGCCAGTATTTGAGATTGTGCCTCGATCGAAATCCCGGTCGCGCCCAGTTGGAAATTTCGTAATGCTCGAAGCCTTCGGCGGCGAGTCTCTCGCAGGCGTGATCGTAGAACGACGCCATTTCGTCATCTGACGGGAGAGCCCCGGCGCTGTAGCGTTTGCCGCCGGCGAGAGCCTCTTTGCCGAGGTGGCTCCCTTCGTCAATTTCCATCAGGTAAATTGAGACGTGATCGGGCTTCGCGCTTAAGAGATTTTCCATCGATTCGTGCCAGGTGGAGGCGGTTTGATGCGGCATGCCCGCGATTAGGTCGAGCGTGATGTTGCGGAATCCGGCTTCCCGCAGGGCGGCGACTGCGGCGAACGTGTCTGCGCGGCGATGCATTCGGCCCGCGGCTTTGAGTTCGACGTCGTTGAAGGATTGAGCTCCGAGGCTCATGCGATTGAATCCCGCGGCTAGCCATTCTGTTGCTTTCTCGCGCGTGATCGTTTCGGGGTCAGCCTCGAGTGTGGCTTCTTCGATGTCGCATTTGAAATGAGTTCTGAGTGAATCCAGGATTTCGTTCAGGCTTGCTGGAAGCAGAAGGCTTGGCGTCCCGCCGCCGATGTAAACCGTGTCGAACTTAGGCCATTGATCGCTGGATCGAATTTCGATTTCCCGCGTGATTGCCGTCGCGTACGGCTTGTATAAATTCGGCGAGAAAACACCGGTATGAAAATTGCAGTAGGTGCACTTCGTTTGGCAGAACGGCACCTGAATGTATAGGCCTGAGTTCATGGATGAATGTGATTGTACCGCACGGGTGGAGTTACGACGAGAGAGACGCCGCCATCATCGGCGCGGAACTACACTGGATCAGGGACAATCTTGACGTGGAGCTCGCGATGGCGCGGGCCGTCGAACTCGGCGAAGAATATGACTTGCCACCGGCCGAGCGCGAGCCGGCCGCTTTCGATAAAAATGGTTTGCGAAGTTGCGGTCAGCGCGAGTTTGAGGTGCGAGTCAGAGTTACCTTCGGCGTGCTTGAATCTCAGGCCGGGCGGAACGATTCGGTCGAATGCTGCTTCCATGTCGCTTGCGACGTCCGGATCGTAGCCCTCGTTGATCAAGACCCCGCCTGTCGTGTGCGGCACGTAGAGGTGGCAGATGCCAGTAGCTACGCCCGATGCTGTGACGAGCTCCTGCACACGCGCGGTAACATTGATGAGTTGTGTTCGGCGTGACGAACGTACATCGATCACCTGTTTGGTTGTCGTCGAAGGAGCACGGGAATTTGGCATCGATTGCGATTTCGAGTGGCGCTGCGTTTAATCCGCGAGAGCTGCGGCCGAGGTGGCGCCGTAAAAGCTGAACCACGGCTTTGCTGCGCCCAGGCGGTCGTTGACGTTCTTGATATTTTTGACGCCTTCCGTGGACAGCCAATCTTCTAGCGCCTTGAGTCCTTGCTTGGCGTAAACCGGGATGCCCTCTTTCCAGGTGGCCCGGCCGCAGAGCACGCCCGAAAAATTCGTGCCGGCTTCGGCTGTCAACTCGAGCGTTTCCGCGAAAATATCGTTGCTGACGCCCGCCGATAGATAAATGAAGGGTTTCTTCGCAACGGAAGCGGCGCGGCGGAAGAGATCCTTGGCTTGGTCGCGCGTGTATGCGGATTCGCCTTTGCACGCGCGCGTGCCCGCGACGAAATTCATGTTCACCGGAACTTCGACCTTCAAGACATCCACGGCGTATTGAGGCTTCGAGAATTCTTCCATGCTTTTGGTGACAATTTCAGGCTTCTTTTTCGCGAATTCGATTCCCTTCTCGTCGCCATTTTCCTGGTAGCCAACGAACTCGAGGAAAAATGGCACGTCGGACGCGATGCATTCGGCGCCGATTCGCTCGACCCAGGCGTGCTTGATCTCGTTCGTCGCCGGCGGATCGAATGGCGTGTAGTAGAGAAGAATTTTGATGCAATCCGCGCCCGCGGCCACCAGTCGGAGAACCGACCAGTCATCGAGGAGATCGGGCAAGCGGCCGGGCCGCGTGTTATCGTATCCGCTATTTTCGTAGGCGAGAAGCAAGCCTGCATTCTTTGCGCGCCCTTTGGCGGCCTGAAGGCCATATTCAGGATCGAGGAGAATGGCGCTGGCGTAGGGGGTTAGAATGCGCACCACGGCGCCTTTGAATTCGGCCATCATTTCCGGTGTAACAGCATTTTTGTCGATACCTTTATCTTTTGCGATGGCGCTTTTGAGCGAGCCTCGCTGATCCATCGCAGCGGCGGCGATCACACCTCGCTCGTTCGAGACGGCTTGCATGCCTTTTCGCTTTCCGGCAGTAACCTTCATTGAACTTCCTCCCCAAATCGAAGTGCGCTTGTTTGAACGCTGCCATTTTAACATGCAGAACTGAGAAGCGGACAGGTTGATGGAATTCAGTGACGCGCAAATCGTGATTTAGAGATACAGGATGTGGTGTTCGGGAGGCGATGCGGTGAGCTTGTAAAGCTCGTCCAGTAATTCGGTACCGAATGACGCGATGAATGGGAGTAGACAAAGACAGCGCTCCTGAAGAGCGCGCTGAGGAAAAAGAGAATCGAGGAGAATCTGCTCGTGACGCGCGAGAACGCCGGAACGAAGGCCTTCGGCGCTTCCGGCCTTGCGGCGCAATTTCGCGAATTGATAGAGCATCTTGCGCTCAGCGGTGCCGAGAGCTCCGAGAAGCGACTTGTCAAGACGCTCGAGCGGCTTCTCGAGACCTTTTAGCGCCTTTTGCAGCGCCTTTTCGTCCTGCTCAAATCTTCGCGCCAACCCCTTCGTCAGGCTTCCAGCCGCAAGGATTGCGCCGAGCCGCTGCCGGCCCTGAAGAATATCGGAAAGCGACAGTCCATATTTTTTCAAAAGCCGCGCGACATGCGGAAGGATGAGCGTGAAACCCGGCCGCGGCAGAATCGCCGGCATCCGGTTCATGAGATTTCCGTAGACGACTTCGACTTGCGCCATATAGGCGATCTCGGCCGGGCCTCCGATGTACGCGACCGTCGGGAGAAGTGTGTCTTGGACGATGGCGCGAAGCAGAACATTCGGCGAGAAGAGTTCCGGAGTTTGATCGATTGCGTGGAGAAGTTCTCCGGAAGAAATGGTAATGCCGCCCGCTGCAAACTTATCTCCGGCTGCGCGAATGGGCTCGCGCTTGCCGTCCACGTTCATGAAGAGAAGAGTCGAGCGTCCGGTGACTTTGACTTGTGTGTGAAATCCCGCCTTTTCGAGAGCCTTGCCCCGCGCGCGCAGCGCCTCACGAAGCGAGGCGTCTTCGTCAATCGCGCGGCGGAAAACAGGAGCGGCTATGCGATGAAGGCCGGAATCGAGCGGATCGAAAAGGATCACGCCGTATTTTGACAAGAGACGTGCGAACAGCTTTCCGAACGCGGAGCCAAAATTCTCGGCCGGCGCGTAAGACTCTCGCAGCGCCTGCTCGACATCTTTCGCGCCGGGGCCTTCGAGGCGCTTCCCGGCTGGGTCAACAACTCCATTTACTTCGGAGCCGAAGCGGATCGCACCCACCTGGCGGCCTGCAGATTCGGGCGATGTCTGAACTTCGAATCGCTCGAGTCCGGATTTCGTGAGCCAAATGGAATGATTTACTTCGGCGAGATCGTGGTCTTCAGTCGCCAGCCAGAATACGGGCACGGCTTCGAACCCGCGCGCGGAGAGACGTTCCGCGGTTCGAATGGATTCGAGGGCTTTGTAAAAAGCGTATGCTGGACTTCCGAACAAGCCAACCTGTTGGCCGGTGACGATGGCGACCGCTCCGTTCGCGAGACGATCGAGATTCGCGTCGGTTGCGGAGCCTGATCCAAGCGTCCGGTTCTGAACCCGCAAAATCGCGACCACTTCGCTCCGCACCTGCGGATCGAATTCGACTTCTTTTGCAGAGGCTATAACCCCATCCAGATTGGGCTCGTGCCGGTAGAACTGCGCAACCCGCGGGAAATCATCGAGGAATGCGGAGAATAGTTTTGTCGTGCGCGGCAATTCCGCGAGACGCAGACAGTGAGACTCCATGTAGGATTTGGATGATACACGGCGCGAAAGGACGCAGCAATCGTGACTAGCAGACGGGGGGAGTAAGCGACCCGCTGCAAAAGAACAACGAGTAATGACTTAATCCCCGATGGGTGCAGCAACCGCGAATCCGGCGATTGCGTCCTGGATTTCCTTCTTGGCGGAGTTTCCGACGGGAAGTAGCGGAGGACGTGGAGCGCCGCCGGCGTATCCAAGACAGTCGAGAGCGTATTTCAAGCCGGGAATTCCGTTCTTCGAAACGAGGATATCGGACGGTGCGCGGAGCCTGTTTTGAATGCTCTTGGCGAGGGCCGCATCGCCGGAATTATGAGCCGCGAAAAGTTCGCAACAGAGATCGGGCAGCGCACAGGCGACCGCCAGAATTGCCCCAGTCGCGCCCTTCTCGAGTGAAGGCTCGAGCGTAGCCGCCGATCCCACGAGCACCTGAAATCGCGGTCCGCCCGCGGCAACAATCTCCGCGATGCGCGGCACGTTTCCTGAACTATCCTTCAGCCCGGCGATGTTCGGATGATGTGCAACGCGCGCGACCAGCGGCGCTTCAACGGCGTAGCCGGTAAATATCGGAATCGAATACAACAGAATCGGAATCTTCGAAGCATCAGCAACTCGCAGAAAGTGCTCCGCTTCAGCTTCAACGGTCATCAGCGGCTTGAAATAACTCGGCGTCCGTACGAGCGCGTAATCGTAGCCGAGAGCAGCAGCACGAGCCGTGTGCGCGATTGTTTCGGGAGTTGATTCGGCGCCTGTACCCGCGATCAATACTTTCCCGGGCGCTGCCGCAGATTTCGCGGTCTCCCATATCTCGTAAATTTCGTCCCACCGAAGCAGGACCGACTCGCCGGTGGAACCATTCAACACGTAGCCGTGTAAAGGAGTCCGGTTGTAGCGCTCGACATTCGCGCGAAGGCTCGCGTGATCCACTGACCCATCGGCAGCGAACGGAACAGTGAGTGGCGCAAAAATTCCTTTCAGCTTCATAGAGAGACTCTAGCGCAATCCATGATTAATCCGCGCCGGCGGGTTGCGGAGATGGCCGGGCAGCCATGGCCGCTGCAGGCGTCTTCGTTCGATGGAGATCTTGCAGAGCAGCGATATCGGGCGATTCGACGGACATGGCGAGAATCCCGCGCGATGCAGCAATCGCGGCAGAGAGGGTGGTAATGCAAGGCACGTTGTATCGCACCGCCGCGCGGCGAATAGATTTTTCATCGTAGAAGGATTCGCGACCAAGCGGCGTATTGATGACAAGGTCCACCTTGCCAGTTTTCACCAGGTCCACGATGTTCGGCCTTCCTTCATTCACTTTGTAAACTGTTTCGACGGGAACGCCAGCGGCGGCAACCGCAGCCGCGGTGCCGCGTGTGGCGATCAGCTTCAACCCGGCGCGCGCCAAATCCTGCGCGAGAGTCGCGACGTGGCGCTTATCGTGGTCGTTCACGCTCAGAAAGACGACGCCCTTGCGCGGAAGCTTCTGCCCCGCCGCGAGTTGCGCCTTCGCGAACGCGATGCCGTAATTGGACGAGATGCCCATGACTTCACCCGTCGAGCGCATCTCGGGCCCAAGGATCGTGTCCACGCCTCGAAATTTATTGAACGGAAACACCGGCGACTTCACGGCGTAGTATCCGCGCGTCGCTAGCTCCGGAACGCCATTGGTCTGCACGAGCGGCAATTGCATGTCTTTGAGCTTGCGGCCGGTCATCAATCGCGCCGCAACTTTGGCAACCGGAACCCCGGTGGCCTTGCTCACATAAGGAAGCGTTCGGGAAGCGCGGGGATTCACCTCAAGTACATACACAACGTCGCGCTGGATCGCGTATTGCACGTTCATAACCCCAACGACGTTCAGAGCGCGGGCGAGCTTGCCGGTGTAATCCCGGATGCGATTCAAAACCGACGGCGACAACGATACTGGTGGGAGAACGCACGAGGAATCGCCGGAGTGAATGCCGGCTTCCTCGATATGCTCCATGATTCCCGCGATCACGACGTCCGTTCCGTCAGCGAGTGCATCAACATCCACTTCAATTGCGTCTTCGAGGAACTGGTCAATCAAGATCGGGCGCAGCGTACTTCCGCTCCCAGCCATCAGCGCGGCTTGCGCGACGTAATCCTCGACAGTTTTCAATTCGTAGGCAATCACCATCGCACGCCCGCCGAGCACGTAGCTCGGGCGCACCAGCACCGGCAATCCAACTTCCTGCGCCACGCGCTTGGCTGCATCCGGAGCGAGCGCCGTGCCGTTGCGCGGCTGAGGAATTTGCAGTTCCTCGAGAAGCCGCCCGAACCGCCGGCGATCCTCGGCAAGGTCGATGGATTCGGGCGCGGTCCCTATAATCGGCGCGCCATTGCGCTTCAAATCGAGAGCGAGGTTAAGCGGCGTCTGTCCGCCGAACTGGACGATAACTCCGGTCGGCTTCTCGCGATCGATCACGGCCAGCACGTCTTCGAGCGTAAGCGGCTCAAAGTAGAGGCGGTCGGATGTGTCGTAGTCGGTTGAAACCGTTTCCGGATTGCAATTGACCATGACGGTCTCGTAGCCGTCTTCCTTCAGCGCGAACGAAGCGTGGCAACAGCAATAGTCGAATTCGATTCCCTGCCCGATGCGATTGGGTCCGCTCCCGAGAATCACGATTTTCGGCCGGTCAACCGCGTCCGCTTCGTCTTCGTCTTCATACGTGGAGTAGAGATATGGAGTGAACGATTCGAATTCAGCGGCGCAGGTATCCACACGCTTGAAAACTGGTTGAACGCCGAGCTTCTTGCGCGCCTCTCGAACCGAGGTCGCCGAAGTCTTCCAAAGCTGCGCCAGCATTTCATCGCTTGCGCCGGAGCGCTTGGCTTCGAGCAGGAGCTTATGCGTCGATTCAGCGAACGGCGTCCCTGCGATCTTTTGATCGAGTTTCGAAATCGCGTCGAGATGACGAACGAACCACGGATCGATCTTCGTGAGACTCGCGATTTCATCCACAGTCATCCCGCGCTCGAGTGATTCGAAAAGCCAGTGAATCCGGTCGGGGCCCGGCACTGCGAGCTTTTCACGCAGCAGCGCCGTGGTAACTTCCGCTGGCGCGCGCCAAGCCGTGTGCGGCTCGAGCGAGCGAATCCCCTTGCAGAGAGCTTCAGGAAACGTGCGCCCGATGGCCATGACTTCACCGACCGACTTCATCTGCGTGGTCAGCGTCTGATCGGACCCAGGAAATTTTTCGAATTGCCACTTCGGGATTTTCACGACCACGTAATCGAGCGTCGGTTCGAAGCAAGCGGGAGTCATGCGCGTGATGTCGTTCGGAATTTCGTCCAGCGTCATGCCAACGGCGAGCTTCGCCGCAATTTTGGCAATGGGAAAGCCCGTGGCCTTGCTCGCCAGCGCAGAACTCCGGGAAACGCGCGGATTCATCTCGATAACGGTCATGCGGCCCGTGGACGGTTCGATTGCGAATTGAATATTCGATCCGCCGGTTTCGACGCCGACTTCGCGAATAATTGCGGCCGCGGCGTCGCGCATGCGCTGGTATTCCTTGTCGGTCAGCGTTTGCGCGGGCGCTACGGTGATCGAATCGCCGGTGTGAACACCCATCGGATCGAAATTCTCAATCGAGCAAATCACCACGAAGTTGTCGCGGCAGTCGCGCATTACCTCAAGTTCGAATTCCTTCCAGCCCAGAACCGATTCTTCGATCAGCGCTTCGTGGACGGGACTGGCGTCGAGAGCCCGTGAAATTGCGTCTATAAATTCTTCGTGATTGTAAGCAATGGAACCGCCCGTGCCGCCAAGCGTAAAGGATGGGCGGATGACCACGGGATACCCAAGTTTGTCGGCGATCTTAATCGCGGCTACGGGATCATTCACGACAGCCGACTCTGGAACTTCAAGTCCGATTTTCCGGCAGGCGTCTTTGAAAAGCAGGCGATCCTCAGCGATCTTTATAGCCTGGAGCGACGCCCCGATCAGCTTGACGGAATATTTGTCGAGAATCCCCGCCTCGGCGAGTTCCACGGCGAGATTGAGCCCCGTCTGACCCCCGACGGTGGGCAGCAGCGCGTCAGGCCGCTCGCGCGCGATGATTTGCTCGAGATATTCTTTCGTGAGCGGCTCGATGTAAGTGCGGTCGGCAATTTCGGGATCCGTCATGATCGTGGCGGGATTCGAATTCACCAGAACGACTTCGTAGCCTTCCGAGCGCAGCGCCTTGCACGCTTGCGTTCCCGAATAGTCGAACTCGCACGCCTGGCCGATTACAATCGGGCCCGAGCCGATGATCAAAATTCTTTTGATGTCCGTGCGTTTCGGCATTTCGTTTTCGCGGTCGAGCTACATCGAATCCCGCATCATCTCGGTAAATCGATCGAACAGGTAACGCGCGTCGTGCGGACCTGGCGACGCCTCCGGATGATACTGAACGCTAAAAAGCGGCAGCGAGCGGTGGCGAATGCCCTCGTTCGTGTGATCGTTCAGATTGAGATGCGTGACTTCGACGTCGCTCGATGGCAGCGATTCTGGATCGACGCAGAAACCGTGATTCTGCGCAGTGATCTCGATTTTGCCAGTAATCAAATTTTTCACTGGATGATTCGAACCGTGATGTCCGAATTTCAGTTTGAACGTGCGACCGCCGAGCGCGAGGCCGCAGAGCTGATGTCCGAGGCAAATTCCAAAAATGGGGACGCGGCCCACGAGCTTGCGAATATTTTCTATGGCGTAGCCGATTGGCTCGGGATCGCCGGGCCCGTTTGAAAGGAATACGCCGTTTGGCTTCAAGGCAAGAACATCTTCACATGCCGTTCTGGCGGGAACGACCGTTACTTCGCAATTGTGATCGACGAGCAGCCGCAGGATATTTTGCTTAATGCCGAAATCGTAGGCGACGACGCGATAGCGTGGAGTGTCAGCCGGTTTCGCGACAACGTTTGAGCTTGGCCGCGCCGCGTCAATGTCAAACGTATTACGCGTCCAAGCGTAGGCCTTGTCGCAACTCACGCGCCCGGCGAGCTCCTGGCCGGCCATGGTCGGCAGCGCGCGAGCTTCCGAGATTAATTGTTCGCTTGGCGTGCCGTCGGTCGAGATTACTCCCCGCAACGCGCCCACCTTCCGCAAGTGGCGGACGAGTGCGCGGGTATCCAAATCCCAGATGACGGGAATGCCGTGGCGTTCGAGATAGCGCTGTGCGGTTTCACGGGAGCGCCAATTGGAGGCGAGCGGCGCAAAATCGCGGACGATCAGCGCTTCGATGTACGGCTTCGCGGATTCTTCGTCGTCGGAGTTGGTCCCGACGTTTCCGATGTGCGGGCAAGTGAGACACACAGCCTGCCCGGAATAACTTGGATCGGTGAAAACTTCTTGGTAACCAGTGAGGCTGGTATTAAAAACGACTTCGCCGCCGCGACGGGTACGAGCGCCCGCCGCGAGGCCGTTAAAGACTCGCCCGTCCTCGAGCGCCAATGTGGCGCGAGCTTCCAGAGACTGCGTCAGCTTTGCCTCCTCGTGTTTTCATTTCGAGCTCGCTTCCACGGCGGGAATGGACCCGAAATGATCGACCGGCCAATATGCGAACACGGCTTTGCCGTAAATAAACTCGCGCGGAACGGTGCCGAACATCCGCGAATCGTTGGAGCTATCGCGATGGTCCCCCATCACGAAGTAGCTGCCCTGCGGAATCCGCATTGGCCCATAGCTTGAGCCATCGAAAAACATCTGCGGCACGTACTCTTCGGTGATTTCGTTGCCGTTGATGAACAGCCGGCCGCGCCGCAGTTCGATTGATTCGCCCGGCAATCCAATCACGCGCTTGATGAACGATTTCGAATGGTCGAGAGGATACCAGAAAACGATGACGTCGCCGCGCCCAATCGGCTCGAAGCGGTACACAAATTTGTTGATGAAGATGCGCTCCTGGTCGGAGAGGAGCGGTGCCATGCTCGTGCCTTCCACCTTCACGGGCTGATAGAGGAACACGATGATGACCATCGCCAGCGTCAAGGCCACGGCGAGATCGCGGACCCAGCCCCTCAATTCCCGTGGAAAGGAGGGTGGCGGTTGGACAACCTGAATGCCTTCCGGCGTTAAGGCTTCCGACGGTATTGCTTCAGAACCGAGATTCGTTTCGTCGTTCATTGCAAGTTGTTGTCTTTATAGCATGCGGTGCCGCGCACGCGCCATAGTTCAGAGCCGGTGAAATTTCCAAAAACATTACTTCAAGAAACTGTTGAGCGTCCACGAAGTGCTTGTAACGGCCATCTATAGTATGACGGTCACTAAACCGCCGTGGTTGCTCGTATCCCGCCAACTGAAATGCGCTCATTCCGAAAGGGCGTAACGGAGAATCGCGAGAGCCGAGATGACCGCCGTCTCAGTTCGAAGGATTCCCTCGCCGAGCGAGGTCTCGAAATAGCCGGCCGTTCGCGCCAGGCCGATTTCGCCGTCGGTCCAGCCGCCCTCAGGTCCGATTGCGACCGAAATGTACTTGCTCAAGCAACCCATTTGCACACTGCGGATCGGCCGCGCGTCCAGGCGCTCCGAGAAAATGAACTGGCAGCCGGCGCGCGAATTCGCGAAGGCGTTTTCAGGCCGCATGACCGGAAATAATGCGGGCGGCTTGAGCTGCCGGGATTGCTGTGCGGACTCGCGAAGGATTTTTTCCCATCGCTCGGAGCGTTTCTCAGCGGCGCTAATCAGCCGTTTCTCACTGCGTGCTCCGGCGAGAGGAACGATTTCCGCCACGCCGAGTTCCGTTGCCTTTTCCAGGCACCATTCGAAGCGATCGAATTTAACCACCGACAATAGCAACTCGATGCGAAGGGATGGCGTGGCCGCTTCGATGGATTCGACGAGCGAGAACTCCACTTCGCTGCCATTTCGCGATGAATTGCGAACCTTCTCGATGCGGCCGAGCCAGATTTTTCGGCCATCGCTCAATTCATATAGCTGGCCTTCTTCGGCGCGCAGCACGCGCCCCAGATGCTCCGCCGCCTCGCCGCGGAGCACCGCTGTATCGCCCTTGAACTCTTCCACGAAAAATCGTCTGCGCATGTTTTTGGAAACTCGAGCGCCTTTCCACGAAAGGCGTGCCGACAGGCGCGCCAGAATACGCTGCTCTCACAACTCATCGCACGATTCACGGTCGTCTATGCGCTTCGGGTTGCGCACAACTTCGGGGCGGCATCACCGCGAGCCAAATCTGTAGGCGTTAACCGAAGATGTCTTTCACTTTGTCGAAGAAGCTCGTGCTGCGTTCGGCGGGCTTGTTCTCGACCTTCATCACCTGACCCAGTTGCTCGAGGATTCTCTTCTGCTCCCGCGTCAGCTTCGTGGGAATGTCCACGCGGACGTTGATGTAGAGATCCCCGCGCCCACCGTGCGGATTCGGAAGCCCTTTGCCCTTCCTGCGAAAAATCTGGCCGGATTGCGTGCCTTCCGGGATCTCCAGCTCTTCGTCTCCGTTGAGCGTAGGGACGCGGATCTTCGTCCCGATTGACGCCTGAATGAAAGAAATCGGAATTGTGCAAAAAAGATCCGCATTTCGCCGCTCGAAAAACGGATGTTCCTTTACCTGGAAGAAGACGTAAAGATCTCCGGAAGCTCCGCCATTCACACCCGGCTCGCCCTCGCCGGCCAGCCGGAGTCGCGTTTCCGAATCAACGCCTGCGGGAACGGCAACTTCGAGCACGCGGTCGCGTTCCGTGCGCCCCTGACCGCGGCACTGCGCGCACGCCTCGCGAATCACTTGTCCGGCGCCCTGGCAGCTCGGGCACGTTCTCGAAATCGAAAAGAATCCCTGCTGATAGTTTAGTTGGCCGTGGCCTTTACAAGTCTCGCAAACCGCCACCCCGCTCCCGGACTTCGCGCCTGTGCCGTTGCAAGCACTGCAGTTCTCGTGGCGGAATACTTTGATCTTCGTTTTGACGCCCGTCGCAGCCTCTTCAAAGCTGAGCGACAGGTCGTAGCGAAGATCCGCTCCCCTCTGTCCGCGCCGTCCACGAGTTCCCTGCCTGCGCCCGCCGCCGAAGATGTCGCCCATTCCGAAGAGATCGCCGAAAATGTCGTGGAAATCTTCAAAAATGGAAGCATCAAAGCCGCCGAGCCCGCCGCTCGCTTGCTGCACGCCGGCGTGGCCGTAGCGGTCATACAGCGAGCGCTTTTGCGGATCCGATAGCACGCTGTAAGCTTCGGTCGCCTGCCGAAACTCTTCCTCAGCCTCAAGCTTATTTTCAGGATTGCGGTCGGGGTGCCACTTCAGCGCCGCCTTGCGATAAGCAGACTTGAGCTGCTCGGCCTGAACTTCGCGGCCCACAGCAAGAGTTTCATAATAATCGCGCTTGTTAGAGGTTGCCATTCAGCTAGTTATCCGTTACTCGTATTTGGAACTCGTTATTCGATGCCCACCACGGCGCGCGCGATTCTGTGAAACTTTTTCGGGCCTAGGATCTAATTCGCCGTCTTCGCGGCGGGATGCGCGGCCACGCGAACCATCGCGGGACGCAGCACGCGATCGTGGAATCGATAGCCGGTTTGCAAAACATCGAGCACGGTTCCCTCAGGAACGTCCTTCGATTCGACTCGCTCGACGGCGTGGTGCATATGCGGGTCGAACGCCATTCCTTCCGCTTCGATTTTCTCGAGCCCTCGTTTCGCAAGCACGTCACGAAGTTGCCGCGCAATCAGCTCGAAACCCTTGCGATGCTCTTCGTAACTCGGATCGCCGTGCGCCTCCAGCGCCCGATCGAACCCATCCAGCACCGGTAGCAGCGATTCAATAATGCCCTCAATTCCCCGATGCCGGTCGTGCTCCCGCTCGCGCTCGATCCGTTTACGGTAGTTCTCGAAATCCGCTTGGCGCCGGATCAAAGTGCCCTTTAATTCTTCCATCTCCGCGATCAGGCGGCGTTCCTGCTCCGAGAGCCCGCGAAAGTCGCCGGAGGTAGAACCATCGGCCGGTTTCGCGGAAGCATCAGATTCATCCGCAGCCGATGGAACGACAAACAGAGGTTCCTTTTCGTCATGCTCGCGATCTTTCTTGCTCATTCGATAGTCCTATCGACCGGCCTAATTTTTACCATCCTCACTGAAGAACTCCGCCATGAACGCCACCGCCGTGATGACGCGTTCGTAATGCATGCGCATCGGTCCAAGTATCCCAACCGTCCCCTGTCGCTGCTCTCCGCTCATGAACGGCGCAGTGACGATCGCCAGGTGTCTTCCGGCATCCGGAATTTCCTTAACACCCAATTCCACATGCACCGGTTCCGGCGCTTCGACAAAGCCGGTTAGCAACGAAACCAATCGGCTTCTTTCTTCGATCGTTGCCAGGAGATCTCGCAGCTGCGACTGATCGGCAAATTCCGGAGACGTCGCCAGTTGCGCGGCGCCCTCCACGTAAACCCGGCGCGTGCCATCATCGCCCAACAGATCAACATCACACAACATCAGCGCATCGGACGCCAGCCGGTTGTATCGCTCCCGGTCCTTGGCCAATTTCTCTTGCAGGTCCGCGCGGATGGCTTCCAAGGTCCAACCCGAATAATGGCGATTCAGATGATCCGCTATCTGATCGAGTTCTTCCTGGCGGAACGTGCGGTCCGGCCGAAGCACTTTATCCCGCGTCACTCCGCCCGAACCAATCAATACCACCAGCACCCGATTATCCGGAATGACAAGAAACCGAAGGTGTTCTACTAGCGTTTGCGCGAATGGCGGTGAAATCACAATTCCGAGGCCCCGCGATACGTCGGCGAGAATCCGGCTCGCGCGCTCCATCACGGCTTCCGGAGTCGCGGCCGTGGCCAGTTCCCGCCGTATCCAGTCAAGGTCCTGCGGGCGAGGCGTCGCCTGCGCCGCTACTTCCTCGACGAAGAAACGATATGCGGCTGCCGTCGGAACGCGGCCGGCAGAGGTATGCGGCTGGTAAAGAAAGCCTTCCTCTTCGAGATCCGCCATCACGTTCCGAACCGTAGCAGAACTAAGCGGCTCCGTATGCCGGCGCGCAATGCTCCGCGACGAAACAGGCTCTCCCGTTTCGATATAAATCCGCACCACATCGGTGAGAACGTTTCGATGACGCTGATGCTGCAGTGACGGACTGGCCATATTATCGATGTGCGACCACTATTCTACACGCCAGAAAACACTTACGGGTGCGGCGCCACTTCGCCGATTCCCGCTCGCTCGACGTCTAACCTAGTTTAATCAGCGGATGACGAAGCGTCAACCAAGCCCACGCCAACGCGCCACCGGGCTGTTACTCGCGCCGTCGCTGCTCTCTGTACCCTTCGAGGTTGCGATTGCACGCTGCGTAGCCTATGCTCTTGCCTCGAAACCCTAAGATTGCGACACGCGTATACATTTACGGAGAGTCACATGCGCCTGGCTCCAATCAGGATTGCGTCGTCGCTGCTGGCTTTAATATTCTCCGGCGGCATCGCGTTTGCGCAGGCATCGGCGACGACAACGCCGGGCGGCGAAAAGCAGCCTCTTTCCGTCCGCGTGGTCGGCTATCAAATTGACGCAAAGTATGACGCCGCAAAGCACACGATCAACGCGTCGGAATCGCTGACTTATAAGAACCTCACTGGCCAGCCGCAGCAGACATTTCCTTTCCACCTCTACTTGAATGCTTTCCAGCCGCAATCCACTTTCATGACTGAAGTTCGCCTCCAAGGTACGCGTGGAACGGGAGCCGACTCATCTTGGGATCCCAAACACTTCGGCTCAATCATCGTCAGCAAGTTTGCCGTGGACGGAGCGGGCGACTTGACCGGCAAAATGGAATTCATTCATCCGGATGATCAGAACACGAGCGACAAAACGGTTTTTCAGGTGACGCTGCCGAAGCCAATTCCGCCCGGCGCGTCCGTAACGTTCCATCTCGATTTTCAGGATCAAATGCCCGAAGTCCTCGAGCGTACGGGTTACGCCCACGATTTCGTAATGGTCGGCCAATGGTTTCCGAAAGTAGGTGTCTGGTGGAAGAATGCGTGGAACTGCCACCAATTTCACGCCAACACAGAATTCTTCGCGGATTTCGGAACCTTCGACGTCAAAATCACTCTCCCTCAAAATGAAGTCGTGGGCGCCGGAGGCGACTTGGTTTCAACTGTGAGTAACGGTGATGGGACGAAGACTGTGACGTTCCACTCTGAGGACGTCCACGATTTCTCTTGGTCGGCGAGCCCTACTTTCACAGACGTCGAGGATTCCTGGACGGGCAGCGCCGGCGAAGTAAAGATCCACATTTTAATGTCACCCGGACACTTGGGCACAACCAAGCGATATTTGCAGGCGTTAAAGGGCACGTTGCATCTGTTCGACGAGTGGTACGGACCTTATCCCTATGATCGAATCACCGTGATCGACCCTCCCCATGGAGGTTTGGACGCTGGCGGCATGGAGTATCCGACGCTAATTACCGCCGGCACTTCGTGGTTCGTGCCAAAAGGATTGCTTCTCCCAGAAGGGGTCGTCGAGCACGAGTTCGGCCACCAGTATTGGTACGGCATGGTTGCAACCAACGAATTTGAGGACGCGTGGCTCGACGAAGGAATCAATAGCTACACCGAAGTAAAAATCATGAACGAGCTCTACGGATTCGACACATCCACCCTCAAAACGCATTGGGGGACGATGGGCGAGCCCGAGGAGCAACGCATGACCTATATGACCCGGCCGGATGCGGACCCGATCGCGCGCTTCGCATGGCAATTCATGAGCAACGCATCCTACGGAGGCGTCACCTACGGAAAGACAGCGACAATGCTTCTGACACTTGAAAAAGTCATCGGCGAAGAAACCCTGCGCCGTGCGATTCACACTTATTTCATGCGCTACCGCTTTACCCACCCCACCGGCGAAGACTTCCTGAAGACCATCGAAGAAGTCTCCGGACAAAATCTCCGCTGGTATTTCGATCAGTCTGTTTATGGAACCCAGATTCTCGATTACGAAGTGCTCGGCGTAAGCGCTGATCCCCTGAACTGGTGGGAGAAGAGAAAATCGAGATCCGGCCCGCCTCCCGGAGGAATGTATCGCAATACCGTGTTAATTCACCGCAATGGAGACTTCATTTTCCCGGAGGATATACAGGTCAAATTCGAAAACGGTGAAACTGTTAACGAACATTGGGACGGCCGCGACCGCTGGATTCGCTACACCTACGATAAAGGTTCAAAGGTTATCTCGGCGGAGATCGATCCCGATCACAAAGTCTGGCTCGACCGGAGTTTCTTCAACAACAGCATGACGGTGAAAGAAGACACGCACGCAACGCGAAAGCTGCGCGATCTTTGGGTATTCGGCACGGAATGCCTCGGCCAGCTGCTGGCGTGGCTCACTTAAAGGCGGAGGCAAACGGCAATGGCGAACGGACAATCGGGAGTCTTCTTAGCCGGCGCCGGACTGGTTTGGCGGCGCCAGCGCGTGCTTTGGTGGGTGTTCGTCGTCAATCTCGTGCTCGCCAGTTTCGCGGCGCGCACCATCACCAGCCGTGTCGCGCCGATGCTGAATCACAGCCTCGAGTCGATTCCCTCGTTGGTTCAAGGTTTTCACGTGTCGGCGATGGACGAGCTTGGAGGTCCGCCCGCGGAATATCTCACCGTCGGTCCGACTCCCGTCTATTACTCCGTCATTTTCTTTTTCTTCATGCTCCTCGCGACAGGCGGAATTCTCGAAACCTACTGGCGCGATTCAAGTCCCACCACGGGAGAGTTCTTTCAAAGTGGCGGCAGCTACTTCTGGCGGTTTTTCCGTCTGGTGATTTTTCTCGTGCTGGTGTTGATCCCGGTCGGGATCGTAGCGGCGGCGACCAGAGGTATTGGCAACGTGATCGACGAAAAGTCCATATCGCCCTTCCCGTGGGTCTGGTTCGAACTGGCTTCGGTGCTGCTGGTCGTCTTCCTGCTAATGTCGGTGCGGCTGTGGTTCGATATGGCCGAAGTCATCGCCGTCGCGGAAAGCGAAACGCGCAGCCGGAAATGTTTGCGTCGCGGCGCCAAGGTCGTATGGCACAACTTCGGCAGTTTATTCTGGCTTTATTTCCGAATTAGCTTTGTGGGCTGGCTCATTTTCGCCGCGGGGATGCACTTCTGGGTGCATCATATTTCGCACGCGTCGATTACGAAATCTCTGCTCGTCAGCCAGCTGATCGTACTGTTCTGGCTTGGCGCGCGCTTCTGGCAACGAGCCAGTGAGACCCTCTGGTACAAGAACTATCTATCGCGCCCGGAATCGGAATCTGTCGCCCCTGCGCCTTCGCCCTACGAGCCGAGCCTGGTCGCAAGCGCGCGATAAATCCAGCAAGTCTGCTCACCATATCCTGCAGCGCTCCGCTTCGGGGCGAACCATGGCACTCTTTTCAGGGCAATGAAATGCCTTCGCGAATTCAGGCATGTTCACTAGGGGTGCAATCGCACGGAACTGCGGCAGCGGATGAGGGTTCGTATTCACGATCAGCCGCGCGTACTCCGGGCGAATGCTTCCCGCCCACAATTGAGCAAATCCGAGAAAGAACCTCTGTTCTGGCGTGAAGCCATCAATCGGGCTGGGGCGACCATGAGTCTCGAGACTCTTCTCAAACGCAGCGTATGAAATCACGAGGCCGCCGAGGTCCGCGATGCTCTCGCCCTCGACGAGCTTGCCGTTTTCATGGAGGCCTTCCTCGACCACGAAGCTGTCGAATTGTTTTGCAACGCAATCGCCGCGCTCTTGAAAGTTCTTGAGGTCCTGAGGCGTCCACCAGTTGTGCAGGTTGCCCTGCGCGTCGAATTTGGATCCCTGATCGTCGAAACCGTGTGTCATTTCGTGCCCGATCACTGCGCCCACGCCGCCGTAGTTCAGCGCGTCGTCGCGATTCGGATCGTAAAATGGCGGCTGCAGAATGCCGGCCGGAAAGACGATTTCATTCATCGTCGGACTGTAATATGCGTTGACGGTTGGCGGTGTCATTCCCCACAATTTGCGATCCACGGGCTTTCCTATTTTTGACAGCCGGTAATTGCGCGCGAAAATCTCGCCGTGCTGGACAACTTCAATATAGATTCCGCGGTCCACCTTATATGCCGAATAATCGCGCCACTCGTCCGGGTACCCGATTTTGAGTTGATATGCATCGAGTTTCACAATCGCCTGTCTGCGCGTTTCTTCGCTCATCCAGTCCAGAGTTGCGATGTCGGCCCGCAACGCCGCCATCAGGTTGTGCACCATCTCAAGAGCGCGGGCCTTCGCTTCGGGCGGGAAATAATCCTTGACGTAAATTTGGCCCAGCGCTTCGCCGAGGTAGTGATCCGTCGAGCGAACGCATCGTTGCCACCGGGGAAGGATTTCCTTTGAGCCGGTCAGAGTCTTACCGTAGAAATTGAAATCCTCATCCACAAATCTTGCCGACAGCATTTCCGCACTCGCATTAATGAGATTCCAGCGGAGATAGACTTTCCAATCAGCCAGAGGCGTGCCAGTGAGATCGGAATTGACTTCCTTGAAGAAGTCCGGCTGCCCGACGTCTACCGTGTCAATCGCGGGATAACCAATCTCAGTGAAGTATGAAGTCCAGGAGAAATTCGGTGTGAGCGCGGTCAGCTGCGATAAGTTCAGCTTGTGATACGTCTTATCGGGGTCGCGCTGCTCAACATTCGTCATAGAGGCATTCGCGAGCTTCGTTTCAAAGTCCATCACGGTTTTTGTCTCGGCGGCCGCTGCAGCCGTGTCGTCTCCCAGAAGTTCGAACATTTTTTGAACGTGCTGGACGTAGGCGTCTCGGGTCTGCTGCGACTTCGGATCCGTTTTCAAATAGTAGTCGCGATCCGGCAATCCTAGGCCGCCCTGATAAGCTCCTGCGATCATTTGCGTACTGTTCTTGGCATCAACCTGCGCGCCGAATCCGAAAAGCGCGTTAACGCCGATTCCCTGCATCCGCGCGATCTCCGATTGCAGTTCGGCAACACCGGAGATTTTCTCGATGCGATTGAACTCGTCCTGTAACGGCTGCACTCCGGCCTTCTCGATCTGCGCCTCATTCATGCAACTCGAATAAAAGTCCCCTATCTTCTGATCGGCCGATCCCGCTGGAGCGCTCGTGTTTTTGGCCGCGGTTTCGAGAATCTGATGCAGCTTTTCGCGATTGTCTTCAGCTAACTTGGAGGCAACTCCCCACGAGGGGTACTGCGGAGGAATAGGATTGCTCTTGATCCAGCCGCCATCGGCAAAATGAAAGAAATCATCGCAGGGCTGCACGCTGCGATCGAGATTGGCGAGGTTGAATCCGTGGCTGGCCGAGTCGTCGGGAACGGGAACAAATGTGTCGCAGCCCGCGGAAGTTTCAGGCGGCGCGAACGGCGTCTCCCTCGCAGGTACGTACTGCGCGCCCAGATGAAACGGGATCACCGCCCAAAGCGCCATCGCCAACAGTAAACGAGCCGCCAGCTTCATGAATTTACCTCGTTACCTTAGACGCGATTGGGGTGATTTGGTGACCCGACCCCGTCAGGCTCGATTCCCGCACAAAGCAACATTTTCACTCGGCGTTATCGATCTGCGCGCGCTGAAGCTTGTCCGAATAATCGATGTAGAGAGATTTCCACTCGGAGTAGAAGTCGAGGGCCGCGAGCCCTGATTCGCGATGGCCATTCCCGGTGTTCTTGATTCCGCCGAAGGGCAAATGCGTTTCCGCGCCGATGGTCGGCGCGTTGATGTAGACGATGCCCGTTTCCAAATCGCGCAGCGCGCGGAAAGCATTGTTCACATTGCGCGTGTAGAGCGATGACGATAGCCCGTACACAACTCCGTTAGCGATTTCGATCGCCTGTTCAAACGTGTCGAACGGAATCGCAGATACCACCGGACCGAAAATTTCCTCTTGAGCGATTCGCATGTTCGGATCAACGTCCACGAACACCGTCGGCTCGTGGAACCAGCCGCGCGAATAAGCGCCGCTATCGAGCCGGTTCCCGCCCGTCTTCAGCTTTGCCCCTTCGTTCTTGCCGATCTCGACGTACTTGATCACCGTCTGAAGCTGCTGCTCGTTGATCGTCGGGCCCATGTCAGTATCGGGATCGAGCCCGTCGCCGACTCTCAAAGCTTTCGCTCGCTCGGCGAGCTTCGCCGTAAATTCTCCATACACTTTTTTGTGCACGGCCACGCGGCTCGCGGCGGTACATCGTTGCCCGCTTGTCCCGAACGCACCCCAGAGAACTCCATCGAGCGCCAAATCGAGATTGGCGTCATCCATCACGATAATAATGTTCTTCCCGCCCATCTCGAGGTGGCACTTCTTAAACGTCGGCGCGCACGCTTCGCTGATGATGCGTCCGACTTCGGTCGAGCCGGTAAAACTCACGAGATGAGTATCCTTATGACGGACGAGCGGCGCGCCGGCCTCCGGCCCCGTGCCGTTCACGATATTCACGACACCGCGAGGAAGCCCCGCCTCAGCCAATACCTGGACGAAGTTGTAAGAAGAATACGGAGTGTCCTCGGCGGGCTTGAGGACAACCGTGTTCCCCATGACCAGAGCCGGCGCAATCTTCCACGACGGAATCGCCATCGGGAAATTCCACGGCGTCACAAGCGCAGCCACGCCGATCGGCGCTCGCACCGCCATCGCAAATTTGTTCGGCAGTTCGGAGGGCGTCGTCTGGCCAAACTGCCGCCGGCCCTCGCCGGCCATCAAATAAGTCATATCGATCGCTTCTTGCACGTCGCCGCGCGTCTCAGCCAGCACTTTGCCCATTTCGCGCGTCATGTCGCGCGCGTACTCTTCTTTCCGCGAGACGAGTATCTCCGCCGTGCGATAGAGAATCTCCGCTCGTTTCGGCGCGGGAACAAGACGCCACGACTTGAAAGCTTCCTTCGCCGATTCCACGGCCAAATTGACGTCGGCTTCGGTAGACGACGGAAACATCCCCACAAGCTCGTCACGGTTCGCCGGATTGCGATCTTCAATAGCTCTGCCGCCGCTGCCCTCCACCCACTCCCCGTTGATGTAGTTCTTGTAGACCTTCGGTGATGCGACCGTAGCCATGGTGGTTCCTCCGGCAGAGCGCGCTTTCTTCGATGTATGAGAATTGGATGCGCGGCAGGTCAACTGCGGCGCGCCAGCGTGTTCGTGAAATTCAGAAAGTATCAGACGCTGAAAGGCGCGTCAACGCAACCACTTTGAACGAGCGCAAACCTATCTCGAACTTGACGTCAGACCGTATAACTAAATTCCGCTCTCACTTCGCCCCATCGTCAGTGTCTTGCTGCATTGACAGACCACCCGTAGATTAGTAGACAAGTCTTCGAGGCCGCTCAAAGCGAGTGCATATGCCCGGGTATTCAAACACGAAGCCTCTCCCCGCTCCGAAGCCCTCGGCATGGCGGCGCGCGGCCCCGCCATTGGCGCTGGTTTTACTCGCGCCGATGATTGGCGAGGTGCTCAGCGGCGCGACTCGCATGAGTTTTATTTTCGCTTTGGTCCCCGAGATTATGGTGTGGGGTTGCGGCGCACTTATCATTCGAGAAGCGGTGCGGCGCTGGGGCGGTGGCTGGACGAGCATCCTGTTGCTGGGACTTGCGCTGTCGGTGGCCGAGGAATTCGTCATTCAGCAGACTTCTTTGGCCCCACTCCCGTGGGCAGCTGCATCTCCAGGATATGGACGCTTATGGGGAGTTAACTGGATCTACTTCCTGTTCATGCTCGGTTATGAAAGCGTGTGGATCGCGCTCGTTCCCATTCAGCTTACGGAACTGGTTTTCCCGGATCGCCGGAACGCACGCTGGCTGAGCAATGTCGGCCTCGTAATCTCCGGCCTGGTTTTTGTGTTTGGCTCTTTTATTGCCTGGTACGCTTGGACACAAAGAGCGCGGCCGATCGTCTTCCACGCTCCAAAATACCAGCCTCCTGTGGCAACTTTTTTGTTGGGACTTATAGCCATCGTGCTTCTGGCGCTCGCAGCCCACGCGGTGAGCAAATCGACGCCGGCACACCGCGCCGCTCCCCATGCCGCACCGCCGGCATGGATCGTTGGCTTGGCTGTCCTTGTGTTCGGCTTTCCCTGGTACTTTTTGATGACGCCAATCTTTTCTCCCACCTTCAACCACTCATTCCCGTTCTGGATCTTCGTGCTCGCCGGATGCGGCTGGACGGCTCTCGTGTTCCTGATCATTCGCCACTGGGCGTCCGCTTCGGGATGGGGCGACATGCAGCGATGGGCTCTCGTATCCGGAGCCACGTTGGTGTGTATGGTCTCTGGATTTTCGGGCAGCAGCTCGTGGCCACGCGGGGATGTGCTAAGCAAAGCTGTGCTGAATGTGATCGCTGTTGCAGGTTTCCTGGTATTAGCTTGGAGAATCCAGCGGCGGAGAGTCACGACACCGTGAGCGCGGGCCGGACTTACTGTCGCGTTATTGCAGGAGAACTCGGAGGCATGTTCGTCGCAGAGCCGGTCGCCACCGGAGCGCTCGTTGGTTTTGATTGCTGCGATGGTGGCTGCGGTGGCCGCGGTGCGCTCACGCCGGCGATATCTGAGCCGAGACCGAGCTTCTGCAGGCTCTGCGCGTCAAGCTTTCCACTCCCGGTGAGATTGTGCTCTTCCTGGAACCGGCGCATCGCGTCCTGAGTATCCGAGTCCCACTTGCCGGAGGGATCGCCCTTGTAATAGCCCTCGCGCGTTAGCGCGGTCTGAATTTCCTGAATGCGATCCGTGGAAGGAACTTTCTGCCCAATGTCGCGATGCACGCGGCGCTTCGCCTTCTTTTTCGACGATTGCGTAGCAGAGTGCGAGGACTGGGGCCGAACGGAACTCTTCTTCGCCGCGGCTCCGCTAAACGGCTGGGCGGCAATTGCCGAGGCACACGCAATTGCCAACATGGCCGCAGCGAGCGCGACCCGCAGACACATACGTTCAACTTTTTTCCCAATCAATATGCCGCTCATTCGCTTGGAACCGCGCCCGCCAGAAACACGACCAGCGAACGATCATTCGCATCGCGACGCGAAACTTTGAAGAGAACGTCCTGCCCCGGCTTCAGTTTCGCGACTTCACGGCGATAGTCAGCCGCGCCGTTAACGGCAACGTGATTGACCTCAAGAACGATGTCGCCGCGCTGGAATTCAATATCCTCGCCGAAACTCGCCGGCTCTACTTCCATCACGATCGCGCCAGTCTTCCGATCCTCGCCGAGCTTGTGCGCGAGATCGGCCGTCAAATCCTCGACGTAGAGCCCGAACTTCGCCGGTTCGGCTCCCGCAGGATTTTGATCGCCTGCTTCGCCGACTTGAGGAAAGAGCTTCGCGCGATCCGCCACAACCACGGAAACATCATGCATCTGCTTATCGCGCAAATATCGCAATTGCACAGATTGACCGATGGCAGTCTCCGCAATCGGATCAACCAGGTCCGATCCGACGCGCACCGCGTGTCCATTCACCAGTGTAATCAAATCGCCAGGCTGGATTCCCGATTTCTGCGCCGGGCTGCCAGGCTCTACGCCCTCGACTACGATACCGCTCGCAGCACCGAGTTCCCTGAGCAAAACCGGATTCGCGCTGTGATCTTCGCTGAAACTAATGCCGATCGATCCGCGCGTGACCTTCCCCGACGTAACGAGCTGGTTGTAAACGTTGATAACGGTATTCGCCGGAAGCGCAAACCCCACACCTTCAAATCCGTGGCCACCCGTGTAAATCGCCGTATTGATCCCGATCACTTCCCCGGCCATGTTGACCAGTGGTCCGCCTGAATTCCCAGGATTAATCGCAGCATCGGTCTGGATGAATTTCTGAAATTGAAAACCAGGATTCGCACGATCCTTCGCGCTCACGATGCCCGCGGTAACCGTAGCCTGCAAGCCGAAGGGGCTGCCGAATGCCAACACCCAATCGCCCACCTGGACGCCGTCCGAATTCCCCAGCCGTGCGATTGGCAAGGCGCGATCTGGCTCGATCTTGATGACGGCGAGATCCGTAAGTTGATCTGTGCCGATCACTTTCGCGGTGTAATGCCTCGAGTCCTTGTCCAGCGTAACTTCAATCTTCGTCGCCTGATCGATGACGTGGTTGTTCGTCATGATGTAACCTTTTCCATCAACGATCACGCCCGAACCCAGGCTGCGTTCCGCGCTATCTCCCTCATCCGGTCCATCAAAAAAATGATTGAAGAAATCCTGAAGGTCATCGCCATCTCTGCGCGAGTGTTTCTTGGGTCGAGCGAGCACCTGTGTCGTTGAGATATTTACGACCGCGGGCACAAGCTTCCCAGAGATCGCTGAGAACGTTCCGCTGAGCTGCACCGGATCAGGAATCGCGAGCAACGACACGCCCGTGGCAGACTGCCCCCGCGTGGCCATCGCCCGGCCCGATATTAAAGTGCCGATTAAGATGCCGATCGCCAGAGTGATGACGATTACAACGCTGGCGAAAAATGTCCGCCGCCGGACCCAATCCGCCAGCTCGCGAAACTGGATACCCATGTACTCACTCCCTCAAAAGAACCACAGATGCAGTCTTTCCCCAGCCAGTTGTCAGTATATCACCGGCCGAGGAAAGCGACGCCCCGAGCGAAACGTAAGCCGTGCTGTGTCCGCCTACTGCTCCTTCGGACAGGTCTTGCCTCTTGCATTTCGACGGCTCGCCGGGATTGGCGCAATCCTCTTGACATTGTTACAATACGATTTCAGTACGATGACACCACAAACACTCTACGAAAAAATTTGGAACGCACATCTGGTCCGCGACATCGCCGGCCAGCCCTCTCTGATTTACATCGACCGTCACCTCATCCACGAAGGGACCTCGCCGCAGGCCTTCGCCGGCCTCAAATCTGCCGGGCGAAAAGTGCGCCGCCCGGATTTGACTTTCGCGGTGATGGACCATTCGGTCTCCACGAAGAATCGAGAGTTGCCAGTCCTCGATGCCGACGCCGCCGGGCAATTTGAAGCCCTGGCGCGGAATTGCAAAGAGACTGGCGTTCGCCTTTTCGACATGCACAGCCGCAATCAAGGCATTGTACATATCATCGGACCCGAACTCGGCATCACGCAGCCGGGACTAACAATCGTCTGTGGCGATAGCCACACCTCAACGCACGGCGCTCTTGGCGCGCTCGCGTTTGGCATCGGCACGAGCGAAATCGAGCACGTGCTTGCCACGCAATGTCTCTCGCAGGCGAAGTCGAAGACCGGCATCATTCGCTTCAATGGCAAGCGCCCCAAGGGCGTAACCGCCAAGGATTTCGTTCTCGCGCTGATCGGCAAAATCGGCATCGCTGGCGGAACCGGCCACGTATTCGAATATGCGGGCGACGCCGTTCGCGGCCTTTCGATGGAAGGCCGCATGACTATGTGCAACATGACCATCGAAGGCGGCGCTCGCGCTGGAATGGTAGCTCCGGACGAGGTCACGTTCCGCTATCTCGAAGGCAAACCGTTTGTTCCTCGCGGCAAAGATTTTCAAGTCGCAGTCGATCATTGGAAATCGCTCGCGTCTGATCCCGGCGCAAAATACGACATGGTCCTGGATATAGACGCCGCGGCACTCGCGCCGCAAGTTACCTGGGGCACAAACCCGGGCATGGTCATTGATGTTACCGGCCGCGTCCCCGATCCGAATTCGTTCGCCGATCCCGTCGACCGCAAGGCTGCGGAGCGCGCACTCGTTTACATGGATTTAAAAGCGGGCACTCCCATCACGGACATTTCCATTGACCGCGTTTTTATCGGATCGTGCACCAACTCCCGCATCGAAGATCTGCGCGCCGCCGCGCACGTCATTGCCGGAAAGCATGTCGCACGCAACGTGAAGCAGGCGCTCGCTGTGCCTGGTTCGCGCGTCGTGAAAGCTCAAGCGGAAAAAGAAGGTCTCGATCGAGTATTTCTCGATGCGGGTTTCGAGTGGCGCGACGCCGGCTGCAGCATGTGCATCGGCATGAACGACGACGTTCTGCCCAGCGGCGAACGCTCCGCCAGCACTTCGAACCGTAATTTCGAAGGCCGGCAAGGCAAAGGCAGCCGCACGCATCTCGTCAGCCCGGCCATGGCCGCGGCCGCCGCCATCGAAGGGCATTTCGTGGATATTCGCAAGTGGGATGTCAACGGCGCTGAATAGGGGATCTCAATCAGCATGGAACCGTTTATCAAGCACACCGGACTTGTTGCGCCGATGGATCGCGTGAACGTTGACACCGACCAAATGGTACCCAAGCAATTCCTGAAGTTGCAGACGCGCGAAGGTTACGGCCGCGTGCTTTTCTACGACTGGCGCTATCTTCCCGGCGAGAAGCCGAATCCGGAGTTCCCTCTCAACTTTCCTCGTTATCGCGGAGCATCGATTCTGCTCGCACGCGCGAATTTCGGCTGCGGCTCTAGCCGCGAACATGCGCCATGGGCGATTCACGATTACGGTTTCCGCGTCGTGATCGCGCCCAGCTACGCCGATATTTTCTACAACAATTCTTTCAAGAACGGCATCCTGCTCGTCACGCTGAGTGACGCGCAAGTGGACGATCTCTTCGAGCGCCTCGAGCGCCAGGAAGGCTACCGCCTCACCGCCGATCTTGAAAATCAGATCATCACGGACGAGAACGATCTGAAGATTCCGTTTGAAATTGATCCTTTCCGCAAGAATTCCCTGCTGAAAGGCCTCGACGACATCGGCCTGACCCTCGAGCACGAAGCCGATATCACAACTTTCGAGAAGGCACATCCCGTCACGGCGACAATGTACGAACAGGTTGACGTAAAGCTTTCCCAACCCGCCTAAATTTCGCTCGAATTCGCTTGCGCCGATTCGGATTCGGAAATCGGCTCAATGCGGGCGGGATTCGTAAACAATTTTCCCGCCGACGATCGTCATTTCAGTTTTCGCACCCAGCAAATCCGCTGGCGCCAATCGCATAATGTCTGCGGGAAAGACGGCAACGTCTGCAAGCATTCCCGGGACGAGTTGCCCTTTTCGATTCTCTTCAAATTGCGCGTAGGCCGCTCCGATTGTGTATTCGTGAATGCACGTCGCGATCGGCAACTTTTCTTGCGGCTCCCAGCCGCCGGCCGGACCGCCCTCGGGAAGCTCGCGCGTAATGCACGCATAGAGGCCGCGCAACGGATTCACAGATTCAACCGGAAAGTCCGTCCCGAACGCGAGGCGCGCACCGCTTGTCTCGAGCGATTTCCATGCATATGCGCCCTTCGCGCGCTTCGATCCGATGCGCGATTCGGCCCAGCGCTCGTCGTCGAGCAAATGGCACGGCTGCATCGAAGCGATAACGCCGAGGGCGGCAAACCGCGGTAGATCGTCGATCGAGAGAACCTGCGCGTGTTCGATTCGGTCGCGGCGATCGCGCGTTCCGTTTGCCTCGCGAACCGCCGCGAACGCATCAAGTCCCGCACGATTCGCACGGTCACCGATGGCGTGAAGCGCGATTTGAAATCCAGCTTTGTCTCGCTCAATCGCCATGCGCTTCAGCTCTTCCGGTCCGACGCGCAGGATTCCCGATGTCGAAGGATCGTCCGAGTAAGGCGCAAGCATCGCCGCCGTGCGCGAACCGAGCGAGCCATCGAGAAATCCCTTCAATGCACCGGTCTTTAGCCAAGTGCTCGACGTTCCGCCTTCGCGGCGCATTTCTTCAAGCGCGGCGACGGGCGCATTGAACGGCAGCCACTCGGTAATTCTCGCAGTCAACTTCCCTTCTTGCTCAAGTGCCCGATAAATTCGAAAATCGTTGAGCTCAGGTGCGGCTGGAACCCGGCCTCCGTTGCGGGATTTTCCATCCCGAAATTCCTCGTAGAATCCGAACAACTCGGCTTCGGAGTTGTCCTGAATCGAGGTAACTCCATTCTCGGCTAATTCGGCGAGCGCCAATTCAATGGCCCGCCTGCGCTGCGCCGGCGTAACCGGCGGAATAAGCCGCTCGACGCGATCCATCGCGGAATTTTCCTCGAGCATGCCCGTCAGTTCGCCGGTCGAAGGATCGCGAACGAATTTCCCCGCGGGTGGATCAGGGGAATTCCGCGTGAGACCTGCTAGTTCGAGAGCGCGAGAGTTCACGATGGCCACATGTCCGTCAACTCTCTCGAAAAACATCGGATGGTCGCGCGAGACGGCGTCAAGATCAGCCCGCGTTGGAAATCTATTGTCAGCCCAAAGCGTGTGGTCCCATCCCCGCCCTACTATCCATTCTCCGGACACAGTATCCTTCAATCGATCGCGGATTCGTTGCTGCAACTCCGCGATAGACTTCACACCTTCCAAGTCCAAACGCAGCTTGGCGATTCCCGCGCTGACGAGATGGACGTGCGCGTCGTTGAATCCGGGCATG
>Ga0302326_10003234_pt1 | contig 38562 bp, 34 predicted proteins | sample Palsa_T0_3_FD_202264 | JGI IMG/M metagenome (GOLD analysis project Ga0302326, IMG submission 202264) | Peat permafrost microbial communities from Stordalen Mire near Abisko, Sweden - Palsa_T0_3 | ecosystem: Environmental > Terrestrial > Soil > Palsa > Peat permafrost | place: Sweden: Abisko... | reverse complement strand
GGCTGGTGCTGTAATTTCCATTGGCTTTTGGTTGGTCCATCCCAAGCTTTCCACACCTTTGTACTTACAAAGTACAGCCTTTTCTCACTCTTTTTCCTCAGCGGACTTTCGGTACACACTCTTAGACGCATCCCGCCCAGAAGGCGGATGCTCAGGGCGTTCGCAGCCGCGTGCATCAACGCCGCCGGGGTTGCAGCCCCGGCGGCGGCCCCGGCTCCATCGCAGATCTCTCAGCCAATGGAAACGGGCAAATCCAACATACAAGGGCGTCTAAACCTCACCCGCCGGCCATTTTTCGCGTACCAGCGCCGCAATCGATTTCCAAAATGTGCGTGCTGCGCGTGCTTTCTCCCCATAGACTGAACCCATGATCCGATTTGCAATTTCCCTGATTGCCGTCTCTGCCCTATTCTCTGGCTGTTTCCGTCTTGGGATCAAAGGCGACGGAATCTTGAAGACCGAAGAACGCTCCGTTTCCGCTTTCTCCAACGTTCTGGTTGCTGGTGCTTTCGAGGTTCAATGGAGCCAGATTGGCCCACGGCGAACGCATCGTGAGCGTACTGACCCGGTAAGGAACGATCATGGAAAGGGAGGTTTGTTCGTCGCCGAGGACGTGGAACGGTCTTGAGGAGTTCTCTGTAAAAAACGTGGCGTTGGCCAGTGTTTTTTCGCGGATTTGAACTGCCAACCGCAAAGCGGGCGTGAACGCCCCAGGCTCCACGTTTCCTCAGGTGGGGCCCCGGCGGCTCATCGAGCCGGCATGGCCTCGCCGCACCGTTCACGGAGCGCACTCCCGACACCATTCGACTTTTTCCCGATTCGTGCTATCGGTATGGATGAAATCAAATTATGGGTTTTCGCGTCGCGGTCCTGATCGGGTTGCAGAGGAGCTTGTGTCGGTGCTTTCAAAAAAGGCTTCCTACGAGTTCAAAGCCCTCTTTTTGATCGTTCACGCAAACCTTCGATCCCAGAATGCGAACAACGGTGGTGAAGAGATGCTGCGCTTGCGGGCCTACGAAAAGCTGCAGAATCTGGTGCGGGCCGGCTTTGTCAAGAAAACCGGCAAGGAATACACCGGCGTCGCTTCGGCGCTGGCGCGTTTCGTCGCCGCAGCCGCGGAAATGAACGCCAAGGTTGTCTCGCGCACTGCCAGCCGGCCATCCGCTGCGGCGGGCAAGGTTTCCGCTTCTGAAGTAACCACGTAATTGGATGTCGGAATCCGCTTCCGAGTCCATGGCTGATCCGCCAGGCGCTCCTTCCGTCACGAAACACCTCCTCAAGCTGGCCCGCCAGATCGACCCTGCCGGCTCGCCAGGATACGTCACCGTGGACTCGCGAGCGGACTGTTTGCCGGACTGTTGCTTTGAAAATGTGACGGGAATCGTGAAAAAATACGGTGGGTCGACCCAGCATGGATGGAGTCTGCGCCAGCATGCCTACTTTGCCGAAGGGGAGTTCTACGCCGTCTGGCGTTGTCCGGATGGCCGTTTAATCGACGTGACGCCCAGTGCGGATCGACAAACACAGATCCTGTTTCTGCCGGACTCAACCAGGGTCTGGGAAGGAGAAGCGGTCAAGCCACAGCGGTTGCGCATGCGCGAAACGCAATGTTACTGCGGAAGCGGAATGCCGTTCCGGATTTGCCACGGACTTGAGGACGGTTAAGAGGGACGCCCTCTAAGCCGCCCGTGGGGTGTTCGACCCGGCCGCGTCAATCCTCCCGGCCCTGTTTCATTTACTTTTTCGCCTTCACGGCCTGCTTCGCCACGATGGCCTTGTTCTAGATCTGCGTATCGGCGCTGGTCTTCGCCTGTTTCTGCGCCGCGTGCTTGTTCGTCGCTTTCGGTGATTTATCGCCCATAAGGAAAGCAGCTTACCATGTGGCCAACAATCCGACAGCCTGAAGTGGGCAGCCCTCCCCAACCCTGCCTCTCCCGGTTGAATTCGCCGGTCGTTCTTGCCTGAAAAAGAAAAGCCCGGCCATCGCTGGCCGGGCTGCTGGAGTTGCGGAAAGTCAGTGTAAATGTAGGTGTCTTCCAGGCTCCCAAGCAGTATTATAGCAGTCACCGTGCCAGGTCGCGGCACATTCAAAAAAAGGACTCCAACGATTGTGCCGGTGGCTAGAGCCGGTCTCGCTGGAGTCGTCGAAAGGTCGGCCTGTCGTCGAGGATGTCAACCTTCGCGGCGAATATATTTCAAACCCGATGGAGCCGCTAGCCGGCCCGCCCTTTTCGCAATTGCTCGAGTTCCCGGGCCATGACGAGCCGCAATTGGGCGTGCCAGCGGTAGGATGCAAAACAAATACAGGCGTTAATGAAAACCGGGACGATCAGGCAAAGCGCGTAGAATAGATGCAGGAGAGTCTTCATATGGGACGCGTAGCTTGTGTCATTTGCCGCGGCGCGGCAAGTTCTACCGGGTGGCGGCGCCTTCGGGTCGCAGCGCCTTGGCGGCATCGCACGCGAATCACCGAAGCGGCTCGGCAGTGGCTGGCTTTGCGCGGGTGAACTGCCACAGCGCCTGTGCAACGACGGCCACGGCAAACGCCGTCATGGCCGTCAGCGCCAGGAGCAGATATCCTCCGTACGTCACACGGTACCGGTAGATGTCGAGGGTGTGGACGATGCAGACGCCGAAAGCATTTCCGAACGGCGCGAGAAAGAGGCAGAAAGTGGCCCATCCACCGAGGCGGAAAGGGTGCAATGGCGGCCAGAAAAGCGTCGCCGTCAAAGCGGCCAGAAAGAGCAGTTCCAATGGCAGCGTCCATTGCGCGGAACCTCTGCCAAAGCCGTGAAGCTTTCGATCCTTGTCCATCGTGCTCACCGATCCCACCAACACCAGGGTATCTTCCTGGTAGCGACGATACATCTCGAGCAACTCCGGGCGAAACGGGGTGCTCGCGTACGGCGCCAACGCTTCCGCGGAACCCTTGTAAGGTTTGATCAAATTGAATTGGTCCTTGAAGTAGGTGGCGGGCTCCGGAAAGAGAAAGTACTCGAACTGTTCCGCGACCTTCTTCGCGTACTCGCCGGGGTAGTGAGTCACGGCCTCGAAGAAGGAGGCGAAACAAAAGGCGCTGAATTTTCCCCGGTCCCTGCCGGTATACTCGAACAACGCCGCGGAGAGGGTGTGACTATGCATCAGGTAATCGGCATTGATCACCAGCTTCGCATAAATGCGGCGGCCTTGCTTCGCGCCACTGATCTCGCTCTCCAGGGCGCTGACCAGGGTTTGAAGCTTTGCTTTTTCCGGCGCTGAATCCGGCATGGTTGCAAGCCGGGCTTCGAGGAGCTTGTCGATCAATTCCGCGTGGACGCAGAAAAGTGCATCGGGCAGCAGGGTGCGCGAGGTGCCGTCCCGGACGAACCACACCCGCGCGGGCAGCCAAAGGAGCAGAAAAGAGACGGCCACACCGAGAACCGGAGTGAGGAACTTCGTTCTTCGGGACAGACCCTGGCCGAAAAGGCCGGCGAGAACTGGAGCCGAAGTAGTGCCGCAGGCGAAATACCAACTGGGCTTGAGCAAATAGCAGCCATAGGCAAAGAGGATCGCCCCGGCGCCGAGCAACATCGAGGGAAGAGCCCGCGGCCTTTGCCAGCGGTATTTGCAAAAGCCCATCAGACAGGCGAGTTGGGCGTAAACAAAGAACGAAAGAATCGCTTCGGGACGAATCGACATCACGAAGAAGAAATTCTGTTGATTCACCAGTTGAACATAAATGGGAAGACTCCCGAGCAGCGAACCCAGCAAGCGGAGCCATCGATTCCACGGCTGCATCGATACCCAGCACCGCCAGACGACGGCCATGAGAACCCCCGAGAGCAGGGCGATGAGTTTCTGCCAGACCACAAGGCCATGAAAGGAGCCGGTGGTTTTCAGGAAGAGCGCCACAAACGCCGGATAAAGCCAGTCCCGCCCATCGGTCTGCTGGAAACCGAGGCCGCTGAGCCAGGACAAGGCCGGATTCAAGTAACCCCAGGTATCCGGATCGGAGATCGGCACCACCGGCCAGGCGTCCCAGGCCTTCCAGGCCACCGCGAGCACCAGCAGCAAAACCACCAGTTCGATGCCCCAAATGACCACTCCCGGCGCGCGGGCGAGGTATGGATTTCGTGTGGACATCGGCAACGAGTAGCGGTGCGTTTAGAGGCACTGCAAGCCGGGATTGCGAAACCGCTTCAAGCATCCAGCCATGAACCTTCCGGCGATGTACCATCTGGCGGCGATGCACGAATGTTTTTGCCCTCGTCCGCCAAACCGTGTCCATTGATCCCATGAAACTCTCCCTTCTTCTCTTGATTTTTGCGGTGCTGATCGGCATCGCCGGCTGCACTTCGTCGGACGATACCGGCGCTGCCAGGACCACTTTCGGCGGACCTCCGGTGATGAGCGGCTCGGATAGTAACGCGAGCGAGAACCGCTACTAAGTGAGGTTTGATGAAGGTTCCCCTCCTCCTTCTGATCCTCCCAGTGCTCTTCTGCGCCGCGGGCTGCACCTCCGAGGAAATGGGAGCGTCGAACAACCCGAATCCGCGCCGGACCTACAATAGCGAAACCGGAGATTTCGAGGGCCCGACTCCCATGCCCCCCGCCAACGGTTCTGTCGGCGAATACCGCTAGAGGGCAGCCTTCAGTGCCCTCGGAATGGGCCGCGATCAGTGCCCGGTGGGACGGCGGCGGCGCCGCTTCTCCACCCTCAGGGCTCCACATCCAGGACCGCGAAGGCCTTTTTCACCGCGTCGATCGCGTCTTCCGCAGCGGAGTACTTCCCGGCGGTGATGTCGGCGGCGATCTGGTCGGTCACCTCCGCGCTTCGCTGGCAATATTTGATCGCCCACGGCAATTGCTCCCCGAGATTGTGGGCGTAGGTGGTCAAGTCCACCCGCCATGCTCCATCTCTCCGCACCAGGAACAGCGGCAGCATCTCGCGCACGTTGCATTTCAATGTCGCATGGTCGCCACGGACCGTCACCGTGGCGGCACTATCGTCTTCAGGGGTGTCCGTGTGGCAAAGGTGCGTGATAAAGACCGCGGCATTATGGCCCCATTTGACGCGTGCCACTTTGGCCAGGCGGGTCGTCGAAAGCGCCTGGGTGACGAACGCAGAGGCCAGCTTCTTTTCATCTTCGGTACCGGCTTGATACCACGGCAGCACCTGGTCCGCGGTCTTGTCCTCAAAATCCCAGGAAAGGAGCGTTTCCTTCGGGCCCAACTGAGTCGGGGCGGCCTGCGCGTGCGCGACTTCCGCGCAAAGAACGCACGAGAGAAGACACAGCACGATGGTCATGGGGCGGGCGGGCATCATTGCTCCACTCTCATACCGCCAATTTAGCGATTCGTCGAGGGGGCGCAAAGCGCTTTGCACAAGACCGCAGACCTTGCGAACCGCTCGAGCGCTTCCGGCCGGCGTCTCCGACATTGAATGGTGTCCAAAACAACGGACTCGCGTCCCGGCACGAAACCACTCATCCTCGAATGGCTGCCGCCTCCGTCCACACCGCCATTGGTAATTTGACTATGAACCGATTCGCCCTCCTTTTCCTTGCCATCCTGCTTGCGGGCTGCGCCACCGGCGGATCCGTTCCCGAGCGCGTCGCCAACCTGCATCAGGGCATGACGCTGGCCCAAGTCAACGCGCTCTTGGGCAAGCCGCATAATGTCACGCACCAGGGCGCGCTCACCGTCTATGACTATGTCTTCAACCAGGGTCAGCCAACGGCGACTTCCTACTACGTGATCGTCGGCGAGGATGGGACGGTGCGCTCCTACGGGCCGAACTAAGGTGGCGCGGGGAGGCCGCGAGGAGGGCGCGGGTGCTTCGAGGGTGGTGTGCTCCGGGGCGATTCCAAGAACCGTGGCGTACCGTGGTTTCGATTTTGGAGCGTGTCATGCACTTGTTGTGGGTAGGGACGCCGCGAGCCTGCCCTGAGCCTGTCGAATGGGCCGGCGTCCTCTCGGGATATTCCAAGGGACCGCCGGCATCGGTCCGCGCCACGCTCCCGAGGACGGCGCGTCGCGCCGTCCCTACCGCGCTCTGGTTTCCCCATCCTCAAAGTGCATGACGCGCTCTCGGGAAATTGAGACGGGGCGCAGGCGGCTAAGACGCTCTAAGAAAAAGTCTTGGCTCTGGTATACCAGTGGTATTTATCCTCCCTGCCCCATGCCGACCAACCCTCTGCGCGACCAGGCCTACAAGCACATCCACGGCAAGCTCCTCGCCGGCGACCTGCCCGCCGGCCAGGTCCTCTCCGAACTTTCCCTCGCCCGCGAAATCGGCATCAGCCGCACGCCCGTCCGCGAAGCCATCCAGCGCCTCGAGCACGAGGGCGTCCTCGAACAGGTCCCGCGATTTGGCACCATTGTCCGCCGGCCGGAGCGGCGCGACCTGGCGGATCTTTACGAGTTGCGCGAGGCGCTCGAGCCCTACGCCGCAGCCCAGGCCGCCGGGCGGCTCGGCGCCCAGGACCTCGCCACCCTGGCCAAGCTTTGCGACGAAATCGGCGCCATCGCCGCAGCGCTCAAAAAGGCCGCTCGTCCGGTCCCCACTGCCGCGGAGTTGCAACGGCTCCTCTCCGCGGATCTCTGCTTTCACATGGTGCTCCTCCGCGCCTCCGGCAACCGCCGGCTCATCAAGATCATCGCCGATTCCCAAATGCTCACCCGCATTTTCGGCACCCCGCGCCAGGAACATGATCTCGCGGTGATCGAGCGGACCCATCGCTATCATTGTGAGATCCTCAACGCCGTGAAACTTCGCCGCGGCGAACGCGCGCGGCAATTGATGGCCGAGCACATCCACGCCAGCATGCGCGAGGCCCTCGACCACTTCGATCGCGCCCAGTCCACGCCGGACACGCGCTCGATCCCGCTTGGCCTGCCGGACGGTCTCCTCGAAGATCTGCAACGCCTCGAGCGCGGCCCGGCGCAATCCCAACCCCAACCCCAGCCCCGCAAACCCCGCGCCCGCAAAGCCTGACCCCCCGATTCCCGCTTCAAGTCCATCGAGAGGCGGGATCACTCTCGTTCATCCGCCCATGATCTTCCGCCGCTGGCTTTCCCCTTCTCTCGTTGTCCTCGGCTCGATCCACGGCTTTGGCCTCGAACCGTTGCCCTACAACAATCCAGGTCTCACCGTCGACCTCGGCGTCGGCTTGTGGGCCGATCCTCTCCCGATGGATTTCGATGGCGATGGGAATCTCGATCTCGTCGTGGACTGCCCCGACAAACCCTACAATGGCGTTTACTTTTTCCGAAACGCCACCGGCGACACGGCGTTAAACCCATTCCCGATTTTCCAGCGCGGCCGGAGGATCAGCGCCGGGGTCCAGAACGTCCAAGTTTGTTACGTCGATGGAAAGCCAGTGCTACTTTCGCCCGCGACCGAGTACCCGGATTTTCTCAAGAGCGGCCTTGATCGGCCCAGAAAGTTACCCCTGCCCGCAAATATCCATTCCCACATGGTCCGGGGGAACTTTTGGAAGCGCGTGGACTTTGACGGCGACGGCCGGCTCGACCTCATTGTCGGCGTCGACGATTGGGCGGATTACGGCTGGGACAATGCCTATGATGCCAGCGGCAAATGGATGCACGGCCCGTTGCGCGGTTTCATCTATCTCGTGCGCAACGCCGGCACCAACGAACAGCCCTTGTACGAGTCGCCGGTGAAGATCCAGGCGGGCGGCCAGCCCATCGAGACCTTCGGATGGCCCTGCCCGTCCTTCGCGGACTTCGCCGGTGACGGCAAACTCGGCTTGATCTGCGGCGAGTTTCTCGACGGCTTCACCTATTTCGAGAACATCGGCACGCGCACCGCCCCGAAGTACGCGCCGGGCCGCCGCTTGAAAACGCCGGACGGCAAGCCGCTGACCATGGACCTGGAAATGATCGTGCCAACGGCGATCGACTGGAACAAGGATGGCCACGTCGATCTCATCGCCGGCGACGAAGACGGACGCGTCGCCTTGCTCGAAAACACCGGCAAGCTCGATCCTGAGCGCACGCCGATCTTTCGGCCGCCGCACTATTTTCAACAGGAGGCCGACCTCCTGAAATTCGGCGCTCTCGTTTCGCCGGTCGGTGTCGATTGGGATGGCGACGGGGCGACCGACATCCTCTGCGGAAACAGCGCGGGTTACATCGGTTTCTTCAAGAACCTCAGCGCTCCCGGCGTGGAATACCCGAAATGGGCGGCGCCGAAATACCTCGAGGCGGACGGCCAGCGCATCCGCATCATGGCTGGACCGAACGGCAGCATCCAGGGCCCGGCGGAGGCCAAGTGGGGCTACACGACATTGAGCGTGGCGGATTGGGACGGCGACGGTCTGCCCGATCTCATCGTCAATTCCATTTGGGGCAAGGTCGTCTGGTATCGCAATATCGGCACGCGCCACGAGCCGAAGCTCGCCGCCGCGCAACCCGTCGAGATCGAGTGGGACGGCGCCGAACCGCCGCTGGCCTGGGGCTGGCAAAAACCGGAGGGAAAGGCGCTCCTCACGCAGTGGCGCACGACGCCCTTCGCCGTGGATTGGAACCACGACGGTCTCGTCGATCTCGTGATGCTCGATCAGGAAGGCTATCTCGCCTTTTTCGAACGGGCCAAACGCGACGGCAAGCTCGTCCTCCTGCCGCCCAAGCGCGTTTTCTGCGATGAGAAAGGCGATCCGCTGCGTTTCGCCACCGGCGCGGCGGGCAAGAGCGGGCGGCGCAAATTCTGCCTCGTGGATTGGGACGGCGACGGCGCGCTGGATATTATCGTTAACAGCGAAAATGCCCAGTGGTGGCGGCAGGTCGCCCAGCACGACGGCAAGTGGTTCTTCAAAAACATGGGCAACCTCGATACGCTCAAACTCGCCGGCCACGATACCAGCCCCACCACCGTCGATTGGAACAACGACGGCATCCCCGACCTCTTGCTCGGGGCGGAAGATGGCCACCTTTATTACCTCAAAAATCCCCGCTCGAAATAAAATTCCCGATGCACGGCATCATTCCTCCACTCATCACTCCGCTGCGCTCGCGGGACGAACTCGATGTGGCCGGCCTGGAGCGGCTCATCGAACACGTCCTCGCCGGCGGCGTCCACGGACTTTTTGTCCTCGGCACCACCGGCGAAGGGCCGAGTCACAGCTATCGACTGCGCCGGGAATTGATCGAACGCACTTGCCAGCGGGTCGCCGGCCGCGTGCCGGTGCTCGTGGGCATCACCGACACGGCTTTTGTCGAATCGGTGAGCCTCGCAAATTGGGCCGCGGCATGCGGCGCCCACAGCCTCGTCGTCTCGGCCCCGTACTATTTTCCGAACAGCCAGCCGGAGTTGCTCGAATATGTGCAGCATCTCGCGCCCGAGTTGCCGCTCCCCCTCTTCCTCTACAACATGCCGACCCACACGAAGACGATCTTTGAAGTCGAAACCGTGCGCCGCGCCATGCAAATTCCGAACATCGTGGGCCTCAAGGACAGCTCGGCAAACATGATCTATTTTCACCAACTCATCGGTCTTCTTCCGGAGCGCCCGGAATGGTCGCTCCTCATCGGTCCCGAGGAATTGCTCGCCGAATCGGTCCTGCTCGGCGGCCACGGCGGCGTGTGCGGCGGCGCCAACTTGCAGCCCCGCCTCTACGTCGAGCTGTACGAGGCGTGCGTGGCCCGGCAAATCGACCGCATCCAGACTCTGCACGCCCGGGTGATGCAAACCTCCTCCACTCTCTACGGCGTCGGCCGGCACAGTTCCGCCTTTATCAAGGCCATCAAATGCGCCCTCCACGAACTTGGGATCTGCGACGATTTCCTGGCCGAACCTTTCCACCGCTTCCGCGAAGAAGAGCGTAACCGCGTGCGAAAAGTCCTCGCCGACCTCGGAATTCCCCCCGCCGAAACACCGTCCAGATGATTTCCGCGCACAAGCTTTCGCGTTCGCTACAAAGCTCATTGGATGTTGGATGTTGCGGCGAAGCCGCCCCGAGCTTGTCGAGGGAGATGTTGGATGTTGGGTGTTTGCGGCGAAGCCGCTCATGTTTTTAGTGCATTTCGTGGACCAAATCCCAGTTACCATGTCCTCCTCTCTCGCTCTCGGCCTGGATTTCGGAACGGAATCCGTGCGGGCGTTGCTGGTCGATTTGCGCGGGCGCGAGCGCGCCTCGGCTGTCATCAAGTATCGCCACGGACAAATCATCGAGGCATTGCCCGGTTCCCGCGAGAAATTGCCGCCGCATTACGCGCTCCAACATCCCCAGGACTGGATCGATTCCGCCGCGAAGGCCGCGCGTTTGGCGTTGCGCGCCGCGCGCGCGAGCGCTGAAGACGTCATCGGAATTGGCGTGGATTTCACCAGTTGCACCATGCTCCCGGCCATGCGCGACGGCACGCCGCTCTGCCTGCTCGCGCGCTTCGCCCGCCAGCCGCTGGCCTGGCCGAAACTCTGGAAGCATCACGGCGCCCAGGCGCAAACGGAGCACATCAACCGCGTCGCCCGCGAGCGCGATGAAAAATTCCTCGCGCGCTACGGGGGCAGCATCGGCCTCGAATGGTTCTTCCCGAAAATGCTCGAAACCCTGGAAGGTGCTCCACGTGTTTTTCACGCCGCGGAAGTCTGGCTGGAAGCAGGCGACTGGTTGGTCTGGCAATTGGTCGGTGGCGACGCCGCCTCGCTGCCGCGCTCGACCTGCCAGGCGGGATACAAAGGCATGTGGAGCGCGGACGGCGGCTATCCGCAGGAAGACTTTCTCGCCGCCCTTCACCCGGATTTCGCCGGCGTCGTTGCCGAAAAGATGCCCGGCCGCTTGCTCGCGCCCGGGACGAAAGCCGGTGGTCTGCGGCGCGAAATGGCCAAACGCCTTGGGTTGCGCGAAGGGACGCCCGTCAGCGCCGCCGTCATCGATGCACATGCCGGCGTGCCCGGCGCCGGCGCCGCCGAGCCGGACACTTTTGTCATGGTGCTCGGCACCAGCTCCTGCCACATGCTCAACAGCGCCGAGGAACGCTTCGTCCCCGGTGTCGCGGGCATCGTGCGCGATGGCATTCTTCCCGGGTTCGTCGGCTACGAAACGGGCCAGGCCGCGGTGGGCGACGCCTTTGATTGGTTGCGCCGAGTCACCGGCCAGCGCGATCTCGGCCGGCTTTCCCGCGAGGCCGCGGCCCTGCCGCCGGGCGCGGACGGCGTTCTTTGCCTCGATTGGTTCAATGGTTGCCGCACCCCGCTCATGGATGGTTCGCTGACCGGCGCCTTCACCGGGCTCACCCTCCGCCACACCCCGGCGCACCTCTATCGCGCCCTGCTCGAAGCCTCGGCCTGTGGCGTGCGTTGGATCGTCGATCTTCTGCGCGAAGCGGGCGTGCCGGTGAAACGATTCGTCGCCACCGGTGGCCTGCCGCACCACAACCCCCTCGTCGTCGAAGTCTACGCCGATGTGCTCGGCGCGCCCGTCACCGTGCATCCGTGCAAACACGGGCCGGCGCTCGGCGCCGCCATCCTCGGCGCGCTCGCCGCCGGTTCATTCGCATCGCCGAACGCGGCGATTCGCGCAATGGCCGCGGCGAAATCCGCGCCCGTCATCAAACCAAACCGAAAGCACCGCGCCATTTACGATCTCCAGTATGCCCGCTACCGCGATCTCGCCGCCCAGTTTTCCGGCGGTGTTCGCTTCCCCAATTTGTCATCCTGAGCTTGTCGAAGGATCTCTGACTTCCATGGGCGGAGGCGGCGGGCGCAGCCGAAAATGCTCCGCTCCACCGCTGCCCGCGAATGCTAGAGGTCCTTCGCAACCTCAGACTGGCAGCTGGCCGGGCCAAACCGGAAACGCGAAACCGGAAACCTCGGCACCGGTGAACCAGAAACCAGAAACCAGAGCCGAGGCCCTGCGAGACGCCCAAGGCGCAACGGGGGCAAACCAGAAACCCTGAAACTGCTCACATCACCATCAGCGCCTCCATGAAGCCCACCCAACTCAAACCCCGCACCGCCTGGCTCATCGCCAGCGGTGATCTTCGCCTCAGCGCCAACCGCGTCTGCTGGCCGGCGCAGCAGAAAATGGAGGCCGCACTCACGAAGGCATTCGCCGCCGAAGGCTGGAAAGTCCAGCGCGCTCACCGGGCCGATCGCACCAAAGGCCATGGCTTCATCGATTCGCAGAAGGCCGGAATGGAGGTTTTCCGGCGGCTCGATCCCGAGGCGCCGCTCATCGTCGCCGAGGCCGTGTGGCAGTATTCCCATCACGTGCTCGCGGGGCTCACCACGCATCGCGGACCGATTCTCACCGTGGCCAATTGGAGCGGCGCCTGGCCGGGCCTCGTCGGCCTCCTCAATCTCAACGCCTCGCTGACCAAGGCCGGCGTCCGCTACTCGACGCTCTGGAGTGAAACGTTCACCGACAGCTTCTTTAATGCGGGACTGTGCGAGTGGCTCGCCGCCGGGTCGGTCACGCACGACCAATCCCACGTCCGGGATCTCGCGTTGCTCAAGCTCCCGCCCGAAGATGAGCGCGTGGGCCGCGATTTCGGCCGCAGGCTCCGCCGCGAGAAAGCCATCCTCGGCGTCTTCGATGAAGGCTGCATGGGCATGTTCAACGCCATCATCCCCGACGAACTCCTCCACCCCACCGGCCTTTTCAAAGAGCGACTCAGCCAATCGACCCTCTTTGCCGCCATGCAAACTGTGAACGACTCCGCAGCCGCGGCCGTGGTCGCCTGGCTCAAGAAGCGCGGCCTGCAATTCCGCTTCGGCCCGAACGAGGAAACCGATCTCACCGAAACCCAGGTCCTGCAGCAGGCGAAAATGTACATCGCCGCCGTGCGGCTCGCGGACGATTTCGGCTGCAGCACCATCGGCATTCAGTACCAACAGGGCCTCAAGGATCTCGCCCCCGCCAGCGATCTCGTCGAAGGCATGCTCAACAACGTCGACCGTCCGCCCGTGCGCAGCGCTGACGGCCGGCGGGTGCTCTTCGAGGGCGAAGCCCTGCCGCACTTCAACGAGGTCGATGAATGCGCCGGCCTCGACGGCCTCGTCACCTATCGCCTCTGGCGCGAGCTGGGTTTCGCGCCGGAGAACACGCTGCACGATCTGCGTTGGGGGGCGGAATTTGACGGCGATTACGTCTGGGTGCTCCTCATCAGCGGTGCCGCGCCGCCCGCCCATTTTATCGGCGGATGGAAAGGCGCCACCAGCGAGCGACAGCCGCCGATGTATTTCCGCCTCGGCGGCGGCACGCTCAAGGGCGTGAGCAAACCCGGCCATATCATCTGGAGTCGCGTTTTCATCAGCGGCGGAAAGCTCCACGCGGATCTCGGCGTTGCCCAGGTCGTGAAACTGCCGGAGGCCGAGACTGCCCGCCGCTGGCGCGAAACGACCCCGCAATGGCCCATCATGCACGCCGTTTTCAAGGGCATCACCCGCGACCAGATGATGGCCCGGCACCAATCCAACCACATCCAGGTCGTCTACGCCCCGAACGAAAAGCAGGCGCACCGCGCCGCGCGCATCAAAGCCGCCGCCCTCGCCGAACTCGGCCTCGAAGTACACCTCTGCGGAGAAGTTCGCCTCGCAGGCTAAGCTTAGGCCGTTTCAGTAAGGTCTGGCGCCTGCGCCCGTCCCGCGCCTGCGTTTTGGAGTGCGCCGCTGCTGCGGCGCTTTCGGAGGATCCCCTGAAAGCGTCTGAGCACCCCACCATTAAGACCCGCACCGCCGCCCATAACGGGAGCGCACCTCAATCAGCGGTTTCAACCATCGAGGGGCGAACGTGCCCCATTTCGCCGCCCGGCCAGCCAAAGGCCCGCGCAAGCGATGCCCGCGCCGACCGCAAACAGGCCCCACGAATACCGAATATTCGCATATCCGTGCATGCCGATCTGGTCGGCGTCTTTGACGAACGACCAGTACCACACCACCCCCGCCAGCACCTGCGGGGTCACCGTCTCGATCGAAAGCTTTATCGGCGTTCGGCGCACTTCCCACACATGCAGCAGGACACAGACGATCGCGAAATAGGCGCTGATCAGCACTGGCGCCAGCACCGGACCGTACCACGGCTTCGGAATCAGGAACAGGCAATCCCATTCCAGCCACGAGCCCGGCCAGTGCGCCAGCCACCACAACCCCGCGTAGTAAACGATGTCCCACAAACCAAACGCATAGAAAAAGCAGGCCAGCCGTGAACGGAGATTGACTCCCCCGAGCCACGCCACCGCCACCAACATGACCATCGTGCAAGCCTCACGGATCACCTCGATGCGCAGCCGCTCCACCGTCACCACATCCAATGGCGCCCCGGCACCGAGATCCGGCAGCAACCGTCGTAAATAAATCACACAAATCGCTTCCAGCAGCCCCATGGCCACGACGTAAACCCCGACCCAGGCCAGCCGCCGCCAGATATGTGGCGGTGCGGAGGGTGCGGATGTCATCACGGCAGCGAATTCTATAGCGAGGCAGCATCTCCGGGCGACGTATTTTCCGAATCGACACCCTCAATCGTTGGATGCACCACGGCACCAGCCAGCCCGGGACTGAGATCATTTGTCCGCAACAACAGGCAAAGCGACAGCCCCAGAGATCCACGCGCTCCCCCGCGCGAACGCACCCGGCGAGCGCACCGCGCGCGCTCTCGTTTGCGCTCGTTCCCAAGCTCCAGCTTGGGAACGCACTTGTCTGCGAAGCTCCAGCTTCGCCCCCTTCCCTTCCCCATTCCCGCAGTCACAGGAGCGCCCTCGTTCCACTCAAGTTCGCTCCCAATTGCCGTCCAAAGTGCAATTTCGGAACGAGCGAAACCCATCGCCACGGAACCAATAATTTCCACCCTAATATCGATGCCCGGCCCAGTCCCGCAGTGGCGGAACCATGTCCTGGCCGGTTCCGAGGATTTCGGTTTCGAAGTCTTCCGCATCCGGTCTTTTCACCCTCTCCATCTCCGCCAGTTCCAGACAGCGGGCGGACGCGTTGCGCATCCACGTGTCCGCCGGACGGGAGCCGGTGATCCGCACCGCCGGCCAACGTTCCACGCGCACCACCAGGACCGGTGGCGCGCCGCCGGACGGAATCTGGTCGTCGAGCGGATCAAGGGCAAACAGCGCATGCTCCTCCACGAGGCGCTTGGCCACGGCGCGCGCCAGCTCCCACAATGGCGATTCATCCCCATTCATGCTTTTCCTGATGATCGCGAGGCTGACCTGGTCGCTCTCGCGTACCGGGGTCGGATTTCCGCGCCTGAGTGGCCGCAGATCGGAAGGAATATATAGTTTGGCCACATTCATCGCAGCATCCACGGACCGCTTCGCTCCCTCGAGATTGAACTTCCGGTGGAAGGCAACGGAACAGCGGTAACTGCCCTCCGGGCGCGTTTCCGAGACGACCTGCATCACGCCCGCAATCCGGTCGAATTCCGACGCCAGCGCGGTCAGGGCAGCGGATGTCTGCCGCGCATCGTGGTCGCCGGGCCACGTGCCAGACACCACGATCTCGTAGGGGGGAGGTTCTGTCAGTGACCATTGATTCGCTTTCCCCAGATACAACCCCAGCACGACCAGTCCCAACCCCAGCAGTCGATAAAAGATGCGGGCGCCCCTGTTTCCAAAAAGCGCAAAAAACAGCGAGGCCGCAACGAAGGCCAAAACGCCGCCGATGAGACAGATCAGCCAGAAGGACTTCATGAAGAGAAAGCTCGCTGGAAGGGGAATCCACGCGCAAGCCGGGAAATAGCACGAGCCATCACCACCGTCACGCACTGAGCATTGGGCACTGAGCACTGAGCACTGAGCACTCGGCACTCCCTGGCCACGGAGCTAATCATTTCCACCCTAATATCGAAGCCCGAATCCGTCCCGCAGTGGCGGAACTATGCCCTGGCTGGTTCCGAGGATTTCGGTTTCGAAGTCTTCCGCATCCGGCCGTTTCGCTCGCTCCATCTCCGCCAGTTCCAGACAGCGGGCGGCCGCGTTGCGCACCCTCGTGTCCGCCGGCGGAAAGCCGGTGATACGCACCGCCTGCCAACGTTCTACGCGCACTACCAGGACCGGTGGCGCCGCGCCGGACGGAATCTGGTCGTCGAGCGGATCGAGGACGGACAGCGCATGCTCCTCCACGAGGCGCTTGGCCACGGCGCGCGACAGCTCCCACAATGCCGATTCATCCCCATCCCGGCCTTTCCCGATGATGGCGAGGCCGATCTCGTCGCTGTCGCGCACAGGGGTTGGGTTCCCGCGGATCGGTGCCTGCAGATCGGAAGGAACAAGTGCACCGCTCGCCATGATCCCATTTTCCACCTCCTGCTTCGCGTACTCGGGATTCCACTCCGGGTCGAAGGCAATGGTACAGCGGTAACTGCCGTCCGAGTGCGCTTCCGAGACGACCTGCGTCACGCCCGGAAGGTGGTGGAATTGTGACGCCAGCGACGCGGTCACAGAGGATGTCCGCCGCGCATCGTGGCCGGGCCACTTGCCGTACACCGCGATCTCGTAGGGAGGAGGTTCTGTCAGTGACCAGTGATTCGCTTTCCCCAGATACAACCCCAGCACGACCAGTCCCAACCCCAGCAGTCGATAAAAGATGCGGGCGCTCTTGCTTCCAAAAAGCGCAAAAAACAGCGAGGCCGCAACGAAGGCCAAAACGCCGCCGATGAGACAGATCAACCAGAAGGACTTCATGAAGAGAAAGCTCGCTGGAAGGGGAATCCACGCGCAAGCCGGGAAATAGCACGCCGCCGTCACCACCGTCATGCAAGTCCAAACCGGCCAGTATAAACAAAGGCTTTGAACGATGGAGGCGATTGAGCGCCTGAGCTTGCCAAAGCCGGTGCCAGAATGAAAAGGACTCTGGAATCGCAAGAAACATCAGTTGCTGCGGGGGAGGTGTCTTCTCATTCGGAAGAAAGAGCGCGTGAGGAGCCCAAAACGGCATCGACACACCCGAAGGCCAGAAAAAAACGGCGGCTATTGCCCAAAAATTACTTGCGGACTTGTGGCAGGGGGAGAAAATCACAAAAACCGCGCGCGCAAGCCGTGGGCAAGAACCCAAATGGGAAATCCCAGTAAAAGACTTACCATGAAGATCCGAGGCCTGATCGGCTGTTTTGCAAAGACCGGCGGTTTATTCTACTTCGCCCGCATGTGCTCCAAGATCCGCCTCCATGCTGGCGGCCAGCTCCCCGGCGACTATCATGAAATGCTCGGTGACGGATTTGACGGACGCACCTGCCGTTATCTGTCCGTGCGCTACGGAGACGTGAAGGCGCAGGTGCTCGCCGGAAAGAGCGACCAGGAAGTCCTTGAATGGTGCCAGGCCAATGGCCGCCGACTTACCGATGAAGAGGTGCTTATCTATAACAGCTTTATGAGCAAGCGTGGCTGGCACGACGATGAGACCGACGGCTTTATCCCGGAAATGATTAAGAAATACGGCTTCAAAGACGACGGCACCGTGCTCACCGATTTTGACATTATCGAAATGGACGAAGGCCGCTGGTACCCCGATATGTGGCGCGACGCCTGGAAATAACGCGCCATGGCTGGCCGCGACGGCATCACGGAGCTAAACAAACGGACGCTCATCGAAAAGATCCGCCATTATGACTAATTTTCACTGCAGACTGCGTTTTAACAAGTATCAGGCGCTACGCAACGACTATATCGTAGTTGATCCCAACACAAACCAGATTCGCCTGACGCCCGCAATCGTAAAGAGAATATGTGATCGCCACCTCGGAATCGGTTCCGACGGCGTATTATGGGGCCCGTTCAGATCGAAAAAGGGCAATGCGTCCGTTCGCATTTTTAATCCGGACGGATCGGAAGCCGAAAAAAGCGGAAACGGGCTCAGAATATTTTCACGTTATCTGTTTGATAACTTTTACATCCGTGAAGGCGAATCGGTGTTGGTAGAGACTCAGGGGGGTGACGTGTTGTGTCGTGTGGAAAGCGAAGGAAGAGTCATCGAAGTAGCCATGGGGCGGGCATCGTTTGCCAAGGGCGAATGCCAAGCTGAGGACATTGTTCTAGACGATGGAAGCCAGGTGACAGGCGTCGTAACATCCATGGGCAATCCCCATTTTGTCATTATTTGCCAGGAATGCTCAAAAGACATTGTCTGCTCACAGGGTCCGCTTGTGGAGCGACATCCAAGGTTCCAGGATCGCACGAATGTACAGTTTGTCCAGATTCTTGATAGACACCGCATTCGCGTTGAGATCTGGGAAAGAGGCGCAGGCTATACATTATCGTCGGGATCAAGCGCCTCGGCTGCGGCTGCGGTGGTCGTGGCACAAGGACTGTGCGAATCTCCACTTCGGGTTGAAATGAGTGGAGGTGGTCTCGACGTCACGGTGTCAAGCGATCAAGAAGTGATAATTAGAGGTCAGGCTTCCCCGATTGGCAGCGGTCAGTGCAGTGCTGAAATGTTTGACGAAACATTGAACCAGGAACTGTGCCCCGATGGCTGCGCTTCGTCAAGTGACCGCAGTTGCGGAGAAAAATCATCTGTCGCCGAAATAACGTCCCGCTTTGACGCTGATGCGGACCGCTTTTCGGACGCAGATTCTGGACAACAATCAATGATGGACAGCTCCATTATTCTTGACATCTTGACCCGGGTGGCAGCGCTTGTTAAGCCAGACGCGAGGAGCGTATTGGATATCGGATGCGGTGCAGGCAATTTCAGCCTTCGTTTACTGAAGGTCATAATACCCGCATCACTGACGATTATAGACTTAAGCAGTGTCATGATCGAACGTGCCATCAGTCGGTTAAAGGCGTCTTTTTCTGGTGAACTCGAAGCAATTGTCGGGGACATTCGAGAAAGTCATTTTCCGTTGAATAGGTTTGATATCGTTATCGCAGGTGGCGTATTGCATCACCTGCGAACCAAAGAAGAATGGTACAGAGTATATCGGCGCCTACATCAGGCCATGTTACCCGGTGCAATGCTCCTCGTTGCGGACCTTATTGATCACGACGACGCTCGTACGGCCGAAGTGATGAACCAAAGATACGACGGGTATTTGGTGGGTATCGGAGGAGATGAATACAGAGAGCGCGTGCGGGCTTACATGGCTCGCGAGGATAGTCCTCGCAGTATCAACTTTCAATTTCAAGTGCTGGATGCAGTAGGATTTGTCAGGTGTGAAGTGCTTCACAAGCAGGGATGTTTCGCGCTAATTTCTGCGCAAAAAGCCTAGTGCGTGTCATGCACTTGTCGTGGGTAGGGACGCCGCGCCGCCGGCGTCCTCTCGCGTCATTCCAATGGCACCGCCGGCAATCGGGGTGCGCCACGCTATCGAGGACGGCGCGACGCGCCGTCCCTACTGCGCACTGGCTACGCCATCCTAAAGTGCATGACACTCTAGCGCTCTCGACGGATAAGGAATAAGAGCAGACCTTTTTAGACTGGGGGTTTCGCTTTTCCGGTGATTAAAATGGGTTTCCTGCGGTCACGGTAATAATACCGATAAGGCAACCACTGCTCGGCAAGGCCTATTTTCAGTTTTCCGCTTTTCAATGCCATTTCCTGCGCCCAAAAGCCCGCTGGAACGGTCGACCAGATTACCCCAGTTCAGGTTCGAGCGGATGCAACCTGAATTTCGTTGGCCCCAACATTATGACCGTAGGCCGCGCACCTTTGCCACCGAGCTTCAGCAACCCTGGATTGACGCTGAGGAGGTTCTTGATGTTCCTCAACTCCAGGTTGCCCTTGCGGATATTCAGCGTCTTTTCGGGTGCCGTTGCCAATTTTTCCTTCAACTGCTCCGAACCACCTCTTTCTGGGGGGAGCGATAAGCTCCTTTATTGCCGCCGTGGTCCTCGTGTGCCTCAGTCGCAGGAATTGGCTCTATCTACTCCTGAGCCTGGTGATCTTCCTTTTCTTTGCGTGGTTGACCTTTTGATTGCGAATTCGCCATCCAGCCGTCATTGCGCACATCAGAGGGCCGATAAGCGTCTAAGAGGGCGTCTAACTGTGAAAGCGCGACAGACCTGGCAGAAATGCCCCCCAGGCCTGCACGGTTTTTCTCCGGCCCTCTGCGTCTCTGCGATCTCTGCGTTTTAAAATCCTTTTGGTTGCGGCGGTGCCGCGCCACGGCCTCTGCGTTGAAATGCCTTTTGCTCGCGCCCATCCGTGCCATCCGCGGCTTCAAACTTCCTCTTTCATTTCTTCATTTTCCGTCTTGACATTCACGCCCCGAGTCCCAACGAGCGCCGGATATGAAAAGCGAAATTCCATCTTCGGACCCTTTATCCAACGCACAGCACGAAGCTTTCGCCCAACAAGTCGCTTCCGGTAGAAACGCCACCGAGGCCTACATGACTGTCTACGGCACCGAGAACCGCCGTGTCGCCTCCGCCGGCGGCCACCGTCTCTTGCGCCGGAAATCCATCGCCGCCCGCGTCCAAGCCATCCAGCAAGCCGGCGCCGCCGGCGTCGCCCTGGACCTGCGCGCAATCCACGAGTTTCTCACCCGCGTCGTCCGCACCCCGGCTGGTCACGTCGTCCCTTCCAGCGATCTCTGCGCGCGCGTCAAGCAGACCCGCCACGGCGCGACCGATGTCTGGATGCCCGACAAACTCGCCTGCCTTCGACTCTCCGCCAAACTCCAGGGCTTCCTCGACACCGCCCGTCTGGCCCAGACCGCCAGTCCGGCCTCCCGCAGTTGCGGGACCCAGTCCGACCAGCCCGAGCCCCCGCCACCCGACACTCCATTCATCCTGACCGAGGAACGATGGAAATTCCTCATCGCCCAAAAACGCGCCGCCGTGGAGCGAAGGATGCAGGCCGAGGAAGACCGCCTCGCCGCAGAAAAACGCGCCGCCGAAGAAAAATGCCGCGGCGAATCCCCGCCCGTCCTGCCCGGACCGACCCCCTCGCCTCAAGCCGAGCTCCAGCGAGACGCCGATGGTCCCGCCATCGCGGGAGGGGCAATTTCACGTTCTCCTCGGTCCCAAGTTGCACTCGGGACCGCACTTGGGAGCGACGCTCCGCCAATACCGCCAGTCCGGCCCGGACCACCAGTCGGGCCCCAACCACCAGCCTGGGTTGGACCATCCGGCCGTCAGCCCTACTTTGGCCAGGCGTTCCGATGCCAGGCTCAACCAGAAACTCGAAACCAGAAACTAGAGCCGAGTCCGCGAGACGCCCACCGAGGAGGCGGAGGGGAAAAGTGGAAGGCCGGAAACGGGCGAGCAAGTGCAATGGGGGCAAACCCACCGCATCCCCCGGATGCCGCCTCCAGAGTAACTCCCGAAGGATTTTCAAAAATAGTCAACAATCATCACCACCCCGCGGAGCCCGCACCGCCTGAGATCCGCCAACCAGACCCGATCCCACAGTCGGAACCAGAAACTAGAGCCGAGGCTTGGTCCCGCAGGCGCGGGACCCAACGTGCAATGGGGGCAAACCAGAGCCGAGGCCCTGCGAGACGCCCATGGTGCAATGGGGGCAAACCAGAAACCTTCGGCGCCCCGCCGCGGCAGAATCCCCCTCCCAGCGCGCAAGCGCGGGACCGAATGTCCCGCGAAGCGGCGCTCCGCACGCGCTTAACCGGAGACGGCTGCACCTCAGACGCCCTTCTCGTCCTTTGAAAGCCGGGGTCCGCCAAAGGAACTGCTCTGCCTCCGGCACGGCTCTGTCCCGCAAGCGCGCATACGCGTCAACTTATGTGCCAGGAGTTCCCGGCGCTTGTCCCGCGACTGCGGGAGAGTGCGCCAGTGCTCTGGCGCTTTCGGAGGCACCTTCCGAAAGCGGCGGAGCACTCCGCCAGTCCGGCCCGGACCGACGTACCTCCAGCTTCCTTCCGGCACCTCGCGTTGCGCTCCAGGAACCTCACCCCAATTTCGCCACTTTTCCTGCAACCAAAATCGCCCGCCAACCCTGATCCCACCTTGATCTCCAGCTAAAGCGTTACTTACAGGTGAACCCGATTTTCCATTTTCGTTTTCCCATTTCGCGAGCGCTCCCACACGTAGCGCCAGCGCCATTGGATGTTGGGCGTTGGATGTTGGATGTTGGATGTTCGTCCCGCGACTGCGGGACGCCCGCTGGATGTTCGGCGAAGCCGGTAAATCCCTTTGCACCCCCTTCCCGCCGCGCCTAGGCTGCCCGCCCCATGATTGATCCCGCAACACTACCCGACGCCCACGGCCATTTCGGCCCGTACGGTGGAATGTTTGTGCCGGAGACGCTGATGACCGCCCTCAACGAGCTGACCGAGGAATACGCCAAGGCTCGCCAGGATCCGGCTTTTCAGCGGGAACTTTCGTGGCTCCTGCAGGAATACGCCGGACGCCCCACCCCGCTCTATTTCGCCGAACGCCTGACCCGCGAACTCCGCGGCGCGAAGATTTACCTCAAGCGCGAGGACCTGCTCCACACCGGTGCGCACAAGATCAACAACGCCCTCGGCCAGATCCTCCTCGCGCAACGCATGGGCAAGAAGCGCATCATCGCCGAAACCGGCGCCGGCCAGCATGGCGTGGCCACCGCGACCGTCGCGGCCCGGGCCGGACTGGAGTGCGTGATCTATATGGGCGCGGTCGATGCCCGGCGCCAGGCCCTGAATGTCGCGCGGATGAAGTTTCTCGGGGCCAAGGTCGTGGAGGTGACCGCCGGGCAGCAGACCCTCAAGGAGGCGATCAACGAAGCCATGCGCGACTGGGTCACCAACGTGCGGACCACCCACTACATTCTCGGCAGCGCCCTCGGGTCGCATCCCTATCCCATGATGGTGCGCGACTTTCACCGCGTGATCGGCGACGAAGCACGCAAGCAGATCCTCGAGCGTGAAGGCCGGTTGCCCGACCTGCTCGTCGCCTGCGTCGGCGGCGGCTCCAACGCCATCGGCCTGTTCTGGCCTTTCCTGAATGATGCCGGGGTGAAGATGGTCGGCGTCGAGGCCGGCGGCCGCGGCCTCCGCAACGGCGACCACGCCGCCCGCTTCCAAGGCGGCAAGCTGGGCGTCCTCCAGGGAACCAAGACCTATCTGCTCGCCGACGACGACGGCCAGATCCAGCTCACCCATTCCGTCTCCGCCGGCCTGGATTACGCGGCCGTCGGCCCGGAACACGCCTTCCTGCGCGATCAAGGGCGGATCGACTACGACTTTGCGACGGATGACGAAGCCCTCGATGCTTTTCAAAGGCTCTCCCGCACCGAAGGCATCATTCCGGCGCTGGAATCCGCCCACGCCATCGCCCAAATCTTGAAAGTCGCGCCGCGGATGCGCCCGGAGGAAATCATCGTCGCCAACCTTTCCGGCCGCGGGGACAAGGACGTCGCCCAGGCCGCCGAATATCTCCTGGACTAAGTATGGACGCTGTGGATTCCGAATTGACGCTCGAACCAGTGTCCGACGATTTGCCGGAAGCAGCCGCTTTCCTGCCAGAGCGTTCATCGGCTCCCGCGGTGGACTCGGTCGGTGCCGTCCCGCCGCAGATCGTCGAGCGGGTGACGATCGCTCCGCCCTCATCCTGGATCGTCGAACACCAGTTGGAAGAGGGCACGGCCAGACCCACGGCTTCGAATCCCTGGCTGCTCATCGACCACCAGTTCCATCCCGAACGGCATGAATACTACAAGCGCGTGGTGCGCAAACTCGATACGATCAATGCCGTGCGGGAGGCGGGACAGTGGCGCATTGATTTTGATCCGCGCCATGACCGCCTGACGATTCATTCTCTCACCGTGGTCCGTGGGCAGGAGCGTACCGAAAACGCCAGATTGGAACGCCTGCGCCTTTTACACCGGGAAATGGGACTTGAATCCCTCGTCATCCAGGGACTGCTCACCGTCGTAGTCCTCCTGGAGAATGTACGCGTGGGGGACACGCTGGATCTGAGCTACACGGTTCAAGGGCAGTCGCCGATTTTTCCCGCCAATGGCTCGCGTTGGATCACCATCCCGGAGCAACTGCCGGTGCGCGCCTTTTGTTTGCGCACGCGTTTCGCCACCGGACGGCCCATGCAATGGAAAAGCAACGACTCTCAATTGACGCCCACCATCCGCGAGGAACAGGGCGAAACCGAATGGTCGTGGCGAACCAGCACGACGCCAGCCACGGAGGTGGAAAAAAATGTCCCCGTTCGAAATTGCCTGGGAAAGTGGATTCAGATCTCCGACTTCACGTCATGGACCGACGTCGCGGCCGGATTCACCGCCGCCTGGAAGGAGGATCTGCAAAACGCTGAAATGGTCCAACTCGCCGAATCCATCGCGGCGGAGGCCAGGACACCCGCCCAGCGCGTCGAGCGCGCGCTGACGTTTTTTCAAGATGAGGTCCGCTATCTGTCCGTCAGTGGTGAACTCGGCGGAACAGTGCCTTCGCCGCCTGGGCTTGTCATTCAACGCCGTTTTGGGGATTGCAAAGACAAGGCCTTTGCCGCGGCCCATCTGCTCCGCCGCCTGGGCATACCGGCGCGCCCGGTGCTGGTCCACTCGACCCTGGGTGAATCCGTGCGGGAATTTCTCCCGACGCCCAGCGCCTTCGACCACGCCATCCTCGAATACGAGATCGATGGACGGCGCCGCTGGGTGGATGTGACCGCGACGCTGCAGGGCGGGACGGCCCTTTCCCGCCCCGGAGGGCAATTCCAGCTTGGCCTGCCCATCGGACCGGGGGTGCGGGATCTCGAGCCGATTGACACCGACACATCGAGCGACCGCATCGAAGTGCGCGAGACTTTTTTAATCGATACCAGTGGGCGCACCTCCAGCCTCCGCGTGTCGGTGACGGCGGCGGGCCGGGAGGCGGAGCGCTGGCGCCGGAGCATGGCCGAGGTGGGCGAGGAAGCCTTTGCCCGTTCGAGGGAGCGGTATCTCCAGCGAATTTTTCCCAACGCGAAGCGCGCCGGGAAACTGGAATGGGAGGACGATCGCGAGAGCAACGAGTTCCTGCTCGGCGAGGTGTTCGATTTGCACGAATTTGCCTCCGCCGGCTATGTTCCTCGCAATGTCCGCTTCCGCATGTCGGCTCATACCATTCAAGCCGTCCTCGGCTGTCATCATGTCGGGAAACGGCAACATCCCTGGGCGCTGCCATTTCCCTGCCGGATCAAGCACATCATCGAAATTGATTCACCCAGCCTGCGCAAGGCCCGGCCCCAGTCCGCTCTGGTCGACGGCTCCGCTTTTCGCTTCTCGTCCAACTGGCAGGGGCACCAGGGGCTCACCACCATCACCTTTACCCTGCAAACGCTCAAAGACGCGGTACCGCCATCGCAATTTGAGGCCTTCAAAGCGGATGTGCGCGAGGTTTGGCGTCGAACCGGGATCGTCGGGAACCTGCCATCGGGATCGGCCGTGTCCTGGAAAAAGCGCTCCTCGGAAAATATGCTTCCCCGGCGCGGCCACCCCGTTGCATCGAAGCCTCGCGGGCACCCGCCCGTGCCGGACGAAAGTGCCCTTCTGACCGCCATGGCGCCGCCTTGTGCTTCACCGGAGGTTATCGGCTCCAGGATTTCGACCATCGACAAAGACGGAAAAGGCGCCGTCATCCCGCGCAGAGAGAGACTATTACCGGTCCATGAACCGCAGCCCGCGCGCCAACGAAAGGAAATCCGCCGTCCGAATCCCAGCGTGCCGGACAACAGCCCGTCGAACAACGAGATCGCCTCCACCCAACGGCGCGCCAGGCGCCGCGCACGCCACCAGCGACGTTTGATCATGTGGGCCGGGTTCACGGCCGCCACGGCCCTGGTGGTGGCGCTGGTCTTGTACCTTCTGCAGCAGACATAACTCCGTGCTTGCCCACACCGGGCAGCCCGACTGGAAATAGCGACCTATGAGAAGCATGACCGGCTATGGCCGGGGACAAAGTTCGCAAAACGGCAGCAAATTCAGCGTCGAATTGAATTCCGTCAACCGGAAGCAAAGCGACGTCGTCGTGGCGCTGCCCCGTGAACTGGCGGAACTGGAGCCGCGCGTCCGCGACGTGATCAACGCCGAAGTCGCGCGCGGCCGTCTCAACGTGGTCATCGCCGCGCATTACTCGGCGGCCAAGACCCAGGCCGTCGCGCTCGATGCCAACCTCGCCCGCACCTACTTTCGCGCGATGGTCGAACTGCAAAAGGAACTGAACGCCGCCGGCGAGATCAATATCGAGACCATCCTGCGCGCCCCCGGCGTGGTGCGCGCCCCCGAAGAGCAACTCTCGGCCGACGACGCCTGGCCGCACGTCGAAAGCGCCCTCAAGGAAGCGCTCGCCGACCTCGTCACCATGCGCGAGCGCGAGGGCAAGCACCTGGCCAAGGACTTGATTCGCCGGCTCAAGACCGTCCGCGGTTGCGTCCGAAAAATCCGGTTGCTCCAGCCAGGGGTGCTCAAGCGCCACCGCCAGTCGTTGCACGAACGCATCCAGAAAGCCGGACTCGAATTGCCGATCGACGACGAACGACTCGTCAAGGAAGTGATCTTCTTTGCCGACAAGTCCGACATTTCCGAGGAACTCACCCGCCTCGACAGCCATTTCGCGCAATTTGCCCATCACCTGCGCAAGAACGAGCCGGTCGGCCGCACCCTCGAATTCATGTGCCAGGAAATCGGTCGCGAATTCAACACCCTCGGCGCCAAGGCCAACGACGTCGACATTTCGCAACTCGTCGTCACCTGCAAGGCGGAGATGGAAAAAATCCGCGAACAGATTCAGAACATTGAATAGCGGCGCCTCCATTTCCGCGGAAGGGACGGGAAGCGCGCCGCGGCAGTTTCGCCGCCTCGGCATCCTGTTTGTCATCTCGGCGCCTTCGGGCGCCGGCAAGAGCACGCTGGTCAACGCCGTGCGCCAGACGCCGGACTTCGTTTATTCGGTCTCCTGCACCACCCGCGCGCCGCGGCCCGGTGAGACGAATGGCGAGGACTACCATTTCATGGACGTCGAGGAGTTTCAGCGCCGCCTCCTGGCCGGAGAATTCCTCGAACACGCGCAGGTCCACGGCAACTCCTACGGCACCCTGCGCAGCACCGTGGCCGAACAACTCCGGTCCGGCGTGGACGTATTGATCGACATCGATTTCCAGGGCGCGCGCCAGATCCGGGACGACTCCAGTCCCGAGATCCGCGCTTCCGTCGCGGACATTTTCATCATGCCCCCAAGCCTCGAGGAGTTGCGCCGCCGCCTGACCAAACGCGGGACGGAAACCGCCGCGCAAATCGAAACGCGCCTGCGCAACGCCGCCGCCGAGATGGAAGTGTGGCGGGACTACCGCTACACGATCATCAGCGGCTCCGTGGAGGAGGACTTGGAAAAATTCCGGCACATCGTGCGGGCCGAGCGCTACCTGAGCCGGCGCATGATCCTTTCCGCATGAGCACCCCGGTCGTCATCGTCGGGGTGACGGGTTCCATCGCCGCCTACAAAGCCGCGGACCTGGTGAGCAAGCTGGTGAAACGCGGCTTGGAGGTGCATGTCGCGCTGACCCACGGGGCGCAGCAGTTCGTCGCGCCGCTGACCTTCCAGACGCTCTCGAGAAATCCGGTGATGACCAGCGTCTTTGACGACACGCGCGGATGGAAACCCGGGCACATCGACCTCGCCGACCGCGCGGACCTCCTCCTCGTGGCGCCCGCCACGGCCAACATCATCGCCGAGCTGGCGCACGGCCTCGCCGGCAACCCCATCGGCGAAATCGCGCTCGCCACACCCGCCCCGGTGCTCATCGCGCCCGCCATGAATGGCCGCATGTGGCTGCACGCCGCGACGCAGGAAAACGTCAAACTGCTGCGCGCGCGCGGCGTCGAGTTCATCGGGCCGGAGGAAGGTTTGCTCGCGTGCGGATACGAAGGACTCGGCCGATTGTGGAACGTCGAGGAGATCGTCGAGCGCGCCGCGCGCATCATCGCGCAAAAAAAATAACAAAAAAAATTCGCCGCGGCGCGAGCGTCTGTTTCCTCCGCCGGCGCGCCGCGCTGGGTTTTCGCGCGCCACTCGCGAAAGCGCATGAACAAAGGTTTCGCGGGCGATTCCCGGCCTCTCATGGCGCGCGAATTCGCACTCCTCCGCCGTGCCTCAACCTCGCGCCGAATGAAAAAATTCGCGGCGGCGCAAGAAAAAATTCGTTGACGGTCGCGCACAAGTTCATTACCCAACACCCCAACGCAACGCGTGATGGCACTCATCAAGCACTCTCAAAAATTTCCTGCGACCCGCATCTGCGGATTGAAAGGGGGGATTATCCATGGCGACTAAGAAAAAAGCTCCCAAAAAAATGGCAGCCAAGAAACCGGCTAAGAAAGCCGCGGCGAAGAAGGCTCCAGCCAAGAAAGCTGCGAAGAAGAAGTAAGCAGACCCCTGCCACTTGAACGAACGGGAGGAGAATTTCATTTCTCCTCCCGTTTCGTTTTGTGGAGTATCCCCGGTTTCCCGTTGTCCATGTCCACTCCCACCTATCTCGATGCCGCCGCGCGCACGGCCCTCGCCGCGGGCGAACTCCTCAGCCGCCATTTCGGTTCGGTGCTCGAGGTCAACGAATTTGCCGCCCACGACATCAAGCTTGACCTCGACGTGCGCACCCAGGAACTCATTACCGGCCAGTTGCTCGCGTGCTACCCGGACCACGCCATCTACGGCGAGGAGGGCATCGCCGGCAACCAGCAGAGCGACTTCCAGTGGATCGTCGACCCGATCGACGGCACCGTGAACTATTTCTACGGCATCCCCCATTTCTGCATCTCCATCGCCCTCCGCGAGCGCGGCCAGATCATCGTCGGCGTCATCTACGACCCGTCCCGCAAGGAACTCTGGCAGGTCGAACGCGGCGGGACGCCCACCCTCAACGGGAAGCCGATTCACGTCAGCACGCGCGACAAACTGAGCGACGCCGTGCTCTCGATCGGTTTCGCCAAGTCCCAGGAGACCATCGCCGCCGGCCTGCCGTTGCTGGACTATTTTGTGAGCCGCGCCCGGAAGTGCCGCCTCATGGGCAGCGCCGCGCTGGATCTCGCCTACGTCGCCTGCGGGCGGCTCGACGCCTATCTCGAATCGAGCGTCAGCCTCTGGGACGTCGCCGCCGGCAAGCTGCTCGTCGAAGCCGCCGGCGGCCAGTGCGAACTGGAACCCCGCGCCGACCATCCGGACAAACTTCGGGTGCGCGCTTCCAGCGGGCGCCTCGACCTGGAGGTACGGCCATGACGCTCTGCGGCATCGGCTACGACGTCCATCGCCTGGTCGAAGGCCGGGCACTCATTCTGGGCGGGGTCGAAATCCCGCACACCCATGGGCTCGATGGTCACAGCGATGCGGACGTGCTGGCGCACGCCATCGCCGACGCCGTGCTGGGCGCGATCGGCGAGCGCGATATCGGCTTTCATTTTCCCAACTCCGATCAATCCATCCGCGGCATCAGCAGCCTCGAGATTCTCCGCCACGTGGCAAAACTTGTCGCGGGGAAGAGCGGACGTGTCGTCAATGTGGACGCCACGCTTGTCGCCGAAGCGCCGAAGATCAGCCCGCACGTCGCCGAAATGCGCGCCAACCTGGCCGGGGCGCTCCAGCTCGACCCGAAGCGCGTCGGCGTGAAGGCGACGACGAATGAGCGCATGGGATTCCTTGGCCGCGGCGAAGGGATCGCCGCGCTCGCGGTGGCCAGCGTCGAAGTTCCCGAATAGCTTTCACCGCAGATGGGCCTTCGTTTTTTCAACACTTACTCGCGCCAGTTGGAGGATTTTCGGCCGCCCGAACCGGCCGGGACCCCGATGAAGATGTACACCTGCGGCCCGACCGTCTATAATCACGCGCACATCGGAAATTTCCGCGCGTATTTATTCGAGGACCTGCTGCAGCGCCACCTCGAGGCCCGCGGCTACCGGGTCGAGCGCGTCATGAACCTCACCGACGTCGACGACAAGACCATCCGCGGCGCCCGCGCGTCCGGCAAGCGGCTCGCGGATTTCACGGCCTTCTACAAAGACGCCTTTTTCCAGGACCTGGACACGCTGCGCATCAAGCGGGCAGAACATTTCCCGGCGGCGACCGAACCGCGCTACATCGAGCGCATGATCGCGATGATCCAGCAGCTGGAATCGCTCGGCATCGCCTACCAGGCCGAGGATCACAGCGTTTACTTTCGCCTCGCGAAATTTCCCGACTACGGAAAGCTGGCCCACCTGAACCTCGAGGAATTGCGTCCCACGGGCCGCATCGCGAACGACGAGTACGAAAAGGAGAGCATCGGCGACTTTGCCCTTTGGAAAGCCTGGGATGAAGCGGACGGCGAGGTCGCCTGGGATTCGCCTTGGGGACGTGGCCGGCCGGGCTGGCACATCGAGTGCAGCGCCATGGCCACGGCGCTGCTCGGCCCGGAGATCGATATTCACTGCGGCGGCGTGGACAATATCTTTCCCCACCACGAGGCGGAGATCGCCCAGAGCGAGTGCTGCACCGGGAAAAAGTTTGTCCGCTACTGGTTGCATTGCGCGCACCTGATGGTCGACGGCCAGAAGATGTCCAAGTCGCTCGGCAATTTCTACACTCCGCGCGACTTGCTCGCCAAAGGCTTTACCGGCCGCGAAGTGCGCTTTGCGCTGCTCACCGTGAATTATCGCCTGCCGCTCAACTTCACCCTTCCCGGTCTGGAGGCGGCCCGCGCCGCGCTCCACCGCATCGATGAATGGGTGGACCGGCTTTCTGACCTGAGCACGAAGCTTTCGACCTCCGCGCGGGATCCTGCCCTCCCAGAGCTTCCGGCCGTCCTCATGAGCCGGCCGGTGGAATTCTTCAAAGCGCTCGACGAGGACCTCAATATCTCGGGGGCCATGGGCCAGCTCTTCGAGTTAATCCGCGAAAGCAACACCGCTCTGGATCATGGAGAACTTTCACCGAAACAAGCCGGGCAACTGCTCAACGCATGGCGTCAGATGGATAGTGTCCTCGGCTTCGAACGCGACACCGGGGCGATCCCGGCGGAGGTCCTGGCCCAGGTCGAAGAGCGGGAAAAGGCGCGCGCCGCCCGGGACTGGAAAAGGAGCGATGAGTTGCGCGAGGCCATTCTCGCCCGAGGGTGGGTGTTGAAGGACACCAAGGATGGCCCCAGGCTAACCCCGCGTTGATTTCGCCGGAAGACGACATTTCAGCATTTCCTGTCCGCGACGAATCCCTTTTAAATCCCCCGTGATGACCTTCTCCCCCGGCGACTATCTCGACCTGAACCACACCGAGCACCGAATGCTCTTCGAGAATTCGGTCAATGCGTGGGACGCGCTCAAGCAGATCACCAGCTACCTTCAGTTCCGGCTCAAGCCGGCCATCCACGGGCGGCTGGTGGGCAAACCATTCATTAGCGGCGCGGTTTTCATCGGCAAGGGAACGGTCATCGAGCAGGGTGCGATGATCAAAGGCCCGGCCTGGATCGGGGAAGGCTGCGAGATTCGCAACGGCTGCTACATCCGCGAAAACGTCATCGTCGGCTCCGGCTGTGTGCTCGGCAATTCCTGCGAATTCAAGAATTCGATTATTTTCGACGAAGCCCAGGTGCCGCATTTCAATTACGTCGGCGACTCGATCATCGGCTACCGGGGGCATCTCGGCGCCGGCGTCATCCTTTCCAATGTGAAGCTCGATCACGGCGAGATTGTCGTCCCAACGCCCGACGGTTTGGTGCCGACGGGACTGAAAAAATTTGGCGCCATCATCGGCGACCGGGCGGAAATCGGGTGCAATTCCGTGATCAACCCCGGTTCTCTCATCGGGCGCAACTCCGTCCTCTACCCCGGCACCGTCTGGCGCGGGGTCGTCCCGGCCAGCAGCATCGTCAAAACCCGCCAGGAACACCAAATTCTGGCCCGGCGCGATTGACCCTTGCGCGATGGCAGGTCTTTTGGAACCTTGCCCGCCCCTATGCCCAGCACCACCACCACGACGCCTCCCGCCGATACCGGCTTTGATCCGCTGGTTTTCTGGTTTCACCACCAGAAGAAAGTCCTCCTCTTTGTCGGCCTGATCGTCGTCGCCCTCGCCGCCTACGGAATTTCCGAGTACGTCAAAATGAAGCGCACCACCGCGGCTGGGACGGAACTCGCCAATGCCCACACGGTCGACGACTATCGGAAGGTGATCGCCGATTACGGTGGAACGGACGCGGCGGGGGATGCCCATCTCCTGCTGGCGGAAAAACTGCGCACCGAGGGGAAACTCGACGAATCCTCGGCGGCATTGCATACCTTTACCGACAAATATCCCGAGCATCCGATGATCAGCGGGGCGTGGACGAGCGTGGCCGCCAACCTCGAGGCGCAAGGAAAGGTGGACGAGGCGCTGGCCACCTATCAAAAAGTGTCCGTCTCCTTTGCCAATAGCTTCAGCGCGCCGCTGGCTCTCATGGCGCAGGCCCGGTTGCTGGCGCAAAAAGGCAAGACCGAGGATGCGCGCCGCATCTATGAGCAGATCATCGCGCAGTACCAGGGCAATCTCGCCGCGCAGCAGGCCGCCGCAGAGGTGCGGAAGTTGAAAAAGTAGAGCGTCTGCTCTTCAGAGGACGCCTTCTTAAGCCGGACCGAGACCCAGCGTCTCGTTGCCAAACAAGCCCGGGTGATCGTCACCCGCGTCGAGCAGGTCGGGCTGGGTCAGTTCCTGCTGACCGATAAACAGTTCCCCACTGAAGATGCCGCCGCGCTCGATATTGATGGCCTTGGCATAAACCACGCCTTCGAGCGCGCCGCCTTTGGTGATCGTGACGCAGGTTTCGCACATGATGCGGGCGGAAATCTTGCCGTGGATTTCGACCGAATGCACCTTGATGGGCCGGACAAATTCGACGTCGGCGCGCTTCAGGACGACGAGATGGTACGTCTCGACACTGCCGAAAAGCTTGCCGTGCACCTTCACGGAAACTGTCCCGGTGCAGGACAAATTGCCGCGCAACTTGCCCTCGAGATAGGCGCTGCCGCAGGCGACCTTCGCGCTGGTGATCTCGCCTTTGGCGGCGACGTAGACCTCGCCCTGCGTCTGGATGCTGCGCCCAAACGCGCCGCTAATCCGAAAGTCGCGCAGGTCGATATAGGAACCGCACTGCGGGCAGATGCTCGACTGCGCGGAGGTGCTCACCCGCTGCCGGTTGCCGCAACTGAAACAGCAGATGTCGCGGATCTTCTCGCCCGAAACGAGTTTCGAGATCTTGTCGAGGATCGACGGCGTCTTGAGGCTGGTCGCCTCCCGCGCCAGCAGCTTCTCAATACTGTAGTGCTGGCCGCACTTCCGGCAGAAGGTCGACTTGGCGTAAGCAGACTCCAACTGACTGAACCCGCAATGCGGGCAGTCAGCGCTGATTTTTTCGGGTTGCTTCGGTGTATTTGGAGTGGCCACGGAGGGCCGCGATTACCGGGCGGGAGCGGGTTGCGGCGCCGGGGGACGCGCACTTTCCGTATGCTTGACGGAACCCTTGACCGGAGTGACTTCCGATTTACCAACAAACGTCGCTCCGTCCTCAATGACCAACCGCGCGGCCTTCAGGTCACCCTGCAGCACCGCACGCCCCTTGAGCTCACAACGTTCCTCGACCGTAATATTCCCGTGGACCTTGCCCAGCACGGTCACGGATTTGGTTTTGATTTCACCCCGGATTTCGGCGTTTTCGCCCACGGTCAGGACGCCCGCCGAAGTGATTTCGCCCTCGACCTTGCCGTCGATCACGAGTTCGTTTTGAAATTTGATGGAGCCCTTGATTTCAACGTCAGCAGAAAGAAGGTTTTTGCCAGAGATTACGTCGGCCATGAGATGTATTTTTTGTAATGTTGGTGCTGGTGTCGCGGCGGCTCCGGGCTGTTCAGCCACTTCAGAACTGGTCGCTTCGCCCGAGCGGAGTCGGTTAAACACGGGCGACTATTCTGCGCCGCCCACGGGGTGTCAAGGTGGATCGCACAACTTGTTCACCGCGGCATCAAATTCGGGGCGCCCGCCAGTTCTTCCGCCGGATATGTCCAGATCTCGCTCAACGTCGGGTGATAGTGCGGAATTCGCGCCAGATCTCCCGCGGTCGCCCCAAAATGCATGGCGACGACGATTTCGTGAATCAATTCCGCCGCTTCCGGTCCGATACAGGACGCGCCGACGATCTTTCGGGAAGTCTCTTCCGCGATCAGTTTGACGAAGCCATGGGTGGCACCATGGATGATCGCTTTGCCGTGCTCGCCGAAGAGGTACTTCGCGGTCACTATCGGATGCTTCTCGCGGGCTTCGCGCTCGGTACATCCCACAAACGCCACCTGCGGATCCGTGAAGACCGCGAAGAGCGCCAGCCGGTAATCGATTTCTTCCAGGGCGCCGTCGAGGCGGTGGAGCGTCCGCGCGGCGTTGCGAGCCGCCACCTCGGCTTGCCGGATCGCGAGATGCACGACTTCGAAGGGTCCGCACACGTCTCCGGCCGCAAAGAGGTGCCCTGGACCGCAACGCTGGTGCGCGTCGGCCATGATTCGCGGGCCGCTCGCCTTCACGCCGGCTTTGGCGAGCTGCAGCGACTCCGTCGCCGGTTCGCGGCCAAGCGCGTAAATGATCTCCTCGCCCTCGACGAAGCGCTCGCCTCCAGCGTCGGAGAAATGAACGCGTTTTTTGCCATTGGACCGCTCGGCGCGCCGCAGTTTCGTCCCGCGGAAGATCTCGATACCGCGATGCTCCAAAGCTTGCGTCAGCGCGGTGGCGATGTCCTCGTCGGTTTCCTTGAGGATTTGCCCACCACGCTGGATCACGCACACGCGCGAACCGATTCCGGCGTAGTAGCTGGCCAGTTCGAGGGCAATCGCCCCGCCACCGAGGACGATGATCGACGCGGGAATCCGCTCGCTATCCAGCACCTCGTCGCTGGTCCAGCATCCCGTCTCGCGCAGGCCGGGAATCTCGTGCCATTGGATTCGCGAGCCGGTGGCGATGAGAAACGCCCGCGCAACAAGTGTCCGCACGCCGCCTTCGTCGAGCAATCGCACTTCCACCGATTGTGAATCCACAAAGGTCGCCTCACCCCGGATGAACTCGAATTCCCCGGCCTGCAATTGCTGCCGGCGGTACTCCGCGAATTCGCCGATCAACCGCCGCTTGCGCGCGCGAATCGCCGCGCCATCCGCTCCAAGATATTCCGCCCGCAGGCCAAACTCCCCCGCGCGGCGGATGTCCTCGGCGCGATGCCCGCTTTCGAGCAGCGTCTTGCTCGGCATGCAGCCGCGCAGAATGCAGAGCCCGCCGACGTCCCGCCCGCCTTCCACCACCGCCGTTTTCAAGCCGAGCCGCGCCGCCGTTGCGGCGCCGGCATAACCTGCGCTGCCACCGCCAAGGACGATGAAATCAAAATCCGGATCACTCATCGGGGCAACTTATCATCGATCACCTCATAAAGGCGATAGAACCGCAAACCGGCGCTCTGCAGACCGGCCTGCCCCTCCCATTCGCGCAGGAAATCCGGGGCGTTCTCGGGGTGATCGTAGAGCGTCGTGGCCAGCGGTTCGCCCACCGGCTTGAGGCCGAGCAAGGTGCTGGAAGTGCTGATCTCCTGCCCGGGATCTCCGGCGAGCACCCAGCGCACCGGGCGCTTGCGCAAGATCGCGGCCGCCGCCTCGGGATCGGTGCTCAGGAAAAACTGTGCGGTATCGACGATGCCCGGGAGGCTCTCATGCGACGTCCCCGCGACCCCGGGCTGGTGCGACCAGTAAGCAACGGCCGGCGACAACCACCACGAAGCGAGAAAAGGCCCGCCGTTGGCACCGATGCCATCGACCGCCGCACCGCGCAGAGCCGCCAACTCCACACGAACCATCATCTGCTGGTCCTGCACCACATCCTTGGGAAAGAGGCGCGTATCCCAATCATTCAGAATGGGCCACAGGCCCGCGACAAAGAGCGGCCAGACAACCCACCACTTCAGCAGCGCCTGCACCGGACCGGGCATGGCGGGCGCGGCCTTTGCCATCAGCAAACCGGCAGCGTTGTCCACGGCCTGCATCTGCCAGGGCAACGTCCAGGCAAAGACGATGCCCAGGAAGTACCCCCAGCGCAACTGCCAGACGCTGAGGGCCACGACCGCTCCCAGCAACACCAGGAGCGGCAGCGCCCTTCGATCCTGCCGCCAGGCCAACAAGAGCAAGACCGGTGAGACGATCACTCCCCAGCCCACCCACGCGAAAAGAAGCGACGGATTCAGGTGCAGCAATTCGCCAACGGTCTGCTCCCAATTCGCGAAGTAAGCGCGTATTTCCGCGTTCGGCACTTCGACCGACCAACCCTCCAGAGCCAATGTCGCCAGAAGGACCCCGACAAAGACGGCCGCGCCGGGCAAACGCGACCGCGACCAAAAGGAACGTCGGTCCAGACACCCCCACAGCGCGAGCACCACGGCCAGAAGGATCACCGGTTCATAGAGCGAGACCCACAAGTTCAAACTCCAGGCCAGACCGCTGACGATCCCCCAGTTTCGTTCGCCCGCGGCGGAGAGCGGCACTGCGGATCCCCGCGCCAGGGCGAGTTCGGCTCCGATCGCCACGGTGATGAGTGTCATCTCGAGCGATTGATGATCCGGGCGTCCCAGCAAAGTTCCATGCACGAGAATCGGGCTCACCGCGTAGATGAGCAGCGCCGCCGAGCCAAATCGCACGCGGAATTTCTCCACCCACCACGCCAGGAAAATCGCGCCCGCCAGTCCCAGGAGCGGTGAAATGAGCGCCCCGGCGAGATCGAGCGGCTGGTCGTGCAGCAAATTCCGGTGCTTCGGATCCAGCACTCGAAACATCACCTCCAGCACATCCTTCAGGCCCACAATCAGGTAATCCAGCGGCGCCGTCGTGTGCGTGGTGATGCCTTGCGGCCAGTTCTCGAAATCGTGATGCCGCACGATCATCCCAGGGTGTTCCGCAATCATCCGCGCCCGCGTCATTCGCGAATAGCAATCGCCGTCGACGAAGTAAATATGACCTTCAATCAAGACGTCCCGCACGTTCCAGCAGCGCGCCGCCAGCGCCAGGGCGAGGCAGAGCAGAATCCAGCTAATTCGAAGGGTGGTTTTCAAAGCTGCGGCAAATAGGCGCCTCAGAAAGTGGCGCACCAACATATTGTGGTCACGAAGATTTCGCACCGCTATTCCTTGGGGGTGGACCCCTTTTTTTCCGGAAAAAAGCGTTGTGGCCACTACCGGCCAAATCTACAGTAAGCGAGTAATTTTTTCCCACCCTATTTATGGCCGAGTCCGTCGTCTCAGAATCCGAAACCGCTTCCAAAAAATCCGAGTACAATGCGGATGATCTCAGCTCCCTGAAAGGCCTGGAAGCGGTACGCAAAAAGCCGGGCATGTACATCGGCGGAACCGACGAGCGGGCGTTGCATCATTGCGTGAGCGAAGTGCTGGACAACTCGGTCGATGAATTCCTCGCCGGCCACTGCACGCATATCGACGTGACCATTCATTCGGACGGCTCGATTTCGATCCGCGACAATGGACGCGGCATCCCGGTGGATATCAACAAGGAGGAGGGGATGCCCGGTGTCGAGTTGGTCCTGACGCGCTTGCACTCGGGCGGCAAATACGGCCAGGGCAACTACGAGTATTCCGGCGGCACCCACGGCGTCGGGGCGAAGTGCGTCAACGCCGTCTCGGAGTGGTTCAAGGTCGAGGTGACGCGCGATGGGAAGATCCATGCGATGTCCTTCGAGCGCGGCCAGACCAAGCAGAAGTTGCACGTCATCGCCGAAGTGAAGAACAAGCGGCACACCGGCACACTCATCACCTTCAAGCCGGACTCGGAGATTTTCCCCGAGACGACGGAGTTCAAAGCCGAGCGCATTCTCACGCGGCTGAATGACATCGCGTACATCAACGCACCGCTCTCCTTCACTTTCCTCGACGAGCGCACCGAGGGCGCCCGGCCGGTGCAGATCGTGCATCCGAAAGGTGTCGAGGATTACGTGGCGCGCCTCTCCGAGAACAAAACGCTCGTCCATCCGAAGCCGATCATGATCAAGGGCACCCGCGAGCGCATCATCGTCGAGATCGGTCTGCACTATAACGACAGCTACAACGAGCAGCTTCTTTGCTATACCAACGCGGTCCCGAACCCGGACGGCGGCGCGCATTCCAGCGGTTTCCGCGGTTCACTGACTCGCGCCATCAACCAGTACGCGAAGAATAACTCGCTGCTCAAGGAGAAGGATCCTCCGATCACCGGCAACGACGTCCTCGAGGGTCTCGCCGCCGTTGTCAGCGTCAAGCATCCCGACCCGAAGTTCGAGTCCCAGACGAAAGTCAAACTCATCTCGCCCGAGGTGGAGAGCATCGTCGGCTCCGTCAGCTATGAAGGGCTGATGCTGCACTTTGACCAAAATCCCGGCGTCGGAAAGCGCATCATCGACAAATGCCTCATGGCCGCCCGGGCTCGCGAAGCCGCGCGCAAGGCCCGCGAGACCGTCCGCAAAGGTGCGCTCACCGGCGGCGGTCTGCCCGGCAAGCTGGCCGATTGCTCCGAGCGCGATCCCGCGCTCACGGAACTTTACGTCGTCGAGGGCGACTCCGCCGGCGGCTCGGCCAAGCAGGGACGCGATCGCCGTTTCCAAGCGATCCTGCCAATCAAGGGCAAAATCATCAATGTCGAGAAAGCCCGCCTCGACAAGGTCCTGCAAAACACCGAAGTCCAGACCC
>Ga0302326_10003233_pt1 | contig 38563 bp, 34 predicted proteins | sample Palsa_T0_3_FD_202264 | JGI IMG/M metagenome (GOLD analysis project Ga0302326, IMG submission 202264) | Peat permafrost microbial communities from Stordalen Mire near Abisko, Sweden - Palsa_T0_3 | ecosystem: Environmental > Terrestrial > Soil > Palsa > Peat permafrost | place: Sweden: Abisko... | reverse complement strand
CCGCAGACTCGAACAACTCGGCTACGTCGTCGACCTCAGACCCGCTGCGTGACCCGCTCGCCAGGTCACGGGTTTCTTCCTAGTGGGACGCCTGATCTCGTTCCTGGCGTGCCGCGCCGCAGTCCCATCGCTCGCTCGTGTAACGGTAAACGGCGCTCTCCGCGCGAGCGATGCGCCGGATGGGTGTGAGCGCCGACTGCGCAACCGGGACCCCTCCCCGGAACGTGCAACGTCCGGAAAGCAGCGCGCGTAGCCGGCGAGTCGCATTGTCGATCGCGGAGCCGGGCGCGTTGATGTACACGGCGGTGACAGGACCGTCCCGGAGGGCGTCGCGAATGGGATCGAGATCGGCTACGGGCGCGTAGATTCTTGCGTTCCGTGCGGACACAACGTGGGAAACGGCACAGACCCGCTGGAGCTCCTCTGCCGTGCGCAGATACGAGCTGACGACCAGTGCCGAACGGTCCGGAACGAGTTCGGCACATGCCGATGGGGTCATCACGTTCTCGTCGTTGAAGATGAAATCGCGCTGACGGATGGTGAGCCACAGCGCGATGGCCAGATAGCTCGCCGTCGCCGTCCGGGCGGCAATCCCCAGCCTCGAGCTGCGCACCAGACCGAGCGTGCACGTCGTCAGGTACCAGAGCGCGAGGCTGTATCGCGGGTGTCGTATTCCGTTGGAGGAAAGCGCAGCCCAACTCGCGGCGACGGTCGCCAACCAGCACGCGAACGCCAAGCGCCGATGGTCCCTGAACGCGCTCAGGAGGCCCCAGACGAGTCCGGGGAGGGCTAGCACGACGATAGGCGTGAACGGCCACGGTACGATGACGCTGCCCAGAGGACCGGGTATGGCCCACTCGACGAGGTTCTCCAGGACCGGCGCGCCGCGCGGTCCCGGTAGGCCCGGCCACGCATGCACGATCGGCGCTGCAACGACGGTGGCGAGCGCGCCAGCGACGCCAAATGCCGCCGTTCGCAGAGCGGATCGGTCGCGCCTTCGAGCGACCAGCCAGCAGGCGTCTACGGCGACGAGGAGCCCCTCGCCATAGCCGGACATGACACCGACCACCGCGCCCGCGAGAAATGCGAGTGCGCCGTCTCTGCGTTTGGATGCGCCCCAGATGGCCCATGAGCGGAGGGCATCCGCCAGGAACGCGAACGGATACCAGCGCACCGCCCCGGCGTAGAAGAAGACGAGCGGGTGAAACGCCGCGAGCGTCACCAGCAGCGGGCCCACGCCCGGCCACGCTTTCAAGACCACGCGGCGCATGATGACGAGGGCCATCAGCGAGGCCGCCACGCGCGGCAGACAGAGAATGCGCCGGTCCGGGCAGCCAGACATAAGCGCGCGATCCAGAAGCGCGATCCAGGGCGGATGGCTGTCGGCTACCAGCGACGCCCTGAAGTCGTGCCACGTCGTGTCGCGTGCCAGCGTGATCGAATACCACTCGTCGTTAAAGGGAATTCGCCGCCAAGCGAAGACGATCGCGCCGACGAGCCATGCTGCGAGGACGGCCCATGTCCACGCGATCCGACTCCGCGCCGAGGGCACGATCTCGAATACCACGATCTACCCGCAGGCAGAGCGTCGTTCGGACCCCGGCATTCCGGTTGCTTGTGTCGCGTGGGCCGCCTCGATGCCATCGCTCCAGCACGAAGCGTTGCTGCTTCTGTTCCGCAACCGGCCGGAGCTCGCCCCGGAGCTTCTGCGCGACGCCTTGCATGTGCAGCTGCCGCCCTACTCGGAGGCGCGCCTCGAGTCGGCCGAACTAACGGACGTCAACCCCGCGGAATACCGCGCGGACTTGGTCGTCTTGCTCGTCGACGGCAAGCCCGTGCTCGGCATCGTCGTCGAGGTGCAGCTCTCGCCCGACCCGGCGAAGCGATTCACGTGGCCAGTCTACGTCGCCGGGCTCCGGGCTCGCCTCAAGTGTCCCGCGTGCGTCCTGGTGGTGACCGCGACGGAGGACGTAGCCCATTGGTTCGGCAAGCCGATCGACGTTGGGCCCGGCAGCACCTTCGTGCCTCTGGTCATCGGGCCCGCCTCTGTGCCCGTGATCGACGACGTGGCCGCGGCCGAGCGCGACCCCGAGCTCGCAGTGCTTTCGGTCATCGCCCACGGAGGCGAACCGCACGCCGAGGTGCTCGGCCGTGCTGCGCTGCAAGCCACCCTCCGCCTGGCCGATGACCGGCAGGTGCTATATTCGGACCTGGTCCTCGCCGCCCTTTCTGGGGCGGCCAGGGCCGCGCTGGAGAAGCTGATGGCCGACGGCAGCTACGAGTTTCAGAGCGACTTCGCCAAGAAGCACCAGGCCAAAGGACGCGCCGAGGGGCGCGCCGAGGCTCTGCTCGCCGTGCTCGAGGCTCGCGGCTTGCCCGCCTCCAGCGAGACCCGAGCTCGCATCCTCGCCTGCACCGACGACGGGCAGCTCGACGCCTGGATCCGCAAGGCCGTCGGCATCACCTCCGTCGACGAGCTGTTCTAAGAGCAACGTTCACCCTCGGTCGTCACCCCTCATCGCCCTCGCGGCTGTCCTTGCGCTCGGCGCCGGTGTGCGACAGACATGATGTGTCACACATGGCCGCCCTCATCCACGCGCGTCTCGACCCCGAAACGGAACGCCAGCTGGCCCGTCTGCGGAAGGCGACAGGGCTGACGGACTCGGAGCTCGTACGTCGCGGCCTCCGGGCGCTGGCGGCGCTGCCGGTCGACGGAAAGCGGCGCATCGTGGGCGTTGGCTCCTTCGCGTCTGGCAAACCGGACCTTGGATCGAACCAGGCCCACCTGCGCGGCTTCGGGCGCGGGTGACGCCCGTCCTTTTGGACACCGGCGTCATCGTCACGCTGCTCGACCGGAGCGAACGACACCACGCTACGCGAACGTCCCGATGGATCTCGCAGACGCGTGCCTCGTGCACATGGCGGATGGGCTGGGCACGGGCCGCATCCTCACGCTCGATCGCGACTTTGGAGTGTGCCGCTTGCGCCGTCGGCGGCCGTTCGAGGTCCTGGGTCTTCGGCTCGCCTGACGGCCCGCGTCCCGTCACGCGCTAGCGATCGCCCGCCCATCCGGCACCCACGGACGGCACGGGACGCTCGCCGCCTTTCGTGCGCACTTGCACCGGTGTGCTCCGCGCCGTATGAACTAACGGAACCTAACGGATGGTGTTCACCGTTAGAACGCGGAGATTGGGTCATGGCGACCGAGACGGTTCGGCTCGAAGAGAAAGCGCGACGCGCTCTGTACAGTGCATTCGGCAAGGTGCGCGCGCAGGCCGACCCGGTCAAGGTGGAGCTGCCGAGGGGAGCGACTCCTATCGACGGCCCGGATGATGTTCTCGTCCTCGTGCTCGGACCGCACGGGGGACTCGTGAGCCGAAGGACGGTGCAGGGTCGCTTGGACCTGCGCGAGCTGGGCCTTCGCCTTGCCGGGGCGCAGGCCGCGGTCGAGGGGCTCACCAAGGAGCCTGCGGTGCAAAGCCCTTCGCTCACCGCTTCCGATGCCGCGGTGCTCGATGAAGCGGGACTCGCCCAGGGGGAGCGCGATCGACCGGGTGCATTCGAGAAGTCGCGCATCGAGTTCGAGTTGCTCGTGAAGCAGAGCTTCACGCTCGAGAGGGCCGCCAAGATTCTCGGGGTGAATCCGAGCCGGCTTCGCCAGCGGCTCGCCCAGCGCACGCTCTACGGGATCAAAGAGGGCCGCGCCTGGAGAATCCCGACGTTTCAGTTCGACGCCAAGAGAAAGATGCTCGTGCGCGGAATCGAGAAGGTGCTCCCGAAGATTCGACCCGACGCACATCCGCTGGCGGTCGCAACCTGGTTCTCGAACCCGCACCGAGATCTCGTCGTCGGAGACGGGGAGACGCCGGTGACCCCTTTGCAGTGGTTGGCGGGCGGCGGCTCCGCCGAAATCGTCGCGAATCTGGCGAAGGAAATCTGAGGCGGATGCCGAAGCTCCCCGAGCCCCCGGCACGACTCACCCTTCCTGCGATCACGACGACACTTCCCGCCGGGACGACCGTGTGGAGGATCTACTTCACCGGCGGCGCCCATCCCGCCGTCTGGGACACGTTCCGGTTCTTCGGCCCGACGCTTTCACGGTTCGACCACCATGACCCACCGCCCCACGTCCAGGCCCAGGGAATCCTCTACACGGCGAGCGAGCCGACGACCTGCCTTGCGGAGCTCTTTCAGATGACGCGCATCATCGACCGCGTGTCGCACGGCCCTTGGCTCGTAGGGCTCGAGCTTCAGCGCGACGTGGTCCATCTCGACTTGACGGGCCGTTGGCCGACCCAAGCAGGCGCTTCGATGGCGATCCACTCGGGGCCGCGCCCTCGAGCCCAACGATGGTCGAGGGCGATCTACGCCGCGTACCCGCACGTGGAGGGGCTGCTGTACGCGTCGTCGATGCACGCAAACCAGCCCGCCGCCGCCCTCTACGAGCGTGCTCGAGCCGCCCTCCCGGCCACCCCCGTGTTCAACCGTGCGCTTGCCGATCCCGCGCTCTTGAACCGCCTCAGCGCCGCTGCCACTCGCCTCGGCTATGGGATGGTCTGACGCGCGAAATCGGACCGGCGTCGTGGGCGCACCCTGCTGCGCGACCGCAACGTTGCGAACCATGGCCGATACCTCACACTTGTCTTACATGAACGCCCTCGGCGCATCCCTCACCATCCGCCTCAACCAGCGCAAGCTCCGCCGCCTTCGCGCGCGTGCCCGCGCCGCGGGGATGACGCCGTCCGCCGTGGTGCGTGCGGTGCTCGATCGGGAGCTCGCGGAGCCGGAGGCGGGAGGCCAGACGCTCGGAGAGCGCAGCGCCCGCTGGGTTGGGGCGATTCGCAGCGCACGCGCAGTTCACGGCCGCGCCGCTCGGCAGGCGACCGAGGCGTGGAACCCTGACCGGCCTGGCTAGATCCGTCCTGCTCGACACCGGATTCCTCGTTGCGCTCGTCAATGAGGCCGACCCCGACCATGCTCCCTGCGCCGCCGTGTGGAACGGGCTTCGTGCCCGCGTGCTCACGGTAGAAGGGGTGCTCGTCGAGACGGCCCACATGCTCAGGCGGACGCGCGGCGGCCTCGCTTCGGGCGATCGAAGACCTTCACGACGCTACCGTAACCACACGCTTGTCGAAGTCCGCCTCCCGACTGCCGCCGCGTCGACCTCGTAGCTTCCTACCCTACGATCTCGAACCGCTTCCGCCCGACGCGATAGACGCCAAAGTCCCGTCGATCAAGCGTGAACACGCGCATCGCGCCCAGGCGCTCCGCGACCAGCACGAGCGTGGCGTCGGCGTAGTCCATCGGCAGGTCCGCGTAGCGGCCCATGAGCTCCGCGAGACGCTTGCGATCGGTCGCGGCGATCGCCTCGACACGCGGCCTGCCCGAGGCCAGGACGTGCATCAATGCTGCCTGCGCCTCGGATGAGAAGTCGAGCAAGTACTCGGCCTCCGTGACGACGGCTTCGGTGGTCACGAGGTCCGCGCGCCCGAGGCGATCAAGCGCGGACCGGCACCGTTCACGGGCCCGGTCCGACGGATCGAGCAACGCGACCAGGGGACCGGTGTCAACGAGGACGACGGCGGCGGGCATGGAATCGGGCCCGCAGATGGGCTTCGCCCCGCGTCGCGAGGTCGCCCACACCGCTTCCCTCGTAGGTCACGAGGTGATCGATGAGCTGGCTCAGGGGCAGGCCGCTCTCGCCCCCAACCCGCGCCAGGTACTCTTCGAGCGCGGCGCGGACGAGCTCGGACTTGGGGCGCCGTACGCGCGTCGCCGAGCGTTCGAGGGCGCCCAGCAGCTCGGGGGGAAGCCGGAAGCTCGCGGTGTTCACGACAGCGAGTGTATTGCGTTCATCGAGCAGTCGCAATACGGACGGGGGGGACTTCGCCCCGCACCCGAGTTGCACGACAAATCCTCTCGCCCCAACCTGTGGTATCTGAGCGGCGCGATGACTCATGGTCCCGCTCTGGTCGCTCTGCGTTCGCTCGCCGCGCTGGCCCTCCTCGCCTGCGACCACTCCGGCCCCCTCGCCGATCTCGACGCGGGAGCGACATGGGCCATCGTCCCCTCCGCCGCGAGCGCCGCCACCGCGTCTCCCTCCCCTGCCGCCCCACGCGACGCCGGCCGCACGATGCCCCCGCGTCCCGTCCCCACCTCGAGCCCCACCGTCCGCATCACGATGCCGATGCAGGTCCAGATGCAGGCCATCGAGTACATGGCGGCTATGCGGGCCCCACAGCCCTCGGACGCCCCGGCCGACGCGCAGTATGCACAGACGATCGCCAGCGCGCTCGCCGCCCTCGGCAAGGCCGAAGTGGCCTCCGGCGGCCGCCAGATCGACGTCACGATGCCGAAGGGATGTGACGCAACGCTGCCCAGGGAGGCGATCGCCCGACGCACCAGCGCATCGCTCCTCACGCTGCTCTCGCACGGCGTCCTCGTCGTCCGCTGCACCGACCGCGAGGTGCAGTGCTTGCAGAGCACGCGCGACGCGGACGACGTGCTCTGCACGCACAAGTGAGTTGGCTTCGAGCGAGGAAGCGGGATCGGTGTGCGACTCGGCGGCATCTTCGACGTGCTCGAATGGGCTTCGTGGCGGTGGGGGACGCTGCGCCGTTCGTGGCCGAGAGTCCTCTCGGTCGCCGGTCATCATTTACGTGCGACGCCAGGACCTTCGAGCCGCAAGCGGAGCTCCCTCCCGTTGACCCGGGCCATGGCTTCGCATTGTGCCTGGCGGGGCTCTTGGTCGGGCGGTTCCCCCTCGCTGACCGTCGCTCGCATGGGGGCAAGAGACGCGTCGATGAACGACAGAGGCCATCGGGCGGGCCTGAGCGAGCCATCTCTTTGGCCGACGCGAACGCCGGTCCGCGCTACACGGGCATCTTCTTGGCTCGTACGCGCATCTTCCAAGCGGAGACGCGCGCGTCCGTCGCAGAGAGATGCATCTTCTTGACCCAGACGCGCATCTTCCAAGCGGAGACGCGCGCGTCCGTCGCAGAGAGATGCATCTTCTTGGCTCAGACGCGCATCTTCCGATCTCGCGCGATCGCGGCTGTCGTCGATCAGCGCGTCTCTGACGCACGCACGGGCTCGAGAACGTCACGGAGGAGCACCTTCCGACGCCGCTCGCGCATCCTTCCCACCCGGTCGAGCGTTTCTCCACGTCGGATGCGCATCTCTCAAGCTCGAAGATGCACCGGCAGGCGAGCTCGGGCACTCCTTCCAACGATCTCGAACCCCTTCCCCTCTACGGCCCCCACGCTCCCACCCACGCCTTGCCGTCATGAACACAAGCGGCGTGGGTAGCGTCGTCGCTCACCACGCACCCCTCTTGCTCCGAGTACGTCCCATCGAGAGCCTTGGCCCGGAGCACGTGAGCTCCCCCCGGTCCGCGCACGATCAGGCCCACGCGGCTCGCGACTACGTACGTCTTTCCGTCGGGGGAGCGGGGAGAGCCAGGATGCGACGGCTCGTCGAGGTACGACGCCAGCAACGACGCGTGACCGAGGTCGCTCGCGATGAGCACGGGCTCCCCTTCCACGAACGCCTCCAGGCCTCCCGCGCCCCATGCGATGGGGACGACACGCGCCGACGCGCCCCTTGATCCGATGCACCGGCCGCCCAGCGGCGGGGCCACGGGCAGCGCGACGTCGCGCACGTCGTCGCCGCTCGAGGGCGCGAAGGTGGCGCGCAGCGAGAGCCCATCGCACGGATCGTAGGCCTCGATCCACACGAGCGATCCGTCGGGCGACGTGACCGGATCCTTCCAGTCCACTCCCGACGCCGCGGCCTCGTCGCCCGGTTCGGGGTCGACGCGGACGAGGCCCGCGGCCGTCCGCACGAGCAGCTTGCCGCTCGTTTCGAAGGCGAGCGAGCCCCACGCGGGCTCGTGCCCGCGCCGTACGGCGGGGACGGCGGCGAGCGCGCGCACGCCCCGGGCGGTGAGCACGGGGGCGATCTGCGTGATCTGCCTTTGCCCCTCGGCAAGCTGCCCGGCGGTGGCCACGGCCGGCGCGCGCTGCGCACGCTCGAGCGCCAGGCCGGCGTGCACGGGGTCTCCCATCGTGACGTAAGCGCGCGACTCCGCGACCGCGAGCGCCGCGAGGGATTGACCCATGCCGCAAACGATTTCGCCCGTGGCCGTCACGGGGACGAATCGTGCAGCGCCGCCGTCGCCGCACATGGCGCGCCACAAGGCGCGCGCCTGGCGGACGAGGATCGGGACGGTGGGAGCGTCTCGCGCGCGGGCAGCGCGGGTCGCGGCCAACGTGGCCATGGCGTCGAACGAGGCTTCGGTCAGGCCTCGCTCTCGACTCAGCCCCGCATGGCGCTGCAGCCAGGCAAAGTCGGCGACGACGCGCGGTCCGGGCTCGAGCGGCGCGCCGCCGCCCTCCAGCGCCACGTGCAAGGCCAGGTCGTCCAGGCCGTCCGAGTCGCGATCCGTGACCTCGGCATCGACCGACAGCGTGGGGGCCCCGGGGGGGTCGGCGATGGTGGCGGCAAACTGGACGCGACCCCCGGACTCGACGCCGCCGTCGCGGGGCTTGCCGGCGTCGAGCAAGACGAGCCACCGGTCGGGGCCCGTGGCGGCAGGGCACGTGACGCCCACCTCGCCGAGGACGGACCGGGCGCCGATGCGGAGCAGGCGCGCGGTGCGCGTGCACACCGACCCCGACGTCAGTCCGACGGGCGGCGCGAAGAGCGTCGGGGTGGCCAGCGAAGAGGCGCGGAAAAACGCGATCTGGCCCCAGTCGCTCCCGTCGGTCGGGCGCACGACGGCGAACGCGTCCTTGGCGCCGTCCCCATCGAAGTCCGCGACGATCCCGAGCACGAACACCTGGCCCGCGGGGGCCTCCAGCGTGACGCCGTCCAGCGTCCATTCGGCGGTTCCCGGGGGGGCCACGGTGGCCGAGACGCCTTCACCCGGCAGCACGGCGGCGTCCACGGCGCCGGGCCCCGTGGCGTCGGCCGATGCGTCCAGCACCGCCGCGGGGCCCCCGGCCTCGATCGAGTAAGGCACGAACGGATGCTCGTCGCGGCATCCGGCGGCCGACAGCGCGAGCCCGGTGCCGAGCAGCATGCCAGTGCGTAGGTACGCGGCCCCCCCCCAGCCGAGGGGACCCAAGGGGCGAGCGATCGTCACTGGACGGAGCTGATAGCTTTTCCGGGCAGGGTTGGGCAATGCCGGCGCGCGGCGCCCCGCACGGTTGCGCCCGCGCCACCGGCCCGGTAGGCGATGGGACGCTCCGATGCGGACGATCTTTGCCGCGGTGATTGCGCTGGGGGTGCTCGTCGGCGCGGCGGGACGCGCCCGCGCGGCGCCGGACGCCGAGGCGATCGCGCAGGCTAGGCTCGACCAGGTCCGCCAGGACCCGCGGCAGGCCAGCGACCCGGCCGCGATCGCCGCGATCGCGCGCGACGCCGAAGGCTTTCCCGAGGGCCCCGCGCGGGTCGGCGCGCGGCTCCTCGTGGCGACGGCCTGGCTCGAGCGGCTTCACCGGAGCGACGACGGCATCGCCGAGATGCGCAGGGTCGTCGATGATCCGGCGGCCGATGCGGTCACGAGCCGATTCGCGGAGAAACAGGTCGTGGACGCCCTCGTGGAGCAGGGGCGCATCGACGCCGCGGTCGTCGAGGCGCATGCCCGCGCCGATCGGCTCGATCCACGGTTCGTCGTGCAGGTCGATCGACTCGTGCGGAGGCGGTCGGTCCGGCGCCTGGCCGCCGCTGTGCTGGGCCTCTTCGTCGTGCTGGCCTCGATGGCGCTGGTCGGGGCCGCCCGGCGCGGCGCGTTCGCGTCAGCGACGAGGGCGTTTCGAGGGTTCGCGCCCCTGGCGGCGGTGTTCGTGGTGTTCGTCGGTGGGGCCGGCGGGGGGCTCGCGGCGTCGTACGAGACGGGCAGCGCGGCGCCGTTTCTCCTTCTCGGGTCCGTCGCGCTGCCGCTCGTGCTCCTGGCGCGGGCGTGGGCCGCGGTGGGGTCTGCGGCGACGCGGGCACGGGCGCTCCGGGCCGCGGTCTGCGCGGGCGCCGCGCTCGCGGCGGCGTTCGTGGTGCTCGACATGCTCGGCGTCTCGTACCTGCAAGGGTTCGGTCTATGAGCGAAGAGCGGCGCATCGAGCCAGAGCAGATCCTCGTCGCGCGCGTCGGCCACGGCGCCAACTGCTCGAGCATCGGCAGTGTGGTCGACACGCTATTTGTAGCGGCGGCCGTGGGGACCGCGGTGTTCGCGGCTCTCGCAGCGGCGCTGGCGACCGAAGATGTGCGCGTCGTGGGCGAGCGCGCCGGGGACAGCGCGCAGGAGGCGGCCGATGCTGATGCGCGGCGTGCGCGGCAAGGAGACCCATGATCGTTCGGTACGAGCCCTGGGGCGCATGGGTGAAGCTCGAGTCGACCGCCGCAGTGGTTGCGATCGACCGCGACGGCGCGCGCGCTCTCGGCCTGGACGGTTCGCGCGGCGCCTGGGGCGAAGGCGCGGGGCCCTCGGCGCCCATCGAGGTGCACCTCGCGGTGACCGAGCGGTGCGGCGCGGGATGCGAGGGCTGCTACATCGACGCGCGGCCCGACGGGCGCGAGAAGTCGAGCGACGCGATCCTGCGCGAGCTCGACGCGCTGCGCGACGCCGGCGTCTTCACCGTGGCGTTCGGAGGCGGCGAGCCCACGACCCGGGACGACCTCGACGTCCTGGCCGCGGCGGCGCGAGAGCGCGGCATCACGCCGGTCCTCACGACGAGCGGCCTGGGGCTGAGCGAGGCGCGGGCCGCGCGGCTGCGGGGCTTCGCGCAGGTGAACGTGAGCTACGACGGCCCCGGGGCGACGTACGCGAGCGTGCGCGGCTTCGACGGCGCGGACGCGGCCGAGCGCGCGATCGAACGCCTTGCGTTCGCGGGGATGCGCGTCGGCGTCAACGTGGTGCTCACGCGAGCGAGCTTCGATCGCCTGGGGCACACGTTGGCGCGCGCGCGATCGCTCGGCGCGTGCGAGGCGCAGCTCCTCCGGTACAAGCCCGCCGGGCGCGCGGCGTCGCTCGACTACCTGGCCCGTCGCCTCTCGCCCGAGCAGGCCCGGGCGCTCGGTCCCACGCTGCGATCGCTCGCCGAGTCGCACTGCGCCGACGGCGCGTTCCACGTCCGCATCGACTGCGCGCTCGTGCCGTTTCTCTCGGCCGACGACGCGATCACGCGCGACCCGGCGCGGCTCGCGCGGTTCGGCATCTTCGGGTGCGAGGCCGGGGGCGCGCTGACCGCCGTTCGCACGGACGGACGCGTGGCGCCCTGCAGCTTCGCCGCCCCCGCGGAGCTGCGCGGCGAGGATCTAGCCACCGGCCACGCCGACGACGGGATGCTCGGGCGGTGGCGCGCCTACGTCGCGGCGCCTCCGGAGCCGTGCGCCTCGTGCGCCATCCGCAGCGCGTGCAAGGGCGGATGCAAGGTCGTCGCGGCCTTCGTCGACGGCGTGCACGGACCGGATCCCGAGTGTCCGCGCGTGCTCGCGCACCGGAGTGGCGCGGCGTGAAGGGCGAGCCGCTCGCCCGGGGGGCGCTGTCGATCGCGTGGGGTCTCGTCGCGGCGGTCGTCGCGTACGCGCTGCTCCGTGCGCAGCAGGTGCTACGCGCGCCCGAGCCCAACCCCGCGTTCGTCGTGTGGAGCCCGCACGCGGGCTTCTTCTGGCGCGCGTGGACGGCGGCCTACATCGGCGGCATGGTCGCGACGATGACGGCCCTCGTGTCGCGCGGGCGCGTGGAAGCCGCGGCGCGCGCGCTCACACCGGCAGTGGCCGTGGCCGCGGGGCTACTCGCCCTGGTGGCCGTGTTCTTCCCCTGAGCCACCGGTCGGTTCGTCCCACACGCAGCCGACGAAGACCGGCTCCGGCTCGAGAGTGACGCCGAACCGGCTCCGTACGCCGTCGCGGATCGCGCGGGCGCACGCGAGTAGCTCGCGCGCCGTCGCCCCGCCCCGGTTGACGAGCGCGAGGGCGTGCTTGCGAGAGACGCCGGCGCGCCCGCTCCCCCAGCCCTTGGGAAAGCCCGCGCGCTCGACCAGCCACGCCGCCGCGAGCTTGTGGCGCCCCTCGCCGGCGTCGAAGCGCGGCGGACGCTCGCCAGCGGCGGCTTCGACCCTCGCCACCGCCGCGGCGTCGACGACGGGATTCACGAAGAACGAGCCGGCGCTCACCGAATCCGGATCGTCGGCGCTGACGACCATCCCCTTGGTCCGCCGCAGCGCCACGATGGTCTCGCGCACGCGGTGCGCGGGCGCGCGATCGCCGTCGCGCACGCCGAGCGCGCGCACGAGCTCCGCGTAGCGCAGCGGCACGCTTTCGCCGGACCGATCGAACGCGAAGCGCACGCGCGTCACGATCCAGCGATCGCTCCGCTTGAACACGCTGGCGCGGTAACCGAAGCCGCACGCGGCCGCGTCCATCGTGGAGAACCGGCCGCGCGTCCGATCGAAGACGCGCACCGACACGATCGACTCGCCCACCTCTTGCCCGTACGCCCCCACGTTCTGGATCGGCGTGGCGCCGACGCGCCCGGGGATGCCGCCCAGGCACTCGACGCCGCGCCACCCTTCGCTCACGCACCTCGTGACGAACGCGTCCCAGCCCTCGCCCGCCCCCACGTCGACGGTCACGCGATCGCCGGCGCGCTCGACCTGGATGCCGGGGATCGCCATACGCGCCACGAGCCCGGCGAAGCCCTCGTCGCCCACGACGACGTTGCTCCCCTCGCCCAGCACCAGCAGCGGCTCGCCGCGGGCGTCGGCTTCGCGAACCGCCGCGGCGACGTCGTCCTCGCGCTCGACGTCGGCCATACACCGCGCGGCGCCGCCGATGCGGAGCGTCGTGAGGGGGGCAAGCGGGATGCCGGAGCGGAGATGCAAGGGGTGCTTTGTTTTAGGAGGAGAGCCGCCAAGGCGCCAAGGCGCCACGAGAAATTTGGGACTGGATTTACCGTGTCAAGACGACGCGTCGGCATCCGGTCTTGAAGTGGCGCTCGCCGAAGGTGAAGAGCAGTCCGAGGACCAATCCTGTGGCTTTGAGATACGAGAGGATCTGGGCCAGGTGAACTGGGCCCAAGGCGGGGAGGGCCTTGAGCTCAACCACGACGCGCTGTGCGACGATCAAGTCGGCACGGCCCTCGCCGACGGGAAGATCCTTGTAGGCAACGCAAACTGCGACCTGTCGTTCGAAGGGCACGTTGCGCAGCGATAGCTCGTGGCAGAGCGCGTTCTCGTAAACGCTCTCGAGAAAGGCGGGCCCTAGGTGCCGGTGCACCTCGAGCGCCGCATCGACCACCACACTCGCCAGAGCATCCGACGTCCCGCCGGCTCTCTGCCCGGTCCCTCTCTTGGCGCCTTGGCGCCTTGGCGTCTTGGCGGCTCACCCTCTCCCCTCGGCCGCCACGCCCCTGAGGTTGCGCCTTGGGGCACTCCCTTTTCACGATCCAAAGCCCGATCCCCATCGACACAAGCCCCTCGGAGCCCCCTTTTCTCGCCATCGGCCATAGACTCCGCGCCTTCCGCCGATGCTCGCCCTGCCGATCGACCCGCTGCTCCCCGAGATCGTCGCCTCGCTCGGGCGCGGCCCGACGCTGGTGCTCGAAGCGCCGCCCGGCGCGGGCAAGACGACGCGGGTCCCCCGCGCGCTGCTCGACGCGGGCCTGGCCGAGCGCGGCGAGATCGTGGTCCTCGAGCCTCGCCGGCTCGCGGCGCGCATGGCGGCGAGGCGCGTCGCCGACGAGCTCGGGGAGCGGCCGGGCGGCACGGTCGGTTACACGGTGCGCTTCGAGGACGTATCGAGCGCCAAGACCCGGATCCGGTTCGTGACCGAGGGCGTGCTCGGGCGGCGGCTCGTCACCTCGCCTTCGCTCGAGGGCGTGGCGGCCGTGGTGCTCGACGAGTTTCACGAGCGACACCTCCAGGGTGACGTCGCGCTCGCGCTCGTCGAGCGCTTGCGGCGCGCGTCGCGCCCCGACCTGCGCGTGGTCGCGATGAGCGCCACGCTCGCGAGCGAGCCGCTCGCGCGGTTCATGGAAGCGCCCGTCCTGCGCGCCGAGGGCAAGCGCTTCGACGTCGCCATCGAGCACATCCCCGCCTCCGACGACCGGCCGCTCGACTCGCAGGTCGCGTCCGCCGTGCGCCGGTTGGTCGTCGAAGGACTCGACGGCGACGTGCTGGTCTTCTTGCCGGGCGCCGCGGAGATCCGGCGCGCGCGCGAGACGTGCGGCAAGGTGGCGGCCGAGGCCGACCTCGTGGTGCTCCCGCTCCACGGCGACCTCTCGTCCGACGAGCAAGACGCGGCGATCCGTCCCGCGGCGCGGCGCAAGATCATCCTGGCGACCAACGTGGCCGAGTCATCGGTCACGATCGACGGCGTCGTCGCGGTCGTCGACTCGGGCTGGTCGCGGATGGCGTCGCAGGCGCCGTGGTCGGGTTTCCCGCGTCTCCGGCTGGAGAAGATCAGCCGCGCGTCGGCGACCCAGCGCAGTGGGCGCGCGGGGCGGACGCGCCCGGGGCGTTGCCTGCGCCTCTACACACGCGCCGACTTCGAGCAGCGCCCCGAGCACGATGCGCCCGAGATCACGCGCATGGACCTGGCGCAGACGTGGCTGGATCTCGCCGCGATGAACGCCACGGACGTCCGGTGGCTCGAGCCTCCGCCGGAGGCAAGCGCGCGCGCGGCCCGCGATCTTCTGGCGCTGCTCGGCGCCGTCGACGGTGGGGGGCGCATCACCGAGGCCGGCCGCGCGATGGTCCGGCTGGCCGTCCACCCGCGGGCAGCCCGAGTCGTGCTCGAGGGAGCCCGGCGCGGCGCGGGCGAAGACGCGTGCGCCGCCGCGGCCATTCTCGCCGAGGGGGACATCCGGGTCGCGAGCAAGGCGCGTTTCGGCGAGGCGCGCGCCGACGACGCGGCCACCGAGGCGTCCGACGTGGTGGCCCTGGTCGACCGCTTCCGCGAGGCCGAGGCGTCCGGCTTCTCCGCCGGATCGCTTCGCGCCGCGGGCCTCGACGCGCGGGCGACGAGCGCCGTGGGCCGCGCGGTGAAGCAGCTCGCCCGCCAGCTCGGCGCCGAGCGCGCGCGCTCGCCCGCCGCCGACCCGGAGACCGCCCTTCGCATCGCGCTCCTCGCCGGCTACCCCGATCGCGTCGCCAAGCGGGTGCGCCCCGGCGGTCGGACCCTCGCGATGGCGGGCGGTGGCTCCGCAGAGCTGGCCGAGACGAGCGTCGTGCGGTCGGCCGAGTGGCTGGTCGTCCTCGACGCGGAGGAGCGAAGCGTCGGAAGTGGCGCGGCGCCGGCCCGCGGCGGCGTGATCGCGCGTCTCGCGAGCGCGATCGAGCCGGACTGGCTCATCGATCTGTTCTCGGCCTCGATCGTCGAGACGCGCGCGATCACCTTCGACATGCACGCCGAGCGCGTGGTCGCGCGCGACGCGATGACGTGGCAAAACCTCGTGCTTCACACGTCCGAGGCCTCGAATCCCGACCCGCACGAAGTCGCCAAGGTGCTGGCCGAGGCGGCGCTTGCCAAGGGATTGGGCGCGTTCGGGGCGGGCGACGCGCTCGAACGGTGGCTCGCGCGCGCACGGGCGGCGAGCCGCTTCGATCCGTCGCTCCCGGCCCCCGACGACGACGCGGTCCGCGCCGTCATCGTGGCCCTCTGCGAGGGGCGCAGCAGCTTTGCCGAGCTCCGTGACGCGGGGCTGCTCGATGCCCTGCGCCATGGCGCGGGCGCACGCGGGGGCAACCTGGATCGACTCGCCCCCGAGCGCGTGACCCTGAGCGGGGGCCGCTCCGTCGCCGTTCGCTACGAGGCCGGCAAGCCCCCCGCCATCGCGTCGAGGCTGCAGGACTTCTTCGGCATGAAAGAAGGCCCGCGCATCGGCGGCGGCCGCGTGCCTCTGGTGCTCGAGCTCTTGGCGCCCAACGGGCGCGCCGTGCAGATTACGACGGACCTCGCGGGCTTCTGGCAGCGGCAGTACCCGTCGACGCGCAAAGAGCTGATGCGCCGCTATCCGCGGCACTCGTGGCCCGAAGACCCAACGCAGCCGACCCCGCCGCGCCGCTAGAATCAGCGAGCGCGATTGTCGATCAGGGGTTGGACGCGAACGAGCAATGCCATGAACACCGCGCTCGATAGAGAGAGATGGAACAGGGAGGTGAGGAGAGAAGGAGGTTATGGGGGGTCTCAGACCAAGTGATTGGCGCGGTGATCGAGGCTCACCGCCAATTGGGGCCGGGGCTACTGGAGTCGGCGTACGAGTCGTGTGTTTGTCGGGAGCTTTCTCTGCGGGGCGTGACCTTTCAACGGCAGCGTCCGATGCCGTTGATGTACAAGGGAAATTTCGTCGACTGTGGGTACCGAATCGACCTCGTGGCGAACAACACCGTGCTGGTCGAGCTCAAGATCGTCGAAGCCTTGCTACCGCTCCACGTGGCTCAGGTCGTCACCTACTTGAAGCTGTCGCAACTCCCCGTTGGCCTGCTCGTCAACTTCAACGTTCCAGTCCTCAGGCACGGTTTGCGACGCCGCTGGCTATCACCCTCCTCCCCTCCTTCCCTCCCTGTTCCCTTCCCCTCTTCCGAACTGTTCGAGAATCACGCTCGCCGACTTAGAACCCAGGCCCTGGCCGATCGGCGGCGCGCGGTGCTACCCCTGCCCTCGGCTCCGCTGCGGACGCTTTCGTCGGCGGCGCTCGCGGGGCGAGCTTGGCGGCAGGCGCTTCGGAGGCGCCATGCGGCAACTTTGCGCTCGGCAAGGGGGCAGCGCTTTGCGCTGGGGCTACGCTCGCAACGGATGGCGCAAGGGACGGCGCTTCGAGCGCGGGAGGCGCGAGCGTGGGGGCCGGGAGAACGAGATCGACGCCCTTGGGACCCGCCACCAGCGCGGCAGCCCCGCTCGGGGTCGGCGCATCGTGTTCTCCCGCCTCGAACGGGGCACGTCGGGCGATCGAGACCGCCGAAGCCGCGACGAGGCAGAGGACGCCCGCCCCGAGGCCGAGCACCGCCAGAGAGCGAACGGGACGCGCGGGCGCCGACATCCTCAGCGAACGGACCTGCGGCTCCAGGCTCCGCGCAACGCTCCGCGCGGGCGGCCACTCGAGCGCGAGCGACGGGACCTCGGCGGGTGCCGGCTCGCGTTGCTCGTCGTCGCGGACGTTCGTCACCTCGGTGCCGTACGGCGAGGCGCCCATCGTATCGAGCGGCTCGGGATGCTGCGTATTCGTCGCGCATACGCGATCCATCTCGGACGCCGTCGTGCCGGTGAACGCCGAGTCCGAAGGCGCAGAGGGCTCGAGAGACGACCGTGGCGGCTCCACGAGCGTCGTCCTCGGAGATGTCGCCTCCGCGCGGGGCGCCGGCGCGGAGTCCGGGGCGAGCGCCGCGGCCGTCACGCGGCTGTCCGTCGTCTCACTCGGGCGCGCCCCTTCGAGCCCTCGTTTGAGGTTGCGCAGGCTCGCTCCGAACGAGAAGGCGTCGCGCGGTCGTACGTCCTGGCTCTTCGCGAGGGCGGCCGCAAGGAGCAGGTCGAGCTCCTTGGGGATGCCCGAGACGAACCGCGACAGCGGAGGCGCGGTCTTGCCCAGGTGCGCGGCCGCGATCCGCCGGCCATCGCCCTCGTCGTCAAACGGGCCGCGACCGGCGACGATCTCGTAGATGACGAGCGCCGCCGAGTACACGTCGGTCTTGGGCGACGGCTTGTCGCCCCGGAGCTGCTCCGGCGATGCGTACCGCAGCGTGCCGAGAAAGCGGCCCGCGGTCTCCCCGTGATCGCCGTCGCGCATCGAGACGATCCCGAAGTCGAGCAGCTTGGTGAGGGTGACGCCCGCCGCCGTGCGGTGCAAAAAGATGTTGTCGGGTTTGACGTCGCGGTGGATGACGCCCTTGTCGTGCGCGTGGTCGAGCGCGTCGAGGAGATCGATGCCGATGTGGTACGCGTGCGAAAGTTCGAGCTGCCCCTTTTTCTCCAGAATGAGGCGCAGCGACTGCCCGCTCAGCCTCTCCATCAGGTAGTAAGGCAGCCGCAGGTCGTCGGTGGTGATGCCCGCGGTGATCACTTCGACGATGTTCGGGTGATTCAGGCGCGCCAGCGTGCGCGCCTCGTGCTGGATGCGGCGCGCCAGATCCTCGCGGGCGCCGAGTTTGGGATGCAGCGTTTTGAGGACGTACCGCTTGCCGATCGAGGTGTCCTCGACGTCGTACACGGTGCCCATGCCCCCCGCACCGATGAGACGCACGACCCTGTACACCGTGCCGGGAACTTGCTCTCCGGGTTGGTAGTCGCGCGCACGCATGGGTCTTGCCCCCGGGCGGCTTCCACATGTAGCACCGATCGGGGGCTGCGAGATATCCTGTGCCGGTGTTTCGCAGCGTGCTGAAACAGGTCGACCAGCCAGGGCGGCCCGTCCGGCGCCGCCTGCAGATCCTGCCACCCTGGGGGACGTCGAGCCGCGCGGGCGCCCTGCTCCTCGGGCTGGCCATTGCAGGCGCCGCGCTCGCCGTGGGGACCGTCCACACGATCACCTTGTGCGTCGTCACCCTCGTCCTGGCCGTGGCGACGGCGCTGGCGTGGGGCGGCGCCGACGAGGCCAACATGCGCTCGGCGGCGACCCTGCTGCTGATGACCGGCATCGGGCTCACCGGCTACACCGCGCTGCAGTGCGTGCCGATCCCGATCGCGCTGATGCGCATCATCGCCCCGCACAACGCCGAGATCTGGTCGCGCGCGCTCGCGCCGCTGCGGGAGGGGGGGCCGTCGTGGGCGCCGCTATCACTCGATCCGTATGCGACGCGGGTCGAGGTGCTCAAGGGCGTGGCGTACCTGCTCGCGTTCGTGACGTCGCTCCGGCTCGTGCGGCGCCGGGGCGGAGTCTCTTACCTCAGCACGGTCCTGGTCTTGACGGGCCTGGCGCTGGCGCTCGCCGCCATCCTTCACCCCGCCTTCGGCGCCCACAAGCTGTACGGAATCATCCAGCCGTCGCAGGTGGTCGAGGAGCGGCACCTCGCTCCGTTCTTCAACCCGAACAACCTTGCCGCGTACCTGAACATCGCGTTTTGCATCGCCTTCGCGACCGCCATCTCGCCGGACGCACGATTCCCGCGGTCGCTCTCGGGCAGCGTGGCGCTGATGCTCGCGACAACGCAGGTCTGGGTGGCTTCCCGCGGAGGCGTGGCGGCGATGGCCCTCGGCGCCGCGGCCGTCGTCGTCATGTCCCGCATTCCATCTCAGGGGCGCATGGGCCGTCCGCTCGGGATCTCGCTCGGGCTGCTGGTCGCGCTCGCCGGCGCCGCCTTCCTCATAGGGCTGGGCTCGTCCGACACGACAGCGGAGCTACTCAACACGGACGCACGGTTCAAGCGGGAGGTGATCCACGACGCGGCGCGGATGGTCCTCGTCTATCCGTTCTTTGGAACGGGGCGGGGCGCATTCGAGAGCACCTTCCCCGCGTTCCGACAGAGCATTTGGGTCAACACGTTTTCGCACCCGGAAAACGTCGTCCTGCAGTGGACCATCGAGTGGGGCCTGCCCGTGGCCGTCGCGGCCTTCGTCGCCGTGGGGTTCGCGCTGCGCCCACGCACCGTGCTCGCACGGACGGCTGCGGCTGTCGGGCCGTGGGCCGCGATCCTGGCCGTTGGCGCGCAGAACCTGGTCGACCTCGGGACCGAGATTCCGGGGTTGATGCTGGCCGTGGTGGTCTGCGCGGCGATCGTCGCGGGAGGCACGGCCGGGCGCCGAGCCTCGTTGCGGATCGAAGCCTGGGGTCGCGCGCCGTCGGTCGTCGCCGCCGCCGGGCTCGTCTCCGCGTGCGGCGCGGTGCTCGTCGCGTACCTGGGGATCGGTCGCGAACTATCGAGCGACGAGATGGCGCTCTTTTCGGCAGCCAAGGAACGCACGACATCCGCGGACGAGATGCGTTTGCTCGCGCGATCCTCGATACTAAGGCACGCGGCCGAGCCGTATTTGCCCTTCATCGTGGGTTGGCGGGCAGAGCGCGCCCGCGATGACGACCCCATGCCGTGGCTCGAGGCGACGCTCGAACGGGCTCCCGTCTACCCGTTGGCGCACCAGGCACTGGCCGAGCTTCTCGCGCGGCGGTCCCCCTCGCAGGCGCGGATGGAATACCGGATCACGATGGAGGAAGGGCCCGAGCTCATCTACACCGTCATCCCCGAGGCGGCCCGGATCGTCGGCGGATACGACGACGCGATGGAGCTCGTACCGCAGCGTCCCGGCGCGGCTGCGACACTCGAGCTACTGGGCGACCACGTGGAGCAACGATTGCCGGCCACACGTGTCCGTCTCGACGCGCAGATGACGGGGCACGCGCCCGATGCGTTGGGGCCGGCGGTCCGTGCCGCCACCGACGCGGTCGAGGACACCGAGGCTGGCGACGAGACGCCGTGGTGCGCGGGGTCGTCGCGCCCCGACTGCACGGCGCGAGCGCTGGCCCTCACGAAGCGGGCGGAAGGCCTCGACGCCCGGTCGTGTGCACCGCACGCGCTTCGCGCGCGAGCCGAGGTGGCGGCCGGCAACGCCGCGGCAGGACTGGATGCCCTCGCCTCGGCCGCGGACCTCGTCGTGGATCGGCTCTCATGCCTGCAACAGCTGGCGCAGCTGGCCGACGCCGCGCACGACCAGGCCCACTGGCTGGGCGCCGTGGAGAAGGTCGCCAGCGTGGGATGCGGGTCCGACGCGGAGTGCGCCGGCGACCTTTCGTGGGCCGCCGGGCAAAAGGAGGCGCACGGAAAGATCGGCGACGCGCTCGTCCTTTACAAGCGCGCCTACGAGCGCACGCCGACCGACGACGGCCTGCTCGAGCACGTGGCCAAGGTCGCCGCCACGGTGGGTCTGCACCAGGAATCCGCGGAGGCTTACGAGCGACTGGCGCGCAGGCAGCCGTCCGAGCCGCGTTGGAAGCGCGCCGCAGACGCCCAGCGCGCGGCGCTTTAGTTGGGAGAAGCTCGACGCTCGGGAGCGTCGTCGTCTGGTCTAGACGCTGGGATCGAGGCGTAACCTTCGCGCTTGTAGTGGTAGTACGTGTAGTACGTGTACTCGCTGCGCTGAAGGTCGACGGCGTTGAGGACTGCGCCGATGATGGGCGCGTCGACGTCGCGCAAGGCTCGCAGTCCCTGGGCGCTGACGTGTTTGCTGGTCGAGAAGGCACGGACGACGAAGACCACACCATCGACCATCGTCGAGGCGACGGCGGCGTCGGTCACGGCCACGAGCGGCGGGCTGTCGATGACGACGCGATCGAAGCGATTTCCCAGGTCCTCCATGAACGCGCGAAAACGGGCCGAGTGCAGGAGATCCGCGGGGTTTGGCGGGAGTGGGCCAGCCGGGATCGACCAGAGGTTGGCGATCTCCGTCGGCTTGGCGACCTCCTCGATCGTCGCGTCGCCCACGAGCACGCTCGTGAGTCCCGCGTCGCCCTCGCGATGGAAGATGCGGTGCAGGCGCGGGCGGCGCAGGTCGCCGTCGATGATGCATACCCGCTGCCCGCCCTGCGCGAAGGCGATCGCAATGCTGCAGGCCACGGTCGTCTTGCCCTCGGCCGGGGCGGCGCTTGCCACCAGCAGGCGGCGGCACGGCCGGTCCGGATTCATGAACATCAGGTTGGTGCGGATGCTCCGGGCGGCCTCGGAAACGGAGCTCAGCGGGCGAGCGTGAACGACGAGCTCGGGGGCGGGAGTGGTGCCGTCGCTGGGCTGGATTTTCCGTCTACGCGCACCCTTCTTGGCGGCGCCCTCGCCTTCGATCTCGGGCAAAAGGCCGAGAAACACGACGCCGAGCTTCTGCTCGAGATCGTCGGGCGTCTTGATCGAGCTGTCGAGCTGCTCGCGCAGCCACGCGAGCGCAAGCCCGATCCCGAGGCCGACGACCAAGCCGACCATCACGTTCGCGGCGACACGCGGCTTGATCGGGACCGACGGAACCCCGGCGGTCTCCACTACACGCAGGTTGTTGGCGCGCAGCATCCGCGCCAGATCGGCGGACCTCATGCGCTCGATGAGCAGGCTGTAGATCTTCTCGTCCTGCTCGCGGTTGCGATCGAGGCGATGGTATTCGATCTCCTTCATGTTGAGATCGACCGCGGCGCTGCGCGACGCCGTGAAGAGTCCCACCTCGAACCGCTCCTCGAGCTCGGCCTCGGCCAGGTCTCGCTCGATTGCCCTCTGAATGTTGGCGACCTCCAACAGAAGCGAGGTCTTGGCGGCGGCCGCCCGGCCGACGGCCTCCTTGACGAGCGGATGGTTCTCGGCCTTGCCTTGCGCGATAAGCGCCTCCCGGTCGTCCACGGCCTTTCGGTAGTTGCCCCGAAGCGCTTGCAGATACGAGTTGTTGAGGAGCTCGGAGGACGGGATCGCCTCGGGGTTCTCCTCGGTGACACCGCCGAGCTCGGCCTTGCGTGCGAGGAGCTCCACCTTGCGCGTCCGCGTTCTCGTGAGCGCCTTGTCGTAGTCCTCCATCTCGAGGCGCAGCGAGTTGGACGAGTCGTTGATCGAGATGCTCGGGAGGCTGTTGCGCTGTTTGAAGCCGTAGAGGGCGTTCTCGTCGGTTTCCAGCTCGTCTTTGAGATGCGCAATCTGCCCGTCGAGCCAGGCGACAGCCTCGGCGCTCGAGCTGATGGCCGCTTGAAGGTTCTGATCGATGTAGACGCGAGCCACGCCATCGGTGATCCGCTTGGCGCGCTTCGGGTCCGTGTCCGACACGCGCAGGTAAAAGAGGCGTGTGCCCTTGATGGGGTCGACGTTGATCCGATCGACGAGCATCGCCGCGGCGATCGCGGGCGATAGCGGCTCGTGCCGCGAGCCCGCCGGCAGTCCGAGGAAGTCGTCGTCCGTCTGCAGCGACAGGTTCTCCGCGGCCGCCGTCAGAACGGAGCCCGACGTGATCAACTTGTACTGAGTTTGATAATATTCCGTCGGGTCCCAGAAGACCCCTGCACCGAGGTCGAACGTGCCGCTCGCCGCCTCCCCGAGCGGTTGGTTGGCCCGGGGACTCATCTCGATCAACGTCGACGTCTGGTAGATCTTCGGAAGAGATCGCGAGTAGAGAAGCGTCGTTCCGCCGCTGAGGATGGCGCAAGCGACCACCATCGCCCAGTACTTCCTGAGAATCTTGAAGACCGCGACGAAGCCGGAAGCGGAGTCGCCGGTCACCTCGGGCAATTGCGGATTGTCGGTGGCCATCGGTGGGCTGCTCGTCTGTGTAGCACGAACACTATCTGATGCGCGTCCTTGCCTCGGAGTTCATCTTCCAGGCCGGCCCCGGTTGCGGAGCAGGTTATGGTACGCCGGTGGCGCGCCCCGATGGTCGAGGACGTCCGTTGACCGATGCGGCAGGGCGACTCGACATGGCCGTGCTCCTCGACGCGGTCGAGGAGAATTGGCCCAGCATGGACCTGGTGGGGGAGATGTTCATCGACCAGTGCAGGTCGACATTTGCAGCGCGCGTCGCGGTTCAGCCCGTGACCATCTCCATTCCGCGGGTGGTTCGCCGCCTGCCTGCGACGACCTCGAAACGGCTCGCACTGAACGCGGACCGTGCCCTCGCCCGCTACATCGCTTATCCACTTCGAGCTGCCGCCGCCCGCAGGCCTGGCCGCCTGTATCACGTCGTGGACCACTCCTACGCACAGCTGGTGCACGCACTGCCTGCCCTGCGCACCGGCGTCTATTGCCACGACCTGGATGCCTTCCGTGCGGTCCTTTTCCCAAAAGAGCATCCTCGATCGCGCTGGTTTCGCGCGCTCTCGAGCATGCTGCTGGCGGGCGTCCGCGCGGCGGCGATCGTGTTCTACAGCACGCGCGAGATCGGACTCGCTCTCGAGAACCTCGCCCTCGTGCCCCGCTCACGCCTGGTTCATGCGCCGTACGGCGTCGGGCCGGAGTTTACCGCCGATCGGCATCCCGACGACGGCACCGCCGAGATTCTCGAGGCACTCGGCGGCCGTCCGTTCGTGCTCCACGTGGGAAGCGAGATCCCGCGCAAGCGGATCGACGTGCTGTTCGAGGTCTTCGCGCAGCTTCGGTCGAGGCGTCCGGACCTGCGTCTCGTCCAGCAGGGCGCGGAGCTGTCCGCGCAGCAGCGCGCCCATGCCGCTGCACTCGGCGTCGGAGAGGCGCTGCTGCAACCTCCCAAGCTAAGCCGGCGCGCACTCGCGGGTCTGTATCGCCGCGCGTCGGCCGTTCTCGTCCCGAGCGAGGCCGAGGGGTTCGGCTTTCCCGTCATCGAGGCCCTTGCTTGCGGGGCGGTCGTCGTGGCAAGCGACATCGCCGTGTTGAGAGAGGTCGGCGGTGACGCGGTGCTATACGCCCCCGTGGGCGACGTTGCCGCGTGGAGGCTCACCGTCGAGAGCGTCCTGAACCGCTCGAGCGCGGTGCCGACGCAGGCCCGTCGCAGAGAGCGCGCCGCCTCGTTCACCTGGGAGCGCCACGCGGGCACCATCCTGGACGCGTACGCCGCGCTGGCCTCGCAGGGTCCTCGATGAGGCCGCGGCGACTGCTGACGGTCTCGCATTCGTACATCGTCGCCCTCAATCGCCGTTTGGCCGCCGAGTTGAGCCGTGCCGGCGACGGGGAGTGGCTGGTCACCGCCGTCTCGCCGCGCCGCTATCACGGTGACCTGCGCGACATCACGCTCGAGCGGATGCCCGAGGAGCCGAACGCCCTTCGACCGATCAACGCCTATGGCACGCGCAGCAATCATCTGTTCTTCTACGATCCGTCGCTGGCTCGCGTGCTCCGCGAGGGCTGGGACGTCGTGCACGTGTGGGAGGAGCCGTTCGTCGTCGCCGGGGCGCAGATCGCGGCATGGATTCCGCGGGACGTCCCGTTCGTCATCTCGACGGCTCAGAACATCCGCAAGCGCTATCCCCCCCCTTTTGCCCAGTTCGAACGGTTCGTGCTCCGGCGTTCCAGCGGATGGATCGCCTACGGGCAGACGATCGCGCGGGCGCTCGGGGACTTGCCGGCCTACCGGGATCGCCCCTGCGCCGCGATCCCTCTCGGCGTCGACGTCGAGGCGTTTCGACCTGACCCCGAGCTGCGAGCCGAATCAAGGCGTCGCCTCGGATGGAGCGATGCCGGCGCGCCCGTCGTCGGATATCTCGGTCGTCTCGTGCCGGAAAAGGGCGTCTCGCTCCTCATGAACGCCCTCGACGCGACTCGGAGTCCGTGGCGCGCCCTCGTCGTCGGCGGCGGCCCGATGGAAAGCAGCGTGCGGGCCTGGGCGGCGAGACACGGCGATCGCGTGCGGTTCGTCCCCGCGGTCGTCCACGACGACGTCCCGTTTCACCTGAACGCGATGGACGCCCTGTGCGCGCCAAGCCAGACGACCCCGCGTTGGCGGGAGCAGGTCGGCCGCATGATCATCGAAGCGTTCGCGTGCGGGGTCCCGGTCCTGGGGAGCGACTCGGGGGAGATCCCGTTTACAATCGGGGACGCCGGCGTAATCCTCCCCGAGCGTGACGAAGGTGCGTGGGTCGCGGCGCTGAGCGCCCTGCTGGACAGCGCGGGAAGGCGGCGCGAGCTGTCGGAGCGGGGGCGGCATCGCGCGCTCTCCGAGTTTGCGTGGAGCGTCGTCGCGAAGCGAACGCTCGCCTTCCTCGGAAAGGCGGCCAGGTCGCCGGACTGAAACGTTCTTGAAACAGCGAAAGTCCCCGCCGGTCGCAACGACGGCAAGGATAAACACCGGCCTCATGCTGCGTTCCGTAGGGGCGCCAACGCCAGGTTGAGGTATCGTCTGACGCGTCGCGCCCAGTGTGAATGCGGGGAGCCGGCGTGACCACCAAACACAAATCAGCGTGACCACCAAATTAGCGGGCCAGTGGCGTAAAGGAGGCGGACACGGATGCTGAGTTCCCTCGCCGCGTTCGTTCTCGCGGTCATCATCACGGCGCTGCTGACCCCCGTCGTACGACGGGGCGCGCTTGCCGTGGGAGCCGTCGACGAACCGGGCGCGCGGCGGGTTCATACGCGGCGCGTGCCGCGGCTCGGCGGGATCGCCATCGTGATTGGGTTCTTCGTGCCGGGAGTGATTCTGTTCGCGCTCGGGACGCACGCGGCTCGGATCTTCGTCGCGTCGTCTCACATCACCCTGGGGCTCGTAACCGGCGGGGCGCTCGTCGCGGGGGCCGGCCTCCTCGACGACATCAGGGGGTTGGGGGCCAAGCAGAAGCTGCTCGTGCAAATGGCGGCGGGGGCGATCGCCTACGCGTGCCACATGCGGATCGAGACCATCGAGCTGCCGGGCCTCGGCGTTCAGACCCTCGGCTGGCTCGGGCTGCCCGTGACGGTGGCCTGGATCGTGGGCACCATCAACGCGCTGAACCTCATCGACGGGCTCGACGGCCTCGCCGCCGGCGTGACGTTCTTCGCGTGCCTGACCAACTTTTGCATCGCGGCTCTGACGGGCAACTTCTACATCGAGCTCGTCAGCGCGAGCCTCGGGGGAGCGGTCGTCGGTTTCCTCTTTTACAACTTCAACCCGGCGCAGATCTTCATGGGCGACTCGGGGAGCATGTTCCTCGGCTTCCTGCTCGGGGCGGCATCGCTCCTCGGCGTAGGTTCGCAGAAGAGCCCCACCCTCATCGCGATCATCGTGCCGATCCTGGCGCTCGGCTTGCCGATCATGGACATGCTCATGACGATCGCGCGGCGCTTCCTCGAGCGGCGCTCGATCTTCATCGCCGATCGCGGCCACATCCACCATCGCCTCCTCGACATGGGGCTGACGCATCGTCGCACGGTGCTCTCGCTGTACCTGCTCAGCGTTCTGTTCACGGCGGTGGCCATGGTGACCTACGTCGGCCGCTCGTGGCAGGTCGGCGCGGCGCTCCTTGCGCTCAGCGTGGTCCTCGTCGGCGTCATTCGGTTCGTCGGGTACTTCGGAGCTTCCGTCGTCGGCATCGAGAAGTTCGCGAAGGTCGCGAACGACGGTCCGGAGGCGCTCCGCAAGGCGGTGCCGCTGGTGCTCGCGCAGATGGCCGCGCCCGAGCCGCCGGAACAGCTCCCGGCGATCCTCGCGCAATTCGGCGCGGCGGCCGGCCTGCTCGCCGTGCGGATCCTGAACCCGAACAATCAGAAGCTCAACCAATGGGGCTGGGAGGCCCTCCCGCAGGACGGCGCGAGGCTCGAGGCCGCGTGCGCGTCGTTCGATATCGCCGACGACCGCGGGCCGCTCCAGTTGCAGTTCTTCGTCGACACCCCCTCGGGTGAAGTCGGCCCGAAGACACACGTGCTCCTGCAGCTCGTGGCTGACGCGGCTTCGGCGATGCTCGCGGCGAAGCGGGAGGTCAGGCGCCCGGCGCCCCCGATGCGCGAGGAGCGCCTCGCCTGATACGCGCAGAATGCGCATCCTTTTCCTCAATCCCGCGGGAGGCTTGGGCGGCGCCGAACGGTGCCTGGTCGATCTGATCGCGTCGATCCGCGCGTACGATTCGACGGCCCACGTCGGCGTGCTCGCGGGAGCCGAAGGGCCGCTGCTGCCCGTCGTCGAGGCGCTCGGCGCGCAGGTCATGCATCTCCCGCTGGCGCAAGACCTGGCCGAGCTCGGAGACAGCGCGCTCACCCGCGGGAACGTGCGGGCCGCGCTGGCCACGGCGCGGCGGCTGGCCTGGGGTGGTGTGCACGCCACCCGCTACGCCGCGCGGCTTCGAGCGGCGATGCACCAATTCGCGCCGACGGTCGTTCATTCCAACGGCATCAAGATGCACCTGCTCGCGGCGGCGGCGGGCTCGCCTGCGCCGCTCATCTGGCACCTGCGCGATTTCATCGGCGAGCGGCCGCTCGTGCCCCTCGGCATGAAGGCCCTGCAGTGGCGAGCGGATGCGTGCATCGCGATGTCGCGGGCCGTCGCCGAGGACGCGCGGCGGGTCGTCCCGCGGACGGCGATGCACGTCCTCTACGACGGGATCGACACCGACCTGTTCGCGCCCACGGGCAAAGTCGCGTCCCTCGACGCACTAGCCGGGGCGGCCCCCGCCCCGGACGGGTGCGTGCGCGTGGGGCTCGTCGCGACGTACGCGCGCTGGAAAGGACACGAGGTGGTGCTCGAGGCGGCGCGCCAATTGGCCACCCGCACGGACGCCTCGCGTGTCGTCTTTTACATCATCGGCGGTCCGATCTACGACACGACCTCGTCGCAATACACAGTGGAAGAGCTGCGCACACTGGCTTCGCGTTTTGGCATCGAGGACCGGGTCCGTTTCGTGCCGTTCCAGGCCCGGATCGAGGAGGTGTACCGCGCGCTCGACGTCGTCGTCCACGCCAGCTCTCTCCGCGAGCCGTTCGGGCGAACGATCGTCGAGGGGATGGCCACAGGCAAGCCGGTCATCGTCGCGAACGGGAGCGGCGCCGCGGAGGCCTTCGCGGACCCGCACGACGCCGTAGGGGTTCCGCCACGAGACCCCCGTGCACTGGCCGAAGCCGTGCGCCGGCTGGCCCTCGACCCGGAGGAGCGCGCCCGTCTCGGGCGAGCGGGGAGGCGGACGGCGATCGAGCGCTTCTCTCGAGGGCGCGTTGCGCGGGAGGTCTTCGACATTTACCGCACCGCGGGCGAGGGGACGGACGGCACAACCGTATGATAGAAGTCGCGCGACGATGAGCACACCATGAGCAACCGAGTGAGAGCTCTGATCACCGGGATCACGGGACAAGACGGCAGCTATCTCGCCGAGCTTCTCCTCTCGAAGGGATACGACGTGCACGGCATGGTGCGCCGCTCGTCCGAGGAGAAGTTCGAGCGCATCGCCCATCTTCGCGGCCAAATCACGCTCCACCAAGGCGATTTGCTCGACCAGTATTCGATCACCACCCTGCTCTCGAAGATCGAACCGCACGAGGTCTACAACCTCGCGGCCCAGTCGTTCGTGCCGACGAGCTGGACTCAGCCGGTGCTGACGAGCGAGTTCACGGCGCTCGGGGTCACGAAGGTGCTCGAGGCCATCCGCCACGGCGCGCCCAAGACGCGGTTCTATCAAGCGTCGTCGTCCGAGATGTTCGGGCGGGTCCGCGAGATTCCACAGTCGGAGAGCACGCCCTTCTACCCGCGCTCGCCGTACGGGGTGGCCAAGGCGTACGGGCACTTCATCACGGTCAACTACCGCGAGTCGTTCGACCTCTTCGCCGTCAGCGGCATCCTCTTCAATCACGAGTCGCCGAGGCGTGGCCTGGAGTTCGTCACCCGGAAGGTAACCGACGGCGTCGCGCGCATCCGGCACCGGCTGGCGGACAAGCTGCACCTCGGCAACCTCGACGCGCAGCGGGATTGGGGCTTCGCCGGCGACTACGTGGAGGCCATGTGGCGGATGCTCCAGCAGCCCGAGGCCAAGGATTATGTGGTGGCCACGGGCGAGACGCACACCGTGCGGGAGCTCTGCGAGATCGCGTTCGCGCGGGCCGACCTCGACTGGAAGGCGCACGTCGTCGTCGATCCGACCTTCATCCGGCCGGCGGAGGTCGACCTGCTGATCGGCAATCCAGCCAAGGCGCGCAAGGAGCTCGGCTGGGAACCGCGGTATGATTTCCGTCGCCTCGTCGAGATGATGGTCGACGCCGACATCGCGCGTCTTCGGCCGGAACAGACCTGATGCGTGTCCTCGTGACCGGCGCGGACGGCTTCGTCGGGGGTCACCTCGGCGCCCTCTTGCGCGGGCGGGGCGACGACGTCGTGGCCTGGGCCGGTCCGCGGCCCATCGGTAGCCCCCCCCCGGGGTTCGACGTGGTCGACGTGCGCGACGGCGCCGCGGTGGATCGCGCAATGGTGGGCGCGAAGCCCGACGCCATCGTCCACTTGGCGGCCGTCAGCTCCGTCGTTCAGAGCCACGCAGAGCCGGCCCTGACGTTCGAGGTCAACACGATGGGCGCCTTGAACGTGTGCATCGCCGCCAAGGCGATGTCACCGGCCCCGCGCGTTCTGCTGGTCAGCTCGGGCGAGGTCTACGGTCCGACACCGGCCGAGCCCGCGACCGAAGCGACCGCGCTCGCCCCGACGAGCCCATACGCGGCGTCGAAGGTGGCCGCCGAAACGGCCGCGCTCCAGTTCGCGCGCTCCTACGGCATGAAGGTCGTGTGCGTCCGGCCGTTCAACCATCTCGGGCGCGGGCAGGCACCTAACTTTGCCGTGCCGGCATTCGCGCGCCAGATCGTCGAGGCCGGCCGGAGCCGCGCGAGACACTCCATTTCGGTGGGCAACCTCGATCCGATCCGTGACTTCAGCGACGTCGACGACGTCGTCGCCGCGTATGCCCTGCTCCTCGAGCGGGGCATCCCGGGCGAGGCCTACAACGTGAGTAGCGGCGCAGGCCGCACGATTCGGAGCATCCTCGAGGAGCTCATGGAAATCGCCGAGGTCGACCTGGACGTCCGCGTCGATCCCTCCAGGTTCCGTGCATCGGAGCTTCCGGTGCTCGTCGGAAACTCGTCGAAGATCCGGGCGCTCGGGTGGACGCCAAGGCGGGCGCTCGGAGAGACGCTGCGCGCGGTGCTCGACGACGCGCAGTCGCACCTTCCGCCGCCGTAACGAGCCAAGATCGAGCCACGACGGCCCACCCGCTTTGGGCTTGGCGTTCGGTCCCCAGCGAGGTAAAAGTGCCAGAAGGGCTCCGTGAATTTGCCGGATGTCGCGCGCATCAAATATCGGACCATGCGGCGAGGAGCCCGTTCGTGAAGGCGGTCATCCTGGCAGGCGGGATGGGGACACGCATCAGCGAAGAGACGCATCTCCGCCCCAAGCCGATGATCGAGATCGGGGGAAAGCCGATCCTCTGGCACCTGATGAAGATCTACTCACACCACGGCGTGAACGACTTCGTCGTATGCCTCGGCTACAAGGGCTACGTCATCAAGGAGTACTTCGCGAACTACTTTCTCCATACGTCCGATGTCACGTTCGACTTGGCGAAGAACTCGATGCAGATCCATCGCAACGCCGCCGAGAACTGGAAGGTCACTCTCGTCGAAACGGGTGAAGCGACCCAAACGGGCGGGCGCCTCAAACGCGTCCGCGACTACCTCGGCAACGAAGACTTCTGCTTCACGTACGGCGACGGCCTGTCCAACGTGAACATCTCCAAGTTGATCGCTGCGCACCGCGAGTTCGGTACGCTCGCCACGGTGACGGCCGTCCAACCTCCCGGACGCTGGGGTGTCCTGACCACCGACGACCGCAAGGTGATTGGCTTCCAGGAGAAGCCAGATGGCGACGGCGGATGGGTCAACGGCGGATTTTTCGTCCTTACGCCGCGAGCCATCGATTACATCGACGGCGACGAAACCAAGTGGGAGGGCTCGCCCCTCGAGCGCCTGGCCCGCGATCGGCAGCTCTCCGCCTTCGCGCACCATGGGTTCTGGCAGCCGATGGACCACATGCGCGACCGGCAATACCTCGAGGGTCTGTGGGCGGCGGGCACGGCGCCGTGGAAGCTGTGGGACTGAACGCAGCGCGCTGGCGTGGTCGCCGCACACTCGTGACGGGCGTGACAGGCTTCAAGGGAGGCTGGCTCGCACTCTGGCTACGCGAGCTCGGGGCGGAAGTCGTCGGGTACTCGCTGCCACCGCCGACGACGCCGAGCCTCTTCGAGCGCGCTCGGGTGGGCGAGGGCGTGCGGTGGATCCCCGGCGACGTCCGCGACCTTGCGCACGTCCGGCGCGCCGTCGCCGAGGCGCGCGCCGAGGTGGTGTTCCACCTCGCCGCCCAGCCGCTGGTCCGCGCCTCCTACGAGGCCCCCGTCGAGACGTTCGACACGAACGTCATGGGCACGGTGAACGTGCTCGAAGCGCTTCGCGAAGACGGCTCGGCCCGCGCCGTCGTGGTCGTGACGAGCGACAAGTGTTACGAGAACCGCGAATGGCCGTGGCCGTATCGCGAGCAGGATGCGCTCGGAGGCCACGACCCGTACTCGAGCAGCAAGGCGTGCGCCGAGATCGCGGCGCGCGCCTACTTTCGCTCCTACTTCAAGGCGCGCGGCGTCGGCGTGGCGACCGTCCGAGCCGGCAACGTCATTGGCGGCGGCGACTGGGCGCGCGATCGAATCGTCCCTGACATCGTCACTGCCATCGAGCAGGAGCGGTCCGCCCTCGTTCGCAACCCCGCCAGCCTGCGCCCGTGGCAGCACGTCCTCGAGCCGTTGTACGGCTACCTCACGCTCGCCGAGAAGCTCGCCGACGGTGCCCTCGGGCTCAGCGACGCCTGGAACTTCGGCCCGAACCCAGAGGCCGTCCGCCCGGTGTCCGATCTGGCGTCGGCGCTCTGCGCACACTGGGGCGACGGCGCCCGATGGCACGCCGCGGAGACAGCCCAGCCCCACGAAGCGCGGACGCTCGCGCTGGACTCGTCGAAGGTGCGTGCCGAGCTCGGGTGGCGCCCCCGGCTGACGCTCGACGAGGCGCTCGAATGGACCGCTCACTGGTACAAGGACTGCCAGCAGGGAGCCGACATGCGCGCTCGATCCCTCGAACAGATCCGCCGGTACCAGGAGATCGCGACGTGAAGTGCCGCTTTTGTTCGGCTCCCGTGACGACGACGTTCGTCGACCTCGGCATGCAGCCCCTGTCGAACGCGTACCTCGCGGCTGCCGACGCGGACGCGATGGAGCCATTTTATCCTCTGCACGCTCGCGTGTGCGCAGCCTGCCTGCTCGTGCAAGTTCCCGAGTTCCAGCCGCCCGAGCGGATCTTCCGCGACTACGCCTATCTCTCCTCGATGTCGGACTCGTGGCTGGAGCACTGCCATCGGTATGCGAAGGAAATGGTGGACCGTCTTCGGCTCGACGGATCCCGTCTCGTCGTCGAAGTCGCGAGCAACGACGGCTACCTGCTCCGGTTCTTCAAGGAACAGGGGATCCCCGTCCTCGGCGTCGAGCCGGCGGCCAACGTCGCTGCGATCGCCGAGCGCGCCGGCATCCCGTCGATCGCCCGGTTCTTCGGGACGGAGCTCGCCTCGGAGCTCGTCGCCAAGGGGACTCGGGCCGACCTCCTCGTGGGCAACAACGTGCTCGCCCACGTGCCCAACCTGAACGACTTCGTTCGGGGCCTGGCGACGCTGCTCGCCGACGAGGGTGTCCTGACGATGGAGTTCCCGCACCTCGGGAAGCTGCTCGCGCAGAATCAGTTCGACACGATCTATCACGAGCACTTCTCGTATTTCTCGCTCGGCACGGCGGCGCAGGTCTTCGAGGCGCACGGTCTCTCCGTATTCGACGTCGACGAGCTGCCGACTCATGGCGGATCGCTGCGCGTCTACGCGTGCCACCATGGGCGCGGACGACGAGCGTCCCCCAAAGTGGCCGCCCTCCTCGAGGCCGAAGAGAAGGCGGGCCTGCGGGCGCTCGACACCTACGCGCGCTTCTCCGACCGGGTACGCGGGGTAAAGTACAACCTCCTCGAGTTTCTGATCGCGTGCAAGCGGCGCGGAGAGCACGTCGTCGCGTACGGGGCCGCCGCAAAGGGCAACACGCTGCTCAACTATTGCGGGGTCCGCACGGACTTCATCGACTACGTCGCAGACCGGAGCCCCCTCAAGCAGGGCAAGCTCCTGCCCGGCACGCACATCCCCGTCGTCGCCCCAGAGCATATTGCCGAAACGCGCCCGCACTACGTCCTCATCCTGCCGTGGAACCTCCGTGACGAAGTCGCTCGCCAGCTCGCGTACGTGCGCGACTGGGGCGGCCGCTTGGTCGTACCCATCCCGGAGGTCGAGGTGATGTCGTGATCTTCCGCGACACGCCCATTGCGGGCGCGCTCATCCTCGAGCCCGAGCGCCACGTCGACGAGCGTGGGTCGTTCGCCCGTGTCTGGTGCGCGCGCGAGCTCGAGAGGCAGGGCGCGGACGCTCGGCTCGTCCAGTGCAGCATCTCGTTCAACGCGCGAAAAGGGACGCTGCGCGGCCTTCACTATTCGGTCCCGCCGCACGCGGAGGTCAAGGTCGTCCGCTGCGTGAGGGGGGCCATGTACGACGTGCTGGTCGATCTGCGACCCGGGTCCCCCAGCTATCGCCGTCATTTCGCGCTGACGTTGACGGCGGACAACGCTCTGGCGCTCTATGTGCCCGAGGGCGTCGCTCACGGCTTCGAGACGCTCGAGGACTCCACGGACGTTCTTTACCAGATGTCGGTCTTCTTCGACCCCGCTTGCGCCCGCGGCGTGCGGTGGGACGATCCCGCGTTCGGGGTCCCCTGGCCCGACGTCGACCCGATCCTGTCGGATCGCGACCGATCGTATCCGGACTATGATCGCAGGGACAACCCCGACGGCCCTCATGACTGAGCCCGAAATCGCAAAGATGGTCCTCTGGGGCGCGACAGGACAGGCCCGCGTTCTGCGCGAGTGCATGGCGGCCCACGGCGTGTCGCTGGTGGCGATCTTCGACAACAACAGCCGCACGGTCTCGCCGTTCGCCGACATCCCGATCCGGCACGGCACGGCGGGATTCGAAGAGTGGCTGAGCGGGGAGCCCGCACCATCGAGCATCGGCTTCCTCGTCGCGATCGGCGGCGAGAACGGCGCCGCACGGATCGAGCTGCAGCGGATGCTGCGGGGGCGTGGCCTTACGCCCCTCACGGCGCGGCACCGGACGGCCTTCATCGCCCCGTCAGCCACCCTCGGCGTCGGCGCCCAGATCCTCGCGCACGCCACGATCTGTGTCGACGTCCGCCTCGGAGAGAGCGTCATCGTCAACACGGCGGCGTCGGTCGATCACGAGTGCGAGGTGGGCGACGGCGTACACATCGCCCCGGGCGCCCGGCTCGCGGGTGGGGTGGTCCTGGGAAGGTGCGTGACCATCGGCACCGGGGCGATCATTCTGCCGCGGGTCCGGATCGGCGACGGCGCCGTGGTCGGGGCCGGAGCCGTCGTCCTTCGCGACGTCGGCGCCCGCGAGGTGGTGGTCGGCAATCCGGCGCGAGTCGTCGGCACGAGGAGATGAAGGCCATGGATCCCCTGAAGGAGTTCGACGAGGAGAAGCGCACGGCGATCGCCGCACAAGGCCGGGACCAGGCGTTCCGAGAGTCGACCCGCGACTGGTTCCGCCGGAGCCTCAAACACCGTTATTCGTACGCCTTCACCTGGCTCGGCCTGCCGATCATCCAGTATCCGCAGGACATCGTCGCCATCCAGGAGCTGTTGTGGCGCGTTCGTCCGGAGGTCATCGTGGAGACGGGCATCGCCCGGGGCGGTTCGCTGCTGCTCTCGGCGTCCCTGCTCGAGCTCATCGGCGGTACCGGCCGCGTCGTTGGTGTCGACGTCGACATCCGGCCGCACAACCGTACCGTTATCGAGGCGCACCCGCTCATGAAGCGGATCTCGCTCATCGAGGGCTCGTCGATCGACCCGGCGGTGGCCGCCAAGGTGTCGGCCATCGTCGGTGAGCACCCGAAGGGGCCCGTCCTCGTCATCCTCGACTCGAACCATACGCATCGGCACGTCGCCGAGGAGCTGCGACTCTACTCACCTCTCGTGACCGCGGGCAGCTACCTCGTCGTCTTCGACACCGTCATCGAGGACTTGCCGGCCGAGATGTTCCCGGACAGGCCGTGGGGCCCGGGCGACAACCCGAGGACAGCCGTACGCGAGTTTCTCCGGCATAACGACCGCTTCGTCGTCGAATCCGAGATCGAGGACAAGCTGCTCATCACAGCTGCGCCCGGCGGCTACCTCCGATGCGTCAAGGAGTGAGGCCATGAAGCGAATCCCCGTGGCGGGCCCCTGGGTCACGGCAAAGGAGATCGAATACGTCACGGACGCGGCAACGACCAGCTGGGGCGAGAACGCGAACGTCTACGTCCACCGCTTCGAGCGGGCCTTTGCCGAGCGCGTCGGCGTCCGCCACGCGGTCTCCCTGCCCTCGTGCACGTCGGCCATCCACCTATCGCTCGCGGCGCTCGGCGTTGGACCAGGCGACGAGGTCGTCGTCCCCGATCTCACGTGGATCGCGTCGGTCGCACCGGTCACGTACGTCGGCGCGACGGCCGTGTTCGCCGACGTGGACGAGAAGACATGGTGCCTCTCGGCCAAGTCCTTCGAGAGCGTCATCACCCGTCGGACCAAGGCAGTCATTCCCGTCGACCTGTACGGCGGGATGCCGGACATGACCGCGATCCGTGCTGTCGCGGAACGACACGGGATCGCCATCGTCGAGGACGCTGCGGAGGCGGTCGGTTCGCGCTACCGCGGTCGCGCAGCTGGCTCTCTTGGCGACACGGGTGTCTTCAGCTTCCACGGGTCGAAGACGCTGACGACCGGCGAGGGCGGAATGCTCGTGACGGACCGGGACGACCTCTTCAAGCGGACCCTGGTCCTTCGCGATCATGGTCGTCAGCCGGGCGACACGTCGTTCGTGAACACCGAGGTCGCCTTCAAGTACAAGATGAGCGCCCTTCAGGCCGCGTTCGGCCTCGGTCAAGTCGAGCGACTCGACGAGCTCGTGACCCGGAAGCGTGCGATCTTCGAGTGGTACCGCGAGGACCTTCTCGGGACCGACGGGGTCACGCTGAACCATGAGCCGCCGGACGTCTTCAACTCGTACTGGATGGTCACGGTGATCTTGGACCCCGCGCGCGGCATCGACAAGACAGAGCTCATGGGGCGGATGTCCGAACGCGGCATCGACTGCCGCCCGATTTTCTCGCCTCTCAGCTCTCTGCCCGCCTTTGCCGCGCATCCATCGGCCCCCGCGGCGAGTGTGAGAAACAAGATCAGCTACGCGCTCGGACCCTACGGGGTGAACCTCCCTTCGGGCTTCAATCTCGATCGCGACACCGTCCGGTATGTGGCGGAGTCCCTGAGAGCTGCTCTCGCCGCACCTCGGGAAGGCGCTGAACGAGTCTCGACGGCCCTGGCACCCCGCGCTACTTAGCGGTGACGATGAACGCGCGGGACCACAGATGCATCTCGAGGACCGGGCAAAGACGCCAACGGGCGAAAGGCAATCCGATGGACACGGGAGCATGCTGGTGAACCAGGAAGGCGCACCGGCGCCGGAGGTCACAGTTGCGCCGCCCGGCGCGCTTCCCGGTGCATCCTCAGGCCGGATTGCTCACGGAGTCGGCGACGTGGAGCTCACAATCATCGAGCCATCGCGGGGTTGGGTCTCGCTGAAGCTGCGCGAGTTGTGGAAGTATCGTGAGCTTCTCTTCTTCCTGGCGTGGCGCGATGTGAAAGTCCGGTACCAGCAGACGTTCTTCGGCGTGGCGTGGGCCGTGGTACAGCCACTCTTCATGGTGCTGGTTTCCAGCCTCTTCTTCGGGAGGCTCGCCAAGATGCCGTCGGACGGGGTGCCGTATCCCGTCTTTTCGATGTGCGCGATCATCCCGTGGCAGCTCTTCCAGTACTCGCTGGGACAATCGTCGAACAGCGTCGTGGCGAGCCAGTCGCTCATCAAGAAGGTCTACTTTCCGCGCCTGGTCGTCCCTCTCGCCTCCGTCCTCGATGGTCTCGTGGATTTCGGAATCGCCTTGGTGCTCCTCGTCGCGCTCATGGCATTTTATGGGATCGCGCCAACGATCAATGTCGTCTTCCTCCCTCTCTTCGTCGCTTTTGCTACGATCGCCGCTCTGTCCGTGGGGATATGGCTCTCGGCGCTCAACGTGCAATTTCGTGACGTGCGGTACACCGTCCCGTTCCTGGCGCAGTTCTGGATGTTCGCGACACCTGTCTACTACTCGAGCAGCATCGTCCCGGAGAGGTGGCGCTGGGCCTATGGGCTCAATCCGATGGTCGGCGTGGTCGACGGATTTCGCTGGGCTCTGATCGGACGACAAACGTCGCTCGCCAGCTCCGCGTACATATCGGTCGGCGTCGTCGCCCTGCTTTTCGTCGGCGGCCTCGCCTACTTCCGCCGGATGGAAGCATCGTTCGCGGACGTCGTATGAGCGACACGGTCATCCTCGCGAGTTCCATCGGCAAACGCTACCGTATCGGCGCGCACGAACGGTACGGTTCGCTACGTGCCAGCCTCGCAAAGCTCCTCCGTGGCTCGGAGAAGGCCGCGGACGAAACCTTTTGGGCACTCGAAGACGTATCCTTCGAGGCGAAGCGCGGCGAGGTCATCGGCATCATCGGCCGCAATGGCGCAGGGAAGAGTACGTTGCTCAAGATTCTCTCCCGGATCACCGATCCGACGAAGGGGCGCGTAGAGATCCGTGGCCGGATCGGTTGCCTCCTCGAGGTCGGGACGGGCTTTCACCCCGAGCTCTCGGGGCGGGACAACGTCTTCCTGAACGGCACGATTCTCGGAATGCGGCGCGCCGAGATCAGGCGTCATTTCGACGAGATCGTCGCCTTCGCCGAAGTCGAGAAATTCATCGACACTCCTGTCAAGCATTACTCGAGCGGGATGTACCTGCGCTTGGCCTTCGCGGTGGCGGCCCACCTCCAACCGGAGATCCTCATCGTCGACGAAGTCCTCGCCGTCGGCGACGCCCGCTTCCAGAAAAAGTGCCTGGACAAGATGGAGGATGTTTCAAAACACGGCCGAACGGTCATCTTCGTCTCCCACAACATGCCTGCCGTGACGCGGATATGTCCGAGGGCTGGCCTCCTCGACAACGGGAAGGTACTTGCCG
>Ga0302326_10003232_pt1 | contig 38563 bp, 28 predicted proteins | sample Palsa_T0_3_FD_202264 | JGI IMG/M metagenome (GOLD analysis project Ga0302326, IMG submission 202264) | Peat permafrost microbial communities from Stordalen Mire near Abisko, Sweden - Palsa_T0_3 | ecosystem: Environmental > Terrestrial > Soil > Palsa > Peat permafrost | place: Sweden: Abisko... | reverse complement strand
AGGCTGGCGCCCTGGCGGCGGGCCGAATCTACGTCCTGCTGGGCGCGCCGGTAGTTCTCAATCGCCTCCCGCTCCGCCCGCGTGTCGGCGGTGTGGCGTGCCTCCACCATCGCCAGGGCCTGCGCTTTGCGCCTCGCGAAAGCCTCCTGGTAGCGGGCGGCGATGGGGTCGTAGCGCGCGCGCAACTCCGGTTGGCGGATGCGGTTGTATTCGACGCGCTGGAACACCAGCGGCGGCGGTTCGAATATGTAGAACACGAACACCATGGCGCCGATGAACAGGATGAAGAACTGCATGGGGATCTTGGCCATGGCGGTGAACAGCAGGCTCAGCTTGCTTTGCGTGATAGACTTGCCGGTGAGGTAGCGCTGCACCTGGGACTGGTCGCATCCGAAATACGACAGCGCCAGGAACATGCCGCCGATCAGCCCGCTCCACAGGTTGTAGCGGTCGTTCCAATCGAAATGAAAGGTCACCGCGTTGAGCTTGCCGGCCGAACCGGCGAGGTGCAGGGCATCCAGAAACGATACCTGGCGCGGCAGCAGCACGAAGATCATCACCAGCGCCACCACCAGGCCGAAAAGGATGATCACCATCTGCTGCACATCGGTCCAGGTAACGGTGCGAATGCCGCCGGTCACGGTGTACAGCACTACCGTGACGCCGATGATCGCCGTGGTCAGGCGATCCGGCCAGCCGAAGATGATGGAAAGCACGATGGCCGGCGCGTAGAAAGTGAGGCCCACTGAGAGGCCGCGCTGCATCAGGAAAATGACGCTGGCCAGTGCGCGGGTCTTGGCGTCGAAGCGGTTCTCCAGGTATTCGTAGGCGGTGTATACCTTGGCGCGATGAAAGATGGGAACGACCGTGGCTGAAAGCGCCACCATCGCCAGCGGCATGCCGAAATAGAATTGCACGAAGCGCATGCCGTCCACGTAGGATTGGCCGGTAGTCGAGATGAAGGTGATGGCGCTAGCCTGTGTGGCCATGATCGACAGCGCCATGGCATACCAGGGCATGCTCCGGCCGGCCAGCAGATAACGATCGACAGTGTTGCTGCCGCGGCCGCGATACAGGCCATAGGCAATGATGGAAGCCAGCGAGCCGACCAGAACCACCCAATCCAGAGGTCTCATGAAAACGCGCGGGTGAACACGTAGCAGAGTGCGATCAGGAACGCGAGGTAGACGACCACCGCAGTGTAGACGCGCGGCCACGTTCCCAGAAACGGCGGCGGCTCATCGGGCATCTCGCGCTGGCCGGGAGGCATAGGTGGAGTTTAGCATGGGCGTTAAACTTGCGTTAACCACACGCGTCAACCCCTAACTCGCCGCGCAGCACCGTAACCGCCTGCCCGCCCAAAAACACGCGATCCCCGCTGCAGCGCACCCGCACCACGCCGCCGCGCGGCGAAGCCTGATACGCCACTAACTCGGTCTTGCCCAGGCGCTTGCTCCAATATGGTCCCAGACAGGAATGCGCGGAGCCTGTCACGGGGTCCTCGTCGATGCCCGAGCCCGGCGCGAAGAAGCGCGAGATGAAATCGAATTCAGGTGTATCGGACCGTGCTGTCACGATGACGCCGCGCACTGGCAGCTTCCGCAATGCACGGTGGTCCGGCTGCGCGCCGCGCAGCTCCGCCGCGGACTCCACCTCGACCAGGTAATCGAACTGGTTGCGCCCCACGTAGACCGGCGTCAGTCCGAGCGCCGCGGCCAGATCCGCGGGTGGCTCGGCGGCCTGTTCCACCTTGGCCGGAAAATCCATCTCGATCCAGTCGCCGTGGCGCTCGGCTAGCAACAACCCGCTACGCGTGTGGAAGCGCGCCTGGGCTCCGTCGGCCAGATGGCCTTCCTCCCACAGCACGTGCGCGCTCGCCAGCGTGGCGTGGCCGCACAGGTCCACTTCAACGGCCGGCGTGAACCAGCGCAGGTGGTAGCCGCCGTCTTGCGGAACCAGAAACGCGGTTTCCGCGAGGTTCATTTCGCTTGCTACATCCCGCATCCAGCGCTCTTCGGGCGCCTTGGAGAGGATGCACACCGCTGCCGGATTTCCGGCGAACGGCTTGCTGGTGAATGCGTCTACTTGCGTGATGGCGATGCCCATATTCTTACAGTGTAGACGAGGGCCGACGGCTATTCGTGACGCAGTCTGACAGTGAGCGTCCGCCACCACGCCAACATGGCCTGCAAATGATATAAAATTCGAAAATAAGCTCTGCCGCGGAGGTCCGTATGCGGATTGGCCCGTTACTCGTCCTGCTTCATGTACTGGCATCGCCGGCATTCCCGCAAGCCGCGCTGGATCAGGTTGTGATTCAGGCTGGGACGCATGTCGTCCTGGTAAATGTGGTGGCGAAGGACAAGCACGGAAAACCGGTTGCCGACCTTGGCCGCGACGATTTCGTGCTGCGGGACAATGGCCAGGTACAGAAGATCGCGCTCTTTGCGCTGGAAGTCGCCGGAGGCACGCCGCCCGCTGTTCCAAGCTCGCCGGCCAGGCCGACGTTCACCAACCGGCCGGGGCCGGATATCGCGGCAGTCACCGTGTTCCTGTTCGATGAATTGAATACGAAACTCACCGATCAGGATTTAGCCAAGAAAGATTTCCTGCGCTACTTACGGGGATTGCCGGCGGACAGCCGCGTCGCTGTTTTTGTTTTAGGCGACTCGCTCGCGATGCTGCACGATTTTTCGGATGATATGGCTTCCCTTCTGGCGGCCATCGAGAAGCACAAGAATCGCGTGAATCCCGAAGTGGATGCCGCCACGGCGCCGCCTGCCTCGTCCCACTCGCTCACCGGCGACCAACAGACAACGGCGCAGTGGGATAGCATCATGCAGGCTTCCAACCAGCCCTATGTCGATTACACCGAGACGGTTCGCGCGACTCGCACGGCGGCGGCGCTCGAAACCATCGCCGGACATTTGCAGGGCATTTCCGGCAGGAAGACTTTGATCTGGATTTCGGGAGGATTCCCGATTCAACTGGGCTTGCACAACTACGTGGACAGCATTCCCCGAAGCAACGCCACCGGGCGGTCGTCCGGAGGATCGGGCAAGCGCGGCGGAAGATCGGGCGCCAGTGACTCCTCGAATGCGGCTTCAAATTCGGCTCCGAGATCGTCTGGCGCGAATCTATCGGCAACGGAGCTGCCGGGCACGGGTCTCTCGTTTGAGAGCGACGTAGCGCGCGCCGTGCGGGCCTTGAACGAAGCCGACGTGGCGGTGTATCCGGTAGACGCGCGCGGCGTCACAGTGGCGGCGGCTTTTCAGGCGGACCGAAGTTCGATCGGAAAGCGGAGTAAGCCGGCTGGGGCGTTCTCCGGGCCCGACTTCAACTACGAAACGCTCGAGACCTTGGCCGGGGAGACCGGCGGCCAGGCGTTCCACCACATCAACGACCTGAGCGCCGCCATTCAGGACGCGGCCAGCGACGCGCGGGTGAGTTATTCGCTGGCGTTCTCACCTTCGGCCGGCAGCCTGGACGATTCGTATCACACGCTGGAAGTGACCGTGAAACGGCCGGACGTGAAGCTACGCTACCGCCCCGGTTATGTGGCGTCGCGGGATGCGGCCGTGGCTCCGACGCTTGCCGAGGCGATTGCCAATCCGGTGGCGCTGGAAGGCATCGGCTTCAGCGTGCATCTGGAGCCGGTGGAGGGGGGCTACAAGGCTTCCGTGACCATCGACGCGCGCAACATCACACTGCAACCCAAGGACGGGAAGTGGACCGGCTCGCTGCAGTTTCTGGTGGTGGTGGGGAAGGTGGAGCAACTTACGACCATCCCACTGAATTTCAGCGATGCGATGTTTCACCAGGTTCAGGATAAGGGGCTGGTGTTGGGCGCGCGCGTGAAGACGCCGCCGGGAACCACGGGGGTCAGCATGGGGGTCCGTGACATTCCGTCCGGGGTGGTGGGGACCCTGCACGTGCCGTTATGAGAAACTGCAAGACCGCCCTACTAAGAATCGCGGCAGCAAGCCTGGTACTCTTCACGGCCTGCGCGGCGCTGTTGTGTATTCCGGAACCGTTCTTCTCATTCTCGGTGCGGGCAGATAACCTGACTGGCTAACTATGCGGAACGGCTTGGCACATTACACGTGTTACCGGACGGCGGGGCCCATCCGGATCGACGGCAAGCTGGACGAGCCTTCCTGGCGCATGGCGCCCAAGTCCGAGCCTTTCGTCGATATCGTGACCGGCGAGCCGGCGTGGTTCGATACGCGCGTGGCGCTGCTATGGGACGACGAGTGCCTGTACTTCGGTTTCACGGTGGAAGAGCCGCATGTGCGCGGCTATTTGACCGAGCGTGACTCGCGCATTTATGAAGACAACGACGTGGAGGTTTTCATCGCGGGCGAGAACGCGTATTACGAGTTCGAGATCAACGCGCTGAACACGATCTACGAGGTGTTCTGGATCTGGAAGGATGCGCTGGTGCCGGGCAGTCCGTATTCCGGGCGGCCGGAGTTCGATCCCGCGACACAACGCACTATGGTTTTGGATGGCGTGGGAGGGCACGTGCATCCGCGCGGCGAGCGCTGGGGTTTTCTGGACTGGGATTTTCCTGGGTTGCGGCATGCGGTGCATGTGGAGCCGCCGGGCTGGACTGTTGAACTGGCCATTCCGTGGGAGGGATTGGCTGGGCTGGCGGATGGGCGTGCGCTGCCGCCGCGCGAGGGGGAAGTCTGGCGGATCGACTGTTCGCGGTTCCAGCAGTTCGACCGTGCGGGACGTAAGCTCGAGCCGAGCGCCGGTTGGACCTGGAATCGGCACGGGCACTATGACTCGCATATTCCGGAGACGTTTACGTTTGTGAGGTTCAGTGCGCAGCTGCCCCCAGCTCCGTGACCTGCGGGAACCAACAAATTCGCTGCTTCAGCCTTCCTGTTAAAGAGGCGCTCGGCATCCGCGGCTGCCACCGGTTTTGAAAAATAATAACCCTGACCGAACTGACACCCGGTGTCTTTCAATATAGTCAGTTGACTTTCCGTCTCGATCCCTTCCGCTACGGCGCGCAGGTTCAAAGATCGTGCCAGATTCAGAATTGTCCGCACGATTATCAAATTCTCGTTGTCCCGTGCCATGCCCATTACGAACGAGCGGTCGATTTTTAGGGTATCGAAGGGAAGGAGGCACAAGTAGCTCAAGGAGGAGTATCCCGTTCCGAAGTCGTCTATCTCCAAACCGATGTGCATGCTCTTGAGCTTTTGAACGATGGCAATCGCTTGATTCGTGCTTTCCATGAGCGAACTTTCCGTCATTTCCAGTTTCAAGCTTCCCGGGTTTAATCCGGTTTTGGCCAGCACAAGTTCCACATCTTCCACGAGGCCCGGTTGGATCAACTGCCGGAATGAGACGTTCACGCTGATTGTCAGCGGCGGGTCGGCGGCGCATTTGCCGTGCCACTCCGCCATCTGACGGCAGGCTTCGCCGAGCACCCATCGACCCAACGGGACAATCAAGCCGGCATCCTCGGCGATCTGGATGAACGAGTCGGGATAAAGTAAGCCGCGCACCGGGTGCTTCCAACGAACCAAAGCCTCGAAACCAATAATCCGCTCGTCCGAAAGCGCGACTACCGGCTGGTAGTGCAGAGTCATCTCCTCCGATTCAATGGCACTTCGCAGTTCCAGTTCAATCTCGCTTCGCGACACGGCGAGACTTCGCATACCTTCGTCGAACACGTCATACCGCCCTTTTCCTTTGGCTTTGGCGCAGTACATGGCGGTATCGGCATTATGCAGCAATTGCTCGGCAGTGGCTCCCGGCGAACCGTACGCGATACCGACGCTGATACTTGCAAAGACGCGCCGGCCAATCTCAAACGGGCTGTCGAATGCGTTCAGGATGCGCTCCGCGACTGCTACGGCGTCGGCGTCATGACGAAGGCCGTCAAGTAGAACCGCGAATTCGTCTCCGCCGACGCGGGCTACCACCGAGGTTCCTGCGATGCGGTCTTCGGATCGCACACTTGCGCGAAGACGCCCGGCCATGCCGATCAACAACTGATCGCCGGTGGCATGCCCGAGTGTATCGTTGACCATTTTGAAACGGTCGAGATCGACAAACAGGACGGCGAATCGGCAATCGTCGTTACCTTTTGCTATCTCAATTGAGCATTCGAGCTTATCCAGGAAGTACACCCGGTTCCGCAGCCCGGTGAGCGCATCGGACACCTTTCCTTCGTTGATGTCCGTGTGAGAGCCGGCAATGCGCACCGCGGTTCCGGCCGCGTCGCGTACGGCCACTCCGCGGCTCAATATCCAGAGATAGCTGCCATTGGCGTGACGGATCCGGTATTCGCTGGTAAAATCGGGGGTCTGGTTTTCGCGATGCGCCGCCAGCGCGGCTCGCACGCGTGCCTGATCTCCAGGGTGAATGCGGCCCAGCCACTCTTCGGGATCGGTCCAAAGGTGGTTTTCCGGAAATCCGAGAATTTGATTCCAGCGCGGTGAAAAGTAAATCTCGCCGGTGTCGAGCTTCCAGTCCCACACGCCGTCATTTGCCCCTTGAACCGCGAGAGCGTAGCGCTCTTCGCTCTCGCGCAGCGAGTCCTCCGAGGCTTTACGCTCCTGACTGCGCAAACCTATCTGCGTGAGGGTATCCCGGAAAGAGATCGCTGCGAGTCTTTCAGTTTCGATCAAATGCGCCTTGGTCTCTTCCAGTTTGGCGTTCGCGGCCTCCAGTTTCTGGTTCGCCCGAAGCAGTTCTTTGGAAAGGGCGGCGCCCGCTTCCGCGGACTCAAGTTCCGCGCGCGCGCGCACTTTCTCGATCTCCTTCTCCTTAGCCTGCGCAGCAAGGCGCCGGTTCTCCTCCTGAAAGGAACGGCGGCGCAGAAGAGCCTGAATCCGGGCCCGCAGTATGGCTGTATCGGTCGATTTAGCGACAACATCGTCGGCGCCGGCGGCAAGGCAACGGGTAAGTTCATCCGTTGAATCGACCGTAGTCATCATGATGACGACTACGGGGACCGCCAAAGGGTCGCGCATTTCAGTAATCTGTCGACACACCTCGATTCCGCTGATTCCCGCCGTAACCATGTCGACCAGTGCGCAGTCGAAAGTTCCTGCCGCCAGTTTACGAATCCCTTCGGCGGCGCTAATCGCATTTTCCACCTCATAGCCTTCGCTCAGTAGAGCGCCGCGGACGAAATCGCGGGTTGGACCGTCGCCGATCGTAAGAATCCGCGTAGGCCGAAAGCCGGATTCTCGTAGGTTCAGCGCGGAAGGATGTTCGTGAGTCTTACGCACCAGGGCGCGAATGCGCACCAAGAGTACTTCGGCATTTTCGGACTTGCTGACATAATCGTCGGCCCCGCTCTCCAGCGCGTGAGCTTCGGTCGTGCCGGCATGCGTAAGCATCAGGATAGGAATGTCGCGAGTATTCAGGTTCCCCCGAACCTGACGGCACAGTTCACCGCCATCCATGCCAGGCAGGAAATAATCGGCCAGAATCAAGTCGGGGGAAAGCTCGTTCAATTTGCTTAAGGCGGACTCCGCATCGCCGACAGTGACTACCTCGTAGCCCTCCGCCTCAAGGAGCAAGCGCATCTTGAACGCCTGGGTTTCGGAGTCCTCGATCAAGATCACTCGGACGACGTTGTTTTTCACTGGAACTGCGATTGACGGAAAAACCGCGCCAGGACTCTCTCCCACGGGCATCGAATAACGAACAGCATGTGGGTAGCCAAATCTAAGATAACGCTAAGATAATCGCGGCGATGTTCATGTTGTGGTAAACCGCGCAGGTGAGTGTACTGATTTGCACAATGCGATGAGCGCGTTCTGGTAAGTCGGCCGCTCTTACCTGGCCGTAACGGACACGTTTGGCTACATCTTGAGTCTGGGCTGTACCTGTCTGTAGACGGATGGACGCGCCACGAAGGGCAGGACGCTTCGACATCGCACAGGAATTAAACGGCCCTCGGAATGCCCTAAGTATCGGACAGGTCAATCAATATGCAAGATGAACAGGGCAGCCAAGTTCTGCTGATCTTTCACTCGAGCGGCCTGAACTGTGCTTTCCCGCTTCAGGCCGTGCGGGAAATCGTGCCTATGGCCACGCTCTCCTGTCCGCCCGGCTTGCCTTCAGGGCTGGTAGGATTTCTGGATCTCAGGGGAACGGCTATCCCGATTGTTCGTCTGGACCGGCTCTTCGATCTCCCCCGGCAGCATGCGGGCTTGCATACACCGATGATCGTGTTGCGCGGAGTCGCCGGACCCATAGGGATTCTGGTGGAATACGTTCGAGGCATCGTGGAAGTAGCCGCTGCGCAGCTCGTGAGTATACCGGCCGACGGCACCTTTCAGGGTTGCGCGACGCATGCTGTGCAGCTAGGCGGCGAACTGATCAGTGTGCTTTCACCGGCTACCCTGCTGGAGGCGAACGAAAATCGTTTGTTGGCCGAATATGGCGCGATGGCGCAAGCCCGTCTGGCTCACCTACAGGAGACAAACTGAATCGTGCTTTCCAAGGCCCAGCCTATAGCGGATTACGCTAACAATGGAACGAGCTTTGGTGCCTGACCCCGAAACCGGCATGTTCAAACTTCTGCGGGTGTATTGCGAAGTAATAGCGTTTGCATCCGTGGTAGGGGCGTGTCTGGTTCTGTGTGCCTGGACCTTTCACCTTGAATCGTTGAAGTCCGTTTTACCCGGCTTCGTCGCCATGAAGGCCAACACGGCTGTGGGTTTGGCGTTTGCAGGGATATCTTTGTGGTTATCACTTCCCGGCGAATCCCGCTGCCGATGGCGTTACATCGCTCGCTTATTCGCTTTATTGACCGCACTCATCGGCGTAGCGACGCTGTGTGAGTATTTGTTCTCCGTGAATCTGCGGATCGACCAACTGTTGTTTAGCGAACCTGCGGGAGCCCTGGCAACGTATGCGCCCGGACGCATGGCCCCCGTTTCGGCGGCGGCATTAGTGGCCATCGGCTTGGCGCTGCTGGTGATGGACTGGCACGTGGGGCGCAGTCTCCGCGCGGCGCAGGTGCTCAGTCTGCTGGGCACTCTGGTCGCGATGTTGTCCGTCAGTGGCTACATCTTTAACGCGACGGTGTTGTATCGAGTGTTGCCCTATACGCAGGTCGCGCTGCACACGGCGATCGCACTGCTTCTGTTGAGCACCGCCGTTTTCTTCGCCCGGCCTCGGAGCGGTATCGCCGGCGATCTGACCAGCGATGGGTCCGGGAGTATCATGGCGCGCCGATTCCTCCCAGCGGTTTTCATAATCCCTATTTTTCTGGGCTGGATCAGGTGGCGGCAACTCGCCGGGATCTATGGAACGGAATTAGGTCTGGCGCTGTACGCTACAACCAATGTCGTCGTCTTTGCGGTGCTGGTTTGGAAGAACGCGCGACACATGAACAAGGAGAATGACCAGCGCATCAGGGCGGAAGTCAAGATCCGCGAACTCAATGCGGAACTGGAAGAGCGCGTCATCGAACGAACGAAAACACTCGAAGCGCAGGCCGCCACACTCACCGAACAGGCCGCGTTGCTCGATCTTGCGCAAGACGCCATAGTAGTGCAGGACATGCACAACCGGATCTTGTTTTGGAATCGTGGAGCAGAGGCGCTCTACGGATGGTCCAGCATAGAAGCGCTGGGAAAAAACAAGTGGGAATTATTAAAGGCGGAGTTTGCCGAGCCTACCGCGCAGATCTCAGCCAAACTCCTGCGCGACGGTCACTGGGAGGGCGAGGCAATTCACTACAAACGCAATGGCACGCGATTGATCATTGCCAGCCACTGGGCGCTACAACGCGACGCAGATGGCAAACCGGTTCGCGTTCTAACCATCAACAGCGACATCACCCAGCGCAAGCATGCAGAGGCGACGTATCGCGGCTTGCTGGAGGCGGCGCCGGACGCCATGGTAGTGGTGAATCGCGATGGCAGGATCGTTCTGGTAAACGCGCAACTGGAAAAGGTCTTCGGCTACCAGCGTCTGGAATTGATCGGTCAACCGATTGAAGTTTTAGTGCCGGGGCGTTTTCGCGGTAAACATCTGGGGTGTCGGGAGAACTTTTTCAGCAACCCGAGCGTGCGAGAGATGGGGGCCGGCCTGGAACCGTACGGCCTGCGCCGAAATGGCAGCGAGTTTCCAATCGAGATCAGCTTGAGCCCGCTCGAAACAGAAGAGGGATTGCTGGTATCCGGCTCCATACGAGACATTACCGAGCGCAAGCAGGAGGAGGCTGTACGCGACCGCCTGGCTTCCATCGTGGACTACTCCGACGACGCCATCATAGGAAAGGACACCAACGGAGTTATCGTGGCATGGAACAAGGGCGCGGAGCGACTGTATGGATATACGTGCGAGGAGATCATTGGCCGGTCCATTTCCGCCCTGCTGCCTCAGGACGAGCCAGACGATTTGCCAGAGATCATGGAGAGGCTCAAACGCGGAGAAAGAGTCGATCATGAGGACGTGGTGCGGCGGCGAAAGGACGGACATTTGATCGATGTCTCCATCACCATATCTCCCATCAAAGACTCCGCCGGCCGATTTACGGGGGCATCGAGCATCACGCGCGACATCACACGGCGCAAGGAGGCTGAGTCGAAACTTCAATTGACTACGGATCGCCTCTCGCTTGCGACCGAAATTGCCAAGATCGGTGTCTGGGAATGGGACCTGGCCGACAACACACTCACGTGGGACGCCACGATGTTCGAGATCTATGGCTTGCCGCCCATGGTTCCGATGCCGTTTGAAAAATGGTCCGGAGTGGTGCATCCCGAAGATCTGCCGGCAGTGGTATCTATCCTGCGTAAGGCAATTGACGAAAAAGGCGAAGTATCCTCTGAATTCCGCATCACCCTGGCGAATGGTTCTGTAAGGATTGTTTCCGCGGTTGGGAGAGCCACTGTTGATCAGGGCGCGAATGTCAGCCGGGTGATCGGTGTCAACATGGACATCACCGACCGCAAGAAGACGGAGCAAGCTCTGCGGAACAGTGAAGCACTGATGACTTATTCGTCCCAGCACGACTTTTTGACCGGTTTGCCAAATCGAATGCTGCTCAACGACCGGATCGGCCAGGCGATCGGCTCTGCGAAGCGTCACATGGAAAATGTAGCGGTACTGTTTTTGGATCTGGACGGGTTTAAGGAGATCAACGACTCGCTCGGACATCCGATCGGCGACACGCTTCTTCAATCTGTAGCAAAGCGCCTGGTGGAGTGCGTGCGCGCGACGGACACAGTGAGCCGGCAGGGGGGCGACGAATTCGTCGTTCTGCTTTCAGACGTGGGAAACGCGGAAGACGCCGCCATGACTGCGAGACGAATCCTGCAGACGGTAGCCGAGGCTCATCCTATGAACCGGCAAGATCTTCACGTTACTACCAGCATTGGCTTGAGCGTGTATCCCGACGACGGTCCGGATGCCGAGACGCTCATCAAGAATGCGGATACCGCGATGTACCAGGCCAAGGAAAATGGACGCCACGGTTACCGGTTCTTCGAGCCAGCCATGAATTCCCGTGCCATAGAGCGGCAATCCATCGAGGAGGGTCTGCGGGGCGCCCTGGAACGGCGGGAATTCGCCGTGCTATACCAGCCCAGGATCGATCTGAGAACTAACGAGATCGCCGGCGCGGAAGCGTTGTTACGCTGGACGCATCCCAGCCGTGGGGTGGTGTCTCCGGCACAGTTCATTCCGATTGCGGAAGACGGCGGCCTGATCCTGCCCATCGGCAACTGGGTCCTTCGGGAAGCCTGCAAGCAAGCCCGGGCTTGGGCGGATGCCGGGCTGCCCTTGGCTACGATGGCGGTAAACCTTTCGGCGATGGAGTTCCGATCTAAAGATTTTGTTGAAGGCGTATTCGCGATGCTTCACGACGTCTCGCTCGAGCCGCGGTTTCTTGAGCTGGAACTGACGGAGAGTGTTCTGATGAAGCACGCCGAGTCAACGGAATCGATTCTCAAGACGCTGCGGGCGAAGGGAGTCAGGGTGGCGGCCGGTGACTTCGGCACGGGTTGCTCCAACTTGAGCTATCTCAGAAGGTTTCCCATCGATACCCTCAAGATCGACCGGTCGTTGGTCCGCCAGATCACCACCGTGCCAGACGAGACGGCCATCGTGACCGCAATCATCAGCATGGGTCGAAGCCTCAAGCTGAGGGTGGTGGCTGAGGGCGTGGAGACGCAAAAAGAGCTGGATTTTCTTCTGGCTCACCAATGTGACGTGGCGCAAGGGTCCTACCTTAGCCCGCCGCTGCTTCCGCCGCAGTTCGCCGCGTTGCTGAAGAGCGGCATACGGGAGACGTCCTCGACGGCCCCGGTGAGTGTATGATGCAGAACCATTCGGTGTCTTCAGATAGAAACTATCTGGGGGCGGACTGTAAGCCATTGTCCACACAGCCAGGCTAGGTGAGGCGGCGTAACCAATTGACCGTCATTACCGGGAGGCAGGCCCTTTCCGCGGGCATTGAATTGCAGTTCCGGCCGTGGAGCAATGCGCAGGACCGTGCCCGAACATCGCAATTCTCGGAGTTGCGCGGCGATAGCCATGCGACTCGCCGCCGACTTACCGAAGGTGAGCGAGGTTCGGTTGGTGGCCGATCATGGCGCTATGCCGCACGCGCGTCTGCTCCACGCACAGGAGAAGACCTGAATCGGGTGTCCCAAGACCCAGGGTATCGCCGGCTCAAAGATCATCTGATCGCGCTGACCGGATTGGCCTTCTATGCCGACCGGGACAATCTGCTGACTGAACTGATCGACGAAAGGCTTTCCAGCCTGGGATTGCCCGATTGCTCCCGCTACGTCGAGTTCCTGCGCGAAGGCGCGGAGGGTTTAGCCGAGACAGAGACCATCATTGCGCAACTCACGATTGGGGAAACCTATTTCTTCCGGGACGAGGCGCAGTTTGCCGCCATTGGCAACATCGTTCTTCCCGACATCCTGGAGCGCAACAAAGCATCAAGGCAGTTACGAATTTGGAGTGCCGGTTGCGCCACCGGCGCCGAGCCTTACTCGCTCGCGATCTTACTGGAGCTGGAGTTGGCCGATCGGATCGCGGGTTGGCAGGTGGGCATCTATGCTACCGACTTAAACCGGGGTTTCCTGGCGCTGGCGGCAGAGGGCAAATTCCGGGAATGGGCGTTGCGCTCCACTTCCGACGAGGTGAAGCGCAAGTGCTTTTCCAATGAGGGCCTAATCTGGACCATTGATCCCCGATTCAAGCAGTGGATTTCGTTTGAACATAGGAATCTGATTGCCGGCGAATTCCCTACGACATCGGCGGCAGGTAAGCGTTTCGATCTGATCCTGTGCCGCAATGTGATGATTTACTTCGCGCCGGAGGTGAGCCGCCGCATGGTCGGACAATTTCACGAATCTCTGGAGGATGGGGGTTGGCTGGTGGTGGGCGCGTCCGAGTACAATCTGGAGAGCTACAAGGCCTTTCGTACGATAAGCGCGCCCGCCGCGAGGCTTTATCAGAAGCCTTTCCTTCCAGGTGAGCGGTTAGAAGTGGCGGCGAAACCGCCGGAACCGCGCAAACCGATAGGCCAGCCGCCGGCGCCCGACCGGCCCGACATGCAAGGTCTACGCCATCTCGCCGATCGTGGCGATTGGCGGAGAGCGGCCGATTACTGTCAAGGATTGCTAGCCCACGACAAATTGAATCCTGAGATTCATTTTTATCGGGGGCTTATCTTCGAAAACCTCGGCATTGTGGACGAGTCGGAGCGATCCTTGCGGCAGGCTATCTACCTCGATCGGAGGTTTGCGCTGGCTCATTATCATCTTGGCCTGGCTTTAAAACAGAGTGGGCAGACAGGCGAAGCCGCGCGGTCCTTCGAGAATGTCCTGAGAGTTCTGGCTGGCATGCCGGGTAACGCGATCGTTACGGCCGGACCCGGGGTGAGAGTAACCGATCTGACGGAGCTCGCAAAAATGCAATTGGAAGGATCGTGGACACGATGAGGCATAATGGACGGGCGCTGGAGGGCAAACCCATCCATGCCGGCGAGCGGCCCCAGCCGCCCGATTCCGACCGGCAGCGGATGGAGGTGGTGTGGCGCGAGCGGGCCAATCGGCTCTCCCAACGTCCGGTTCTCGCCGAAATTGGACAGAACGCCTCGCCGGTAATCGTTCTGGGGATCGGCAAGGAGCGTTATGGCATCGATCTTGGGGACGTAACCGAAGTTTTGCCGACGGTTCGCATCACTCCCGTTCCCGGCGTGGCGGCGGCGTTTGCCGGAGTCATCAACGCGCAGGGCGAGATTCGGCCGGTGATCGATCTAAGGTACCTACTGGGTATGGAGAAGCTCCGGGACGGCGATCGTGCGCGAGTGATTTTGCTGAGCAGGCAGGGGCGCGAGATCGGGCTGAAGATCGATAGCGTGGAACAAATCCGCTGGATCGCACCCGGCGACCTGCATTCGGCCGGAAACGGCTTCGCCGGCTCTTCCCGATTCATCAAGGGATCGACAAAGGAGCTGCTGATTCTGCTTAGCACGGCAGCGCTCTTTGCCGAGCTAGACACAGGAGCTGCAACGTGAAACTTACAATCGGACAGAAGATTCTTCTCGGCTACGGTGTGGCAGTAGTGTTCCTGGTCATCATGGGAACCGCCGCGCAGTGGAGCACGGGACGCCTGCTCGAGGCCAACGACTGGGTGCGGCACACATTTCTTGTAATCGTCGATATCGAGGACATGAAGGCCAGTCTGCTCGGAATCGAAAGCGATTACAGGGGATACCTGTTTACGGGAGACCAGCGTTTCCTGGAATTGATCGAAGGCTTGCGGAATCACATGGACGATGGCCAGAAATTGTTTCGAACGCTCACGGCCGATAATCCGGGTCGACAGAGCAGAATCGATGCCGTGCGTCCGCTGATCGACCGTAGGCTCGCCCGCTTACAGCAGATTGCGGATGTGCGCAAGGAAAAAGGCCTTTCAGCGGCCGTTGCGGCGACCCAGCAAACAACTGGCATCGAAGGCACATCCGAGATCCTGAATTCCCTGGCCCTGATGGAGAACGATGAACGCACTCTTCTGAGTGAGCGGGAGCGGATGGCAAAGCTTGGTGCGGCCAACATTAATCAGATTTTTTCCTTTGGAACATTCGTTGGTTTGACGTTGGTGGCCCTTATTGCGGTCGTGACGCACCTCTCCATCACGCGCCCTTTGCGCGATCTCCAGAAATTCGTGGCTGCCGTCAGCGACGGCGATTTGACTGGGAAAACAACCAGCGAGGCCGGCGACGAGTTGGGAAAACTCGCCCACGGTTTGAATGAGATGGTGACCCGGCTTAGGGAGATGGCCGCGCAGACCCGCGCCGCGACCGAAAACCTCAAAGCCACGGCCGTGCAGATTCTGGCTTCCGCCAGAGAACAGTCCGCCGTCATTGGAGAGCAAGTGGCGGCTTACCAGGAGACCAACGCCACGATGCAGGAGGTCAGCCAGTCCTGTTCGCAGATCTCCGAAAAAGCCAAACAGGTGACCATTGCCGCGGAGGCCGTGTCTATCGCCAACATCTCGGGCTTAGATGCGGTCCAGAAGACCAACCAGACCGTCGAAGCGATTCACGAGCAGGCTGAGGCGGTGGCCCAGAACATCGTGTCGTTAAGCGAAAAAACACAGATGGTGGGAGACATTCTAGCCACGGTGAACGATATCGCGGAACAATCGCACCTCCTGGCTTTGAACGCGGCTATTGAAGCCGCCGCCGCGGGAGAACACGGCAGAACCTTTTCCGTGGTGGCCGGCGAAATCAAGAATCTGGCCGACCAGTCGAAGACGGCTACCGTACAGGTGAAGACTATCCTGGGAGACATCCAGAAAGAAATCAACACTTCTGTAATGCTCACCGAGGAAGCCGTCAAAAGGGTAGACGTGGGAAAGCACCAGGCGGATGTGGCCGCATCGGCAATTCGCAACATGGCCGCCAACATCGACCAGAGCGTGCAGGCGTTCCAGCAGATTGTTGCTGGAACCAACCAGCAACAGATCGGCTTTGAGAACGTGATGCAAGCGCTCAAAGACATGACGCGAGCCAGCGAGCAGGCCGCCACCAGCACGCGCCAGACCGAGAAGGCCGCCGCCAGTCTCACCGACATCGGCAAGCAGCTTCGCGACGCGACGGAACGGTACCGGATTTGACCGACATTGTCCAAAAGCTCGCCGCCATTTTTCAGGGCGAGCACGCCGAGCACCTGGAACATATTCGCTCGATCCTCGCCTTACTCGAGAACGTTGCGGATACGAAGGGAAGGCCAGAACTCGACGAGGCTTTCCGTCGCGCGCACAGCCTGAAAGGCGCGGCCCGCGCGGTTGATTTGGATGTAGTGGAGCGGTTGGCGTCGAAGCTCGAAACACTGTTCTCGCGCGTGCGCGAAGGTACCTTGGTGTTGGATCAGGAGACGATCCACGTTATTTATCAGGCCCTCGACGCCAGTGAGGAATGCGTCGCGGCGTTTCGGGAAAGCCGGATTCCCGATGAACCGGCGGCGGCGCTGCGGGCGATTGACGATCTGCTCAGAGTCCGCCAGCCGGATGGCGAAAAATCGGTCGATCCGCCCCGGAAAAAGACAGCCGCCGCGACTACACCACAGGCGAGCTTGCAGCAGGCTGAAATGGTGCGGCTGCCGGCTGAGAATCTGGACCGGCTGGTGCGTTCGACGGGGCAGATTCTCACGGAGAGCCTGCGCCAGTCGAGCATCATTGCGGAACTCGACACCCTCAACGGCACAATCGCGGAAATGGCGGCGGAATGCATGCGGTTTCGCAAGGCCTCGTCCGCACTCTTGTGGCAGCTATCGAGTCAACCTGCCTACGCCTCAGTGATCCGGTATATAGGATTCGTCGAACAAAAGGCAGGCTCTCTGTCAGCCCAGTCGAGGAGGGCGCGTCGGCTGCAACAAAGCAGCGCCTGGAACACGCAGCGTTCGGCGGAACAACTCCAGCGGGACGTGTGGAGCGCGCGCATGGCTCCGGCGGAAGACCTGTTTGAAGGCTTTCGAAAGATGGTGCGGGACCTGGCGCGGGAGGAGAACAAGGAGATCGACTTCCGGCTGATCGGGTCGGGTGTAAGGGCGGACCGGCTTGTGCTACAGGCCCTTAAAGATCCCGTGATGCACCTGCTTCGGAACGCCATCAGTCACGGAATTGAATCGTCTGGGGAGCGCGTGAGCAACGGAAAACCACCGGTAGCTTCACTGACTCTGCGGCTGGACTCCCAAAGGGGACGCCTGATCGTAGAGGTGGACGACGACGGCCGGGGGATAGACCTGAAGAAGGTGGCCGATGTGCTCTCCAAGGCCGAACCGGGGGATCACTCCGCGGAAGAGTTGGCGCAAGCCATCTTCCGGCCGGGCTTCTCCACATCCGCCACCGTGAACCGGCTGTCCGGACGAGGGATGGGACTCTCGGTAGTCTATGAAACCGCGCACCGCCTGCAGGGAGATGTGAGTCTAAGGTCGAAGGAGAGCCCCGGTGCGTGCTTTCTGTTGTCAGTCCCGCTGTCGGTATCTACCAGCCACTTGCTGCTGCTCTCCTGCGCGGGACAGACCTTCGGAATTCCGACTCACGGAATCGAGCGGCTTTACCGCATTCCCAGGGAACGGGTGGACACGCTGGAAGGAAAACCGGTAGTGAACCTGGAGGGGCAACCGGTCCCGCTGTTCGGATTGGCCCACCTGCTCCAAATCGGGGACTCGGCTCCAGCCATACTCGGAGAGATCCTGCCGGTGATGGTATTGAAATCCGGGGCCAAGCGGTTTGCGGTGTGGGTGGATGAGTTCCTGATCGAAAGAGACGCGATGGTTCAGGACCTGGGAATGCCATGCCCGGCCACCGGCAACATCTCCGGGGGCGCACTCCTTCGCGACGGAGCGGTTTTCGTGGTCTTGAATCCGGCCGGCCTGGTGGTAAGTTGCACACCGTCGGCCGCCGCTCCCCTGCCGCTGAAAGCCGAGACGCGAGTCGAAGCGATCGCTCACGGCGTTCTCGTGGTGGACGATTCGATCACCTCCCGGTCGCTTCAGAAGAGCATCCTCGAGGCGCATGGCTACCGTGTCCGAATCGCCGTGGACGGCCTGGAGGCTTTGGAGTTGCTGCGCGTGGAAAAAGCCGACCTGATTATTACCGATATTCAAATGCCGCGCCTGGATGGATTCGGACTTGTACAAGCGCTAAAGGCGGACAGCCGTCTCAGCCGGATTCCTGTGATTATCGTCAGTTCACTCGAACGGCCCGAGGATCAGGAACGCGGTCTCCTGCTCGGAGCCGACGCTTATGTGGTGAAGCGCAGGTTCGATCAAACGGAGTTACTGGACGCCATCCGGCAGATGATATGAAAAAGATCCGGGTGATGATCGTCGAAGATTCTGCCGTTGTCAGCGCCCTGCTCGGATACAGCATCGGGTGCGACCCGCGGCTGGAGGTCTGTGGGATAGCGGCCTGCGCCGAGGATGCGTTGCGGAAACTCGAACAACTCTCGCCCGATGTCATTGCCATGGACATCCAGTTGCCCGGTATGGATGGAATCGAGGCCACCCGGCGGATTATGTCGAAGAAGCCCGTCCCCATTGTGGTGGTCGCCGCCAGCATCCAGTCCGGTAAGTGGAACGCCATGCCGATGGAGGCGCTTCGGGCAGGCGCTTTAACCGTCCTCGAAAAGCCTGCGGGGACCACCAACGCCGACTATGAGTCGCTGGCCGAGCGCTTATGCACCCAGTTGGTGATCATGAGCCAGGTCAAGCTGGTCCGGCAATACAGCCGCAAAAACCGGTCAGCGGAGGGACGTAGCCCGGAGCCCGGGAGCGGCGGTACGGGCGTCTTCAAGATGCTGGGAATTACCTGCTCCACCGGCGGGCCGAGTGCTTTGGTACAACTGCTGGGGGCGTTGGGAACGTCCTTTCCTTTGCCGATACTGCTGGTCCAACACATGACGGCCAGCTTCCTTGAGGGGTTCGCTTCCTGGCTGCGGGGCGTTTGTCCGTATTCCGTGACCGTAGTCGGCGACGGCTGCATTCCCGCTGAGCAGTCGCTGTACATGGCTCCGGCTGAGCGGCACATGCGCTTGCGTGCTGGACGCCTGTGGCTGGATGCCGGCAATCCAATATCGTTTCAGCGTCCCTCGGGAACGGTGTTGTTCCAATCCATGGCGCAAGACCTGGGAGCCAATGCGCTGGGTATTTTGCTCACCGGCATGGGCGACGATGGCGCGAAAGGTCTGCTGGATATTCGGCTGTCCGGGGGATACACGATCGCCGAGGATGCGTCGACGGCGGTGGTATACGGAATGCCGGCGGCGGCCGTACGGTTGGGAGCCGTTTGCGAGTCTTTGCCGCTGCCCGCGATTGCAGCCAGAGTCTTGGAATTAGTGTCGAGCTCGCATTGGTGAAACACACCTGTCAGGAATGAACGAACGGCGACTGCTACCATATCGCGGCACAATCCTGGATTCGGCTCTGTGATTAGGTCGCAGGGACCCTCAGGTGTTGCTCGACGTTCACTTATCCGGGCGGCCGTGTAGACAGCCGCTTACTATTCGCCGCTCTGGGTGATCGCCGCCAGCCATAAGCTACTGACGTGGAACGACCTACCTGCCGGTTCTATAAACGGCTCTCCGAGTGCTCTAATACCGGACAGGAGCACGGTCATATGAAGGAAAGCCTTTTAGGTCTCTACATAAAGACACAGCGCCTCAAGGTTCTGGTTACGAGCCAGAGCGGGCAGGATCTTATCGAATACGCTCTGGTGGTTGCGCTGATTGCTCTGGCGGCGACCGCCGGCATGGGATCGGTCGCCAGCAGCATTAGCACCGCTTTCACCCATATTGGAAGCAAATTGTCTACTTATACCACTTGAGCCTCGTGAGAGAATGCCGGAGGCGCCCAATCGTGCTCCGATCTTTTTGCGGACCCTTATGCACACGCACTCAATAGAGAACAGGCTCCTGCTGCCGTTACTGGCCGTGCCCGCAACGGGTCACGGATCGCGGAGCGCATCACCGGATGGTTGGGGCGATCTCATCCTGGTACCGGAAGCAGTGTCTATCCTAATCCGAGAGTGGTTCTCGGCGAATGTACAGCGCGGACATGGCCCTGCGCGCCGGCGGAGACTTAAATGGAAACGCCCGATTTTGAAAAACTGAAAACCGGGTTACACAGCACGCTGTTATCCAGGATAGACCTCGAAAAGCTCTCCTCAGTCGATGACGGAAGAGCCCGCCGCGCCGTCGCCTCCCTGATCCAGGATATTATCGGTTCCCAAAAGGTGCCGCTGAACGCCTCCGAGAAAGGGCGCGTTGAAAACGATCTCCTAGATGAGGTCTTCGGGTTGGGGCCGCTGGAACCCTTGTTGAAAGATCCCAGTATATCGGACATTTTAGTCAACAACCGCAACGTAGTCTACGTTGAACGCCGTGGAATTCTCGAGAGGACCAGCGCGAAATTTCGGGATGACGGCCACCTGATGCAAGTCATCGATCGTATCGTGTCGCGCGTAGGCCGGAGAGTGGATGAATCCTCGCCCATGGTCGATGCGAGGCTTCCCGATGGATCACGCGTGAATGCGATCATTCCACCCCTGGCGCTCGATGGTCCCTGCATGTCCATCCGGCGCTTCGGTAGCGGGCCCGTCTCTTCGGACACTCTGGTGAAACTGAAGAGTATTTCCGCCGAGATGATGCAAATTCTGGCCGCCGCCGTGAAAGCGCGAATCAGCATTCTAATCTCGGGCGGCACCGGCGCGGGCAAGACTACATTTCTGAACATCCTCTCGAGCTTTATTCCCGAGACCGAGCGGATTGTCACCATCGAAGACGCCGCCGAATTGCAGCTCAAACACGAGGACGTCGTACGCCTCGAGACCAGGCCGCCAAATGTCGAAGGACTGGGGGGCGTGCGCCAGAGACAACTCCTCATCAATAGTCTCCGCATGCGGCCGGACCGGATCATCATCGGCGAGGTCCGCGGCGACGAGGCGTTCGACATGCTACAGGCCATGAATACCGGTCACGAGGGCTCCATGACCACCATCCACGCGAATACCTCGCGTGACGCTCTTTCCAGGCTCGAGTCCATGGTCGCGATGGCCAATGTCAATATGCCGGAAAGGTCCGTCCGCCAACAGATCGGTTCCGCCATTTCGGTCGTCGTGCAGGTGTCGCGCATGAGCGACGGCAGCCGAAAAGTGATCAATATCTCCGAGATCACCGGTCTCGAAGAGAACATCATTAGCATGCAAGACATTTTCAATTTTGTCAGGAAAGGCATCGGACCCGACGGAAGAGTGGTGGGTTCGTTCCAGCCCAGCGGTATTCGCCCGAAGTTCCTCGACCGGTTACTGGTCGCCGGAATTATGCTGCCGGCGGAGCTGTTCGAGCGCACCGTCGAGGTCAATTGAACATGCCTGCCACACAACGAAGGGTCCCGGTATGTTGATCGCTTTGTCAATCTGTATAGCCATTTTCGCCGTGGCGGTGTTGGCGGTGATGACTCTGGGAACAGGCGCGTCCAAGCGGTTAACTGTAAGGCTCGCCGCATTGGATCCGGCGTTCGCGCCGGTAGACCGTGGGGAGAAGGCCACCGATATCCGCAGAGGTCCACAAATACTGAGTGCTATTCCGCTACTCGACCGCTGGCTGACCAAAATGAACCTGGCTGCCGCATCCAGCCTGTTTCTCTATCAGGCCGGCGTAACCATGACACTGGGATCCTTGTTGCTGACATCCGTCGTCGGCGCAGTTATTCTCGGATGTATATTGTATTGGCGCCTTGGATCGGCACTCCCGGCGTTGCTTCTCGGAGCGGGATTTCTTCCGCTGCCCTATCTTTACGTCAGGCGTAAGCGGACAAAGCGCCTTTCGAAGCTGGAACAGCAATTGCCCGAGGCGCTTGGCATGATGGTCAGCGCGCTCCGCGTGGGCCACAGCCTGATCGCCAGCATGAGCGCGGTAGCCCAGGAATCGTCGGAGCCGATTCGCGGAGAAATGCGCAAGTGCTTCGACGAACAAAACTTCGGCGTGGACATCCGCACTGCGCTCGTGAATCTCACAGAGAGGGCTCCCATACAGGACTTTCGTATCTTTGTCGCCGCGGTCTTGATTCAGAAGGAAAGCGGCGGAAACCTGGCCGAAGTCCTTGAAAAAGTGGCTCTGACCACGCGCGAAAGGTTCAGGCTGAAAAAGCAGGTCAGCGTTCACACGGCACAGGGGCGCATGACCGGTTGGATACTTTCACTGCTTCCCGTGGTCCTCGGAATTGGCATGTATTTCATGAACCCGGACGGCATGAGCGTCCTATGGAAGCGCCCTGTGGGTCAGAAAATGCTATATACCGCAGTGTGCATGGAAGTTATCGGTGCGCTCCTTATCAGGAAAATTGTCTCAATCCGCATATAAAAGGTAATTATGGCGCTGGCTCTCCTCTCGTTCATTGCCGTGTTTCTGTTGATGTCGAGTATCGGCATATTAGTGTTTCACCGGCGCAACATACTCAAAAGGCTATCACAAATCGGTGCCAAGACGGCCGACGCCACCCTATTGCAGAGCATTGCGCCGAGCCCCCGCACGCGGATCGAGCAGATTGTCAAGCCGTTTCAGGAGGTAGTGCCGAGAAGCTTGGAAGATGTTTCGACCCTTCAGAAGCGGCTGATCCGCGCGGGTTATCGGGAACCCGGCTACGTGAACATCTTCTATGGCGCCAAGGTTCTCGTTCCAGCTATACTCTGCATCCTGATCACCGTCACGCAGGTATATGCATATGCTCCGCTTTTCCTGTATGCGCTGGCGGCCGGCCTCGGGTTTATGGCTCCCGATTTCTGGCTAAGCAATCGAATTTCCGCAAGGAAGCTGAAACTTCGTTTGGGTCTTCCGGAAGCGTTGGACCTCATTGTGATCTGCGTAGAGGCCGGTCTAAGCATGGACAAGGCGACCATGCGTACGGCCGAGGAGCTGCGGATCAGCCAGCCGGCCATCGCCGATGAGCTGAATCTTGTCTATCTCGAACAGCGCGCCGGACGTCCACGCGGCGAGGCATGGAGGAATCTTGGCGACCGGACCGATGTCGACACAATTCGCTCGTTGGCGTCGATACTTATTCAGGCGGATAAGTTCGGCACCAGTATTGGAAAGATGCTGAGGGCCCACTCCGAAACCCTCCGCACACGACGGCGGCAGGATGCCGAGGAACAGGCGGCGAAGACTACGGTTAAACTCGTCTTCCCGCTGGTCCTGTTTATCTTTCCCTCGCTATTCGTCGTGACCCTGGGCCCCTCAATGATCATCATGTTTGAAGGATTTTCAAAATATTTGAGTTGATCCGCCGTCAGCCGCTTGAACTCAAATGAAAGGAGAGACAATCATGGATACTACAACCGTTATTCGCATTGTGGCAGGCATCCTGTTTGCCGCCGTTTTAGTGTTTTTAATCCAGCGCCGCCGCAAAAAGGTTACGTAGATCGGGGAAGCCACGGCGGAATCCATCAGACGTGGGTTTCGCTGTGGCACAACGAAAGAATTTGTGTGCTTGATTCGGTGCCTAGGTGTTCCACGGTATTACTTCGGGTGAGAAAAAAGATCAGACCAACGCTATGTGTGTTCAATCGGAACCGCGAATCGTTCCTGGCGCTTCGTGTCGCTCCCGCCGACACATTTCTGCTGCGCCTGGCGGGGTTGTTGGGACGCATTCGCTTCAAGCCAGACGATGGACTGTGGCTAATTCCGTCGCGGGGTATTCACACGATCGGTATGCTTTTCGCCATAGACGTCATTTACCTGGATGCGGCCAACCGGGTCATACATCTTATCGAGGACCTCAGGCCATGCCGTATCTCCCCCATCCGGCTGAAAAGCGCCAGTATTCTTGAACTGCCCGCGCGGGCAATTTATTCGTCAAACACTCGGATCGGCGATGAATTGCTCATCTGCGCACCCGAGGAAATAAAACAGTATTGCGAACGAAATCAAGGAAAGGCCGCTACCGCAGCGAAATGAAAGTCAGGTGTGAATTATGAGTTTGCACGCATTAGGTAAAATGAAACAGTGGCTCCTTCAGGACGAGGAAGCCAGGCGCGCGCCGAGGAGCGTCAGCCCGGAGGTTGTCGTGTATTACTGGGACGGCTCCGCGCCTGAAGGACGCCATATTCGCGACATCAGCCGGAGCGGGGCCTACATTTATACGCCGGAGCGATGGTACGTCGGCACGATTGTTCGTATTATTCTTCAGGGATATCAGACGTCGGTCATGCCGAACGGCGTTGCGGCGCCATCGGCTTCGATTTGTATTCCGGCCCGCGTTGTGCGGCAGGGACCGGACGGCGTAGCTGTGGAGTTCGTTTTTCGCAATCAAGAGGAGGCGGCCACTTTCCATAAATTTCTGGCTGCCATCCCAGCTCAGCCGGCGAGAGGCGTGCGGTCCGAGTCGGCTCCACCGAATAAAGGCCAGGCACTTATAGAATTCGCATTGATCATTCCCCTTGTATTACTGCTGGCCGTGAACGCCCTGAACTTTGGTGGATTTCTCTACGCGTGGATTACCGTGGCAAACGCGGCGCGAGACGGGGCGCAGTATATGATTATGTCCACCGCTTCTCCGGGGCAGCCAACCCCTGCGACCCTCGCGCAAATCACCGCGCTGGTGACCGCCGACATTACATCGTTGTTGAACCGGTCCAGCCTTGTGGTTGCGATATGCACCAACAAAACAGCCGCGGCGACCGGCTGCACTACTTTCGTCGATCCCGAGGCGACCGCGTATACACTCGCTACCGTAGACGTAACCTACACGTATAAACCCTTCATCCCGTTGTTTGCGTTTCCTGGGCTGAAGATTAGCGCTACTCTCCCGGCCACTGCAATCCACCGGAAGGCCGTCATGAGGATGCTTCAGTGACTGCAGGCACCAAAAGACAATGGTTCGCCGGACGCAATGGTCAAGGCCTCGTGGAGTTTACCGTCGTCGCGCTTATGACGGTGATCATGCTTTTGTTCGTTGTGGAGATGGCCAGGATGGTTTTGGTATATACGACCGTTGCCAACGCAGCGCGTGCTGGTGTTCGTTACGCGATCGTGCACGGCAGCTCGCGCGCCGTTGGAACCACGTCCACTAGCGCCAGCGGGCCGGCCAGTAACCCCGCTCAAGTTCTGACCATCATAACCGACTTCGCTGGCGCCGGCCTGTTAACCACCAGTCTTCTGGTTGTTAATGTGACCTATCCTAACGGGTCCAACGCTCCCGGGCAGCCCGTCAACGTTACCGTCGTGTATCCGTACGATCCACTGACAACCTACTTTTCGAAGGCATTCCGCCTGGGAAGCGCCGCCCAGGGGATCATCGTATTTTGAAACGCTACGCAGTTATTGTCGGCGGAGAGGATGGGCAGGCCGTCATTCTGGTGGTGGCGGCCATGAGCATTTTCCTGATCGGCGCGCTGGGCCTGGCCATCGATGGCGCGCAAATGTACGCGCAACGGCAAATGGCGCAGGCTGCCGCGGATGCTGCCGCCCAGGCCGGCATAATGAGCATGCTGAACGGGACCAATGCCACGTCCGCGTATCCGTTCGGTACGACAACTGCTTCGTCTACCTGCACCGCGTCCGACCACCGAACACCCTGCGTTTATGCCCAAGACAACGGCTTCGGGACTCCGGCGGACACCGTGACGCTGAGTTACCCTGCCACCGTCTCTGGCGTTACTCTTTCGTCTCTTACCGCCATTCCAGCGCTGACTGTTACTGTGCAAAGAACGCTGCAAACCGGACTGATCCGCCTTGTCGGGGGTCCGGCCAGTTCCAGCATTACGGCAAAGGCCACGGCCGGGCTTGTTGGCACGGTCTTGACCCAGTGCGTTGACGTGCTCGATCCGTCTGCGCAAAGCGCCTTTCAGGCGAATAATGGCGCGACCATCGCGATCAACGGATGCTCGGTCTCAACAAATTCAACGAACGCCGATGCGATGACCATAACCGGCGGTGCCACTGTCAGTGCATCGGCTATTAATTCGGTGGGCGGAGTCGTGCTCAACAATGGCGGCAGCACCACGCCCGCTGCGGTCACCGGAGTGGCGCCAGTCGCCAATCCTTTCGCTTCATTGCCAACGCTGACGCCTGGTTCCTGCACTACCCACCCCACCATGACTAACGCCACCAGTGGGGAGACCTTCAGTCAAGGAACGTATTGCGGCGGTATTACCGTCAGCAATGGCGTCACCGGTGTGTCCTTCGCGGCGGGTGACTACATTATCAATGGCGGAGGTATCACGTTTGCCGGTGGAACGACGTCCACCGGCAGTGGAGTAATGTTTTATCTCACAGGCACAAACGCGACTTACGCGTCCGTGACAATGAGCAATGGCGTCAATGTTACCTTATCGGCGCCTACATCCGGGCCTTATATGGGCGTATTATTCTATCAGGACCCATCCATAACATCCAGCAGCCCTGCCACTTTCACGGGCGGCGCTACCATGCAACTGACCGGAAGTCTGTATTTTCCGACGACGGCTGTGTCCTTTTCGAACGGGACCGGTTGGACCGGCTATACGGCTATCATTGCGGACACAGTATCGTTCACGGGTGGAGCGAGCCTCAACTTCGACTCGACTGGAATGAAGACCGGACTGTTTGCGAAAGGGGTTGCGCTGGTGCAGTAGTTATTCCGATTCGTCTGGCGTGAAGTGAATGACGACGCCATTTGGGCAGATTAGGCTCTGCGCCTTCGAATTTGCGACTACGGTGCAGGCTTCAGGAGAACACCAGGCCGTAGCGTTCAGATACATACGTTGGCGGAAGGGCGCCGCCTGGCGGATCAATCACTCGACCGGCAATACTCCTAGCCGACTACCTTCGGTTCGATTTCTCTCGGCTCCTTTCATTCCATAGCTCACTGGTGCGGAGCGGCGGGCGCAGGTGCGGAAGCAGCCGCCGGTGCCGGAGCCGGCTGACCGGATGTCGCTGCAGGCTGCAAGCTTTGTGTCAATTTCTCTATGGGGATCGCCTCTTCCGGCGGGGTAACCGGCACGGGACCGGTAACCGTCAGCCCTGGTGTCGCCATATCCTTGCCCGTGTTTGCCTTCAGAAATGGCACCGTAAACTTCAACTCCGGTACGGGATGTCCGGCGGGTATCGGGCGAACCAGCTCGGGCGTCACTATGACGATCAGTTCCGTATTCGTCCTGGAGGTGGACTTCGACTGGAACAGCTTGCCCAATATCGGAATATCTCCGATGAAAGGAATCTTCTCGAAAGTGTCGGTCGTTCGATTGTCGAGAAGTCCACCGATCGCAAAACTCTGTCCTTCGCTCAATTCAACCTGGGTATTGATCTTCCGCGTTGTCAGCGCAGGAACATTGAAACCGCTGATTGTCAATCCGTTGGTAAAGTCTAGAGCGCTCACTTCGGGCGCTACCTCCAGGTGAATGGTTCCGCGCGGCGTGATGGTCGGAGTGAAAGTCAGCCGTACGCCGTATTCGCGGAATTGAATGGAGACCACCGGCACGCCGCTGCCGCTGGCGCTGACGCTCGGAAAGGGGAATTCGCCGCCGGCCAGAAAACTCGCCGGCTTACCATCTTCCGTGACCATATTGGGCTCGGAGAGAACCTGGAGAAGCCCCTTTACTTCCAGCGCTTGAATGGTCGCTCCTAGGTTCAGGCTGGAGCGGAAGAAGAAGAGATTCAGGGCGTCCGATAGTGTGGCCGTCACCGGCGAGTTGGCTTGAATAGAGGAAAATGACGTAGAAGCGTATTGTTGTGTACTTATCGATCCGATTGTATTGGCCGCACCCGTGCTGATTATGTTCAACCCCAGTGTTGCCGTAAGGCTCCGGTCGACACTCGCGAATTTGACGCGTAACAGAATCTGCGGCGCCGGGGGCGGTACACTTACGTACAGAAGATTCACGGTCTTGCCAAGCGTAGAAGCGATTGAGAGCGCTCGGTCGGCGCTGGTAAGGTTGTTGACCGTCCCACGCAGAAATACGGTTTCATTTTCAAAACTTACGGTGACTGCTTGTCCGGGCAGTTCGCGTTCTATTTCACGCTGGATGGCTTCGACTCGCTGGTCCATCAGATAGTGGCTGGCCATGACAGTCACATTGTATGACAGCCTGGTGCCTCCCTCCTGCCAGATGATCAGGCTGGTTACTCCCGGCGTTTTGCCGTTCACAAGTAGCTGGCGCGGACTGATCGCTGTAGCCTCCGCTATCTCTCCAAAGCCCATGGAAATCCGTTCAAAAGGCAAAGCGCTGTTGACGATCATGGACTCTCCGACAGTCAGAGTAAGATCGCTCGGCGCGTTGTGGTCTAAGTGGACGGAAGGCTCCGCGGCGGGCGCCGGCGCACTTTCCGTTTGTTGGCCGGTGGCGGTGTTCACGAAAGACAATGCAAGCAGACATGCCGGCTTGATCAGCGCAGCGCCGGACCAACGCGCGCTCCTCACGGCTGTTCTCCGGGCCGGCTAAACTTGGCTTGGGTGTGCACGGAGCCGTTCGTTACTTCGACGGTATACAGATTGGGAGCGGACGTTGCCGCGGGGGCCGGTGTCGCAGCAGGTCTCGCTACTAATGCGTTTTGAGAGCGAGCGGGTGGAACCGCCGGCGCGCCGGCGCCGCCGAAAAGGTCGGACATCATCGTGCCTGGCGGCTTGGAGATCTGAGTATCCATGGGATTCCGTAATACCAACTGAATATGTGTTTCGTTGCTGGCGAGACTGAGAATCTCGGCCTGGGCCGGCGTAACCAGCAGATTGACGACCTGCGCCTGTTCCGGCTTACTGGCTTGGTCTCTTTGGAAGTTCGTACCCGCCGAAAGTACTTCAATATTTTGCAGAAGCGTCCGCACCTTGGGACCGTCCGCTGCGTTGCCGCCTGGTGGAAGCCCTGCGATCAGGACATCCACGCGCATTCCGGGGACGACGAACCCCGCAAGGCCAACCACCTCATTCACCCTGACGGCGCATGCTCTCATGCCCGCGGGGATTGTCGCAGCCAACCCTCCAGCCGATCCCTTGGGCGAAAGGCGGTTTTCCGTCACCGGTTCTCCCGGGTAGATCGGGGAAACCACACCGCGGTTCAGAAGCGCATCGCGATTGACTAGCGCGCCGGCAGGCAGTGGACCGAGCCATGCGGTCATTTTCAAGTCATTGCCGAGAATTACCGCTCCAGGCATGAGATCGTGCGCGGCCACCACCACCTGCGCAGTCTGCAAGGGCCTGGCTGCGGGGACTCGGGCGCTGATCGCCCGATATACGAGAAAACTGGCGCACGCGGATAGTACGAACGCGCACGATAAAATGATCAATACTCTTCGGTTCATTCAGTGTCTCTGCGCCGCGAGATGCCGGCACAGCCGGGAGTGCAATTGGATGCCCGCGCCTGAAGTAGTTTGCCCGTTATACAATTCATCTGGTTAGCCAGCAGCTTTTGGCGGTGGTGTGGACAACTGCTTTCAGTCCCTTCCAAATAGTATCTCCATGTATACACTGGAAGTGTACCGACACCTATGGTGATCAGGTGTAAGAGCGGGTTAGCCGGGCGGGCAAAATGGCGGCAGGCTTCTTGGCCCCGAAACTGATAGCTCTTGCACGCAGGTTTGAAGGGCCGTTGAAAGGACAGATTCGCCACGGAAATACTCAACGACGCACAACGCCCGCTTCATTCGGGCGCTCAACATCAAGGGCTTCCGTCGTTCTAGGTCTCTGCCGGCACTTGTAGCGCCTTCGAACGGAAAAAGTTGAATCCCTTGCTTGCTTCTTTCTCAATATCCGTAGGCTTGCCGCAAGCCGCCTTCGCCATCTGCACAAGTGCCTGCGTTATGGAAGAATTCGCCGTTGCCAGCGGAATGCCGCTGTCCTGCGCGGCCCGCGCAGCCGCGTAGCTGTTCGGGATCCTCCAATTAATCGGCCGCGTCAACGCCTTCGTGGCGCTGCTCTCGTCGATGCTTCCATGGCGCGAGGTGGACCGGTTGATTATCACCTCCACCTTGCGGCTCTCATCCCTTGAGGAAAGGAACGAGATCACTCTGCGTGCATTACGCAACGCCGGAAAAGTCATTTCTGTGACAAGATACAGTGTGTCTGCGATCCCGAAGACGGTTTCCTGTATGTGGCTATGGGAGGTTCCTGTATCTATTACCACATAATCGAACTCGCTTCGTAGGATTTGAAATAACTTGCCGGCCCCATCGATTGGCGCGTGGAAAAAGTTGTATTCCTCCGAAGCCCCCAGTATCGCGAGCCCCGAACTGTGTCTCAGCAGAAGAGTAGATAGGAACTCCTTGTCGAGGCGGGCTGGATTCAGCAAAGCGTCCGCGACCGAGAACGTAGTGCTCATCCCAAGCCCCAGCGCGACTTCGCCGAGTTCAAAGTCCAGGTCCACCACCACGACTTTGGCCCCGGATTCCTTACGCAACGCCAACGCAAAATTGAGAACGATGGTCGTGACGCCTACGCCGCCCTTGGATGGCACAAAAGCCAGTGTCTTCCCCGTTTTCTTTTCCTGACTCGGCCGGCGGGCGAAGGCGCGAGCAAACGCTTCGCCGATTGCTTCCGGAAGGAGCGGCTCGGTCAGAAACTCGCGCGCGCCCACTTGCATGGATCGGCGCATCAAGGTCAAGTCGTTCTTGCTTGAATAGGCCATCACAGTGATGGCAGAGTTGTGGCCGCATATACTCGCTATGACAGCCAGGGCCTGCTGGATGTCCTCATCCAGGTCCACGATGACTACATGGCAATTCAGCCCTGCGAGTTCGGACAGGTCTGCCTGCGATGGATAGTCCACGAACTCCCGGACGACAGTGAGCTCCGCGCCAGCCAGTGCCGTTACGAGCGACCGGCGCCGCGTGGCGTCCGGCACGATGACTGCCACCGAGAGATAGGTCGATTTGGCGGAATCCGGAATGCTTGGCATAGTGTACTGGTAACCTGTAATTCTCGCGGTCTTTCTGTCAATTCACAAAAAAAGAGAAGATAGTCCCGATGGCGATCGCCGGCGCGTAGGGCATGGTGCGTGCGCAGGGGTCGTCTAGGACCAGGGTCGGATGGGGATGAATGCCTTTTTTCCAAAACCCTAACACGAGATCGGTCGAGCCATCCAGAGATTCCCTCAACGATCCGTGGCATGCTGCCCAGATCAGCGCCAGCACGCCCCCCGCGATGCCGGTTGCGATGAGCGCGATGCCCATTTGTGCGGGACCGATCCATCCACCCACTGCGGCGCATAGCTTCAAATCGCCCATACCCATCCCACGGAGCCAGCAGAGTATACCCGTCACGGCGACCGCGAGGGCTATTCCGCCCATGCTCTGTCCCAGACCCTTCAGGCCGTGACTGGCGGTGATCGTGATCACTCCGGCGGCCAGAAATGGCAGCACCAGCCAGTTTGGGATGCGCCGCTTGTGCATATCGGCGGCCGTGGCCATCACGAGCAGTGTCAACATGGGCCACCACGCGATTGAATGCATATCCATAGGGAGTCCGCCAAGGAAGGCGGACGGCGTTTCTGCGCGCTCGGAGTTTTCAAGCCAGGGTTAAGTGGTGTAAGTAGAGAGATGGCTGGCGACGTGGTTGAAAGCGGTGCTGATGCTGCTGGCGACCGCTCCCATGCCGGCGGTAGCTGCCAGTGCAATCAGCGCAACCACCAGAGCGTATTCGATAAGATCCTGCCCGCTCTGATCCTTAACCAAAGCGTCTGTCAGGCTCTGCATTCTTACGTAAAGCGTCATAAAGGTTTCTTGCATGGAATTATTCTCCTGACCAGTCTTGTTGCAGTTGCAGCGCCGTTTGGAAAACCAGCGGTTAGAGCATTCCAGTCAACAGCTTATGGGCGAGGACCGCAATTGTTCGGGCGGTGACAGTAATCGGCTGTCTACACCGCCGCTTTCGAGGGTGAACCTCCGGCAACACCGGGGAGCCGGCAGATGTGCCGACTTCACTTGCCGGCGGCCGGCTGGCGTCCCACCAATTGGCTTCTCAATTGCGGCGAAATCGATGATGAATCTCTGTCAGACTCCGGAAACGGTGATTCCGCTGAGCTCCACGAAGGCGATGGAACCCAAACGGACCGCGCGTGGCCGCGGCTTCATCGCGTGGCTCGCTCCGGATCTCGCATTGACATTCGCCCTGATTACCCTGCTCTCGGTGTTCTTTGTTTTCGACGGCGCAACCGCTCTCTTTGAAGACTCGGATACCGGCTGGCATATCCGCACAGGCGAGAGGATCGTCTCCACCAGATCGCTTCCGCACGCCGATCCGTTTTCTTTTTCGAAAGCAGGCGAACCATGGGTGGCGTGGGAATGGGGAGCGGATGTACTGATGGGCGCCGTGTTTCGCGTTTCCGGACTCGCAGGCGTCGCATTGCTATTTGGGCTTTCCATCGCAGCTTCAGTGTGGATGTGGTTTCGCTTGAACCGCGCGGCGGGAGGCAATTGTCTTTTCGCGTGCCTGTTCTTTATCCCCATGCTGCCGGCTACGACGCTGCACTGGCTGGCGAGGCCCCACATCTTTAGCTGGCTGTTCCTGCTTGGGACGGTATGGTTTTGCGAGCGCATGCCACGTCGCCTGGGTTGGCGCCACCTCACCCTTGCCGCCATCGCGGCGGCCGCGTGGGCCAACATCCACGCCAGTTTCTTCTTCGCTCCCCTGATTGTGTTGGTTTATGCGGCGGGCGCTTATCTAAGGCCATTGATTTGGGATGTTCGCGGGCCCCTGATTCGGAAGGCCCGCACCACCAGCGTACGTAGCTATCTTTGGCTGGCTCTCGCGGCCCTGCTGGGTACGCTCGTGAACCCGAGCGGCTGGCGGCTGCACCAACACGTCTTGTCGTATCTTTTCGATTCAGGGCTGCTCGATCACATCACCGAGTTCCAGTCTTTCAATTTTCACGAGGAGGGAGCGCTCAAGGTGATGCTGATGCTTGCAATATGCTTCGCCGGAGCCTTTGCTGCGTTGGCAGTAAGCAAACCCGGGCGTTTTCTCTTATCGATGCTGCTCACGGCCGTGGCGCTGCGCTCCGTACGCGCCCTGCCGGTAGCCGCACTGCTTCTCATGCCGCTTGCCAACGGGTCGATTACCATGGTTCTTCGCCGCGCGCGCAATCTCGCGCCGCGGTTGCGCGAGGGACTGGACGGCGTATTGAATTATGGCGACGGCCTCCACGGTATCGAGCGTCGCTTTCTCGGGTTTGCCATCGTCCCGCTGGTAGCCATTCTGATCTTGGCGGCGATCCGGACGCGCGCCGGATTTCCTGCCAATGAGTTACCGGTCGCGGCATCCGCACTCGTCGCTGCCCTCCCGGTGGGCGCCCGTATTCTTGTGCCGGACACCTTCGGCGGCTATCTGATCTATCGCTTCAACGGTGAACGCAAGGTATTCTTCGACGGCCGCAGCGACTTCTATGGCGACGATTTCATAAGGCGCTATTCACGTCTGCTGGGCGCCGCGCCGGGCTGGCGTAATGAATTTAATCGCTGGAACTTTACACATGCGCTGCTGCCCCCCGATTATCCGTTTATTCCCGTGCTCGAAGCAAACGGCTGGCATGAGATCTATCGTGACCGGACAGCCGTACTGCTGACCGGGAGGTCGCGGCTTTGATGGACTGCCAGCGCATTCTGCCCTTGTTCGGCGCGCCATGAATTCCCGTCGGGCAACAGATGCGGCCATGCTGGTGGCCGCCACGGGGCTCACGCGCTTCGCGTTCAGAAGCCACTACCTTTATGATATCGACTCGGTCAACTTTGCACTGGCCCTGAAGCGTTTCGATCCCAGTGTCCATCAGCCGCATCCACCCGGCTATTTTCTATACGTATGTCTTGGCCGCCTGGTCAATTTGATCTTTCACGACGCCAACGCCGCCCTCGTTGCGATCGGCATCATTTTCAGTTGTGGCGCGGCTGCGATGATCTATGTGTTGGCGGACAACTGGTTTGGCCGGAACGCCGCCTTATTCGCCGGCCTGATCTTCGTTTTCTCTCCGCTGGCCTGGTTTCACGGTACGGTCGCACTTACTTACATTGTCGAAGCCTTCTTCTCCGCTCTCGCCGGATACCTTTGCTGGCGCATCTATTGCGGGGCGGCCCTGTTCATCGTGCCTGGTGCGATTGTCGTGGGCCTTGCGGCCGGCTTCCGCCCGTCCTCGCTCATGCTGCTGGGCCCTCTCTTCCTCCTTTCGTTTCGGCGCGCAAGCCGCAAACTGGTCGCTGCCGGAATCGGCGTGTTGGCCTTGACGCTGCTCGCGTGGTTCATTCCTATGATTCAGATCGCGGGCTGGGAAGCTTACTTTTCGTCTCTCGTGTCGCTGTGGCTCACCGTGCCCTCCCGGGGCATGGTTTTTAATTCCTCCGTATTGAACTCTCTCGCCCGCGCCTGCGCGATCGTTGGCATTTATTTCCTCTGCTTCGGTTGCGCTGCCATACTTCCGCTGCGTGCCTTTCGCGGAGATTCTTCCGCCAATCGCCGCAAGATGATATTTACGTGGACCTGGATCGCGCCGGGCCTCCTGTTCTTCACGTTCGTCTATTTGAAATTCGTGAACAGCGGTTATCTTCTGGCACTCGCTCCGCCGGTTTGCGCGTGGATGGGTCTTTGGGCTTCAAACTGGTACGACAACGCGCGGTTGGGCAAGCCGGCCAACAGTGTAAAGGAACGCGTGTCCGCCGGGCGCAGCGTTTTGCGCGACTTCCAGAAAACCGCGATCGTCGCAGCCGGCGTCGTTGCCAACACCATGATTTTCATTTGCGCTCCCGTGTACTGCTCGTACAGCGAGGTCCGGCGATTCGAGATGGAGCTCGAGAATATCGTGGCCGTTCTCCCCCAAATTGCATCGCCGCGGGACACCCTGATCGTCGGCTTCGATTCTCATTTCCTGGGCTATCGGCACGCTGGATACTACCTGCCCGACTACCTGACTCTCCAGTTTCCTGAAGTGCAACTCAGACAGGGAACGCGCGTGTTTGCGATGCAGTTTCGTAATACCTGGCTGGAAAGCAAGCTCCCCACCGCGTCCATTCACAATTTCGTCATTTTTCCCTTGCCGTTGGGCGACACCGAATATAGCGACTACATGGCGCTGGTGCTAAAGCGCTTTCCCCTCGGCGACCTTCGTACCATCGTGCGCGGCGGCCATGCGTTTACCATCGGACCTGTTGCGGATCTTCGATTTCTTTTTCCTGTTTCCGCTGCCAGGAATGCAAGCGAATGATCCCAGTCTCCGGCCCCGTCGTATCCGGTGGGGCTTCGCTCCTAATTGTGGAAGCTGGAGCGACTTTGATCGCCGTTGCCGTTGCCGCCTTTTGGCCGCGAGTTGGCACTACCTGGCTATCGAACCTGGAGCGATTCTTCGGCCGGCTGGCGCGGAAGCCCCGATTATCCGTTCTGTCAGTCGGTGCCGCCGCTCTGCTGATCCGCCTGGCGATTCTTCCCCTATCGCCTATTCCTCAGCCATTCGTGCATGACGAGTTTGCCAACCTGTTAGCGGCGGACACCTTCGCCTCCGGCAGGCTGACCAATCCCACGCACCCGATGTGGCCGTACTTTGAAAGCTTTCACATCACTCAGCGACCCACCTATATGTCGATGTATTTCCCGGCGCAGGCTCTGGCTCTCGCGGCAGGCCAGGCATTGGCGGGCAATCCGTGGTTTGGCGTCTGGCTCAGCGCAGGGCTCATGTGTTCCGCGATCTGCTGGATGCTGCAGGCGTGGCTGCCGCCCGGCTGGGCGCTGCTGGGCGGGATGCTCGCCGTGATGCGCTTAGCGCTCTTCAGCTACTGGGTGAACGGCTATCATGGAGGTGCCGTAGCGGCTGTTGGCGGCGCGCTGGTTCTCGGCGCACTTCCGCGCGTCATGCGCAAAGCCCAGGTTCGCGACGGGCTTTGGATGGCGCTGGGCGTTGCCATCCTCGCCAACAGCCGCCCTTATGAAGGCCTGCTGCTTTGCATTCCGGTCGCTTGCGCCCTGGTAGCCTGGGCGGCCACGAAAGCGCGGCCGGCGTTTTCCGTTCTTCTGCGCCGTGCGATCGCGCCTGTGGCCCTGCTGCTCATTGTGGCTGGCATGATGGCTCACTACAACTATCGCGTCTTCGGGGATGCCTTTACGCTGCCTTACCAGGTGAATCGGGCGACTTATGCGTCGGCGCCGGTTTTTCTCTGGCAGCGGCCCCGGCCCGAGCCCGTCTATCGTCACAAGGTGATGCGCGATTTCTATTCTAAACGGGAAATGGGTGATTTTCTGTACGCGCGGACCCTAAGCGGATTTCTGTATGGAACGGCACGGAAACTCGGAATAGTGCTGTTCTTTTTCTTCGGCATCGTGTTGTTCCCGCCCCTGGTCATGTTACCGCGGGTGTTGCGCGATCGCCGCCTGCGCTTTTTAATTGCCGCGGGAGCTCTATTCGGGGTAGGTTTAAGTATGAACGCATGGCTGTTCCCGCACTACTTCGCCCCGTTTACGTGCGCGCTTTATGCCATGCTCTTGCAGGCCATGCGCCACCTGCGCGTCTGGCGTCCAGGAGGGCATCCGTCCGGGTTGGCGCTGGTGCGCATCATCCCGGTAATCTGCCTGGCTCTCGCCGGATTTCGATTGTGTGCCGAACCCCTGAAACTTTCCGTCCCTCGCTGGCCGGCCATGTGGTACGGCACGGAGCCGCTCGGTCTTCCGCGCGCTCATGCCCTGGCTGCCCTCGAAGGCTATGCTGGACCACAACTCGCAATAGTCAGATACGCGCCCGATCATGCGCCGTTTGACGACTGGGTTTACAACGCGGCGGATATCGACAAGTCCAGAGTGGTCTGGGCGCGTGAGATGGAGAGCCGCAGCAGTCCGGATCTGCTACATTATTTCCGTGGCCGCACGGTCTGGCTCGTGGAACCGGATTCCAATCCGCCGAAGATCTCGCCCTATGGTTTACCAAACGAACCCAAATAGGAGCCAAACAGGAGCCAAAGAGGAGCATGATAGCCGGCCCTCGGGCTAGTTTTTTGGCGGCCATACGACGAAATGCAACCAAATGCACGCGAATGTAACGCTTTCCGTTGTTTTGTCCGGTTGCACGTTGCAAATCCGCTTGATACAAATTTGCCGCTCGCGTCACAAGATACCATGCGGGTGAGGGCCGAATTGAGAGGATGCCGGTCCCATGTACCTGGGGATACCGTTCGTCCCGTCTCAATTCAACAAAACCAGCATAATCAGAAGGAGCAAACCCATGACAGCACACAAGAATCGCGTGGTACTTCCCGGCAGCGAGCGTTCCGCCCGCCCCGGATCCCGGGTGGTAGGCGCCCCGGATCCCAACCAACAAATCAAAATCAGCGTGCGCGTGCGTCCGCGCCAGTCGCTGCAGAATTTGGCGGCGGCCAGCGAACTGAACGCTACGCTGCCGCACCTGCGCAAGTATATGAGCCGCGAACAGTTTGCGGCCAATTACGGCGCAAATCCCGAGGATCTTGCCAAAGTCGAGGCTTTCGGCCACCAGCACAACCTGACTGTTATTGAAACCAGTCAGGCGCGGCGCACCGTGGTTCTTTCCGGAACCGTCGCGGCGCTCAGCGCGGCATTCGGCGTGTATCTCGCCAATTACGAGCACCCCGACGGCGCGTTTCGGGGCCGCACGGGCCCCATCTATATCCCGGAGGATCTCGCAGGTATCGTTCAGGGCGTCTTCGGTTTCGACAACCGGCGCCAGGCGCGGCCCCATTTCCGCAAACACAAGAAGCCACCGACACCTGCTCAGCCGCCCGCGTACACGCCGCTCCAGGTAGCTCAGCTATATGGTTTCCCCGCCGGTTTGGACGGTACCGGCGAGTGCATCGGGATACTCGAGTTCGGCGGAGGCTACACTGCCAGCGATCTGAACACCTATTTTCAAGGTTTGGGGATCGCCACGCCGTCCGTCACCGCCGTGTCCGTCGATGGCGTCACCAACCAGCCGGCTCCGGGATCGGACAGTCCCGATACCGAAGTTATGCTGGATATCGAGGTCTCCGGCGCCATCGCGCCCGGCGCCAATATCGTAGTTTATTTTTCGGATTTCACCGAGCAAGGCTGGGTGGACGCCGTCACCACCGCCGTCCACGACACCGTCCATAAGCCCTCCGTTCTGTCTATCAGTTGGGGGTTCGCGGAAGGTCAACAAATCTGGTCTGCCGCTGCCATCCAAGCCGTGAACGAAGCGTTTCAGGCGGCTGCCGCCATGGGTGTAACCGTCTGCTGCGCGGCTGGCGACGACGGCTCCCGCGACCAGGTCGACGACGGCCTTGCGCATTGCGATTTTCCCGCTTCGAGCGCCTTTGTGTTAGCCTGCGGCGGGACCACCCTGAATTCTTCAGGCACGAACATTACCAGCGAAACGGTTTGGAATGACGGCCCCAACGGAGGCGCCACCGGCGGCGGCATCAGCGACAGCATCGACTTGCCCACCTGGCAAGCCAATGCGAATGTGCCACCTTCGGTAAATCCCGGCGGACGGATCGGCCGTGGCGTTCCTGATGTGGCTGGCAACGCCGATCCGGAAACCGGATACCAGATCCTGGCCGACGGTCAACAAGGTGTCGTGGGAGGTACCAGCGCCGTGGCTCCGCTATGGGCTGGCTTGATCGCCC